>Ga0265797_10006132_pt1 | contig 17177 bp, 23 predicted proteins | sample P2T30metagenome_FD_192433 | JGI IMG/M metagenome (GOLD analysis project Ga0265797, IMG submission 192433) | Plant litter microbial communities from East Loma Ridge, Irvine, California - P2 T30 | ecosystem: Environmental > Terrestrial > Plant litter > Unclassified | place: USA: California...
CCAAAGGTGGCAGCGCCTTGTCCTAGCGCAGGGTTTCCAACGCCCGGCTTCTGGCCGGGCTCGCCTCTTGATCAACAGGAGGCGAAATGTCCCGATCCATTGATACGTCCCGCAGTCATGCCGAACTGGTACGGCATGCTCCGGTCGCTAAAAATTTTCCTGCCGACATCACCATGATGGAGCCGCAGCGATGACCACGAACAAAAATCCAGCCGCGAAAAGCGACGACACCGACACACACGATGAAGCGTTCAAAAACGATCCTTTAGAGCGTCTCACTGAAGCTTTGCGTGACCTGATTAAAGCGCGCGAACCTGTCACTATGTTGACCACTTCCACGCCCGAAAACGAACCAGAATCGGAACCACCCGAAATTTGTACAGCCAGCGTACAGCCAAAAAAGGCGAAAAGACGGGAACGGCGGACGTTACTATATCCAAATCACTACAGCCTTCGTATCCGTGAGGAAGATAGAGAACGCTTTGACGAGTACGCCTATCGACACCGATTGGAAAAAGGCGCGGCGTTTAAGCGGTTGCTGGACATAAGCGAGGCCTGGGAAGCCAGCCAGAAAGATTGATGCGGAGGACTGTTCCGGTCGGTCAAAACGGACGTGACAGGCGATCACACGATGGTCGGTTCGGCGGGAATTTGCGATAATCCAGTATTCCCAGTCGGACTGTTTTTGTGGTTCTGTTTGACGGCAAAAACCGGCGCGATGCTGTCTTTGCTGGGTGTGTAATCACCATCCGATTGCATGCTGGATTACTTGAATCTTCAGCGCTTCGCAGTAGATCGATAACGGTTCCAAGGGCTTGAATGATGGGGGCTGGCAAACCGTTTAGGCGACCTCCCCGGGCAATCGAATACCCTAATCGCGCTCGTCCAGAAGCTTTTTTGAAGCGCTTCAATGGTGCTGCTACTTCCAGCCAGTTTCTTGATTCCGTCGGTCCGCAGTATCCCCGCCGGACTGACGAATGGATCTCCATTTTTCTGTTGATGTCACGCAAGGCGCGCAGCTCTGAATCGTGCTGAATGATCTTACCCCTGCCTGACGTTTTCCTCAGCTGACACAAATCGATCAGCATAGGGATATCGTCGCGAAAAGGGAGCTTTCGATGACGATCCGGATCCGTTTGATCGTTGCCATGCTGATGTCGATTGTGGCGATTTCGTTGGCGTCGTGCGGCTCCAGATTGATCGAGGGAACGTATAAAGCAACCGTGCTGAGATGAGAATAATCCGTGCATTCCAGGCGTGTTCCGAGCCGCGAACTCAACCCAGTTTGGAGATGTAGTTCTTCTCTTTTTGGACCAGCGTTGCGGCATAATCGCGCAGATCATCAGCGTAGCGATCGGGCACCCAGACCGCGATCCGGACCAAACCTTCAGCTGCTTTCTTTGCCGCATAACGTGATGATGCCAAGCGGAGCTGTTTCTTTTTCTCATCGGAGCCGGTCGTGATTTTGCCCTGCCATTCGGTCATCGCCACATCTGATCTCCATGCAAATGGCGCACTTACACATTGCATGAGTACTTATGCAATGGCGCGGCCTGCGGCGCATCTCCGTCGCCACTGGCGAGGGGAGCCAAGGGCAAGCCCTTAGCGATCCCGCGCTGGTGCGCGCAGGTAGGCAGAAGCGGGTGAGGGCGGCCGGTCGCAGACGGCAGTGACTTCCGCCGATCTAGCCGAGTACCGCGTTCAGATCACTGAACACACCGGCCGAGCGCCACAGCGAGCAGTTGCCGATGACGTAAGCGTGATGTGAAGGTCGCCTTGTAGGCGGAGCGTTCAACGGGTTGATGGCGGCTCTTCGAACGGGGCCGTGATGTCAGACGAAACTATCGAACCAGCTGCAGATGTAGCGAGTAGTCATACGACCGGTCGTATGAGTGGTCGTATCGAGATTATCGGTCGGGTGTCGGGTCGACGCCGCTGGACGGTCGAGCAGAAGCTGGCGATCCTACGCGATGCGTTTGGGCCGGATGGGTCGGTCCGAGCCGCGGTCGAGTGTCACGAGGTCGGCAGCGGCGCGATCTACACCTGGCGGCGCCAGGCGATGTCGGGTGCACTGAGCGGAGTGCCGGCCCGGCCGCAAGCCATATTTGCCGAAGTCCGGATCAGCGAGCCGCCCGTGATGCTGCCGGCGCCGTCCGTCGAGGCGCCAGCGGACGCCCGGACCGCGGGGCAGATCGGCATCGAGCTGCCTTCGGGTGTACGACTGATCGTCGACAGCGCGGTCGACGCCGAGGCGCTGTCGCGCGTGATCGACGTGCTGACCTGCAAGCCTATATCGCCGACGTCACTGGGAAGATTGCAGCTGATTGGCCGGCTGCGCGATGGGACGAGCTCATGCCCTGGAACTGGGCCTAACAGCCTGCGAAGCCGGTAGCACAAGCTGCATAGTTCGCGGCCTGCCGCCCACGCTTACTGTGACGGCTGCGACGTGGGCTTCACTTCTACGAAGCGCAAGCTCCGATGCACCGTCAGCCGGAAACGCAGCATTATCCGCCTCGTCAGCGAGGATGCTCGCGATACCGTGCGCGCCCTTGCGGGTACCGACGCCTATGTGCACGCGCGGCGTCGAAGACAGCGGATCGAGCGCGTGTTCGGCCACCTGAAACGCAACCTGGGGCTACGAACGCTTAAGCTGCGAGGCCTCGCCGGAGCAGCCGAGGAGTTCACCATGGCTGCCGCGGCATACAACCTTCAGCTGCTGGCCCGGCAGGCCGCGCCGGTTTGACACGCGGCGCATCATCCGGTGTCCGGCGTTACCAGACATCCGTCACGCCAATTTCGCGCAGGCCTTTATCAACGGTCTCGCTCGGTTTTGGCACCGACATCCAAGCGCGCTCTCATTAACTGACAAACCTGCTAATTTGGCTGCGAACCGGAGGGTCGCGGCGCGTTCTTAACGCGATCGAGAAGCTCCTGTTTGTCGCACTTCAACGGCATCTACGATGCATCCTCCGGCACAATCGGTTGGCTGCGCTTCTGCGCCATCACGCTCACGGCGTTGTTGGCAACATGGTCAAGCAGGACGCTAGCCCCCTTGTCGAGATAATTGCGCACAACCGTTCCGTTCACCAGTAGGAACTGAAGGTGCGTAGCCTGGGTAATCTCACGAGCGTAGGCGAATGCCTCGCTTGAAAAGTCGCTAGTGGTGACGACAGCGACAACGTGCGCTTTGGAATAGATGGCGAGGCCCACCTCCTTCGCGACATCGCCAAGACTTACGCGTCCGGTGATGCATTTGCACTGAAAATTCCAGCGCGAGAACAGCAGGTTCTTGCCTTCAGCGGTCAGATCAACCTCTGCATGGGCTGTATCTCGACTACGAAGCCGGAACGCTCGCGGTTCGAGGCCGATGTCGAGGATCATCTTGAGTGCGAGAAGTTCGAGTCCAAGCCCACGATCATAAGTCTGACTGCTTTCAAGCAGGCGGCAGACCTCTGAACGTGGGAGATCAATCTTTGCGCGAAGGTCTGCCGGCACGATCTGATCGAAGTCCGGGAGAATCGCATCGATCGGAATGCCGATCAACTTCGCCGATGGTCGAATTGGACCGCTTTTACCACCGCGTCCGGTTGAGGTGACGCCGTCGGGCACTTCTATCCAGCCGCTATCGATCAACGGCTTGATGACCTTGGCGCGTATCTGATCTTCATCGAACCGGCCGCGGTGATCTCGGAGACACTCGTCAATGACTTGCTTGGCAGGAAGATCGGCGCCCCCATTTCCCTCCGCGATGCGCCGCAGAATTAGAAGGAAGATTTGTTGAGCGAGCGGGAGTTCGGCGAAGCCGGAACGCTCTGAGGCTGAGATACCAAGCGCTGCCTTCATCACCGCCTCGTCCGGTTCTGGGTTGGCCAGGCCATGACGTTTAAACAGCCCCGCTTCGATCATCCAATTGAGAAGGGTCGTATGGTCGGTGGTGGCATTCGAGAGGCCCTCAATGCCGATCACCTCGAGCTCACGTTTGAGGCTTTCCTTGCTAAGCTTCTCTCCTCGAGCGTTGAGCGAGCGAACCGCGTCAATGATCGTCATGCCGTTGCGTGTATCGACAACATGCCGAGCGAGCAGGCGAGCCGCTTCCGTCGCATCGGGTGCGACAAGGATGGTTCTACCAGCGTCGGTAAGTGCGAGCGGTGCACGCGTCATCAGCCCGAGGCTTGTCAGTGTTGCAGGGGTGTTTGTGCTTGCCCGTTTGTTACCGGCGCTATTGAAGAAGATGCGGTCCCATTCGGCGATCACGGCCACCAAGTCAGGTGCCAGCTGATCAAGGATCTCAAGCGGGCGCCGGACATCTTTGATGATGCCCGGCGAGAAATCGTTGAAGGATGGTAGCCGCCTCATGCTGCATCCCGAAGTGGTGCGCCTATCGCCTCCGCGACACTGCGACCAACCGCGGCGGCAAGCAGTGGTGGCACTGCGTTGCCGATCTGGCGCCATTGCTGCTCAACCGTTCCAGCAAGCGCAAAAGCATCGGGAAAGGTTTGCAAGCGTTTGATTTCGCTGATCCGTAAAATTCGGCTGCGCCAGTGGAACGGGCCCATATTGTTGGATCGACGTGCCTGTATTGTCCAGGAGGGCATATCGGGGCTCAGCTTCAATAGGAATGACCAATAGCGACCTCGCCACTTGAAGGTAGGCTCAGGATGCCCCCGTTTTTCTGTAAAATAAAGGTAGTTGTCACCAGGAGGTACTTGCTGAAGAAGGCCATTATGCTGACCGCCTGCAAAATGACCTTCATCCGATGCATTTTCTTCAGTATCTAGGTCAGCCAATACGTCTCCTGCTGTTACCCAAGGCAGAAGAGACGAGGTTGGATCGTTAGAGTGGGTAGGCTTCGGAAGCTCGATGCGCGCGTCAAGAGAGCCTACCACAAAGCAGCGTTCTCGAATTTGGGGCACGCCATAATTGGCCGCGTTCAATACCCCTGTGCTGACTTTGTAGCCTAGCTTCTCGGCTCGTTCGATGATTGTCGCCAGCGCGTCAGCGTGAACCTTGTAGGCTAACCCCTTCACATTCTCGAGGATGAAGCCACGGGGCCGCACCCAATCGAGCATGTTAAGGTAGCCGTTGATCGTTTCCCAGCCATTGGGATCATCAAGCGCGCGGGGTTTGTCCTTAAGGTAAAAGCGGCTTTTTGAAAACGGAGGGCAAGGTGGACCACCAGCGATCAAATCAATTTCGCCAATCTTGCCGCCTAATCGAGAGGCCAGATCGGATCGGGTTAGGTCACCGATCCGGCCAACAATAAACGGTGCGGCCGGCATGTTTTGACGCCAAGTTTCCGCGCACAAGCCCTCGAAATCGGAGGCAAGCACGGTTTTAAAGCCGGCATCATGCAATCCGAGGTCAAGGCCTCCGCAACCGCTAAAAAGACTTATGCTACGCAAACGCTATTATCCTTATTGATCTACGGTCGCGAGCACGGCTTCAACCATTCGCTTAGCGAGTGGTGGCGGCACTGCGTTGCCAAGCTGACGGACCCGATCGCGTCGGCTGCCAATGAGTTCGTATTTCTTTGGGAAGCCTTGCAACGCAGCCATTTCAACCGTGCGCAGCCGTCGGCTCGACCAATGAAAAGGGCCGGTCCACGGGCCCGGCGAAGCAGCGATCGTCCACGATGGTCGATCGGGCGATAGCTTCAAAAGAAAATTCCAGAAGCGTGTTTCGGTTTCGAAGGTGGGGTTAGGATGCCCTGCCCAAGCCGTGTGCGCCTTGTAATTTCCTCCTGGTGGCACTGTTTTTAAGTGTTCGGCCCAGCGACCAGTGACGAGTTCCTCGGGTTCGAAATATTTGGGACGATCAAAACCTACCAGTGCCTCACCGGCGGTGACGACCGGCTTGCGGCCTGGGACCCCCTTGAGCGTATGTGTAGGTTCGGGGGCAGTCGGCTTGCCGCGCTTTGCTCCAAGTAGGAATACCCGCTCGCGTGCCTGGGCGACACCATACTCTGCAGCATTCGCTGTCACCTGAGTAACCGCATAGCCTGCTGCCTCAGCTGCGTGCCGGAAGCCATCGAGCACAGGCAGATTTCGAGGGTGCTTAATGCTGGGGACGTTTTCAAAAACAAATCCATCCGCATTCGCTTCGAAGATGAGGCGCCAGAATTCCTCAATGAGTGTGCGTCGCGCATCTGGACGAGCAGTGGTTGGGGCCGGAGGGCGGTTCATCGTGACGCCTGCTGCGCGAGCACGACGGTAACGAGACTCCTCGCCGTCCTCGATCCAATAAGCGGCCTTCGAAAAAGGTTGGCATGGCGCACCGCCAACTACGATGAGCGGGTCGCCAGGCGCTAGTCCTGCGACTTCTCGTAGGTCCAAACCTGTGATGGCAGCTACGTCGGCCTCGAGCACAGCGCCATGATAGCTCTCGTTGGCACGTAGCGTTCGGCAAGCAATTGGATCTAACTCTACACAGGCGCGGACCTCACAGCCGGCGTCGGTCGCCCCTATACTAAGGCCACCGGCGCCCGCGAAAAGGTCGATAACTGGCATTCGTGCACGCCCCTTGCGCACAGGAAATAAACCGGTGGAAGCGACCTCAGCGTTGTGTGGTCGGGTCGCCAAATCGAGCAGCGCCATAATCAGTCACGCAGCCCGAAGTTGAGCGGGAATTGCGCCCCTTGCCCTTGCTCGACAAGCTGGTCGACGGCGTATCGGACCAGCCATGCGACACTGACTTTGTGTTTTAGAGCCAACTCCTTGAGAGCAGCCTCCTGCGCCCGGCTTAGCGAAGCCGTGACACGTACCACGCCCTCTTCCGCTATCACTGCCATTACATGTCCCTACCCAATTTGCAGCATTCTTCTGCATCCTGACTCACAACGATGCAAGCGCGGAACATATCCAGATCATCGCCGCTCATGAACGGCAGTCACCTGCTGCAGGATCAGCAACGTCGCCGCCAGACCCCCTCCAGTTTCAGCTAGCTGTCATTATAAGTTCGGTGCCGCTATGGTAGCGTGAAGCATCCGCATTACGGTTATCGTGACGTCGGGCTTCTGAGGGTGGAATGGCAGTTCACAGCGAAATTAAGTACTCCAGCGTCGAGGACTTGTTTCTAGACCCAATGAACCCGCGTTTAGGGCGCGGGAATACTGGCGTAACTGTGCGACAGGCAAAAATTATAGATTTGATGAAAGACTGGACGCTTGACGAACTGGCAGTCTCTTTCATAGAAAATGGTTTTTGGCCCCAAGAAGCACTTATTGTTGTACGTGAAAAGCTTTATGGAAAGTCATCGCTCGTCGTTGTGGAAGGAAATCGGCGATTAGCAGCCCTAAAACTACTAAAAGATGCTACTAACGGTTCAATTAAGGACCGGAAATGGTTAGAAATAGCCGATGGCTTAAAACCTTCTGCTGGACTCTTTAATCGTATTCCTTATATTGAGGTAGATGCGCGATCGGATGTCGACGCATTTCTCGGTTTTCGCCATGTCACCGGTATTAAAGAGTGGAAACCGGCAGAAAAGGCAGAATACATTGCCAAGTTGATAGAAGACGGTTCCACCTATCGTGAGGTAATGCGTAAGATAGGAAGCAAGACCCCTACGGTTCGCCAAAACTATATATCCTATCGTCTTCTTTTGCAGATGGAGGAAGTGGATGAGCTTTCTACCGAAGAAGTGGAGGAAAGGTTTAGCGTTCTTTTTCTGTCTCTTCGTACCGAGGGCGTGCAAAAGTATCTGCAAATAGACATACAGGCCGAGCCCGGGCAGGCTCGGCACCCCGTTCCGCGTTCTAACCTTAAGCAATTAGCGAACTTTGCACTATGGTTGTTTGGAACAAGCACCAAGCCCCCCATAGTTCGAGACTCACGCCAGGTAAACCAGTTTGGTCAGATACTGCTAAGCAAAAAAGCTATTGAGTATTTGGAAAGGACGCCACGTCCCAGCTTTGAGGCTGCTTACCAACTTGCTGGAGGTGATGAGCCTGAAATAGTAAGAATGATTGAAGCAGCAGCAGATAATATCGAGGCGGCTCTTAGTAGAGCACATAGGTATGCCAAGTCCAAGAAGCTCCGGGTTGCTGCGAAGCGTCTCGGAGAAGATGCTCTACAACTTTTAACTATTATTCCCGGCCTAAAGGCCGAAGTGCTCGACGAAGACGAAAGCTGATGCTTGGTTTACCGTCTCGGGGTCTTCATCGATCGGTGAAGAACCATAATGTAGATTTTGCCGCAATCTATGACTGGATTGAGGCAAGCGTCCTTTTTTTGGGGGAGGACGTTGCGGGGGCTGATATAGTCGATCTTCTTCGGGAAAACGAGATATACCGAGATCAAGACTTTGCTTGGGATCTAGTAAATATAGTATTCGCTGCTATCAGGTCGAGGGTGAGAAAGCTTGGCGAGGGCTATCCAATTCGCGTAAGTGGCGGTACTCGAGTCGTCGGAGTAAAGGATTGGCGCGAGTTTCCAGCCTATGCTTTCTGTCTCGCGCTCTCGCTTTCGAGCGTCTATCCAACTTGGGCTCGCGACTTCGGACAGGATTATACTGTCCAAGGTGAGCTCTTTGAAGCTTTAACAGCTGAAAGTGTTTCACGCTCTTTTCAAGACTGGACAGTTCATCCAACAGGCTGGACCAAATCTAATCCTAGCCAACTTGGTAAAATCGTTGAGGACTTGGCCGCCCGACTTGGTGAGGCAACGGGGGAACTAAAGCGTTGGACCGCTGCAAGCGCGAAAGAGGCGGGACTTGATCTTTTGTGCTTCCGCCCCTTCCCAGATGGGCGGGTTGGGATACCTGTCTACCTCCTGCAATGTGCAAGCGGCGCCGATTGGAAGACTAAGCTGAAAACACCAGATCTTAGGATCTGGACTAAAATCATCACTTTCGCAGCGGATCCCAAAAAGGCGTTTTCAATGCCTTACGCTATCGAAGAGGAAGAGTTCATTCAGCGAACGAACGTTGTCGACGGACTTTTGCTAGATCGTCATCGTCTCCTCGCACCAGGGCTCGGAGAGAAAGCGTGGGTAAGCGGGGAGTTGGCTGCGAAGCTTGTCGATTGGGTTTCTGAAAGAATTTCAACATTGCCTAAAGTAACAGCGTTATCGTGATCTAGTATACGTTCTGGGCTGCCTTCCAATAGACGATAGCAAATCACGTTGAACAGATTGTATAATGGTCGAAGGAATTTCTTCAGCGAACGGACAGCCGAAGATATGACCTGCGCAAAAGCGAAAAGTATGGTGGTTGCATTCCCGAACTTCCGTTATGATTCTTCGGGACTCGTTCTTAGCAGCTATCACGAAGATAGCGCTCTCCTAGCCGCCTGAAAGGGATAGTACGGGAAGTAGCGTATCTTTTTGTTGAAGGCACTCCTTGCGTGTTTAAGTCATTCCGGACGCAATGAGCTGCGTCTGAACTATTCCAGTAATCAGAATGATCTAGTTGCGTCTCCTGTGCATAGACTCGTGGACGTGTGGTCAGCCCACTCCTGCCAAGTGCTTGGCGGCCGCTGAGCAGAAAGCCGCGGGACACATGGCGCTCCAGTGACTGCCCGAGGCGGAACCAGTACTTTAGGGTTAGGTCGGCTTGGGACCAGAGTACTCGCGTAGTTTCCGCTGTTTGCAGAGCTGACTCTAAAAGGCCTCGCTCCTCTACGTGATAAAGCGGAACTGCTGCTGCCATTAGGGTTACGCTGCGTACGCGAAGCTGTCCTAACGAAACTATCCCTTGGAGTAACCGAAGAAGTTCTAGTGCGAGGCGACACCCCATCGAATGGGCTACGATGTTCAAAGTCAGGGGGCGAACTGTGCGCCCAAGTCTACTGGCTTGAGCACTTCTTGCTTTAGCTGTGGCGATTAGTAGCTCATTCACATACGTGGCAGCCTCCTGTGCCCGAGGAGGCTGCCACATATATGTAGCCCTACCACACATGCGGGACAGAAATCCTGGTTTGCGCCCCCCGCCGTAAGAGGTAATGCCATCACCTGGCCAGAACAGTCCGGCGGCGAGCTCGTGCCATGGATTGCCTAAGTTATTCAGGAACCCGGCGTAGGACATCAGTGCAGTATCACGGTCATTGTTGTAACCGTGAATAAGAAGCACTACTTCTGTGGCGTTTACTAGCAAGTATCTGGGAACAACCTGCGCGGTGCGCAGCATTGCACCCCCGCTATCATTACATCTTAGGTTTATACGTGGGAAGGCATGGTACGCCACAGGCGCATCTGGTTTCTGTGTCAAGCCCGTCATTACCTTAACATCAACGGGGGAGGCGCTTCATTCCGACACCGAGCATATCTCTCAGGGCGACGGCCAGAAGACCTGAGATAAAACCTACTGCGTATACGTTGACTGACAGCATGACGGACGAGGCCCAGGCAGCGCCCATAGACACCAGCAGCGCAAGAGTCAGCGTGAAGAGACGGCTTACAATACTCCGGCGGGATAGCAGGCGCCGTTGCAGCTGATCCAATGCCGTTTCCATCGATCCTGAAGCTACATCCTCAAGAGTGGCAACGAGGGAGTTGAGGTCATAATTTTGGTCATCCGCCTTGCCCATAGAATTGTCTTTGGTATCTACTGGGGCCAGTAGGCGAGCCATTGCACTTGGGTCTCGGCGAGCAGCGCAGTTTAGGGTTAGCAGATCAATCTGGTCAACTGCGGAAAGATCGGCAGTCGCGACAAGAAATAGCGGAACATTGTCAGCGGGGCGCGCAATGACCGATCTTACCTCATTCTGAATACCGGCCATAAAAACCTCATCAGAAAGCATAGCTGGTCGGGTTCGGATGCCGAACTGTTCAACTATGAGATCTCTACCCCACTTAATAAGCAGAATACGCAGAGTGCGGATTGGCTTATTCGCAGCTTCACGCAGGGTGTCCAAAGCTTCTGATCGCGCGGCGATCAGAATTGGATAATGATACGCCTGCCGGGTCAGCCAACTATCTTGATCGGTAAATGAGTGGACCTTTTGGTAAGAGCGCCTCAGTCGTTCCAATCCCCAATCGTAAATGCAACGCATTTGATTGCCGGCACTAAGCAAGGGTCTGAGTAGTTGAACAGCCGCTGCAGTGACGATGGCAATGCAAGTAGCTGCTATGAGCATCGCTGTGACGTATGAGGCAAGCGCATCCATTGCAGTTAGCGGGCTTGGCTGCATTTCAGCCTTGACCAGAACCGCGGAAGTATCTCTTTTTGGCGTCATTGACTAATTTTCTATCTCGCTGCTCGGCTATCCGATACAGGTTTTATTATTGGTAAAGCAAGGCGGATTGAACCGTCGTCTTCGGAGTATCATGGGTCGAGGACGGTACGCTTGGTAGTGCGTCGAACATTCTATCGAACTATCCATAGAACGACCGTTTGCTGAACGATTCTAACCCAGGGTGGGCTACGCGCTGCTGTGCGTTGAGCACGAGGTGAACAACACCGCTTAGCAAATAGCCCAAAGCCGGCTTAGGTCCTGTGGCGGGTTTTACGGGGCAAAATGAACCTATAAGCTACTTGGCTGATGCTTCTCGGATTACCATCTACTGTTGGTTAACGGGGAGAATGCGCATGAAGAATGGCCTGTATACCGTGCAGTTTGCCGTCGGTCCCAACCAAGGGGCAGGCGTTTTGACCTTCTGGGACGGTATGGTGTCCGGCGGTGATAGCGGTTTCGCCTATTTTGGTCAGATTGATCAGAATGGCGAGCAAATGATAGGAACCGTTGAAATCAACCAGCACTCGGTTGGTATAGATAACGTGTTCGCGGGCTTGACGAGTTTCACGTTGAAGATCGAAGGCCGCGAGACGCAAAACGACACGGCATCCTTCCGTGGCACGACGGACGCTGCTCCGGGCGTTCCCCTGAACGTCGCGATGCGCCTCCTCCGCGCGTTTTGATCCGGCTGGAGGCGAGTACCATGATCTTGCGCTACCATCTTAGCGGTTCGCTCGTGTTCGAGATGCAAGCGACCGCCGTGCCACCCGTGGGCACGAAGGTCATCTTTCGGATGCTTCAGCGCAAGAAAGGTATTGAGCAAGGCGCGCTCGTCTCCGCTATCATTCAGGGTGAGCCGCTCGCGCCGGTCTACGACTACAGCAAAGGCGAACAGCCGATTGTGTTCATCGACCTTGACGAGTTTGAGGAACTGACGAGCTAGGATCGTTCCTAATGCCATTAACTAGGTGCTTGGGGCGAACCGGGCCCCTGCACCTCGCGTGTAATTGGCAGTATTGATGCCTTGTCAGTGAGGGATGCTTGTGCCGATCCAGCAAAGACATTTTGAACTGCGTGACGTGCCGCCGTTGCAAGGGCGACCATGGATACCGCTTCGCCACAATGCTGATATCGCCATCGAGGCACCGGAGCCGAGCATTGTAGAGTTGGGGGAATATACGGGCATTGCCACCGCCGCCATTTGACATTCACAAGTTGGAGGGCGAAAAGTCAGGTAGAGCGATCTTGGTGTTGGTGCGCATCGGGGCGGCATGGAGCCATGGGGCTATCGCGCGTCGGACCTATTCTATCACGGTTCCGATCAGCCAATTGGTATCAACCTTGTGACCGACCAGTTTCTTAAAGAAGAACACCTCCATGTTTGGCATCTGCATCCCGACCTGGTCGTAGCTTTCCGGCTTCTGCGCGAAGGCGATTGCTGGTTCCGCCCGGAGGAGGGATGGACCGAGGTTGCGCGATTGAAACGGGATGCTGAAGCCCGGCCGATCCTCCTAGGTGTTTGATCCCACGGTTTGATGGTGCGATCCTTTCGTTGGAATGGAAGGAAGCCGTATGTGACAGGTTCGTCATGGGTGCGCCACGACCACGCACGCCGTCAGAGCAGCAATACAGCGATCGCAAGCTTCGCTCTCGACGCTGAGCCGGGAGCTTGGGATCAACCCAAAGACGGTGGCGAAATGGCGGAAGCGGGCGACGGTCGAGGATCTGAAGACCGGGCCGAAGGCCCCTCATTCAACGACCTTGTCCGAAGCGGAGGAGGCGATGGTAGTGGCGTTCCGGCGCCACACATCGCGGCCTCTCGACGACTGCCTCTACGCCTTGCAGCCGTCGATCCCGCAGTTGACGCGCTCAGCACTGCATCGTTGCCTCCAGCGGCACGGCATCTCCCGCCTGCCGGATATCGAGGGCGACAAACCGAAGCGCCAGCGCTTCAAGCGTTATCCGATCGGCTTCTTTCACATCGATATCGCCGAGGTGCAGACCGCCGAAGGCAAACTGTACCTGTTCGTCGGCATCGACCGCACCAGTAAGTTCGCGGTCACCCAGTTGGTCGACAAGGCTGACAGGCGGACGGCTTGGAAGTTCCTCGAACACCTGCTGAAAGCCGTACCCTACCGCATCCACACCATTCTGACGGACAATGGCATTCAGCTCGCCGAGCAGCCGCGCAACCGAAACACCGCCTGGTCCCGCCAAATGCGCTTCGACATGATCTGCGAGGCCAACGACATCGAGCACCGGCTCACCAAAGCGAACCACCCATGGACCAACGGTCAGGTCGAGCGGATGAACCGGACCATCAAGGAGGCGACGGTCAAACGTTTTCACTACGAGAGCCACGACCAGGGCCATCGAACAGCGTCAGGAGCCTCGGGGTAAAGCGAGAACACGGATAATCCTGGGGGTGTCGGAAAACGGTATGTTTGCGGCAGGCCAAGATGGTCGGAATGTTTGGCAGCCTGTCCGAAAACGCCTGTTTGTCGCACAGTCGTGATTACGACGGGCTTTCCGCATATTTGGCCGCTGAATGGCGACAATTGGTGGTTTGCCGAACGGCAGCTTTCGGGGATGGCTGCTCAGAAAGCCGATATTCCGCATCAACCGAGCTGTGCAACCGCATCAGAAGGGCACGTCATCGTCTAGGTCCCAACCCCAACTTGAATTCTGCGTCGGCGCGGGAGGAGGTGGCGGAAATGGAGGCGGAGGTGGAGGCACAGCCTGGTTGGGTAGCAATGCTCGAATCATCGCAGACATTTGCGACACGAACGGTGGGATTTGGTTCGTCGAGCAAAGATGCTCCGCTACCCAGCGAGCAATTAATGGCTTGTTGCGCTTCCCCACGATGAGGAGCAGTTCCTTGGCTTTCTGCACGAGACCAGCATAGTATCCTTCACCGTATAGGGCATCTACATCATGCTCGACTTGGTGCTCCCAATCGCCATCGAGGATCGCGTAGTTCGCGGCAACGACGGGCGCGGGCAGATCGGTTTCCGGCTGCCCGAGCAGTCGGCAGAGGGTCATGTTGAAGTTGCGCTCCGCTGGCGTTCCATTCTTGTCGTTGTCGAAAATCACATATGTGGGAATGTCGTGTGCGCCATAGAGATGGACCAAGGTGTCCAGGACAGTCTTTCCACCAGCCGCGACAATTGAGATGCCCTCTGCATCCAAATGCAAGCCCGTCTTGGCGAGCAGCATTGGAAGCGCCTCTCGTTCCGACTGCCCCTCCACGATGATAACCAGCCTCGCAAAGTAGGGTTCGGCCATTTCGACCGTCTTCACATTACGCAAGAACGCGCGCAACGATGTCTCGTTTATGTTGCCGTTGGGATAAAGCCCGCTCCGCTTTGCAAGCAGCTTGGCGGTGGAACTGGTGCGAACAGAGGAACAAACCTCCCCCTCATCATCCGGGCAGCGATCTACGATAACGATGCGCTCGCTTAACGTGATGTCCAGGAACGCAGCGCTATGTGTGGAGATAAAAACCTGATTGCCGAGGGCGGCTAGGTCCTCGAACTGAGACGCGAGACTGCGTTGAGCGTGGGGATGCAAATATAATTCTGGTTCCTCGATCCCGAGGATAGCACCTCCGCGAAAGCTTTCGGCAAATGCCTGAAACAATGCGAGCACGAGCAGATTGCGAACACCGGATCCAACCTCAGAAGGCGACTTGGATTTGCCGTTCTCCACCAACATGGGATAGAGGCTACGATACAGGTTTGTCTCATCGATGGTGCGAAACTCAAATGAGACATCATAGCCAGCGGACTTTAGCTGAGCTGCAAACGCATCTCTCATAGCCTTCTCGAACTTCACATAAAGTTCGGTCCGCAGAATTTCGTGTGCCTTGTCGAGCGCATCTTTGAGTGGTGGCAGCGCGGCACCATCCTCATACGCCTTCAAGTCTTCGTGTAAGAGGCGGACGGCTTGGCCAAACATGGTCCAGCGGGAGACGCCAAATTGCCGCTCGAAGCTGCGAGCGGCATCGACGTACGCGAAGGCAACCTGCTCTCGGTAGGCGTTGTTGAAGCCGTATATGGGGCGATGAAGGCTGTCATATGCAGTGAGGACGTACTTGTCTTTGGACGTGTCGAACTCGATGCAACTCACTTCGGGGTGATCTAGATGTATAGCGATGTAGATGTCCCGCTTGCGATCCCCAAGGTAGAAGTCTTGATCGTTGAGGTTTGCCGGCATGGGCCAGCGGTCCCCCATGAGAAAGTTTATCGCGCTCAGTATGTTGGTCTTGCCGGCGTTGTTGGGACCTACCAAAACAGTGATATGTTCGGGACAGAAGTCAATTTTCTTGATTGAGCGCCAATTTCTAATGACCACCCTGATTATCTTCATTACGCCCCCTCGGCCGCTTGTCCGACCGTAACCGTTCCACGGTATGGTGCTAATCCGACTATAAATGAAAGCCCGGTCTCGAGACGACTACCGTCCGACCGCTTCTTTCCACGATAGCTGCCGGTGCGCTTTCGGGCGATCCGATCGGCGCGGGAGCGTCGGAGCGGCTCGAGATAGGCGCTTGTGGTCATTCCGATCCGGGGCGCTGAATGTCTGACATTGGTGTTGGGGTGGACGGCTCCCAACGGCATCGCGATGTGCCAGATTGAGCTTGTCGAAAGGCTCAACGAGGGAGACCGTCCATGGAGAAGGTTACACGTATTGGCGTGGATACGTCAAAGAACGTCTTTCAGCTGCACGGCGTCAACGCGGAGGAGAAGCCGGTTCTTCGAAAGAAGCTGACCCGCCTGAAGATGATCGCGTTTTTCAAGGATTTGGCCCCGACCGTCATCGCGATCGAAGCATGTGGCAGCGCGCACCATTGGGCCAGGCAGCTGAGCTCGTTTGGGCATGAGGTAAAACTGATCGCCCCGCAGTTGGCAAAACCTTACGTTAAGCGTGGAAAGAACGATGCGGCCGATGCCGAGGCCCTTTGTGAGGCGATGAGCCGGCCGACGATGCGCTACGTGCCGGTCAAGACTGCAGACCAGCAGGCCGCGCTGATGTTGGTCGGCATGCGTGACCGGCTGGTCCGGAACAGAACCCAGCTCGCCAACGCGATCCGCGGCTATGCTGCCGAGTTCGGGCTTACGGTAGCCAAGGGCATATGCAGGGTGGAGGTGCTTCTCACCGATATTGCGTCCGATGATACCCTGCCAGAGCTCGCCCGGGATCTGTTTGCGATCCACCGGCGCGAATATGAACTGCTGCAGGTGGAGATCGAGAAAGTCGAAGCCAGGCTCATGGAATGGCATCGCAAGGATGAATGTAGCCAGCGCCTTTCCCGGATACCGGGCGTAGGCCCCATCGGCGCATCGTTGCTGATGATGAAAACGCCCGACCCCAGGCTATTTAAGTCAGGGCGTGATTTTGCCGCCTGGATGGGACTTACGCCCAAGGATCATTCCACGGCCGGTCGAGCTCGCCCCGGCGGGATAACGCGCGCCGGAGATGAGCTCCTGCGAAGCGTACTGGTCAATGGTGCCACCGCTGTTCTGAAACAGGTTCGGGCGGGGCGCGGGAGGAACGCATCGCCATGGCTCCAAAAGCTTCTGGAGCACAAGAAACCCAAGCTGGTAGCCGTTGCCTTGGCAAACCGAACCGCCCGCATCGCCTGGAAGATGATGGTGAGCGGTGAAAGCTATCGCGCAACGCCAGTTCAACCAGTGTTGGCAAAAGCGGCTTGAGAGATCGGCTTGTGATGGTGAGCAGATACAGAATGCTACCGTGCTGAGCTGATGCGAGATCTTGCAGGAAACGAGTAGGTGGACTGATTGATCGATCCGGGATGCGGGACACTCCGAGCTTTCCACTGGCCCTCCGAGGTCGTCTTGGTGTTTGGAACTTGCATCGCGAAAACCATCTTGGCCAGCGGCCATGCGCGCCGCATCAACAGGTCGGACATATGATGGCAAGCGATCTAATCAAATACCCGCTCAAACCTCTTGCAAGAGGGGGCCGTCCACATATGGAAAGCGGA
>Ga0265797_10006133_pt1 | contig 17175 bp, 8 predicted proteins | sample P2T30metagenome_FD_192433 | JGI IMG/M metagenome (GOLD analysis project Ga0265797, IMG submission 192433) | Plant litter microbial communities from East Loma Ridge, Irvine, California - P2 T30 | ecosystem: Environmental > Terrestrial > Plant litter > Unclassified | place: USA: California...
ACCGAGCCGACATACCACGCGTCCGAGTTGCGGTCCTTGCGCACGATGGTCACGTACTCGCCCACCGCGCCATGCGGCACGCGGGTGTCCTGCCAGTCGGTCGGCACGTCCTTGATGAACTGGAACGGGCCCGGATAGCGCTCGTAGTGCTCGATCAGGTCGGCCGCCATCACCACCGGCGAATAGATCACCACGAAGTTCGCCAGCTGCTTGGCCTGGGTCGAGTTGAACGGCTTCTTGTCCTTGCCTTCCAGGCTCAGGATGCCCGGCGTGTAGTCCAGCGGGCCGCTGAGCATGCGGGTAAACACCAGGTTGGCCTCGTGCTCGACACTGTTGACCGGGTTGCCCCAGGCGTTGTACTCGACGCCACGCGCGCCTTCGCGCGAGATCCAGTTCGGATACGTGCGGCGCAGGCCCGTATCCTTCACCGGCTCATGGGTGTTGATCGCAATCTTGTAGCGCGCCGCATCCTCGACCACTTTCTGGAAGTGGCGCACGCCCTCTTGCGAGTCGGTGTAGCCGAAATGGACCTTGCCGTTCTTGCCCATGAATTGTGCTGCGCCGCCGTCGGTCACATAGCCGGTCTTGATGCTGTCCACGCCGTGCTTGGCGTACAGCTTGAAGGCCGCATCCATCTGCTTCTCGTAGTGCGCGACGTTGCCGCCGGTCTCGTGGTGGCCGATCAGGTGCACGCCCTTCTGCTTGCCGTAGGCCGTCACGGCCGCGATATCGAAGCTCGGATGCGCGCGGGTGAAGTCCATGTCCAGGCCATTGCCGGCCCAGTCGCTGTCCCAGCCCGGGTTCCAGCCTTCGACCAGCACGCCGCGGAAGCCGTTCTTGGCGGCGAAGTCGATATAGCGCTTGGTGTAGTCGGTGGTGGCGCCATGCTTGGCGCCCGAGGCCCACGACTTGGTCTCGAGGTGCATGTCCCACCACACGCCGACGTATTTCGACGGCTTGACCCAGGAGACGTCGCCCAGCTTGTTCGGCTCATTCAGGTTCAGCACCAGGTCCGACATGTACAGGCCGGCCGCGTCGTCCGCGATCTGCATGGTGCGCCATGGCGTGGTGAAGGCGCCGGTGCGCACGACCGGATTGCCGGTCGCCGACGGCGTCAGGTGCGCGCGCAGGCGCTGGCCTTCGACGCGGCGCAACCACATCGAGGCGTAGTCGACCAGGGCCGCTTCGTGGAAGGCGATGTGGGTGCCGTTATCCATACGCACCGTCATCGGGGTATTGGCCATGCCGACTTCGCGCAGGGGCGACTTCTGGATCGGGTATTCGAGCGCCCAGACTTCGCCGGCCTGCTGCCACCACGCGGTGGCGGGTTGCGCGACCACGAACTCGGTCAGCTCGTCGGCGATGTGGGTGGCGCGGTTGTTCGGCAGTTTCGGGAATTCGTAGCGGAAGCCCAGACCGTCATCGAACACGCGGAACACGATCGCCAGGCGGCGGCCGTCGTTCTTCTTCACGTCGACGCGCATCTGGCGGTAGTGGCTACGCACCGTGCGGCGCTCGCCCCAGGGCTGTTCCCAGGTGCTGTCATGGTCGGTGACGACCTGGCGCTCGATGGCGAAGCCCGCGTCCAACGGCTTGTCGCTGCCCAGCACGAAGCCCAGGCGCGAATCGGCGATGACCGGCTGGCCCTTGCGGTCGACCTTGTACGACAGGCGTCCGTCCGGCGCGACCTGCACCGACACGTTCAGCACCTTGCCCGGCGACTCGACGCTCGCGATGTTCACATCGGCGGCAAAGCTGCCGGTACTCACCACCATGCCCAGCACGATGCAGCAATGCGTCGCCAGGCTCACATTCATGAATTTCGAAACCATAGTTCTCCTCTATTTACTTCACCAGCACGCGGTAACCCCACGGTGCCATCTCAACACTGCTGGACGCGCCCACCTCGACCTTCGCGCCAGTGACGAAGTCGCGGTAAGACCCGTGATGCAGCGTGTTCTCGAACGTCGCCTTGACCGGCTTGTCCGACAAATTCAGTGTGACAAAGACCTTGTCCTTGTCGTTGGCGCGCACAAAGCTCAGGATCTGCTTCGGCGCATTGTTCGGCACCTGCACCATCTGGGCGCCGAATTCACCGTTCCACAAGGCCGTATTCTGCTTTTTGAGCGCCAGCAGCTTCTTGTAGAAGGCGGTGTAATCCGACTTGCCCCACACGATCGGGTCGCGCTCGAAAAAGGCCAGGCGCTTGGTATTGCCCACTTCCTGGCCGTTGTAGATCATCGGGATGCCTTCGCTGACGAAGGAAAACACGATCGCCGCATCGACCGCGGGCCCGAACACCTCGAACTCGGTGCCGTCCCAGGCGTTCTTGTCGTGGTTGGTCGTGTACAGCATGCGATAGGCCTGGCGCGGGTAGAACTTCTGGCCCCACGCATAATAGGCATGCAGGCGCGTGGCGTCCGAGCGGCCGCGCACGATGTCGTGCAGCGCCTCGAACCAGGTCCAGGCATAGCTGGCGTCGAACGCCTCGCGGTGCATGTCGCGGCTTTCCCACTCGGCCAGCATGAACACCGGCTTGATGGCGCGCAGCTCGCGGCTGGCGTTGTCCCAGAAGTCCTGCGGCACCAGGCCGGCCGCGTCGACCCGGTAGCCGTCGATCCCGGCTTCTTGCACCCAGTACTTCATCGCGTCCGTCATGTAGCGGCGCAGTTCGGGCTTGCCGTAATCGAGGTCGATGATGTCGTCCCAGTTGAACCAGGGCGTCGGCTGCGGCTTGCCATCCGGCCCCTTGGCATACCACTCGGGATGCTGGGCCAGCAGCACGTTGTCCCACGAGGTGTGGTTGCCGACCCAGTCGATGATCACGCGCAGACCCAGCGCGTGAGCCCGGTCCACAAAAGCGCGCAGGTCGGCCAGTGTACCGAGCTCCGGGTTCACAGCGCGGAAATCGCGCACCGCGTACGGGCTGCCAAGCGAACCTTTGCGCTTGAATTCGCCGATCGGGTGGATCGGCATCAGCCACAGGATGTCGACGCCCAGCTCCTTCAGGCGCGGCAGCTGCGCAGTCGCCGCCTTGAAGGTGCCCTCCTGCGTGAACTGGCGCGTGTTGATCTGATAGATGCTGGCGTTCTTGCTCCACTCCGCATGCTGGAACTGCACGTAGTCCTGCGGTTGGTACGGGTCGGCGGCCAGCGCCGCCGGCACGCCGGCCAGCAGTGCCAGCGCCAGCATGGGACGCGCCAAAGCGTGTGAAAGGGTCGGCGTCATCGCTCAGAACTTGTAGTTGACGCCGGCCGAGTAGGTGCGGCCGAAGTTGACGACGTTGGTGAACACCTTCGGATCGCTCGTGTACTCCCGGAACGGCTCATTGGTCAGGTTATGCCCTTGCAGGAACACCGACCAGCCCTGGAACATCCCACCCTGGAAGTCATACGACACCTGGGCGTCGGCAATCGTCTCGCCCTTGATGAAGGTGAACTGCGATTCGCTGCGGTAGTCCAGGATCTGGCCGATGAAGCTCGAGCGGCGATAGGCCGCCAGCGACACCTGCAGGCCGTGCTTTTCGTAGTACAGGCGCAGGCTGGTGACGTTGCGCGACAGGCCCGGCAGGCCGATTTCGGACACCGCGCCGTTGAACACCGGCGCATTGCTGCCCGTGACAAACGCGCTGGTCGGCAGGCGCACCGACGAATCGGTATGCGAGTGGTTGATCTGCGCGCCAAAGCCGTCCAGCGCGTTCACGACCAGGCCGAACGGCAGGTTGGCCGACAGCTCGATGCCGCGCATGATGCCGCCCTCGCCGTTCTGCGGCATGGTCAGGAAGCCCACCGTCGACCCGGCGTACTGGCCGGTCGTCGGCAGCGGCGTGCTGGCGCTGGTGTACTGGGCGAAGTCGAACATCTGCGGCGCGTTGATCACGTAGTTGTCGAGCTTCTTGTAGAACAGCGCGGCGCTGATATAGCCCTTCTTGCCGAAGTATTTTTCGTACGACAGGTCGAGCGCGCGCGCCTCGTACGGTTTGAGTTCCGGATTGCCGGCAAAGCCGGTCAGCGCCGGATCGTCGGCGGTGGCGCTCTGCAGGCCGAAGTTCATGCTGGCCTTGAGGTTGTCGAGGTTCGCGCGCGAGACCTGCTTGCCGGCGCCCAGGCGTAGCAGCTGGTCGTTGCCCAGGTCGAAGGTCAGGTTCAGGCTCGGCAACACCTTGGTGTAGTCGACGCCCCCGGTTTTCACGATGGCCGGGCAGGTGTCGGTCGTGATGCCGGTGCAATTGGCCAGGTCGACCTGGTTGCCGCTGGCGCGCTGGCGCGTGTCGACCACCTGCACGCCGATATTGCCGGTGTACGGCAGCGACATCAACTCGCCATCGAGGTCACCCATCAGGTAGGCGGTGGTGACCTTCTCGCCCACGGTCCAGTCGCGCGCCAGCACGGTGGCGTCGACCCAGCGGTTCAGTTCATACAGCGAACCGAGGCTGCCGGTCGGGTCGAACGAGGCGACCGGGATGCCGGTCGGGCCGGCCATCTCGGTGCCGCTGCCGGGAATCTGGACGCTGGCGTAGCCGTCGCCGCCGCGGATCGACAGGCGGCCCTCTTCGCCCAGGCGCGATTTATCGCGCTTGGTGTAGTTCACGCCGAAGCGCACCGCCGCCAGCGGACCCAGTTCCAGATCGCGCTCGGCCGACAGGCGCACCGCCTGCACCTTGTCATCGATGGTCGGCAACGCCAGGTAGCCGGCCTGCGGCGACAGCGGACCGCCACCCCAGCCGGCGACGTCGGTCAGCAGGGCCACGCCGCGGTCGGCGTAGTTCAGGCTCGGCGTGTAGCGCACGTCGGCGAAGTTGGTGCCATTGAAACCGCTGTAGCTGATCGAACCGAGCTGGCTCTCGGGCGTATTGCCCGGCTGGCCGGCCATGGTCTCGAAGTTGCTGATGCGCTTGGTGCCCTTCGAGTACGACAGGTCGTTCACGATGCGCCACGCGCCCACTTTCAGCTCGTTGTTCACGCCGACCGACAGCAGCCGGTCCTTGTTCGAGAACATGTGGTTGCGCACGTCGCCCTTGTAGTTGCTGAAGGTGCCGGCAGTGACGATGCCGTTCTCGATGGTCGCATTGGTGAGCACTGCATTCGGATCATAGATGCCGGTGCCGCCGACGATGGCGCCTTCGAGGCCGGTCTTCTTGGTCGCTTCTTCGCCGCGCGAGTAGAACACGTCCGCGGTCGAGCGGAACTTGTCGTTGGGGCGGAACTGCAGCGTCACCGAGGCGCCGTCGCGCTCGGCCTTGCGGCGCGAGGTCTCGGCCATGAAGCCGTTGATCGCCTGGACGGTCTGGCCGTTGTAGTCGATGTCGGCGGTGTTGGCGCCCCAGCTGTCGAATTTCAGCTCGCCGCCATTATCCTGCTTGAACGAGGTCAGGCCAACCGACAGGCCAAGGGTGCGGCCGAAGTACTGGTCGACATAGGTCAGCGTCTTGCGGTGGCCCGAGCCGAGGTCGGAACCGGAACCGAAGCCGATGCGCTCCTTGCGCGCGTTGGCCGCGAACATGCGCTTGCCGAAGTCGAGCGGACGCAGGGTGCGCAGGTCGATGGTCGAGGCCAGGCCCTGGCCGATCAGGCTCGCGTCCGGCGTCTTGTAGACCAGCACACTGCCGGTCAGCTCGGACGGGAACAGGTCGAATTCCGGGCTGCGGGCGTCGCTGGTGGAAGCCTGCTCGCGGCCGTTCAGGAGCGAGCCGTTGAAGGTCGGCGACATGCCGCGCACACTGACCTCGGTCGCCTTGCCATTGACCTTGCTGCGCTGGGTAGTCACGCCCGACAGGCGCGAGATCGACTGGGCCACGGTGGTGTCGGGCAGCTTGCCGATGTCTTCGGCCGACACGGCTTCGACGATCGAGGTGGCATTGCGCTTGATTTCGATTGCCGCTTCGATGCCGCGCCGGATACCCGACACATTGACGGTGGCGATCGGTGCGTCGGAACCGACGCTGACGATCCGAGGGGGACTGGTTTGTTCGGTATCCTGTGCGCTGGCCTCCTGCGCGTGCGCGTGGGCAGACAGGATCAGCAGCGCGCAGGCGCCGGCAACGGGATGCAACTGGAATGGCCGGCGCAGCGCGCCTCCCTGGCGGATGGTCATGGTTTGTCTCCTGATATTATCTTTATTCCAGCTTTTTGCTGGTTGGATGCGATAGTCCGCCATCGCGCGGGGCGGGTCAACGCGGCGGCTGAATCGAATCTGAAGATTCGTGCTCGTACAGACGTGACGGCGCGCTGCTACACTCGCGCCTATGAAAATTCTCATGATCGAAGACGATCTCGCCATTGGCCAGGCGTTGTTGTCGGTATTCCAGGACGAAGGCCACACGGCGGTCTGGCTGCGCCTCGCGGCCGACGCCGAAGCGCGCATCCGCGGCGAGGCCTTCGATGCCGTCGTGCTCGACCTCGGCCTGCCCGACGGCGACGGCAACGAGGTTCTGCGCGCACTGCGCGCCGACGGCATGCGCCTGCCGGTATTGATCATCAGCGCGCGCGACAGCCTGCAGGACCGCTTGAAGGGCTTCGACCTGGGCGCCGACGACTATCTGATCAAGCCATTCGAAATCCCCGAACTGCTGGTGCGCCTGCGCGCCATCGTGCGCCGCAGCCACGGCACGCTGGAAGAGAACCTGTGGACCGCCGGCGAGATCGTGCTCGACGAGAACCGCATGGCGGTCACGCGCGGCGGCCAGCCGGTGACGCTGTCGAAGACCGAATTCGCCCTGCTCCTGACGCTGATGAAGCAGGCCAACCGGGTCTTGACGCGCGTTGAACTGGAACGGCGCGCCCTGCCCGCCGGCGAGGGCCAGAGCCAGACGCTGGACGTCCACATCTTCAATCTGCGCAAGAAAATCGGCGAAGGCGTGATCCGCACGGTGCGCGGGGTCGGCTATATGGTGCAGCAAGATGCTTAGAAAGCTCGCGAACCGGCAGTCGTCGCTGTTCCAGCGGCTGATGTTCAGCTTCGCGGGCGTGATCATTGGCGTCGCCATCATCGGGCTGGTATGGGTATTCCTCGAAGCCAAGGCGACCCAGCGCAGCCGCACCCTCAGTGAAAACAAGGCGCACACCGAAAATATCCAGGCCCACCTGTCCGATGTGGGCGCGGACCCGGCGCGCATGCTGCCGGTCCTGAACGCGATCGAGGCGAACCGGGTGCGCATGTTCCAGGAACTGGATTACCACTCGCGCGTGCGGCTGCGCGTCTGGCTGCACGGCCGCCTGATCTACAATTCGGCGCCGCAGTTGCCGGACCGGCTGCCCGACGTGGCCACGCGCGACACCTATTCCTGGGTGCGCTGGGAAGCGCACGACCAACGCCAGGGCATCGTGGTCGAACGCAGCCACGAAGTCGACGACGAGTGGATGCTGTCCGTGGGCGGCGTGGGCTTCTTGCTGTCCTCGACCATCTTCAGCCTGCCGCTGCTGCTGATTCCCGCCTGGCTGATCGTCGGGATCGGCCTGCGGCCGGTGCGCACGATCGCATCGAGCATCGCCCAGCGCTCCGACGCCGACCTGACCCCGCTGGCCGATTCCCCCTACCGCGAACTGTCGCCGCTGGTGGTCGCGATCAACGGCCTGATGGCGCGTCTGTCGCAGCGCATCGAGCATGAGCACGAATTCCTGACCGACGCCGCGCACGAGCTCAAGACGCCACTGGCAGCGATCCAGATCAACGCCCACGTGCTGCTCAGCCGCGCCGGCGCCGAAACGGCCGAGCGCTGCGCCGTCCCGGCCGCCGGCCTGCGCAGCGGCGTGGCGCGCGCCACGCATACCGTGCACCAGCTGCTGGCGCTGGAACGGGCGCGCGCCGAACCGCAGGTCGACCATCCCTGCCCCCAGACCGACGTCGCCGAATTCGTGCGCGACCGGGTCGCGGCGGCGGCCCACCTGGCAGTGCAGCGCAATATCGAGATCGAATTCCACGCCGACGCCGACGGCAGCCTGCCGCTGCACCTGGAAAGCATGGCGGCGGCGGTCGATAACCTGATCAGCAATGCGATCAAGTACTCGCCGCAGGACGGCCGCATCGCGGTACGCCTGACGCGCGCCGCGAACGGCTACCGGCTCACGATCGCCGACCAGGGCCCGGGCATCGCAACCGAGCTGCGCGACAAGGTGTTCGAGCGCTTCTACCGCGTGCCCGGCCAGGAGCAGCTGGGCACCGGCCTGGGTCTCGCGATCGCCGAACGCGGCGCCGCACGCAATGGCGGCATCATCCTGCTCGCCGATGGCGAAGGCGGCCGCGGCCTGAGCGCGACCATCGAATTCGCCGGCGCCGCCGCCTGAACAGCCGGGTCCACATCAAAAGCCGGGGTCGCATCTGACATTCGGACACGGGCTCTTCAAAAGCCGGGGTCACATCTGACAATCGGACACGGGCTCCTCAGTTAGCAGTATTCGCGACGCTTTTTCGGCTGCTACGGTTGAGGTCGTGTCTGAATGTCAGATGTGACCCCGGCTGTGGATGTGACCCCGGCTGTGGCGGTGGCAAGGAAAGGCAGCACGCGTGCGAGCAGCTGTTCGGGCGCTTCCTCGGCGATGTAGTGGCCGCACGGCAGCGGCCCGCCCTGCACGTCGTCGGCCACCAGCTGCCACTCCTTGAGCGGCTCGAAGCAGCGCCCCACCACGCCCTGCTCTCCCCACAGCACCAGCAGCGGCAAGCCCAGGCGCCGGCCGGCAGCGCGGTCGGCGCGGTCGTGTTCGAGGTCGATGCCGGCGGCGGCGCGGTAGTCCTCGCAGATGCCATGGGCGGCGCCCGGCAGCGCCAGGCAGCGCTGGTACTCGGCCAGCGCGCGCGGATCGAAAGGCGCCAGGCCGGCGCTGCGCTTGCCCATCACATCACGCACATAAGCGGCCGGATCGGCCTCGATCAGGCGTTCCGGCATGGGCGCGGGCTGGATCAGGAAGAACCAGTGCCAGTAGGCGCGCGCGAACGCTTCCGAGGTCTGCTCATACATCGCCACGGTCGGCGCGATGTCGAGCAGCGCCATTTTCTCGACCGCCTGCGGATGGTCTTGCGCCAGCCGGTGCGCGACGCGCGCGCCGCGGTCGTGCGCCAGCACCTTGAAGGTCGCGAAGCCCAGCGACCGCATCACCGCCAGCAGATCGGCCGCCATGGTGCGCTTGCTGTAGTTGGCGTGGTCCGGGTCTCCTTGTGGCTTGCTCGAATCGCCGTAACCGCGCAGGTCGCAGGCGACGACCGTGAAACGCTCGGCCAGTTGCGGCGCGACCCTGTGCCAGATGGCGTGGGTCTGCGGATGGCCATGCAGGAGCAATAAGGGCGGGCCTTCGCCACCCACGATGGCATTGATCGTGATCGATGGGGCTACCTCGACCTGCAGGGAACGAAAATGGGGGAACAGCGTTGTCATCAGGTCTCCGTCACATCGCGCGGCGCCAGGCGCCGACCGTGGTTGTTCTTGAACTGCCGCCGAAGAATATACACGCTCGCTCCCATCGGCGTGGATCGCTTCCCGATTACCCAACGCGGATGACGGATTCCATGCGCCCGACATGTTCTTACATGAACCTGACATTTCGATAGTTGTTGTAAAGACGCATTGAATGGTTTTAACGAATTGACATCATTAATGGTGCTGCGCAGTATGGGTTCGAGGCACAGACCTCCCTTTCCCAAGATCGTCGTCGTATCACAACCAAGGAATCAGCACCATGCAGAGAGCCAAGTTGGAAAAGACCGCACTAGCCCTGGCCATCGCCGCCCTGTGCGCAGGCAGCGCGCAGGCGCAGCAAGTCGCGCCGCAGGACGACACCGCAGGCAACGCCGCCACCGTGGTGGTGACCGGCACCCGGGTAGCCAATCGCACCGTGCTCGATACCACGGCGCCGGTCGACGTGATCTCGGCAGAGACGCTCAAGAATTCCGGCAGCACTGAAATGACCCAGGCGCTGTCGATGGCCCTGCCCTCGCTGAACTTTCCCCGCCCTTCGCTGACTGACGGCACCGACACCATCCGCCCTGCTACCCTGCGCGGCATGGCGCCGGACCAGACCCTGGTGCTGGTCAATTCCAAGCGCCGCCACGCGTCGTCGCTGGTGAATGTGAACGGCTCGATCGGGCGCGGTTCGGCGGCGGTCGACCTCAATACCATCCCGACCGCGATCGTGAAATCGGTCGAGGTGCTGCGCGACGGCGCCGCCGCCCAATACGGCTCGGACGCGATCTCGGGCGTGGTCAATATGCGCCTGCGCACCGACCGCGATGGCGGCGAAGCGACGGTCACCTACGGCGCGCGCAAGTCCGAATACGACTTGTGGAACGACGCCGTGCCGGCAGGCGGCACCTGGGCCGGTCCGGATTCGCGCAAACGCACCGACGGCCAGACCGCCACCGTGAGCATCTGGAAGGGCCTGGCGCTCGGCGAGACCGGCTACCTGACGATTGCCGGCGAATTCCGCGACCAAAGTCGCACTGAACGCGGCGGCTACGACACACGCCAGCAATACGCGCGCATCAACGGCGGCTTCGACCCGCGCGAGAACACCATCAACCGCTTCAATGCCTGGACCGGCGAACCGGAGATGAAACAGTCGACCCTGTTCGCCAATGCCGGCAATGACCTCGGCGGCGGCGTCAAGGTCTATGGCTGGGCGAGCTACCAGGACCGCGACGCCACCTCGTCGGGCTACTTCCGCACGCCGCAGGATGCGCGCAACGTGCCGGCAATCTATCCGGACGGCTTCCTGCCGCTGATCTCGCCGACGGTGAAAGACTTCTCGATGACCGGCGGCGTGACCTGGATCGCCGGCGAATGGGATATGGACGCCTCGCTCGGCTACGGCAAGAACAAGATGACCTACCAGATCGAGAACACCCTGAACCGCTCGATCGGCCCAAGCAGCAAGACCGAGTTCTATGCCGGCGGCTACGCATACGACCAAGCCGTGTTCAACCTGACCGGTGTGCGCCGCATCGAGATGGCGTCGCTGGCGTCGCCGCTGAACGTGGCGGTCGGCGTCGAGGCGCGCCGCGAAGGCTATGAGCTGTTCGCAGGCGAAGAGGAGTCCTATAGTTTCGGCGGCCAGTTCCTGCCGAACGGCACCCCGGCCGCGCCGGGCGCCCAGGTATTCCCGGGCTTCCGCCCATCGAACGAAGTCGACGCCCACCGCAACGCAGTCGGCGCCTTCATCGACCTGGAAGCGAACATCACCCCTGAACTGCTGGCATCGGCCGCGGTGCGCGCCGAGCGCTATTCGGACTTCGGCAACAGCCTGGCCGGCAAGCTCGCGCTGCGCTACGACTTCAACAAGTCGTTTGCGCTGCGCGGCGCGATCCAGAACGGCTTCCGCGCGCCGTCGCCGCAGCAGCAGAACTTCACCGCCACCTCGACCAACTTCATCAACGGCGTGCCGTTCGAGATCACGACGTTCAGGCCGAGCGACCCGGTCGCGGTGGCCCTCGGCGCCAAGCCGCTCGACGCCGAGGAATCGGTCAACGCGTCGCTCGGCGCGGTGCTGCGCTTCGGCGACGTCTCGGTGACGGTCGACGCCTACCGCATCGACATCGACGACCGCATCATCCTGTCCGAGAACCTCACGCAAACCAATGTGCGCGACTACATCGCCGGCCAGGGCTTCATTGGCGTGGGCGGCGGGCGCTTCTTCATCAATGGCGTCGATACCACCACCAAGGGCGTCGACGTGGTGATCAACTGGCCGTACAACGCGGGCGAAGCCGGTCGCTTCGACTTTACGCTGGCCGGCAACGTCACCGACACCAAGGTCACCAAGGTGCCGGTTACCGAGCAGCTGTCCAACCTGTCGCCGGCGCCGGTGCTGTTCGACCGCCTCAACGTGCTGTCGCTCGAAAAAGGCCAGCCGAAGAACAAGGTCAGCGCCAACGTGAACTGGAAGCTGGGCCGGTTCGGCGCAACGCTGCGCGCGACCCGCTATGGCGAGGTGCTCTCGCCGGGCACCGTAGCAGCCTTCGACTTCGAGCTGGGCGCCAAGACCACGGTCGACCTGGAGGGCCGTTTCGCCGTCACGCCGAAGCTGACCCTGGCCCTGGGCGCCGACAATGTCTTCGACCAGTATCCCGAGACGCTGCCACCGAGTCTCAATACCACCGGCAATACGCCATTCTCGACCTATGCGCCGTTCGGCCGTTCGGGACGCTACATCTACGCTCGGGCGACTTACTCCTTCTGATTCGCCACGCTGGATCGGGGGGCAATGCGTCGGCATTGCCCCCTCTCATGTCGCGTTCGCACCACACTAACAACGTCGTATTCGAGATGCACCCGGTCTTTTCCGGCGCCAGTGACAATGTGCGCTAATCCTGGTTATTTCCGCATGGTAATTTTTGCATTCCCTTATCTTTATGCGCAGATGCGCCGACCTGGAAACCATGACCTTCACCGAATCGATTTCTACCTGCTTCAAAAAATACGCAAGCTTCGAAGGGATCGCACCGCGTTCCGAATTCTGGTGGTTCTTCCTGTTCCTGCTGCTGGCGGCAATGGCGCTGGGACTCGTCAGTGAAACCCTGGCCGGTGTCTTCAACCTGGCCACGCTCCTGCCTTCGCTGGCAGTCGGCACGCGCCGCCTGCACGATACCGACCGCAGCGGCTGGTTCCAACTGCTGTGGCTGATCCCGATCATCGGTTGGATCATCCTGATCGTCCTGTTCGCCCAGGATGGCAAGTCGAACCGCTACTCGCTCGCCACCGCATAAATGCTTGCCCAGCCGGCGCCGCCAGCCAGGGCGTCGTCGGCGTTGGGCGCTTCCGGGTACTGACTGCGCAGGCTGGTTTGTCAACGACAACTTCCGCCTGCGCGTGTCAGCTCAGGTTCAATATCGTTCAAATACAACGATTTACGCGCATACCACGAACAATCGACGAAACTGCTATCATCTTTCCATTAATCAACAGTTAGTATCAAAGTACTATTGTTACAGGGGTAAGTATGGCGGTTTGTGACGATGTCGCGCAGTGGCGCAGTCGTGTGTTTACGACGTTGATGTCGATCGTCCTGGTACTGGCGCTGGTCGCCGCCGTGCCGAGTGCGACGCTGGCCGTGGTGCGCGACATGCGCGCAGTGGCCCTCATGGACACGGCGGCGCTGGCGTGGTGCCTGGCGATCTGGCGCCTGCACCGGTGGTCGCACGCAGCACGCGTCCTGAACTTCCTGGCGATGATGTACTGCGTGGGCGTCTTCTGCATGGTCACGGTGGGCGCGGTCGGCCTGTTCTACCTGATGGCCCCACCGGTGCTCGCCGTGGTCCTGCTGGGAACGCGGCCGGCGCTGGCCGCGCTCGCGATCAACGCCGTGACTGTCGTGGTGCTCGGCCTGCTCGGATACAGCCAGATCACCGTCGGCGCCTTCGATCACGATTCGCTGGCCGGCGTGCTGATCTTCGCACTCAACTTTACCTGCGTCGGCGCCCTGATCACCCTCACCTGCGGCACCCTGCTCAAGGGCCTGGACGGCTCGCTCAAGAACGTCCGCCGCGCCGCTGCCTCACTTGAAGAAGGCCAGGCTGCGCTCAATGCACTCAATGGCGAACTGCGCCTGACCTCCGCCGCACTGGCCGGCTTGAACGAGATGGTCCTGATCGTCAAGGTGGTCGAGGGCGAGGACGCCATCCAGCCGATCATCTTCGCCAACAAGGCATTCGAGCGCCGCAGCGGCTACCGCAGCGACGAGTTGGTTGGCCGCAGCATGCGCATCCTGCACGGCCCGGACACCGACCCCGCGGTCGTGGCCCGGATCATGCACGCCATGCGCCTGCGCGAGCCGGTGTCGGCGGAACTGGTCAACTACTCGAAGACCGGCGAGCCATGCTGGGTCGAGGTCGACATGGTGCCGTTCGCCAGCGAAGGCGGACCGATCACCCACTGGGTGGCGGTCGGGCGCGACATCACCGAACGGCGCCGCTCGGCCGACGCGATCGAGCAGCTGGCCTTCTTCGATGTGCTGACCGGCCTGCCCAACCGGCGCCTGCTGATGGAACGCCTGCACACCCTGGTGGAGCAGGCGCACGCCGGGCGCGGCCTGGGCGCGGTGCTGTATCTCGACCTGGACAACTTCAAGAGCGTCAACGATGCGCGCGGCCACGCCACCGGCGACGCCCTGCTCAAGCATGTCGCGGCGCGCCTGGAGGGAGCAGTGCGCGAAGGCGACACGGTGGCGCGCCTGGGCGGCGACGAATTCGTGATCCTCGCCGGGAACCTGGGCCACGACGCCGAGACGGCCGTCGCCGCCGCATTGGCGCTGGCGCAGGAGGTTGGCCAGGCGCTGCGCCAGAGCGCCAACATCGACAATCAGGTCTATCAATCGTCGGGCAGCATCGGCGTGGCGCTGCCGCTGCGCCCGGGCCAGACCATGCACGACCTGCTGCGCGAGGCCGACACCGCGATGTACCACGCCAAGGCCGCCGGCCGCAACGGCGTGGCGCTGTTCGAGACCACCATGCTGGCCGCGGCCGAGCATGTCCTGACGCTCGAGCGCGACCTGGCCGACGCCATCGGCAAGAACGAACTGGCGCTGCACCTGCAGTTGCAGGTGGATGCGCACGGCGGCGCGACCGGCGCCGAGGTGCTGCTGCGCTGGCGCCGCGCCGATGGCGTGCTGGTGCCGCCTGACGTGTTCATCCCGGTGGCCGAGGAAACCGGCCTGATCGTCCCGCTCGGAAGCTGGGTGCTGCGCCAGGCTTGCCTGGCCTGGGTTGAACTCGAGCGCGCCGGCCACCAGCTGCCCCTATCGATCAACGTCAGCCCGCGCCAGTTCCGCCAGCCCGATTTCGTGGCCGTGGTGCGCTCGACCATCCTCGAGACCGGGGTCCCGCCGCAGCAGCTGATCTTCGAAGTCACCGAAGGCTTGCTGGTGGACGACCTCGATGAAACGATCAGCCGCATGCACGAGCTGGCGCAGCTCGGCATCCGCTTCTCGATCGACGACTTCGGCACCGGTTACTCGAACCTGGCCTACCTGCGCAAGATGCCCCTGTACGAGCTCAAGATCGACAAGGCCTTCATCCGCGACATGCCCGACGACAGCAATGGCACCGCCCTGGTGCAGTCGATCCTGGCGATGGCGGGCCAGCTCGGCCTGCGCGTCGTGGCCGAGGGTATCGAGACCAGGGAGCAGGCAGACTTCCTGGCCGCGCATGGCCAGCCGTGCATGCAGGGCTATCTGTTCTGCCGGCCGATGCCGCTGGCGGATCTGGTCGCGCGCCTGGCCAGCACCAGGCTCGAAGAGGTCGCCGCATAGCACCTGCACTAAAAACTGAATGCGAATGAGGATGATAATGATTCTCACTTTTGTTAGAATGCGGGTTTTCGCCCGTTCACTACCAAAAAATGACTCCTCAATACGTCCCTTCGCGCCGTCTCGCCCGCTGCCCTGCTCCATCGCTGCTGACCCGGATGGTGCGCCATGCCATCGGCGGCGCCGTCGCCTCGGCGCCGATCCTGATGCTGCCGTTCGCGGCCCACGCCCAGCAGGCTGACGCCCCTGCGGTCGACCGCGTCGTGATCACCGGCGCCAAGCTGGCGGACGACCCGGCGTATGCCGGCGGCCAGATCAGCCGCACTGGCGGCCTGGGTGTACTGGGCGAGGCCGACATCATGAAGACGCCATTCAACACCACCAACTACACCTCGCAGATCCTGGAAGACCAGCAGGTGCGCACGCTGGCCGACGTGGTGGTGAACGAAGCGTCGGTGCGCGTGATGACCTCGACCGGCGGCTTCAGCGAAGACTTCCAGATCCGCGGCTTCAACGTCACCAGCGGCGACGTTGGCCTGAATGGCCTGTATGGCTTGACCTCGTCGAACCGCATGCCGGCCGCGATCATGGAGCGCGTCGAAGTGCTGAAAGGCCCGGGCACCCTGATGTACGGCATCAGCCCGAACGGCAGCGTCGGCGGCAATATCAATATCGCGACCAAGCGCGCCGGCGATACGCCCCTCACCCGCGTGACCGCGAGCTTCGAGAGCAAGTCGATCCTGGGCGCCCACCTGGACGTCGGCCGCCGCTTTGGCGAGAACAATGCCTGGGGCGTGCGCGTGAACGGCGTGGTGCGCAATGGCGACACCAATATCGACGAGGGCAAGCAGGAATTCGGCCTGGCCGCGATCGCGGTCGACTACCGCTCCGACAAGCTGCGCTGGACCCTGGACAGCTACGGCCAGCAGGAAAAGACCGACAACTTCCGCGCCCAGAACAGCTTCCGCCCCGACATCACCGCAATCCCGGCGGCGCCGTCGGGCCACCGCGCCGCCTACAAGGGCGCCGACCTGGAGTTCCGCGATGCGACCGCCGCCACGCGCCTCGAATACGATGTGTCGGACAATCTGATGGTGTACGCCGCCGGCGGCTACCGCTACGGCGCCAGCGAGCAGGACTTCCCGAGCGCGCGCGCCCTGAACGCGGTCGACATGCTCGGCAACTTCCGCCTCACCAACGCCTGGTACGACGCCTACTCGCGCAACAAGACCGGCGAAGCGGGTGCGCGCCTGAAGCTCGACACCGGCGGCGTCCAGCACTTCATCACGGCGTCGGTATCCCGCCTGGACAGCGAAGCGGGCAGCTTCTTCCTGTCGGCGCCAGCCAGCACGTCGCAGCTGTCGAATATCTACAACCCGGTCCTGATTACCCCGATGACCGGCGAGCGCCTGGCGCCGACCAAGACGTCAGAGACCGAGCTGTCGAGCTTCTCGCTGACCGACACCCTGTCGTTCGCCAACGACCGCGTGCTGTTCACCGCCGGCCTGCGCAAGCAGAAGGTCTCGGCCGACAACGTCACCCCGACCGGCGCGGTCTCGAGCTCGTACAGCGAAAGCGCGGTCTCGCCGCTGGCCGGCATCGTCGTGATCCCGGTGGAGAACCTCTCGCTGTACGCCAACTTCACCTCGGGCCTGACCCGCGGCAGCACCGCGCCGGCCACCGCTGCCAACGCCGGCGAAGTGTTCGCACCGTTCAAGTCGAAGCAGTATGAGATCGGCGCCAAGGTCGACGTTGCCCACACCCGCGGCCGCGTGCTGCTGGGCGCGTCGGTGTTCCAGATCGACCGTCCGAACGCGATCACCGATCCGATCACCACGATCTACAGCCTGGACGGCATCCAGCGCAACCGCGGCCTGGAACTGTCGGCCACCGGCGAAGCCGCTCCCGGCCTGCGCCTGATGACCAGCGCCACCTTCTACGACGCCAA
>Ga0265797_10006134_pt1 | contig 17175 bp, 15 predicted proteins | sample P2T30metagenome_FD_192433 | JGI IMG/M metagenome (GOLD analysis project Ga0265797, IMG submission 192433) | Plant litter microbial communities from East Loma Ridge, Irvine, California - P2 T30 | ecosystem: Environmental > Terrestrial > Plant litter > Unclassified | place: USA: California...
CTCCGGCATCAACACCGCCCCATCGCCCCCCATCCTAGTCTTAACCCACCCCGGATCCATACAAACCACCACAACCTCACTCAACTTCTCCCTCACATGCCCGCTCTGCTGCACCGTAAGCGCATTCAACGCCGCCTTACTAATCGAATACGTCGCACATCTTCTCGGGCTAATTCCCAGCGAAACGCTCATCGACGCCAAGCCGGACGTCATGTTCACGATTCGCGCTGAGGGCGAGAGGAGGTCTGCTTCGAGGAGGAATTGGGTTGTTTTCGCGGGGCCGACGACGTTGATGCGGATGTTGTCGTTGAGGTCGTCGTTGTTGATGGAGAGGGAGGTTTGGTCTGGGACGGAGTTGACGCCGGCGTTGTTGATCAGGTAGTCGATTTTGGCGCCATCAAGGACTTTGGCCGCTTCGGCGACGAAAGAGTGGATGGAGTCTTGGGAGCCGGTGTCGCAGATGAGGATGTGCGTGGATGGGGAGGCGACGGATTTGAGATCGGTGAGGTCGACGGAGGAGGAGCGGACGCAGGCTAGGATGGTGTTGTTTTCTGATTGCGAGAGCTGGCGGATGAATTCGAGGCCGAGACCGCGGTTGGCGCCTGGGTGGTTTAGTATTGTTTTGAGGTAAGCATTGATGTGATGTTGGGTTTTTATACTTACCGGTGATCACGTAAGTAGGCATGTTGACGATCAGGAAAGTTTCTCTGGGTGAGATTAAGGTAAGAACAGTAGCAAAGTCACAGGAGGGAGAATGACAATGGAAGCAACAGAGAGCCAGGAATTTGGCAGATAAGAACAGGAATCATCAAGATCGGCTTTCCGTCAATATGTAGAAATACATGCGGGGTTTCCATATTGCATATCGCAAGCGAGATGATGTGAAACCTCGGTGCTCTGTGAATGTCGCCGTCGTACGGCTAAATCTTGCTTTTCTTGAATTACCCACCAACCCCTGCAACCGCTTAGGCCTTTCTTTTGAGCGGTCAATGTTGTTGTACAGTAACATTGCTGTACAATGTCGCTTCTCCCATTTGATCTGTTCCACCGGGTGGAACTTTGAGTCCTGTTTTGAATGACTTCCAAGTCAGAGTGGTGCGGCTCTCCAGCCAGATGGCAAGCGATGTAGCTCAATTATCCCTCGTATTGTCTCGTCTCTTGACTTTGCTCCAACCGCGGGCACTTGACAATTGCATCTTCCTTGTCCGATTATCTGACAGTGCGAGAGCGGCCTGGCGCTTTTCAGTGGGTATCTTGCCGGATCCGTAGAAGTCCTTTGAATATGCTCAAGGTAAACTTTTTAAGTTGAGAAAAGAGTGTCTTCGTCGCGCAGGTATTCACCGCAATCGGCTTGTCTGAAGACGACAATACCAGTCGGGTCGAGTCTCCTTCCCTCGGCGGTAGAGCGTGCGGTAACACCAAAGCCCTGGTAGGATGTTAGCAGCCCATCCAAACTTTTTCTTGCCCATTCAAAAGCCGACTTACCAGAGGAGTATCGTTCATGCTCAAAACCACAACACCCTGGTGCTCGGGGCAGTCCTCGCTCCAGCGACCAACATGGGCCTTGACAACGTGGCCACCGTACAGGAAAGGCATCTCGCCGTTGGCCTTGACCCAGACCTTGTACCTAGCGTGAGGCGCAATCACGTCCAGCGAGGTAATGTGCATCCTGAACTTTCCAGTCTTTGTGAATTTGCCGAGACAGGTTCCGAGAGAAAGAAGGCTCTCACGGGCGACCGAGGTGGCCAGGTTGGCTAGCGATTCGCGCACGTAGTAGACGCGGTCCTTCTGCACACGGAAAACATAGCGATCGGGTTGCGCCTTGCCGCCGGGCGCTGGTGCGGTGTCGGTGAGGAGGTTGTTGAGTGAGCGGCCGGTGTAGTTGGCCAGCTTCTCGAAGAGCGTCTTCGTCTCGGTGTCTGTTAGAGGGCGCATGTTGGGAGATGTGTGGTATGTTGTGTATGTAGAGGGAGACCTCGAACGCTTCCCAAGAATTATTGAAGGCAGAGATGCTTGCGCCTCGGGCTTTGCCCGCTCAAGAAAAAGATTCCAAGCGCAATAATTCTGAAACACAAGTATGCGTACGCTGATTACATCTCCGAGCTCTCGATGACCGCCTTATCGCCTACAGGTAACAAGAAGATAATACCTGCAACCGATGTGCTGCATCTTCACGATTACACTAATATCGCACTCACTCCGTGATCATCATCAAGCATATATCTGAGACAATCGTCTCTCCGCGGTAGAGATGAGCCCTATCAGCCGTACGCAGACTATGATCAACTGCTGGCTTCCCCACGGCGCAAAGAAGTTTGCCAGGGTCGAAGAGCTGCCGACCTTGACATTTTTCTTGTACGAAGCACGTCGATCCATACAAATAAATTATTTTTCACAATGGCGAGAGAACCCGCCGCCAAAAAGAGGCGCCTGAGCCCTCCTGGAGATGATGGCGCTCCCGCCGCTGGATTCACCCGCTGGAACCTGGAACAGGACTACGAGAAGCGAGCGCGCAAAGGAAAGAAGGAAGAAAAGAACAAGAAGCTGCCAATCAAGACCGCCGACGGTTATATCGTAGACCAGGAAGAGGTCGAACCTGCGCCGGTTCATGATGACGATGCCGACAGCTTTTTGGCGAGCGACGACGGAGAAGAAGTGGAGGAGGAGCCGCAGAAGCCAGAGGCTCCCAAACTATCGCCGAAGCAAGAGATTCTGCAAGCAAAGGAGGAATTGGCGCGCATAGCCAGCGTGATGAGCGAGGATCCAGAGGACAATATTGGTATGCTGGGTTCGCTGGCTGAGATCACCATGTCGAAGAATGTCACAGTCAAGAAGCTGGGTTTGGGTACGATGCTCGCGGTTTTCAAGGATATCATTCCCGGCTACCGTATCAGACCGATTGGTAAAGACGACATGACCAACAAAGTCAGTAAGGAAGTAAGGAAACTGCGTGCCTTTGAACAAGGACTCCTCAGTGGTTACAAGAGCTATCTCCAGGTCTTGAAGGGATTGGCCAAGGGCAGCGCAGCCAAGGATCCAGATACCGCGTCCCTGGGCAGTGTCGCCATCGCATGTGCTTGCACTCTCCTGGAAAACGTCTCGCACTTCAACGAGCGCAGTATTCTTGTTGCCATTGTCGTTGGAAAGCTTTCTCTTCGCATGCCATCCGGCAAAGACCAGGACTACACCCGCTGCCTCAATGCTCTGGAACACACTTTCCAATCGGACGACGATGGATTTATCAGCATGGAGGTTGTCACACAGCTCACAAAGATGATGAAATCCAGAAATTGGCAATTCCACGAGAGCGTACTCAACTCTCTACTACACCTCCGTCTGTTGAACGAATTCAGTGGCAAGGCCTCGAGTGAACGCGTAGACAAGCCGGTCAAAGAGGAGGAGCCCGTGAAGAAGCCATCACAAAAGAAGGTCTTCCGCACGAAGAAGGAGCGTAAGATCGCAAAGGAGCGCAGAGCTATCGAGAGTGAGATGAAGGTAGCCGACGCCAGCGTCTCGTACGAGGAGCGCGACAAGAACCAAGCAGAGACTTTGAAATTGGTCTTCCTCGCATACTTCCGTATCCTGAAGGCACGCGTAGACCACCTCATGGGCGCCGTCCTGGAAGGTCTCGCTCGCTTCGCACATCTCATCAACCAAGAGTTCTTCGGCGACATCCTCGAAGTTCTCAAGGACCTCATCACCGAAGCCTCAGTCGACCTCCGCACCGAAACCGGCGACGATCTCGACGAGAACCGCAACGCCCTGCGCGAGACGCTCCTCTGCATCACCACCGCCTTCGCCCTGCTGCACGGCCAGATGGACGTCATCAAGTCCGCCACCTCCCTCCACCTCGACCTCGACTTCTTCATCAAGAACCTCTACAACATCATCCTCCCCCTCTCCCAAGACCCCGACCTCGAGCTCAGCGCCAAGAACCGCCACGCCCGCGACCCCAACGGCCTCGAGATCCCCACCACAGCAAGCACAAAAGTCAACGTCGCCACCACCACCGTCCTCTTCCTCCGCTCCCTGCAAGCCGTCCTCCTCCCACCCACAAACACCCGCTCGGTCCCTCCGCTCCGCGTAGCCGCGTTCACCAAGCAACTTGAGACCGCAGCTCTGCACCTCCCACAAAAGAGCTCCGTGGCAGTCTTGAGCCTGCTGCAGCAAGTGAGCAGAGTGCACGGCAAGAAGATGATGACTCTGTGGCATACCGAGGACCGCAAGGGAGACGGCAAGTTCGATCCACTCAGCGCGTTAGAAAGTGCCAACCCAATGGCTACGACTGTTTGGGAGGGCGAGTTGTTGAGGCTGCACTATGACCCTAAGATCAGGGATACGGTGAAGCTGATGGAGAAGAATTTGAATGGTAACTAGGGCATGTTCATAGATGAAGTATACTGTAATCTTAGCGCATGGATTTGCGTAACAGCTCTGGTTCTTTTAGTCTATTGGTTATTTCTCAGTGGCAAGTATGGCTGTCTGTCAATCTAGATTGAGCGGTATCTGCGTACACGATCGTGAGTTACACACTAAGCTCTGCTTTGTTCTCTATGGTAGTTCTGACCCAGATGTAGGCTATGCCTGCTAATACTGCCATAGTAGCTCTTGAGAAAGCTGTACGCAGACTCATGCGCAGCAACTGTACCTCGAGGTACCTTGCCCCAGTATTACGTCGCAACTACCATTCAATGACAGGCTTGATCACCTGCGACTGATTAGAACCAAACACATCAATCACCATTGCCATGTGGCTATCTATACGTACGCTTCCATCGTGCATGGCCGCAATCGCCTGGCCAATATCTTTGTACGAATAAAAAGTGCAGAGCTTCTCGATCGGAAAATCACCGCGTCTTTGCATCTCGATCAATTGCGGTATAAACTGCCGGAGGAAAGTCAGTCAGTTGGTGCGTGCTTCAACGATATTTTGATGATGGTACGTCTGGTGGCGGACGTTACCTCGTAGGTGATACTGCCGCCCTCGGTACAGCCTATGAAGTTCTTGTTCTGAAGCATGAACATGGCGGGATCGAGGGAGACTTTGGAGTTGGAGGGGGCCATGCCGACGGATACGGCGGTTCTAGCAACAACAGTCAGCAACGGAAAGTACTCTGGGTGAGTCGGGGTGGCTTACCCATATGGTGCGATGCATTCGATCGTTGATTCGATGACTTTGGGAACCCCGGTGCAATCGATGCAGTACGCTGCGCCTCCGCCAGTGAGTTCCACAATGTGCTTCGCGATTTCTGGATATTCTTTCGCATTCACGACGTGCGTAGCGCCGAATTCCTTCGCCAGGTTGAGCCGGCTCTCGATCAAATCGATCACAATGATCTGCTTCAAACCCAGAGACTTCGCTCCCATCAACGCAGTCAGACCAACGCTCCCCATCCCAAAAATAACAACACTCTCGTCAACCTTCGGCTTAAGAATATTCAGAATCGTCCCCGCGCCCGTCTGGAACCCACACCCACAAGCCGCATAAATCCCCATCTCCTCAGCATTCCCAGGAAACTTCACCACGCACGACTCCCGCACGACGCTCAATCGCGAGAAACTGCTCTGGCCGAAGAACTGGCTCTTCAGAACCTTACCGTCTGACTTCCGCCGGGAGCTCGTGCTGCCGTCGGGTCTGGTGCTGGTGAGGTTTGATAGTCCGTTCATGCATTTTTGCGACTGGCCTTGGGAGCATTGCTTGCATGTTCGGCAGAAACTGTAGGATAGGAGGACGGGGTCGCCGATTTGGATGGTTTTGTCGTGGACTGCGGCGCCGATGGCGAGGACGATGCCGGCGCCTTCGTGGCCGAAGATTGCGGGTGGATCGCTTAGACCTGGGAGGAGGTTTGCTTGCCAGACGAGTTCCTGGGTGGTGGTTGTGGTGAGTTATACGATATGGAATGTGAAGTAGGAAGGTATCAGGGGCACTTACTGTGTGGCAGATTCCTGAGTATTTCATCTCGATCAGGAATTCGTCGTCACGCATTTCGTCGATGATGATTGGGGTTAGTTTGAAAGGCGCATTTGGCTCTTCGACGACAAACGCCTCGGTTTCGATGTTGGAGGTGGTGACCATGATTGAAGAGATTGTTTGCAAGAAGAGTGAGTAGCTAGGATCAAACCTATCGAGTGGTACAAGTAGAAGTCGTTGAAACGCCCTCTCTGCGAGCAACTTCTTACAGTTGAGATGTACATGATTTATGTTGTCTCCTTAGGCCTTAGGCCACCTAGCCGACCAAGGTACGACCCCGCAGCGATATTGGGTTTGACGTGTCAATGCCGCGGTCAAATGCGTGAGGAGCGCGACCATACCGCTTGTAGGCACACGTACTGTAAGCTAGTAGGGAGTTTCAGTAGTAGTGGAGTCGCGGTGTCAGCGATACGGTGAGGCTGAAGAGACGAGACGGGGAGCATCCGATGAGGCCTCGAGATCTAGTTTCAAAGTCCGCACTGCTTGCACTGTCAGTGAGATGCTATCTAAGCTCACATTTCCTACAGAGTTCAGTACATTACAATGATCAACTTACAGAGTATTGTACCCTTGGTCTTACCCTTAAGATGACAGACACACTGTGACTTTGCTTAGTATTTAGTGCACTACTATCGACATACGTAGAAGGACGATGGAGGAGTACGGACTGGAGTCTTGAAAGTCTGAAGCTGGACCGCGAGCAGGCCAGCAGAATGCACGGACGAAACAGGGCCGTCGAGAACGTCATTTCCAATTTTGTCACTCCATCGCTCGAGGCAGCTCAATACTCTTGCAAGCAAGCAGTAGTATCATTGATGTCGGATACGAGAATGGCTCAACCATCAATCCGTATAATCGGCGCTGGCCTATCAGGCCTTACCCTAGGACAATGCCTACGTCGGAAGAATATTCCAGCTGCTATATACGAACGCGTAAAGGCCAATCCAACGCGTAACAACTACGGAATCACACTTTACAAATCGACCTACAAGCCTTTACTGGACACACTGCAGATTACCGAGGACGATTTCAGGCGCCAAGTTGGAGTACAGCATCCAGACAGTGGTGCGGTGGTCTCTAATGACCAAAAGTTACGCGTCAACCGTGCGGCTCTGACCAGTCTACTCGAGCGCGATCTGGATATAAAATATGAGCACAAACTAAACAACATCACACATAGCGGTATATCACGGTCCATTTCGTTCGAGGACGGCTCCAATAATAGCAAGGAGGATTTCAATCTCTTGATCGGAGCCGATGGCGTCCACTCCGCAGTGCGATCTCAGCTCAGTCTGCCCAAGCCCGCATTCGACCTCGAAGTGCTACCTTACGTAGTGTTTAATGGAAAGCGCCGTATGGCATACTCGAGCCTTCCTCGTGGCCTGCTCGACTGTTTCAAATCTCCAGATGGCATCAGACATTCTCAAGATGGCGCTGTGCTCTCCATCAAAGCCGACTTCTGGAATCCCGACAAACAGATCGTCGCAGTCAGCTATACGCTCTCCAGAGCGGCTGGCGAGGCAGACAAGCCAATGCTGGACCGCAACATCAGCGATGCCGAAACACTAGCGAAGCAGTTTGTGGACGAAGTCGCCTCCCTTGGACAGTTACCTGCACCATTCGATGGAATATTCAACCCGGCCACCATGTCAGAAGACAGACTGCTACACTGGCTTATGCGCTCGTCCTTGGCTGACGATAACGCCATCAGAGACGCTGCTCTGGATAAGGGCATCGTTCTCCTCGGCGACTCAATGCATGCCCAACCGATCCCTGGAAACGGCGCCAACCTGGCAATAGACGATGCCCTGGAGCTTGCGAGGCATATCAGCACCACTGGCGATGTGGATATTTCCGCGTTTCTGCAGGCCAGATCGCAGGCTTGGGTTGAGGGCAAGCGAGAGAACGAGCGAGCGTTGGCGGAATTGCATCCTGCTGGCGAGAGTAGGGCGAGGATTTGAGAGCAGTGATATGGATGTTTTGTCCTTGGGGTAGTGAGAACTAAAGCGCACCAGCATCATAAGTCCGCGCATGAGATATGATGGTCGTCTCAGTGGCAAGGTTCGATATTCTCAATCTATGCTGTTCCGGCGAGACCGAGAAGGTCGTAGCAAGCTCTCAGTGTCAATCCATCCTGATCTCTCTCAATTGAAAGTGAAATCCTTTCAACAAGACGTTTGAAAAGATGGTACTTCGTCACGGCTTGCCCGAACATCATCTCTGCCAAAGCGGGGTTCCAGAGTTTACGCAACGCCACCTGACTTTCAGTGCCTCAATGTTGTTACAGACTCAAGAACGTGCAGCACTACTGAGTTCCAGCTATCGATGTAGAGATTTTAATCATAGCAAAAAGGACGACTGCGAATGATGCGATGGCGGCGTCAGCGCCTGTATTCTTCGCTTCCCTCGAAGTATATCGCATCAGCCTCGGAGCTTTCCCTTGGTCATACGACTAGACCCGTTATCCCTTTACAGCCCCGCCGCTCGTTGGCATAAGGCTGATTGCTGGCATCAGATGTATCTCAGCTCTTGCCTGTGCGGTGGCTTAAGGCTGGAACCGCCACGGCTGAAGGCTTCTCACTGTCAGACTGTACGCCACGTGGGCTGGGACGGCGGGGCATCCTGGAAACATCGTATGATAGGCGGCTGTTACAACATATGGTAACGCCTCCTCTTGAGACATGGCCGTAAATGGCGAGAGGTACTGAAAGTCGACGCGGCGACGTTTTCGAGCGTGTGACCGGGGAGCTGTCAAAAATGCCAGCGGAGTGATCATGCTATTTTGATTGAGACCCATATAAATAGACGTGGAATATCCCTGATACGCTATGATAATCCCGCTCAATCTCAAGCGTCAAGCGACAAGATCGTAACTCAATATGTCTTTCCCAACCCAGCAAGCATTCATCCATAACGGTGACTGGAACGAAGAGACTCGCAAACACCCAGCCATGAAGTGGATGGAACGCTACACGAGAGAGCAAGTCGATGGCAGAACTTGGGCAAGTGGTGTTGATCCCAACGAATGGCACACGTCCGACTTCACGCTTCAGAAGAGCAATGGCACCAGACGCGAAGGCGCCGACAAAGTCAACGATGCCCTGGGCGAGATCTATGGACCGTTCTCTGGAGGCCAAAAGCATGAGCCAACGTTTCTGGTCTGCTGGTAGGTGATGATACGCCCTTTTTACAGAATTACGTTGATCATCACTGATGCTAAAACTCCAGGGAGGAAGGTGATGGTTGGTCTATGATTGGCCATGCGAAGACCTACGTCGGATTCAAGGACGTAGAGGGCACAATTCCCGACAACGATGGCAAGAAATGGAGCGCCGTGATGGAAGCAGCGTTCCGGTTCTGGTATGTGAAGGATGAAAGTGGCCCGGACGGCATCAAGATCAAGGGGACGAGGATCTATGCTGATCCAATGCCGGCTTTGGGGTTCATGCTTCAGAAGGGCATGGTGTCGGCGAAGGATCTAGGGCTCGCATGATTGGTCGATTTCGAAACGGAGCCTCAATCTTTTGGTGGTGCGTAGTCTTATAGTGTATATCAATTCCAGCAAACGCCATCGATTCGTATCTCAACATTATGTACAGGAGTTGTGCGTAAGCACAGGTGAAGTCGAGAACTATATCTCGATGGCCCTGACTACAATTGATATGGTAGGCATGTAAGATATCACGGTACATAGAGCGGAGAACAATGGTACATCTCTATGGCTCTCACTGCCCACCCTCGATGGAAAGATCAGTCAGTACCACAGATCGAACGGAGAGAACTGGTATATCTCAATAGCTCTCACCGTGAATTCTTTCGCTAAACAATACAGGTAGCACGAACTCCAACCAGCAATGATGATCATTCTACAATCCCTAACTTAAAATGCAAATGGAAACCCATAGTCAGACAATCCAAGTTCATCTCCAGTATTCGCATCCCCTAAGAAAGCGAAATCATCATTCAAAACATCCATAGACCAGAACGGCACAGCAGTACTGTCGAGCACCTGAGCACTGTCATTGTCGGGTAGCCCGCAGGATTGTTCCCAACCAGTGATAGTCTGCGTGGCATGCACATGTTCAGGTTGAGCCTGGTGCTCTCTGCGATTGACAGAGATCTTGCCGAGCATTGGCACGTTCAAGGTCATTTCCTTTTGACCATCGTTGTTAAGAGGCCCTTGCATGAGCGTTTGCAGCGATCGGATAGCTATGACGGATTTTCCGGCGAAATCGCCGCCGACTCGGCGTGAGGCTGTTTTTAGAGCGTCGGATAGGTGCTCGATGAGCATGCTGCTCGCGTTTGGGAGTGGGAGAGGTTGCTTTGAGCCAGTTTGGGCTTTGCTGTAGTCGAAGATCAAGAACACGGCTGCAGAGAGGATCTGGAAGTCTGTGACTCTGCATGCGAAAAACCCGGACGGCAGTAGTTGGCGCAGATCGATGTAGCGACGTGCCATGTTCTGAGACGCACTTAGGCAGGTATTGTAGCTGAGTCGAAATCTGCCACTCGCGTCATCTGCTAGAGCGAGACGGAGGTGTGTTCTCACTGTGAAGTAAGCGCTCCAATATTGCACCAGTCGCTCTGGTGTCATTTGGCCGACTGGGGGTGTCCACCAGGCGGATGGTGTCAGGTCGTTTAGACTGCGTAGCTTCTCATCGATGGCGAAGACTTTGGACAACTGGTCCCAGTCCTGCTGCTCGGGGGTCGGGACATTGTCCAAGTCTTGAACGCTCAATGCTATCTCGGTCAAGCGACCAATGTAGGATTGTACATCGACGTTGCCATCGGCGGAGATCAAGCTCTTGTGAGATATTGGATAGGCCTTTGTTGCACTAGGGAGGTTAAACATCATTCCCGCTAGGCGATCCACAACACAAATGGACTCCCAAAGCGCGGCTGCGGACTTGTGATCTTGTGTTGTGGCTGTGGCCAGAGACTTGGACGCACGAGGCAGACCGATGAGCTCTGCTAGCGAGATTATTCTTCGTAGTCGGATCCACATCTTCCGTACATCGACACTGACCATAGCAAGTCGCGTGAAAAGCAAAGAAGTCTCAATTCCATCCAGCGTCGCAGCCAGGGTATCATTGCTCGCTATTGTGCGGTCTACAGTCTCGGACACCTCATCCACAAATTGTGACACATTGCGTAGACCTGGCGCGAGGGTTCTCACCTCGTCTGCGGGAATCTGGCGGATTGTGAGAGCCAGCGATACAAGCAGATTAGCAAGGGACATTGGATTGGCAGTCGGCGAGCATAGCTCATCATACTGTGCGAGCATTTCCTCGGCCGTAGTCTGCATGCGTATTCGAGGGAACATGGCGGTGTATATGCTCATCCAGGAGAATGTGAAACCTGCGATGGCGGACACATCCTCGCGAGATGGAAGGAGTCTTTGCAGCTGCCGGCGTGCGATGGTCAAGTACATCTCGACGGCGGGACGAGCATTCTGGTAATCGCGTTCGTCCCATTTCGTGTCATCGCGATTTTGAGAGCCGAGCAGATCGTTGTCGAATAATTGTCGGAGATGCGTAGGTTGGTGGGAAGCCGATAGCTCAAAGCCGTCGAGCTCGGATTCGGCGGTGTCCATAGAATCCTCGTCGCCATCTTCAACGGGGTCTCTCGTCGGTCTCGTTCCTTCCGATGGATACGATGAAGCTCTGAGGGTTTGAGAGTACTCCGGATGCTGTTCCAACTCCTGTGGGGTGCGGTACGACGAGCCCGGATTGCTGGGACCATGAGTAGCACCACCGAGAGCATTGGTCTCGAGCCGGCGTACTACGCTCCACAAAGACCTAACCTCATCCTCAACCTGACGAATGCGATCCCGCGCGGTCGCAGGAGCCGTTTCGTATGTTCGCAGAGTGGGTCCCTGAGCGACACAAGGACGGGATCTCGCCGCGCAGTTGTTGCAAGTGGGAGAATCGTCGCCCAGCCACGTACACTTCAGTTTGCGGTTTCTGCACTCCTGGCAAGATCTTGTGCCTTTGCGCAGGCGGCGCACGCCCCCACTGTCCTTCGGCATGGTGGGTTCGGATGGACGATTGTGTAGAACGGACGAAGGAGAAGCTCGCCCGGCGAGACCTACCATGAGTCTCACGTCATATGGAAGAGCGGCAAGGCAGCAACGCCAACCTGCTCAGAATACATGTGTACTCCCGTCACGAACGCCGACCGCACTTGTGAAACTCGGACTTTGAGGGTATTGGAACCATTGGCATCAGCTGAGATTCATGGGCATCAGCTGAGGATCAAGCCCTTTCGGACGAATTCAAGAAAACGGGCGAAAAGCGCCAGGGCTTGTCGATTGTCCGTATCAGTCCCACTAAATATCCGATTGTGAGGGGAGGGAATGGCCAATCATGTCCGATCGGCATAGCGCTTTAGTGCGATCAGTCCAGACATCCAAGCATAAGTGTGCATGCTGTCTCGAAGGGCATTGCGAGAACGAACGTTGCTACTCCTATCATGTTTCATTCCATAGAGAACCAGAAAACATTGACGCTCGTTACCTAGTGATTGCAATTCTTGTGACACTTACCGTCATACGGTACGTCGGATAGTATCCATTTGCTTCCGATACGCTGTGTGCAGACTTATGCGTACGTAGGAACTGCGGACTTTTAGACGATGCGACCTGACGCCACTTAGCGAAGCTGTAACATTATTCGAAACGCTTATTTTTACACGTTTGGTTCGTCCGAAACTCCGGATCTGGTGTTCTATCCCCATGATGGCAGTCGCAGACACGTACGGGATGCTCTTGCCCTATAAGATATGTCGTCCGCTCCCCAACATGCATTCTCGTCACAGTACTCTTCTCATCGCTGATCGACATCATTGATACAATAATGGCTGACCAGAGCATGCAAGGGAAGCTAAGCGTGAGTAATTTTTGATACCCGTGCTGAAATCTGATGTGCTGACTTACATGTTGATAGCCGCCTTACCCTCCCCGAACAGCAGGTGCCGGCGGTGTGCCGTCGATCAATGTTGATGTTCCAATCACGTCAATCTTCCTGGTCCTCTACCTTGGCTTCGCCGCCGCCAACATGATCATCTTCCAGAAAAACCGCAAGAGAGACCACAAATTCCTATTCAGTGCCATTCTCTTCGGATTCAGCATGGCAAGAGTCGTCACCTGCATCATGCGGATCGTTTGGGCCACCAGGCAACGAGACATCAAAGTCGCCATCGCAGCACAGATCTTCAACAACGCCGGAGTTCTGATCGTTTACTTGGTCAATTTGATATTCGCACAGCGAGTTCTCCGAGCGATGCATCCGAAATTGGGCTGGAATGCCGCGTTGTCCCACGCTTTTCACGTCTGCTACGGACTATTGTTCCTCACTCTGGTCATGGTCATATCGGCAACGGTGTTGATGTTCTACACTCTGAACTTGGACACAATACAGGCGTGTCTTGACTGCCAACGCGCTGCCACAATCTTCCTCTTCCTTCTTACAGCAGCTCCACTTCTTCTTTTGGCAACATCGTTCCTCCTGCCTCGCTCCACAGCAAGAGAAGAAACCTTTGGTGTCGGCAGCGTGAAAGGCAAGGCCACACTCTTGGCTGTGCAAGCATGTCTGGCTACCATACTATCAGGCTGCAAACTTGGAGCAACGTGGGAAGCACCGCGACCGATCAATGACCCTGCATGGTACCATTCGCGTGCGGCGTTCTACTGCTTTGGTTATATGCTGGAAATCCTTATCCTCGCGATCTTCGTCTTCGGTCGTGTTGATAAGCGTTTCCATGTTCCTAACGGAAGTGCGAAGCGGAGGAGTTACATGATGGAACCTTTGCCGGAAAAAGACGTCAGCGTTCGCTCTGAAAGTGCTTGAGGTGCAAGGTTGGCAATGGGGAGTCAAGTATTTGAATGTGCTTGATAGAATTAATTGTTATAGTATCGATGAATACCGTCGTTCGATCATTGACAACGACCGTTGCTGTCGCTGAAAGCTATCAATAACAATCATGTGTGCAACACTTCGTTCAAGAAAAATTCATCCAGCTATCATGTTGCCATCTGCCATCTGCCATCTGCCTACCCGACACACATCCGTTTCGCCAGCGTAATCAAAACTAGGATCGAGCCCCGCCACTCCCCAAGCCATGGGCTAAAAGAGTGCAAAAGGATATGCTCCTGAGGAGCTGTTCAATGCATCGGCCGGGAATCGAACCCGGGGCTGGCCGACAATGTCAGAAGACGATCTCCTGATGGCAACGGCCAATTTTACCACTAAACCACCAATGCTTGATGTAGGGATCGGGATCCAGGTTGTTATGTACCAAAACCAAGCATTCCGACATGTTGGGGGGCCGGGAAAGTGATCGGTCCGTTGTGAGGTCTCGCCGAAGTGATTCCGGGGTACGTTGTCGTTTCTGACGTTTCAAAAAGTCGTTTGGACGAGGCGATGGACGTGAAAGAGTTGTGGCTGAGAGGGGGTTGCGGATTGAATCACGTTCGAACGTGAAAGCTAAGATTTTGGCTGGGGCGGCAGCAAGTGCTGTCATTGAGGCACTCCTGAGACAACGGCCGTGTCATGGTCGTTGGCTCGTTGCCATGAGGTCCCGTATCCAAGGCGCAGGGTTTATATTTTTGTGCCCAAGTGGCAAAGTCTCCCTCCAGTCGAAATTCGAGCTATGGCTGTTGTTCGAGACGCCGAGCATTGTTGCTCGTGAGCTTCTAGCAACAGCTATGAGGTCGAATATCGCCATAGTGCTGAGCGAGACCACCGAGATTCTCGGGCTCCGCGGGCCTTTTCGTGAAGGGCTGTGTTAAAGTCTTTTCACACTCCTTGGTAAATGTTGCGACCTTCAGTGTTCTGTACAATGAAGGACGGCTTCATCTTCACCCATGTCCACCCAAAGACACCCTAATACGTTGATGTAAAGTCGTGCAAGCGCCATCCATGCGCATCTCAGGGAAAATTTCAGTATGCCCAACGGGTGTTGATCGGTAAATTTGAATGAGATCGTGTGAGACTCCATCAATCACAAGCTGGACTTTGCAGCCTCGCCTGTTGTAAGCGTCGACGGCCATTTCCATCATGGGCTTGATCCATAGCGCGCCATCCGCATCGCTTGTGTCGCGAATCGTCTGCTTGACGCTTTCCAGCATGCCCAACGTAAGATGAAGAGATTGCAGGCCAGACATCTCAGACGAAAAGAGTTTGAAGAGATCGTTCCAGTCACGCTTGGTGCGACTGTTTAGATGTGGGTGGCGAGGTACAGCCATCTTGAGGACGAAATGGCGAATCGCGGATAGCCGGGGCTGGGGTATCATGCGTGTAAGGAAGCGGAATGCTGTATGGATTTGCGTAAATTCGAATGCGTTGGAGCTGTAAAGTGTATGGATGGCCTCTGAGTACACTTGACGGCAGGTGACCAACAAAGGTAAAAGACCAGTGGCTTGCGTGTGTTGTTCTCGTGGATTTGACGAAGGACGCTGAGTTGTGAGCTGGTGGCATTGACCATGGATTTGCGACTGGGTTATGCGATCAGGCACTTGGCAGATGAAGTGGTAGATACGCGAATGGTTGTCCCCAGCGGAGACGTGGATAGTTGAGCCTCCCAAAACGAGGTCATAGATCATCATGCGCACATCCAGAGGAAGTTTAGACAGAAAGCCAGATCCCGGCTGAGCATCGCATTGCTGGTCTGAATGTAGCGCAGCAAAAACCTGAAGGCGATACCAGAGAGTGTCGTCGGGAGACGTTGTGGCCATGGTCAACGTTCTGGGCCTCCTAGGCCGACCGCCGTGAAGATAGACGCCATATGGCAAGCCGAGCCAGGGTTCTGCGACTTTATTCGCCCACTGCACAGAAGGGCTGACATTGACCAGGACCTTCAGAGCCAAGTCACCCCAGAAACCTGGATCTGTAGTCAGAAAAGGGTTCAACGAGGCTGTATCCATAGCGGGGCATGACGTGAACGGAAGGGTGCAGGTGGTAAGACGAGGGAAAGTATAAGGCTGAGCATCACGAACCGGACATATCTACCATGGCTGCTGCTGCTGCAGTCCCGTTGACGTGATCAAAGGCACTGACCCCTCTGTAAGTTGTGGCTGCGAAGCGAGAGAAGGTGGTGGCTGTTTTAGCTACACGCAGGCGATGAGTCGGTTGTGATACGCCGCCAGCATGGTGAAGGGCGGGTCTAGACTCTAGAGCAGCAGCATGTGTTGTTCTGCGGCCCTGCTGTCTATACCAGTGGCAGAGTAGTTGTATTGCGTGCGAGCCAGGGTGCGACGGATGGAGATGGAGGAGGTAGCACAAGGCTGGATAAGAGGATGTCGTGCTCACTCACCCGGTCCGTGCCGTGAGACCTTGAAAGTTTATAGTGGCCCTCAGCCATATCGTATTCCAGGCAGACATTATAAGTATCGCACTCATAGTCATAGCATGCGAACTAACTGCAAGAGATTCATCGAAGGCAGCGTGGGTAAAGGCATCAGTAGTGGTGATAGACGCACACCAAGTTTCCGCGGTGCACGTGACGAGGTGATAAGAGCGCGATGAGCCATGTCAGACGACGCTGACGATCGGTTCCTGGAATTGCAGACAAGGCAATAATCACATCGAGGGTCCTATATCAACATTGTTTTTATCGTATGTAGAGTTGTAAGTAAATGCACGAATGGTTCGCAGAGGGAATGCTTGATGTGCAACGGCTGCACGTGTCGGCGTGTGCGGAGATTGCATGTGATGGCAGTGGGGACGGGATCGTCATTGCACTTTGTTAAGTCGAGACTCGAGTACACCCGCCGTCTTCACATGCGAACTACAACAGCAATGCGGACAGAATATCTCTGGCCATGAGCATATCCGGAGCAGCATACCTTACTGCAGCATGCGCATCCACCAGCCTTACTCGCCCCTAATGCGCATGCGCCGAGAGTCAATACACATCACCACCCTGCCCGCGTAGAGCAGGCAAACATCCAAGCAACAACAACATGCCTCCCGCCTACTTCTCTGTCACGACTCTCCTGCACCGCCTTTCTCAGCTCCGCCATCGCCGTCCCGGCCATGTCCTTCCATTTCGTATTCCGTTCTTTCGTATCTTCTACAGCACCACCTACACGACACTCTTCCTGATCACCCTCGTGGTCCTCGCCATAACCCCCGGCACCCTCCTCTGGACGTCAATCTCGAGCGAAGCTTTCCAATATGTCTTCATGATCGGCGGCACCTACGTCCTCA
>Ga0265797_10006135_pt1 | contig 17174 bp, 9 predicted proteins | sample P2T30metagenome_FD_192433 | JGI IMG/M metagenome (GOLD analysis project Ga0265797, IMG submission 192433) | Plant litter microbial communities from East Loma Ridge, Irvine, California - P2 T30 | ecosystem: Environmental > Terrestrial > Plant litter > Unclassified | place: USA: California...
ACGGATGTCTGATCACCGACGTAATCGGAGATAGGGAGATCGATGCGAGAGAAGTGAGCCTGCAACAAGAGGAAAGCCTTGACGTGTGGATCCCACATCGGCAGACCGAAGTTGTCGCCCTTCAGTGGCAGTGCGGAAGAAAGCTCGGCGTTGATGAGGTCCTCGTTGTGACGGACGGGCAGCTCATCGTACTCGGTGGCTCTGGACATCCAGCTGAGGACTTCTTCGAAAGTGGCATCCGGAGTGGCATGTTTGACTAAAGTGCGGATGGTCTTGTGTGACAAGTAGTAGTAACTCATGATTTTACCCAGTGGTGTTGGGTCAACGTCGCCGTTGGGGTAAAGTGTCAAACAGCCTGACTCGGCCAGCTCAGCCATTGAGTTGTCAACCATCTCAATCATGTAGTCGTTCGCTGCCTGTTGGGCCGAGACACTGTTGTTCTCATCGGCTGGAATTTCCAGACCATAGTACGAAGGGTTCTTGTGCAAGCGACGGAAGAAGAACGTCCACGTCAGGTAGTCCAAGGCGTCTTGTTTGGTCGCTACAGTCTCGGCGGAGACCTCAGCACCTAAGTGATTGTCCAAGACGTTGTGCAGAGATGACTCGACCGGGAAGCCAGTGTGCAAGAAGTGCTTGTAGAAAGCCTTCTTTGAGTCTTGAGTGAAGATTCGAGCGATACCTGAAGTGTCGAACTGCGGTCTACCAGCACGACCCAGCATTTGCAACACGTCTGTCAAGTCCATATCCTTGTAGCCTTCGATCTTAGCATCGAAGTACTGCGTGCCCTTGACCACGACAAGGTGGGCGGGCAAATTGACACCCCAAGCTAGGGTACTCGTGGCGACGAGGACCTGGATCTTATTGTTGGCGAAGAGCTCCTCGGCAAGCGACCTGTCAGACTCAACAAGACCAGCGTGATGGAGACCAATGCCGAAGCTCAACGACTCTCTCAGGGCATCGTCCTTCACACGAGCAAGGTTCAGGGCGAGGTCCTCTTCAGACATCTTGACGAATCGTCGCGGGTTCTCTTCCATACCACACAAATTGATGAGATCCTTGGCGGTGAGTCTCGTCTGTCTACGCGAAGCAACGAACACAATGACCGGTTTTTCGGGCGAGTGAGCCTTGATGGCCAAGAATGTCGGGCGGTTCATGCTCTGCATGAGTGGGCAGAATCCTCTCTGCTCTGGGAAGCCATCGATGAAGATCTCGAGTGGCACAGGACGTACCGAGTGCCTGAAGTTGAACAAGCCCTCTTTGACTCCCAACCAGTTGGCAAGGTCCATGGCGTTGGCGCAAGCAGTCGACATACCCACGATACGCACATCGCCCTTCTTCTGCGATGCGATGTAGTTCATGCGACTGACGATGATCTCCAGAATTGGTCCACGTTCACCACCAAGCAGATGGATCTCGTCAATAATGACCAAGCTGACCTGCTGAACGTAGCTTCTTGTCTGCCAGCTACGACTGATACCGTCCCATTTTTCGGGAGTCGTGACGATGATATCAGCGTTGCGAATCGTGCGGGTGTCAGGAGTGTTGTCACCAGTCAACTCGACCAGCTTGAGGCCCATCTGCTGGGTAAGTCTGCGAGACCAATCTTGCACACGCTCACGAACAAGAGCCTTCATGGGTGCGATGTAAACGACTTTGCTGCCGGGCTTTTCACGGAACGCCCACCACATTGCCAGCTCACAAGCAATTGTCTTTCCTGATCCAGTAGGCGAACCTAGCAGGACATTGGCATTGGTGTGGTACATGCAATGGAACAGCTGAGTCTGCATGGGGTTGAAGAACTGGAACCTCTTGCCGTAGATTTCTTCGAGCAGCGGGTTCTTGAGCGCTTTGATCGGCAAAGGCTGCAGGTTGAGGAGATCGGTGTAGACGCTCTCAGTATCGGGTCGAATGAGATGCTGGAAGCTCACAGGAGTTACGGTCTCCGCACCCAGCCAGCGGTCGCTAATGGCGCGCACGTAAATCTGGCTGGGTAGTGGATCCGACAACGGGATGGTGAAGTTCAGCTCGTGGTCATCGTAAAGCTTTCTGCGTCCCAAAATGAAGTACTCATGATGGTAGATCTCACTTGTCTCCGAATTCTCCACCCAGATCCAGTAGCTCTCACTCTTGCCGTGATGGCGGTCGTTCCAGCGGAAATCAGGTGTGATGAAGAGCTTGATTCGCAAGACGTCCCTGTTCAGAGGAGCGATCTCGGCTTCGACACTCAACGTCGGGAAGTTGTCCAGCAGTTTGCCGATAGTGTAACCCATCTTCTGGTTGTGAACCATGGCACCGATCTCAGCAGCCTCCATATCGCGCATGCTCTCGACTGACGCGCTAGAACCCTTCTCATCCAAGTTGCGAAGTACTGCTTGCGGCAGATCGAATTGGTTGAAAGGGTGCTCGTAGGGCCACACTCGCTTTTCAATACTCTTGCACATGCTAAGTAAGACCTGGCATTGGTAGCCCCAGCGCCTGTTAAGCGCAATCATGAACAACGCACGGCAGATTCTGGCAGCGTTCTGAGCGACGTAGGCGGTATCTGAGACCAGGGTGAAGTCTTCGGGTCTGGCTTTGCTGATGTACGATTGCAAAAGGACGTTCGTCTTGCCCTGCTGAGTACCAATGCCGCCGTCGATGTCACATGGAGCGTAGCCTTCTTTCAGGCTCATGAGCTCCTTCTCTTCGGTGTCTCGAGATGTGATGTTGTCGAACTCGCCAGACATTGAGATCATTTTCAGAACATCTGCCTCGGTCGCGCGAGGGCTCATCATAGTGTTGAAGATCTCCACACTTGTCTGCAAGATGTAGTATTGGCTAGCAATACGACCGACATCCTTGGCGCGCAGTTCTTCTGTTGTCTCGTTGAAGATGATCATTTGGCTTGTTTGCAAGACACGTGCAGCATTGATGATCAGTTCGCGGCGGCGCTGCACCAGCATCGGATCATCTCTGATCTCAGCCCAGTCGATACCGTACGCAAGAGGATTCTTACGCATGCGCACGATCAAGTAAGAGTAGCCGAGCCATGCAATAGCTTCAGGCACACTAGTGACAGTACCCAAGGAGATCTCTGCGTTCAGGTTGTCCACCATCTTCTTGCTGAACTGACTTTCGATCGGCTGTTGTTGGGTCACAGCAGTCAGATAATGCTGCAGCTTGTCTTGAGTTGTCAAGATCATGCCAATACCAGTAGACTGGAATTGCGGACGACCGGCACGACCAAAGATCTGCAGAACGTCCAAGATTCCTACGTCGACGAATTTACCTGCTTCAGAGCTGTACAGCTGTGTGCCTTTGATGATGACTGCTGCAGCCGGCAAGTTGACACCCCATGCCAGGGTTGCAGTACAGCATAAGACATTGAGCACACCATCTCCAAACAAGCGCTCGACCATGTTGCGGTCCGATCGAGGCATGCCAGCGTGGTGCGTACCCATGCCCTTCATCACGAGCTCTCTCAGCTCCTTGCCCTTAGACTGCTTGACATCACGAAGGGCACTAGTGTAATCTTCGTGGCCGCTCGGGTCGAAGAGGTCGGTGCAACCTTCCTCTGTTGCCATGTCCCACAGCATACGGGCTGTCTTGACTGTGTCCTTGCGCGAGTGCACAAATACCATGATCTGATGGCCTAGTTCGCGCATCTCTTTGACCTTCTCAAAGCAGACTTTGTCTACATTGTCTCGACTGGTCTTCGAGCCTGGCTTTCCTCTGACACCAATGAAGTGCTGTTCGAGGGGGACAGGTCGGAAGCTTTGGTCGAAGTAGAATAAGCCAGCCATGCGATTCACCTTGAGGAAGTCGGCGACGTCAACGTAGTTCGGTAAAGTAGCGCTGAGTCCGACGATACGAATCAAGGACTGCGTGCTCTCCACCTGTCTTTCTGTACGAGCGACCAGCGACTCGAGCACAGCACCTCTGGCGTCATGCAACATGTGAACTTCATCGATGATCAAAAGTCGGACTTTCTGTACGAGTTCGGTATCACCAGTGGACTTGCGAGTGACGACGTCCCACTTCTCGGGTGTGGTGACAATGATCTGTGTTGCCATGACCTCTGCTTTGGTGAGGTGCATATCTCCAGTCAATTCACGGACTTGTATGCCGAGCCATGCCAGTGTCTTGCCGAGTTTGTCTGTCACTTCGGCGGCGAGAGCCTTCATCGGTGCCACGTACACAATCTTGAAGTCATCTGTGTGGACTGCGAAATCGGTGGCGTCCGGCTCCTCGATAGGGTTGGGATGGATGTTCTTTGCCACCGTGTTGAGAATCGTGAGCATGGCAGCGTTTGTCTTACCTGCACCAGTAGGTGCACAGATCAGCATATTCTCGCTGGTGTTGTATGCCACAGGGTAGACCAGACTTTGCATACGGTTGAGAGCCTTGATACCCTTGAAAGTTCCTCTGCAAAGGCCGTCCATCTCACTGATCTCCACAAGCTTTCGGCCACGACCCAGTGTGCCAACTTTAGCAGCAGGGATGGAGTACTCCTCGTACTTCTCTCTTTCTATGCGCTCGCTACCCATAGGCAGAGCGTATTTCTTTCCGTGTGAGGACAAGGTGTTACCGGCATCATTAGCCTTGTAGACATGTGGGTACTCAGAACCAGAGCGGATTTGGGCTTCAGACAAGGGTGCGCTTTTGTGTTCACGGTCTTGCTGTCGCAGTCGAGCATCACGCTCGGCTTTGCTCAAGAGGCCAGATGGCGGCTTGCTGGTGTCTGAAGTTATTTGCTTCCTGTGTTTGATCACATCCGAGACCAGTTCAAGCTCGTCGAAGCCCAGAATATCGGCTAGTGTCATTTGCAATTCGTCGTCGCTGCTGTCCGACGCGAGGACCGCCATGATCTGCTCTTCCAAAGTGTCCGCATCCAGTCCGCTTCCTCTGCTGGAAACATCCACGCAGCAGTTCCTCAACCATCCTCTTGAACCTACAGGGCTCGAGGTTTCCTCATGATCTGCCTGTTGATATGCGAATGCCGGCTCCAGGCTCTCCTCGCTGAAGTCGTCTTCATCTTCGTCGCTGATGATATCCCAGATATCGTCGCTACCACTGGCGGGTGAGAGGTCGTCATCGTCCAAGCCGTAGTCATCATCGTAAGAGGCATCCTTAGAGTTGCCATTCGTTTGTGGTAGTTTCAGCTCGGCGATAGCAGCCCGCATAGCAGCCAGCTGTTCGAGCCATTGTGAGGCGGCATTATCTGCCGATGGCGACATGATTGGTGTCCAGTGTAATTTTGCGTCGGTCTAGAGAATGAAAGGCACTTTGTTTCGAAGAGGCAAGCAGCCGTTCAACATTTGGATCTCAGAGACACCGCACTCCACTTTAGGAACTAAGACGGCGTATGACGAGTACTTGAGTCTTCGAGCTGACTTTCTTATCGCTTATCGGCACGTGGAGTCGCGGCGTCGAGTGAAACCGAGCCCGATCCCCCGCCGAGATCAAGGACGCCAAACGCGCGACCAAGGACCTCCGAAAACAATCGAGGTACACATTCAAATTAATGAAGTGAAGGGTGTTGAACGGCCTATCCACAATTCATGATGGTATGTGTGGCTTTTCCTCTGGGCACAATACAAGAGTCGATGTCTGACTGAGAATCAGGAGAGCCCCCACGAACACCAACAGAGCCAGCTGCTTTCGCGCATCATCACCAATGTTGTATGTGAACAATACATTGATAGATCTGGCTGGAATAAAATCTAATACGCAATCTTAGGAGAAGCTGAACGAAGCTGTCATGGTGTTGAACAAGAGCCTTCAGGTAGGCATGATGATGGTCTGCACGTAACTCGATCTCAAAACTGATCAAACGATAGGAAATCAACGTGCAAAACATGAACGTCGAGCTTGTCGCACAGATGTTCAAGAACTACCAGTCAAATGTGCTGTTCCATCTGGAAGGTCAGTCCATCGAACTATGCATTATAATGCTGGCTACCTATTCATTGTCACATGCTGAGCTTCTCCGCTAACAACAACAACAATAGCCACTGACAGCCTGAAGGAGCCGGCGTGATAAACCAACGAGTAGTCTGGACAATTGTTGACCAGCGTATGGGAACTCACGAGTTCAGGTACCGTGTGTACTTGACCATTAATTATAAAACGGCGAGCTAGGGGCGACATCTTTTGGTGTGAGGAAAACATATGAGCGTGTTCATCGATTACCCCAGAGTTTGGCTGGCGGCGCGCGATGAACTAGATGGATCCATGGCAAGCGTGTAGATCAGCAAGCAGTCGCGAGCTAGCAGCGAATGCGACAGAGAATCCCTTCGATAACACTTCTTTAACCTTACCTCTTTCAATACAATTTCTGCCACCGCTGCCCATCTGTGTGCCCTCGACACCTCACCATACCATGATATAATACTTCCTCCCTCATCACACCCACCATGCCTCACTACACCGTGCCCATCACCAAGGCCTCCGGCCACAACGAGCCTAAGTCACCACCCACCAACATCTCTGGCCCCAGCGATCCGCCTTACCACGGCAAACTCCCCACAGACACCTCGACCTACTCTAGTACCTCCTCGAACACAGCCATCGTCATCGACAATGGCAGCTCCTCCGTGCGCGCAGGCTGGCAGCATGACACCGCGCCGCGCATCCAGATCCCACCACTCATGGCGCGCTACATGGACCGCAAACTGAATCGCAAGCTGATGTTCGTTGGCTCCGAGATCTTCTTCGACGGCACCGCGCGTGGACAGTCCAAGAACATATACGAGCCTGGGAGCAACATCGTGAACAACTGGGACGTGCAGGAGGGCGTGCTGGACTATGTCTTCTGCAAGCTGGGCATCGATGGGCGCAAGGGCAATGTGGACAGGCCGGTGGTCATGACCGAGCCGCTCGCGAACTTGGGATACTCGAGGAGGGTGATGAACGAAGTGCTGTTCGAGCTATATGGTGTTCCTAGCGCGGCGTATGGAGTGGACTCGCTGTTCAGCTACGATTACAATGGCGGCAACACTGGACTCGTTGTGTCGAGTGCGCACATGAGCACACATCTCATACCCGTCGTGGACAAGCAACCTCTATTGTCGCATGCGACACGACTCGACTGGGGCCGAAGCCACTGTGTGGAATACATGAGATCACTCCTCAAGGCGAAATATCCCGGCCTTCTCACTGCAGGCAAAGTCACGGACACACAGCTCGAGGATTTGCTGCAACGGCACTGCCATGTCTCGACAGATTACGACCGCGAAATGGTACAAATGCTGGAGTGGAGCGGCTTGGAGGATAGAGATCACATTGTTCAGCTGCCATATCAGGAGAAGGAGATCATCCAGAAGAGTGAGGAGGAGATCAAGAGGGCAGAAGAGAAGCGTAGGGAGGGTGGCAGAAGACTGCAAGAGCAGGCAGCCAAGATGCGTCTGGACAAGCTTATCAGGAAGGAGGAAGAGCTGGAGTATCTCAGAGACCTCCAACTACGCATCAGCGAGGCGCAGACCAAGAAAGAGGCACGCGCGATCCTAGACGAAGATGACGACTTCAAAGACGAAGCAGCCCTCGACCGCAAGATCAAGGAGATGGAGAAGTCGATTCGCAAGCAGCGAAACAAGGACGTGGGTGACATGGAAGAAGAGGCAGATGAACCACCAACTTATCCCTTGCTCGACACCCCTGATGAAGAGCTCGATGAGGATGGCATTAAAGCCAAGCGTCAGCAGAAACTGCTCAAGGCTAACCATGACGCCCGCACTCGCGCAAAGGCAGAGAAGGAAGCCGAAAAGGCACGACAGGCAGAGATTCAGCGGCTCGACGATGAGCGTCGCGAGAACGATCTCGAAGGCTGGCTCGCCGAGCGCCGTGCTGTCCGCTACGCCACCATCCAGAAGATTAAAGACCGCGAGCGCCTGAAAGTCGATCTCGGCAACCGCAAGTCACACGCTGCTCAGCAGCGCATGAAGACCCTCACCACTCTCGCGGCAGATGAGAAGCCCGGTCGCAAACGCCGCCGTGGCAAGGACGATGACGAGGATTTCGGCGACGACGCCGACGCCTGGAACGTGTACCGCGAAATCACCGTCGGCAAGGAAGGCTACGACGAGGAAGACGAGGAGGAAGAAGATCTAGGCAAAGACCTCAAAGCCGTCGAAGCCCAACTCCTCCTTCACGACCCAGACTTCACCGAGCAAAGCACACAAGAAGCACAGCGCGACTGGACCAAATCCCTCGTGCACGCCTTTGCACGCGGACCCTGGCCTTTCGACCCAGAGAGCGCCAAAGAATCCGCGCAATTCCATTTGAACGTCGAGCGCATCCGCGTGCCCGAAGTCGTCTTCCAGCCTTCAATCGCAGGCGTCGACCAAGCCGGCCTGACCGAGATCGCAGAAGACATCCTCATGCAGCGCCTGGTGAACGACATCAGCGCAGCAAACGCCGCCAACAACACCACCAGTGTCGCCTCTCGCGTGAGCAAAGACATTTTCCTCACGGGCGGCTACAGCACGTTCCAGGGCTTCGAGGAGCGCCTGCGATCGGAGCTGCGCTCTGTGCTGCCCGCTGAGATTCAGCTTGGTGTGCGACGGGCGAAGGATCCTATTCTGGATGCGTGGAAGGGTGCGGCGAAGTGGGCGAGCACGAAGGAGAGTCGGAATGTGTTCGTTTCGAAGGCTGATTGGGCTGAGAAGGGTGGCGATTACATTAAAGAGCACAACTTGGGGAATATCTACTCGTAGATTGTTGAGATCGGTAGAGAGGATGGGGGCTTTCCGGTAGAGGCTTGATGGTTGATCAGAAATCTATTTGCTTTTGAAGTTTATATCCTTGTATCAGTATTTTCTTCTATATGAAGTCGATGTCCCTTTCAACTGCGTGTAGTGCATATGATGAGCATGGGTAGATTGAAGTTTCCATATAATCGCATTGGGATTGTTGGTGCCGACTCTGTAGATATGTCCACTCAAGTGGAGACGTCCAGACCTTGGCTGTCAACACCAAAAGTTTTGCTACGATCGAGCGAGCAATATCCTTCCTCTCGGCACTTTCGACCAAAGAAATATCACTGGCCTCTAGAGATTACGACAAGAAAGCCACATAGAAACAGTACTAGACTATCATCGCAATATAGATGTCAAGAAGACGATATTACTTGCTGGACACAGGCCAGGTCGCAACCCTAATAACACCAAGTAGAAGACGTATTTTTGCGATGTAGGTTCAAACCTCCCACCAGCCTCTCAGCGGCAATGCGAACAATACGGACTTTGAAGCTAGACCGCGAGGTGCCTCCACTGCACGTCGAGTCCGACCCGACTTGAAGCTCGGACCAGTCCCTTGGTCGTAGATTCCCTCGAAAAAGTTGAAGCCGAGACTAGCGCAAAGGTCGAGATTCAAGCTCGCAGCCTTTGAGCAAAAGCACAGCACGTGCAAAACCCAACATACACAATGGCTGGCCCAAGGACTTCTCTGGATGCCGCTGGTAAAAAGCGCAAGCAGAGCGTCGACGAAAGCCCCGCCGCCACCAACCAGAAGCGCCTGAAGAAAGAAGCTTCCAATGCGACGCCCGTCAAACCTGGCAAGAGTACTGTGAATACCGCCATTAGCACACCCGCCACAGGATCTGCGAAGAAAGATGCGAAGAAGCAGGGCGACAACACACCCAAAGAGCAGCCGAGTCTGAGCAAGAAGGAGCAGAAGAAGCTGAAGCAGGAGACTCAGCAGACACCGGTCTCTGCGAAGACCAGCACACCACAGGACAAGAAGCTTGCAGCATCCACGCCGTCCAAGCAGACACAGGCTCCCTCAATCGCAGCCGTCCAGGAGACACCGATGGACGAGGAGACCAGGCGTCTGCGCAGAGCGGAGAAGAAAGCGAGGAGACAGGTCGAGCATGAAGCAAAGGTTGCCCAAATCGCTGCGACACCACAGACCGCCGCCAAATTCAAGTCCGCGAAGAAGCCTTCCGCTCTCGCTAAGAGCCAGACCGGAAAGTCTTCAGCGTGGACACTGTCTGCGGCTTCGGCTGGGCGATACATCGAGCGCGACCCGATCTTCGTGAACGACTCGGCAGGTGAACAATACATCGCAGCGGCGACTGCCCGCGAAGTCCAGGTTTTGTCTCTTGAGACTTCGCTGGCAGTTCAGGCGCTCCAGGTCGAGGGCACAGTCGTGGGCTTCTGCCAGGAACCTGGTTCGTCCGCCATCAGCATCTTGGACAGCACTGGAAACATCAGCACATGGGACTGGGAACAGAACAAGACCAAGGTGGTCAAGGCTTCACCAAACAACTCATTGAAGTCCTACTCCGCCTCGCACACCGAGGCACTCGACGCGAAGAAGCAGAGCACCGCGCGCGTCATCCTCACCGTGTCCAACAAGGCCAGCAATATTTACATCGGAGACAAGATCGTTCACAAGACGAAGCACGTCCTCGAAGACGCTCACATCATCGGCAACCTCGAATTTGTGCTGGCTACTGGACCAAGTGTCGTTGTTCTTGGAAGACGGAAAGCGAACACCGCCGACGAGTTCGTCTGGGCTGAGCTTGCAACCTCTGGATCTCTTACCTGTGCACACAGCGCGCTCAAGCGTGACGGACAACCCGGCACACCCGTTGGATTGCGTCTTGCTCTTGGTAATGCGGATGGCCAGATTCACCTGTACGAGGACGTGACCCGACTTTTCAATGGCAAGGAACTGCCGTCACCACGCATCTTGCACTGGCACCGTGACGCCGTTTCTGCCGTCAAGTTCACACCCGACAACCAATATCTGATCTCAGGAGGTAAAGAGACGGTCATGGTGCTATGGCAGCTCGAGACTGGCAAGAAGCAATTTCTGCCTCACTTGACTTCTGAAGTGGAGCGTCTTGTCGTCAGCCCAGAGGGCGACAGGTACTCTGTGCAGATGGGTGACAACTCCATCATGGTGCTTTCAAGCAGTGAGTTGAAGCCTGTGGCGAACTTTGCTGGTCTCCAAATGCCAGTGCCACCGCAAGAGCTGGGCGCATCCTATGAGGCCGCCGATCTGGCAGACGTTACCGCCGTCTTGCACCCACAACACAACGATCAGCTCCTGTTGACCGTCCCTGCGACTCAGCCCAAGACCAGCCAAGATGTTGCAGCGAGGCCCTTCCTTCAGGCCTTCGACTTCCACAACTCCCGCCACATCAGCCGACAAGCTCTTTCTAGGAACAACGTCACAGACTTCAACCTTGGTCCCGAACGTACTGCTATCAACCCTCCCGATGTTGCTTTCCTGGCCGTCAGCCAAGATGGCCAGTGGCTCGCTACAGTGGATGAGTGGCTGCCGCCCGCGTCTGATGTGCAATACTTGGCAGCAGATGAGGATCAAGTTGAGGAAGAGCAGCTGAAGAGACGCGAGGTTCACCTCAAGTTCTGGCAGTGGGACGCCACACAGAGTGTCTGGACACTCACCACAAGGGTGGACGCGCCCCACTCTCGTGCTGCTGAAGACAGCCTTGGAGCCGGCAGCGTGTTGGGCCTTATCGCTAACCCTGTTTCACGCGGTTTTGTCACCATTGGTGAAGACGCCGCTGTTAAGACCTGGAGACCCAAGACTCGCACCAGATACGGCATGCCGTTGAAGGACGAGTCAGGCAACGACGTAACAGAGTGGACGTGCAGGCACAACATTCAGCTCGAGAAGCAGCTTGCTCGTGTCGACAGCCCGATGGATGGCGAAGATGGCGTCGAGGCGGAGCTTATGGGGCCCACTAGCGCTCACCTCGCTTTCTCCGAAGATGGCTCTACGATCGCTGCTGCTGTGTGCTACGACTTCATGGCCGATGCTCCCGTCGCTCATCTTATCGACGCCCACGCCGGCGAGGTCAAGGTTTCAAAAGACAACGTCTTCGCCGCCGACCTCTCGAGCATCGGTTTCATGGACCGCTACCTCGTCGCTCTGTCACGCGAGAGCGTCCGTGTCTGGGATCTGGTACAAGACAAGATGCACTACCATGTCACTCTACCCCAGATCGCCGAAGAGGGCGACCGACCCCTGCTAGCAGTCAACCACCAGGAGAGCACATTCGCAGTCATCGTGCCGCAAACTAAGAGAGGCCGAGGAAGCGTGGAAGTGTTCGAGCCTCACAGCTCTCAAAGTCTGCACAGAGAAACCCTGGCCGCACCCGTCGCTGCCGTGCTAGCCAACAAGGGCACCAGAGGTTATGTCCTCCTCTTCGCCGACGCCACCGTTCGCATGTTGATCAAGACGGGCGCCACCCGCAAAACCGGCATGCAGTCGAAGCTCGCCAGCGCCGCTGCCACCGCCGACGCCGAGAAGGCCGTCTCTGCTTCCCAGAAGCCCGCTGTTCCCAACCTGCTTGCTTCGACTACTGGTGGCGTCCAGCAGGGCGTCTCTTTGGACGAGACTGAAGACGATCGTCCTGTTGTTCGCCCGGAGCAGCTTGCTGGTATCTTCGATGTTGGCCAGGGTGTCGCTTTGCCTTCTGTCAGAGACATGTACCGTGCTGTTGCAGATTTGTACAGTAGGAAGCCGAGAGCGAAGGTTGAGGCGATGGAGATTGATGGCTAGGCAGTCGCGCCTCATCTTTTTTGTAAATATTACCATCATCATGAATAATCATTTTCTTTGCACACACAATTGAATAATTATGCGTTTTGGTTCGCATTTCCTGGTACTATATCCCTCGTTTCATTTTATGACAATCATCACATTCATCACTCATCCCTAAGAAAACTTATCATGCGACCCCTTAACCTTAATATCAAGCATCGCCTCATGAAAATCCCCCTCCCTCCTAGCCTTCTTCAACATCTTCACCTCCTCATCCTCAAGCTTTCTCCCCGCCTGCTCTTCCAATTCCTTCCGACTGATCTTCGCGCGCACCTTCTCGGCTCTCTCGTCCTTATTCTTCGGCTTGAACCGCGCTTGCATCCGCAGGCGGACTTCCGTTTCTGGGGATATCTCTTCTGCGTCGCCCCGGATTGAGGGAGGGGTGGAGGTGGTGTAGATGCTGAGGTAGGTGGCGCGCATGGAGCGCAGGGTGAAGAGGCCGGGCTGGGTGGAAGAGGGGAGGACTTTGAAGGTTTCTTCGGGGGAGATGGCTTCGCGGGTTGTTGAGAGGGTGCCGATGCTGTCGCAGCCTAGATACCTGTGGAGGGACTACTGTTAGCGAACAAGGCCTTTCTTGTAGGGAGTATCTATAGTTGTTTTTCTTGTTTAGTACGTACCGCCCATTACACCCCTTAAGCACAACATCAGTCTCACTCCCCACCACCCTCGTCGCGACAAAAACCTGCCTCACATCATGCGGTTCTGCGCTCGAAGCCACGCCCTCAACCATATTCTCTACTTTGCTCGCGAACACAGTGCCTAGCTGGTCGCACGCCAATGCCATTACGGGTTCCGAGGGGAAGACCAGCATTACTGGGCCGGCGAGGTCGCTCACGGCGTCGACGGACACCCAGTTCTCATCGTGCTCTGCTTCGGCGGCGAGGTCGGCTGAGGGTGCGAGTTGGTTTGAGGATTCATCTTTTTGTTCTTGGGTGCGCTTGCGCTTTTTGGGCTTGGGCTTGTCGCCTTTGAAGGTGAGGGCTTTGGGCATGGCGGGTGTGGGTTGGGTTGAGTTGGAGATAAATGTGAAGTCGCGTGGAGATGTGCCGAGGTGAACTTGGAGGGCGCGTGCTTTAAATTGGTTGCAAGGCGGTCTTGGGGTTGCTCTTTCTGCTCTAACTACCAACAATCTTTTTTTTCGGAGCTTTTCAAGATGATGCAGGCTGAATTGTCGTGACACTGTTGCTCCTGCGTTGACTCGGATGATGGTGTTGCGACATGACGGCTGTAACTCGATGGGTCCCAGTACCTTGGTATGAACCGGTAGGACGCATTGGATCTGGCGGGTCACAAGTATCCCGTTGAGATAGCATTGATCCAGATCGTCGGAGCTCGTGGATCTGTCACAGATCAATTGACAGGTAAATGTGTCTCGAGAGCAAACAATTACTACTTTTATTCCAGAAAGCACGTGGCCGAAACAAGACTTGCATTCAAGTGGATACAGTACACAAGTGCCGTGTGAACCCTAACAACGGCACAGATAAGGCTGTAACCTCACCTCTCCATCACCTCTGTAGCATCAAGCCACCCGGCGTGGAGAGCATTGGTAGCCTGCCTCGATATCACGAGTAGGATTGGGGAGCTCTTTTGCCGAAAGGACTTGACAGCTGACCGGTTGCTCTCGTGCCTGCCTTCCGATCAAGTGAAATTCCGAGTTTGTACACCGCGCGCATCTCTCGTACGCCACGTGTGACACATGGCAATGCCGTGTGTTACCGCGAATGCCCCTCCGTTGCCTCTGGTACCCGGCTCGCACGATCTTTGGGAGTCATTGAGTGTACAAGAATCCAGGTGATGGAGGTGAAAGCACAATCTGACCCCGCCGGCGGACAATGTGGGCGCGCATGTCCCGATCAACCTATACAGTACTGTACAGTAGTATGCTTCCAAGAAAGCAGTAACTGCTAATACCATAGCAGCTAAGCGTTGCATCCTTCCGCCTCCATGTTCTCCAAGATGCATACACGAGATGCGGGGGAGTGTCTTGTATTCCACGAATCTCGCAGTGAAGGCGACGCCACAATCCTGCGCAAGGGTCGACAGTTGCAAGCTTCTATTGGTATGGCAAAGCTTGAGGTTCCTTAACTGCTGTCTCGCTTGTCACGAGGCGCTCCGGCTGTCGGGATGTGGATGCGTTGGTTGGCTAATTGTCGCGAGTGGCAGCTGACACTCATATGTGCACTCACTCACTGCAATGCAACCCAAGCTCATAAGCCCGCTTCCTCGCCTGCTGTGTTCCAGCCTCACCACTGATCTTCCTAGCTTTCCTTCCACAAACCAACCATTGACACACACAGAACCTCGACACAACCAAACCATTGACCTATACAGACAAACCCTCATCACTCACACCCCATTGACGCACACTCCAACATGTCGTCGACCGGGGTCGAGCCAAAGCGTTACGATGTCGAAGTCCAGCAGCTGAAGGAGAAGGACACTCTCCACTCCGAGATCCTCGTCAACAAGGACTTAATGATCGATGCCTTCCAGGGAGAGGACGCCGAGCACGGCCAGACTCTTTGGCAGGCAGTCAAGACCCACAAGATGGCCTGCTTCTGGGCCTTCGTCATGTGTTTCACCATGTAAGTACCTACCTCGCCGCGACAACATCATGACCTGCAACCACGGAGAGTCGCGATTACAGCCGAGCTCAGACTAACGTGTTTACAGCGTCATGGAGTCTTTCGACATGTTTCTTAACGGCAATTTCGTCGCGCTCCTTCACTTCCAGGAGCGATACGGCGTCCTAGTTTCCGACCCTGGCGTCGTGCCACAAGTCTATGCCATCGAGACGAAATGGCAGTCATCTCTCTTTCAAGCCGGTCAATGCGGTGCTTTCGTTGGTGTCTTCATGGCCGGTCCCATCACGAACATTCTCGGATACCGCTGGACGACCATTCTTGGCTTGGTTCTCATGAACGCTACGATCTTCATCTCCTTCTTTGTAAGTAGCCCAGTACCGGTGAGAATGGACAACACATCTGACTTTGGAATTTTAGGCCGATTCTCTTGAGGTCCTTGTCATCGGACAGGCTTTCGAGGGGGTTCCTTGGGGATTTTTTATCGCCAACGCTCCAGCTTACGCAAGCGAAGTGGTGCCACTCAGTCTCCGCGGTGCCTGCACAGCTACTCTTCAGATGAGTTGGTCCATTGGCGGTATCCTTGTGGCCGGTGTCACGTACGCCTACAACGGGCGCCAGGATGAGTGGGCGTGGCGCATGCCTCTTGCACTGCAATGGATCTTCCCGGTAAGTAGTCATCCCATCATTGTCTCAATCCCGACGAGCATGAAGCTAATTCACTCAGACCCCGCTCATGGTCCTCCTTTTCTTCGCCCCTGAGAGCCCGTGGTGGCTTACCCGCAAGGGCCGCACTGATGAGGCTCTGCGCTCGCTACAGCGCCTTGGTAACTCCTCAGAGAACCACAGAGAGAAGCTCGCCATGATCGAGCGCACAGTCGAAATCGAGGCTAAGCTCGGCGGAACTCCAACCCTGCTTGACTTGTTCAAGGGCACCGACCTCAGGCGCACGACCATCACTTGCTTGATGTACGCCTCGCAGAACTTCGCCGGCAACCTTATCGCCAACCAGGCCACGTTCTTCTTCGAGCGTAAGTGTGTCGCGCCAGGATAACGAGAACTACCACTAACTTATTGAACAGAGGCCGGCATGAGCCACGACTTCTCCTTCCAACTCGGTTTGATCAACAGCTGTCTGGGCTTCATTGCCAACGCCGGTTCCTGGTTCCTCACCGCTTGGTTTGGTCGTCGTACCATCTACCTGTGGGGCACGGCCGTCAACATCACCCTTCTCATCTTGCTCGGCATCTGCGCTTCCATCAGCCAGAACAGCGCCACGAACTACGCCCAAGCCATCCTGGGAATCCTGATCTCCTTCGTCTTCGCCGGCGCCATGGGTCCGATCTCCTACTCCATCATCGCCGAAGCTTCCTCGGTCCGTCTCCGTGCTCTTAGCACTGGTGTCGGTCGTGGTGCATACTATGTAAGTTCCCCCTTCCAGTAAAAAGAATATGGATGTAAACTAACCGTAACCAAGGTTGCCGAGATACCCATGATCTACCTCGCCTCCCAAATGCTCAACACCACCGGCTGGAACATGGCGGGCAAGTGCGGCTACGTCTGGGGCGGCACCGCGCTCGTCTGCTGGGTCATGGCATACTTCTTCCTGCCCGAGTTCAAGCACCGCTCGTACCGCGAGCTCGACATCCTCTTCAACCGCAAGGTTCCGGCTAGGCAGTTCAAGACGACCGTCATCGATGTGCGTGATAACGAGTAGACTGGCTTAGGGCAGTTGCTGCGGAGGAAGTCATCGATGTTGGCCTTCTGTGGCTTTGTCGAAGGAGGTTTTTATGCGAATGATGCGAATGCTAGTACAGTAGGGATCGTTAGCGGATCCTGAAATATTGGCTTTTATGAATCGAGTACAAATCCATGCGATTTTCACACCTCCTTGCTTCCAGTTTATTGTGAATCTGTATGAACGCATCGTCTGTGATGAAGACTGTAAGCTTCAGTTGAGAAAGGGTTGGCTATCTCAACGGCAATCATAGTGGTTTCCGTGCTGATCTGAGACAGTATTACCTCTGCAGCCGA
>Ga0265797_10006136_pt1 | contig 17167 bp, 12 predicted proteins | sample P2T30metagenome_FD_192433 | JGI IMG/M metagenome (GOLD analysis project Ga0265797, IMG submission 192433) | Plant litter microbial communities from East Loma Ridge, Irvine, California - P2 T30 | ecosystem: Environmental > Terrestrial > Plant litter > Unclassified | place: USA: California...
GAACAACGGCACGACAACAGTAACGGCCACAACCCGCAAAGGTTTTCAATATGAGCGAACAGCAGCTCCCCATTGCGCGATCCGAAGATGCGATGCCTGCCGATCTTTCTTCCTTCAACGTCACCGATCTCCTCAAGACGCCGCACAATGCGCGCCTCCATAAAGAAGTGCAGAACCTCAAGAAGCTCATCAACGAGCTTGTAGACTACCAGCTTGCTCACCCAAAGAACCCGAAGTCGGGTTCGCGCGAAGATATAGATCAGGAGAAGAAAGCTACGCAAGAGATTCAGAAGAGGGAGAAGTACATTCGCGCGCAACTGTCAATTGTCAAAACTCTCTACCGCCAAAGCGTATTAAAAGTGCGCGAGGAGAAGGCGAAGACATCCGATGACAGGGCTGTGAATGATGCGCTGATTCTGGGCCTTCACAATCTCAAGTATGAGGAGCAGTCGCTGCGTTCTGAGATTTCTGCTGCCGAGAACTACGAGTATGTCCCTATGCGAAAGTTTGCGTTCAAAGCTGATACCTGTACAGCCACAAATATATGAAACTGCCACTTATCTCTCGCGAAGAGTTCCTTGAACAGTTCCCCGAACACAAGGAATCGACCGAACACGACCTCATGACCGCGCGCATCGAGCACGAACACCAAGTCCGTCTCAAGCTCGAAGAGGCACGACAGGAGAAGCTCAAGCAGAAGCAGAAGCTCATCGCAGAGGTCAAGAAGGGGAAGGACGATCTCACAAAGCTAGATACCATGGTCGAGAAGTTCATCGAGGCTGCAGAACCGATCAAGAGAGTGCTGGCCACGGAGTAAACACCTGCTACGGAATTATATGGATTTGACATTGCGTAACACCGAGACTATGCTCATATCTGTCCCTAGGGACGTCAAGATTGTCGAGAAGGATGAGTACAAAGCGAAGGCCCGAACACAGGAACCTTCGGCTGTCCAGACGGGACTTCGGTTGTCGCCTGATGACAAACGCCCCGCGCCGAAGACTTCTCCACTGTGAGCCACTAGATCGCAATCATCCGACCATGGACAGCCGACGGCATCACGCATACACGGGCCATCTCCAACGATGTGTTCAGTTGTGGTACAGGATTATATATGTCTCTTTGGTACACTTCCGTGCCTGTTCTTTGAGCAAAGAGACAGCCATTGTTAGGGCGCATATAGAACAGCCTACCTTATGAGTGGTTGGAACACGCCATTGGCGCAGGAGCAATGGCAACTTGGAGATTGCTTCAACCATGTAGATGAAAGAGACAACTAGCTAGTTATTACCAACAGTCACTTTTGGCACGAAGCCTAACGTTTGATTTAATCTCTCCAGATTTGTTGTATTCACGCGTGAGGCGAAGAATTCTTCACAGAGAAGGTTAGCGGTGAGGGGTCATAGTGAAGGCGGACCATCTTGAACTGATGCCTGGTTGTGGGGCTGACCCTGGTTTATCACTTATCTTAGCGTGTCCGCGATGGCCGACATTCGCTCATACCCGCGTTCGCCTCGTCCCTTGTTATACCACGGCTTCCTCTTGACACCTTGAGTCGACAGCCATTATGTCTTCTTTAGAGGGCAGTGCTGAGCTGCTGCGTGCAACTGCCTTTTCTGTGGCCGACGTCCGGAGTCCTGGCGGGCCATCGTCGCTTCCGGCGCAAGATGCCTCGAGTTGCATCCGTACTATACAAGACTTATTCGCAGCACCTACTGCGCTTAAAGAAGAAGAACCTTCGCCCAAACGACGCAAATCCAGAAATGGCAATGCCATTCCAGTACGGCCGCAGGCGGACTCTAACGAAAAGAATAGTGTTGTCTTAGCCAACGTATCCATCGATTTGGTGAGTAGGCTGGTCGATTCTTATGGAGTCCAACTAACATGTCTACAGAACATGCCTACCCCGTCGCAAGACTCCTTAAGTATCACGTATACCCCGGCCATATCGCAAGAACCCGTAAATCTAGAGCTTGAATCCTGTCGGAGAGACCACACAGGAGATACTCTTCAGATGAAACTCTGGAACGCTGTCAATGAAACGGGTGTCGACCTGGTTGCCACAACTCCCTCACCTTTCATAGATTCGGTCATACCCCACCTACGGAATGCCTCTGCACTTGCCACCTCGCTTCAGGGCAAAAGACACAAACCTGTTTCTCGCGCGGCTTTCTGTCGATGCCAGCTGCACCCACCCACGCACGGGCGCACTCAATACAAGTTGGTAGTGGAGATACGGTGGACTCTGAACATATCTGTGGTTGAGGATCCAGATATTCGAGGCCATTACATGAACGCGGACCTGAAGCTCCTCTCGAAATACATGAGCGATGCGGCTCCGAGAGGCGACAAGTCTTGGACCCTATCCGACTTTTACGATTCCGTACATGTACCACCCGCGAACACAGAGATTTCACCGCTTATCAAACAAGGTTTGATCGACACCAAGCTTCTGCCTTTCCAAGAAAGGACTGTTGATTGGCTCTTGCGTCGAGAAGGCGTTGCATTCTCATCTTCTGGCTTACTGGAGCCTTTTGTCAACACTTCACCACCAGTATCATTTAGGCAGACACAAGATGTGGCAGGAGTACCGTGCTACGTCAGTCAGCTGCGGGGCACTATAGTCACCAATTTAGATGCAGCTAAGGACGACACCCTACAGTCGCTGCGCGGTGGTATACTCGCCGAAGAAATGGGCTTAGGTAAAACCGTTGAGCTAATCGCGCTCATATCCCATCACAAGCGCGACATCCTCGATGGTAACATCTATGATACATACACTGGAGCTCAGGTTAGGCCTTCAGGCGCTACACTAATCATTACTCCTCCTTCGATTCTGGAACAGTGGCTGAGCGAAATACATGCTCATGCTCCTGATCTTAAGGTCTGCCATTACAAGGGTCTCCCCTCTCAATCTGCACCAAAGAAAGACCATGCCACAGCCACAGTCGACTATCTCATGCAACACGATGTAGTAGTGACGACATATCAAGTCCTTTCGAAAGAGATCCACCACGCTGTACCTCCCCCTGATCGCAGCTCTCGACGTCCAAAACGTCAGGACCGCCGGCATAGCCCCCTTGTCGGCATCTCATGGTGGAGGGTCTGTTTAGATGAAGCGCAGATGGTTGAAAGCGGGGTCAGTCAGGCCGCCCAAGTAGCTCGAATCATCCCCAGATGTAATGCATGGGCGGTTTCCGGAACTCCTCTTCGCAAAGACGTCCAGGATTTACGTGGCCTCTTGATCTTCCTTAGGTGCGATGCATTTGCGAACAACAAGGCGGCCTGGACTCGTCTAGACAAGGTGTCTTTCAAAGGCATCTTCAACGAGATTGCTGTGCGAAACACAAAAGCAAGGGTTCGTGATGACCTTCAAATACCACCGCAGAAACGTGTTGTCATCACTGTTCCGTTCACGACCATCGAGGAGCAGCATTACAATGAAATGATGCGTCAAATGTGCGATGCATGCTGGCTCACCCCCGGAGGGCAACCGAAAGAAGAAGGTCGCGATGAGACCCACCCAGAGGTTGTCGAGCGCATGCGAGAGTGGCTAATAAGATTGCGCCAGACCTGTCTCCATGCAAACGTAGGTCGAAAGAACAAGAAAGCGTTAGGTGCAAAGAACGGTGCCTTGCGTACCGTGCACGAAGTTTTAGAGGTCATGATAGAGCAGAACGACACAAAGTGGAAGGCAGAGGCTCGCGAAATGGTTCTGTGTCTGATCAAGATGGGTCACATCCAAGCATACGCAGGAAACTTCGCCAATCGTGCAAAGTCGTCGCTTGAATACTATGATAAAGCGCGGACTGAGGCACAATCATATATTGCGATATGCAGAGCTGAGTTACTAGCGGAGCAGCAGAAGCTAGGCCGCGTATCCACAGGTGGCCTCCACGGGGCTGATGAAGACGAAGACATCGACGGAGACAATATGGGTCGCATTCCAGTTCTGCGCAAATCGCTCCGGTCATTTCTAGAGCTTGAACATGCAGCTCAATTCTTTACCGCCACCGCCTGGCATCAGATCAAAGAAAATCCACAATTGACAGAGCCAGACTCAGATGACTGGCGCGAGAAAGACAAATTGGAGACGGATTATTACGAAGCGGCCAGGGTAATTCGCCGTGAACTCCTGAAGGAATCGAAGGGCAGAGCGCAGCAGCAAATGGCTAAAGTCGATTCAAGAAAGCCTTTCCACCAGATACCTACAATAGCTGACCTTCCGGATCTGGGAGGTATCGAAGCCCGGAAAATTCTCGATACGATGGACAACCTCAGCGATTATCTGAACGAGCAAGCCCAGTTGATACAGACATGGCGTGCGAAGATTGTTGACATTCTCCTAACACGCCTGGTGGATGATGACGACGACAAGGAGACGACGGGTGAAGAGTACGACGATTCTCTCAAAGCTCAGGACGAGCTGTACGTTTACATCATGGCTCTTCGAACCCTTGTTGCGGACCGTAATGCTGCTATCAACGGTCTGCAGGATAATCTTGTCGAACACGAGCTCAAGGCTGCCGAAAAACAAGCCCTGAAAGGGGACGAAGACAGTGATCGAGGTCACGCGCCTCAACTTCTGCTTGAAGTTATCAATACACGACGTGGATTACAGGCGAAGTTGCAAGCTGGGTCCTTGAAGGGTGTTGTATCTAGCATTCGCTCGCTGATCACTGCTTTGCAATGGAGAGCCAACAGCGGCGATGCTCGGGCTTCCTCAGAACTTGGCATTCTTCAGAAACAAAATGCCAAGGTTCAGGCCGTTGTCACAGAACAAGCGAAGGCCATTACCGAACTTGAAAAGGAGCAGGAAATGTACCGAGGTACCATGAACCAGCGTCTGGAATATTATCGGCAATTCCAACACATCTCCGATACCGTTGCAAAGTACAAGGAGGAACTAGACAACACATTCGACTCGCGCGAGTTCGACAAGGCCAATCAATTGCGAGAGAGAAAAAAGGATCTTGCTAATGGCTTCAAGACGAAGTGCACTTATCTGAAGCATCTCCGGACTGAGAACCAAAATGAAGCGGCAGCTGAATGCATCATTTGTAGGGACGACATCGAGATTGGCGTCTTGACAGCTTGCGGTCACAAATATTGCAAAGAATGCATCAATCAATGGTGGCAGGTGCACAGATCCTGCCCAACTTGTAAGCAGAAGCTATCTGGGTCCGATTTTAAAGACATCACATTCAAACAAATCGCGATCAGAGCGAAGGAAGAGACAACCACACCTGCCAGCCCGACACAAGCTTCCACGCCAGACTTTTCGTCAACCACATCTATCTATTCTGATATTTCCGATTCAACGATGAAAGAGATTAAGATGATCGATCTAGAGGGTTCATACGGCACAAAGATCGACATGATCGCGCGCCACCTAATATGGATCCGTAACAACGACCCAGGCGCCAAATCGATCGTTTTCTCTCAATTCGGGGACTTCCTCGAAGTGCTTCGCGATGCACTCAAGAAGTGGAAGATTGGCGCCAGCAACATCACCGACAAAGACGGTATCCGGAAGTTCAAGGCTGATGCTAGCATCGAATGTTTACTCCTAGATGCCAAAACCGATTCTTCGGGCCTAACTCTCGTAAACGCAACGTATGTCTTCCTCTGCGAACCACTCATTAATCCCGCAATCGAACTCCAAGCCATTAGTCGCGTCCATCGAATCGGGCAGCAGCGACCCACAACAGTGTTCATGTACCTCATTAGCGACACGGTAGAAGAAGCCATCTATGAGATATCTGTTGCCCGCCGCCTCGAACACATTAGCAACAATACATTGTCCAAGCTACCTACGCAATCCGGATCCACGACCCCCGCTCTCAAAGAACAGACTCTCGATGCTGCAAACTCGGCTGAACTCCAAAACGCACCGTTTAAGCAACTTATGCGCAAAAAGGGCGAAGGTGAGATTGTCAAGGAAGACGATCTTTGGCATTGTCTGTTTGGGAACCACAAGAAAAGGACGCAAGCTGTGTTGGAGAGGGAAGTTGGGCGAGAACTGAGGGCGCAGGCTGCCGAGGCAAGGATAGCGGGTGAAGGTACTGTGGGATCGAGTGGCGCGTCGGTAGCTGCTGATGTGGACATGGCCGGTGGTGATCTCGTTGAGACTTTGCCGATCGTTGGAGGAAGTTCGCGGGATGGTGTTACTAGATTTTAAGAGTGTTTGGTAGGGCGAGGAGGTGCATGGGCGTTGCATTGAGTTGATACGGATATATACCCAGGGTATACTTGATTAGGATTTTACGCAAAGAGTCTTCAGACATGTATACATAGTTATGACAATGAGACGCCTAATGACGTGTACGACCATGAGGCAGTGGAAGATGTTGATGTTGATGGTAATATCGATTTTCGCCTGGTAAAAGGAACAGCTCGTAGAGAGCGACTAAAGGCCTGCCTATGTGGTATCATATAAAGAAAAGCCAACGCCGAAGCCAAATGCAAATGCTGTGAGGTTGCCAGCCTACCATAACGAAATAAATGCTCAAACGCCTTCTCTAGCAAAAGAGGCATCAAAGAGTGTAGAATATATGTACGAAGAGAAGAGAAAATCATGGAACAAACATGAAGCAAAGCGTCGCAGTCTAAGCCCGAGGCGTCCTCCACGCCTTGACCTCCTGCTGCGCGCTCTCATCAAACCCCGCCCTCTCCATGAGTTTAGTAAATGTTGTGTTGGCCGAGTCGGTTGTGTAGCGATTATCGCGCCGCATACCCGGTGCCTGTGGCGGAGCTAAGAAACTCGGTGCAGGCATCAAGACATCGATAGTTTCTGAGCTGCCGCTCCTTGCCACATTGGGACGGTGTTGTCCTGGCTGTAGTGTGTTGAATGTCTGGGTACTCGTACGGAGGGAACTCGTGCGCCGACTGGCAGAGTGGATGCGTTTCGGTTTCGGGGGCGGGGTTTGGTAAGGATCGGTATATGGATTTCCTGCACGGACGGGGGGAGCGGGATTTGATGGGAGACCACCCGTAAACCCAAAGTTTAGTTTGGGAGTGCGGTCCCACATGCTTTTTATCCTGGGTGTGAAGCCGTGGATAGGTGGGTTGGCGTTTGTTTCCTTCATGCCTTGGACTATTCGGTCTGTTGAATTGGGGCTTGAGTGGGCGGAGTGGCTGCCCCGACGCATGAAGTCTGTCCGTGCAGCGTGTTGAGGGTCGTAGATGGGGTCGCTAATTTGACGAGCTACATGGCCAAAGTCGCCAGAGTAGCGCTCCTTAGACTGGGATTCGCGTCTTTTCTTGATGATCCAGATCAGGGCCAAGGTGCTGAGGGCGCCGATGACTATGCCAGGGAAGAAACCGGCTGCAAAGGACTTTCCGTCGAAGCCCTGCTTTGTTTGAATGGGTGCGGTTGCTGGGCAATTGGAAGTCTGGGATGCGGAGGCGGGGCTAGTGGAGGAAGGCGTTGCGTTTGCGGATGATGTTGGAGATGGGGTCGGTGATGGGGAGGTGTCTTTGGCGCACATGGTGCCCTGACATGTGTAGCCTAATGAACAGCATTTGTCACCACATTTGGGTAAGTCAATGCCGTCGGTCTCGGAGAGATGCATTTGGTTGTCTGGGTGCAGGGTAGCGTTCAGCTGCGTGGTGTCGCAAGTGGTTGGCTGAATGTAGGCGCAGTCTGAACCGGATGGGCAGCAGATGACTGATTGTATGTCTCCACCGTTGAGAGCCATGCATGTTGAGTCCTTGGGACAGCAAAAGGAAGACGGGAAGTCTGATCCGCACTGCTGCAGGTCTGCGTTCCCTCCGCATGTTTCTGCTTGACGGAGAAAGAGATGCGATGCATGTGTAGCTGTGATGAGCGAGGCAAAGAGGCATACAAGGGATATCCTCGAAAGCCTGGGAGACGATGTAGCTGGAGCCATTGTCTTGGAGATGGAAGCGTGGTGACAGTATTATGGTCAAGAGGTCGGACCGGCGAACCTCAAAGAAGTGACTTGAGCGTGTGAAACAGTGGGATAAGGAAGCAATCCGAAAGCGATATGGAAGCGATATGAAAAGAGACGTACGAAACAATGGAATGAGCAGACAAAGACAGGCCCTACCTTTGGGATATTTACTGCGAAAATCTAGAGACGAGTGACGTTCCTCACCGCGAGATGGGAAAATTGGGCTCTATCGTGTCCACCCATCTCGTCGGCTAAGTTCCGAGAATAGAGCTCTGTTTCGCGCCGAGTGGACAATAGGCATTGTATGGCGGGTGTAGGGTTTAGCTAGCACGGTCGCAGTGGCAGGTGACTCTGGTGTTTGTGTGGCTATGCATGGACGGGGAGTCGAGTGGATGAAACGTGTGATGCGGGCGCTTGGAGGGTGCGAGGTTTTGCCCACCAGGGCTGCCGTGGCGAGGACGCGTCGTGATTGGATGGGGGTTTTAGCGCGATGATTCGAGCCCGGGAAAAAGATGAGCTTGGAGAAACGACTTGCCGACGACAATTCGATCGCTCGCCCGACAATCACCACACATATGATGATTACACGGTGTCTGGCCCGCCGGCCGGGTGCATTCCAGTCTGTGGCCGGGGCTTGGAGGGTACGCTGGGCTGTCAACCATATACGTCGTGGGTGAACTGACGTGGGATAGAGAATACCATCGCCCGCCGCCCGCAACATCTACACGGTGCCCCCACTGGACAACCATGCCGTGATCGAGCAGAATGGCGTCCCCGGGCTGCTCTCGCCAAAGGGCTTCAACACCGCATACACCGAATACCAAGGCCACATTGTTGACGAGTTGAATGCGTCGACAGCGGGTACGATGAATGCAATTCAAGACCAAGACTGTGCCTGAGGCTAATGTCGCTCTTGCAGGTACACAATTCGAGAACCAGGAAGCCAAGGCTCTCGTTGTAGACTTTGCCCGCGATCCGATGAAAGCCTACGCCTTCAACATTGCCAGCATGGCCTTCAACAACCATTTCTTCTTCCGCGGCATCAACGCCAATCCGGACGTACAGTCGCGGCCGTCGACCGACCTCACCAAGCAGATCAACCGCGACTTCTCGTCCATGGAAACACTGCGCGAAACATTCCTCGCCACGGCCGAGTCCATGTTTGGCCCCGGCTTTGTCTGGCTCGTGCAGACCAATGACACCAGCTTCGGCAGCCTGCGCATCTTGCCCACATATCTCGCCGGATCGCCGCTGTCAGGCGCTCACCACAGGCGGCAATCGCACGACCTCAACACACACAATGTCGATTCATATCAGGGAATGAACAAGGTCGGGTCGTTTGGTGCGGCATCGCAGCAGCAGGATTCGAGGGCCAAGAAGCCGTTGGGCGGCATCGATGTAGTGCCACTGCTGTGCGTAAACACATGGGAGCATGTCTGGTTGCAGGATTACGGTGTCCGGGGCAAGAGGGCATTCCTCGAGAAGTGGTGGGACAGGATTGACTGGGACTTCGTGGGGCAGAACGCAACGCTGTCGCCCAACCAGAACCGATCCTTCTACTAGGTTATGGATGGGGGCTGTATATTGCATGTAGACATATGTGTATAAGACATCTGAAACGACATGAATGCATCTTTGCATGGTCCGTCTTGGGCATGTACCTCTACAGGCATCTAGTGGCACACACCGAAATGTCATGACCACTTGTCGTTGCATTCGCCGGAGCCGTGAAGACTGCATGCGTCCTGTCTGTATGGGTCGTCGTTGCCCAAAGCTGCCGGTGAACTTGCTTGGCGAACGCATTTCAACACTTGCAGCCCCTCAGACATTGCTGCAGCTGCAAAGAATTCCGAATCATGCACATGCCTTGCTTCCCCGCGTCGCGAATCATACCAAATACAGCGCGCACATGTACTGACCTGTAGCACATCACCATCAGAAGCCCAAGCCGGGTCTGATCAACAGCCAAGTTCTCACCGGATCCTCCATCTCACGCCACCATATACCGGCCTCTCAAGGCGGATCCAAAGCATAGATTCACGACGCGCTTGTCTTCTCTTCTCAGCTTGAGCCTCAAAAGTCATCATGTGGCCAACCCCATCCCGTATAGCCGGCGTCATCCTGTGCCACACCATTGGCGCGCCTCTAGTCAACTGTTGACGCGCAACGCTCGAAGATTCTGCCCGCGGATACTTCGGGATGAGAATTTGGACAGATGCATTGGAACAGAGGGCTTCGGCAAGTCGTCGAGTTTCAGATGCGGGCGAAAATCCTTTGAGGCTTCCTGTGCAGATGTAGCCATCTGTCAGAAACACTGAAGAGGGCGCACAGCCTCTGCCTTGCAGCTTACGATGTACCGGTCTTCGCGGAGCCTTGTGGCCGCTCCTGCATGAGTTGAACGGTTCGCGTGCTTGCCTGCCTTCAGCCGTGGTCTTGGCCAATCACCAAGCCGTGATCTCCGCCCGATTTAGTCGTCGGTCAATGAGAGCCCTGCATTAATTCCTACACTATGACCTCACACAACTCTAGGGTTAGTTAGTTTGGAACACATATCGAAGGATTTCGACTCTGTTCGGTTCGGGTGCTTCTTCCCCAAGACTCTATTTCTCCACACCGCTCATTTCGCCACTTTTTTTCCATCTAGGAATCGAATTCTCAAGGAGAGAGAGATGGCGGTGTTAGCAGATATTCTACCGGTGGTTTCGAGAAGCTCAGCTCTCGCGCTGAAACTCTACGGTATTGCTGCTGAGTCACCTGGGTCAGCGAAAGATTTAGTTGGCGTTGCGAATAGCATAAATGGATTTGCTGCAATACTGAAGCAGTTGGGGACTATTATCAAAGAAGATGATCGTCTACCATCACCTGAGGTACGTAAAGACGATCGCCGTGGATTTATGAACGACACAACGATGGGGGGTCGTGAATGAAGTTCATGAGATAAAGATTTTGAGGTCGCTGCGAATTCGTTTTGTGCGATTGAGGCACTTGAGACGCAAGAGATCCGAAATATATGTCATTACATTACTTGACAAAGCTCTGTCGTTCCTCGCTGATTATAGACATAGGCTATCGATACTCTGGACGACGTCATCGATCAAGCCCAAACATTACTTACCAGCTTTGAATCGACTTCATCAACCGAGGATGAGAAGCATCACGATCAAAGAGACATTTCCCGCTCTACTCAAAAAATTCGGTCTCAGTTAGATCCTTCAACCAAGGCTAGCTTGGACTATCTCACTGCTCACCTGGAGGCCCTGAGCATGACGCTCTCTGTCCTGCTACAGACGCTCTACGCAGCGCAGACTATAATGTGGTCAAAGTTAGTTCCGTCCCCTATAAGGCATCTAGCCTTCATTCAGGCTGCTACGCATGGCTCAGATTCCTTCCATGGAGTACGCTAACAGCGCCATAGAGTACGTCCTACGGTATCTCCACAACAAGCCGCCAAACTTGTTGATAGTGAAAGGATCCAACTGGAAACGTTGATTGTTCAACAACAATTGTCAATTTTATCAGCCTCGAACCTCTACGAAAATTTATCTCAATCTGATGCGCGCCTGTTGTTGATGGAAGGAGACAGTTCTCAGAGTTTGGTCATCACTGGGCGGGGCGAAACCCCTAGGTCATCTACCCTACGTTCGTATCAGGATGAAGATTTGACAAGTCTCGACACATCAATATATACTGAAGCGAACGGATTACCAGCAGTTCTGACTGCATCGGCTTCACGTGTCGAACACTTGTTGCAGCGATGGACGAGCCTCCCTCTATTTGAACGCCGCTTACAAGACGAAGAGCGCGAAAGGCAGAGGCAAAGATGGGAAACTCAACAAGCCACTGTGGAATCTGATAGCGAAGAGGAAAGTCACACGTCAAAGCTGTCAGGCGACGGTGCTCGCCGAACGCACAGGTCAGGAAGCATACAGCCACTATTTACTGAGGTCAATGGCACGCCTAGTCCGCCACAGGAAAAGCAGTACGGTCCCACCACGCCGCCAACACCCATCGCTACACCACGTACGTCACGAACAAGTATGCCACCAGCTACCAATGAACAGTACCCAACTGCATCACCCCGATCGAGTTTGGGAAGTTTGCCGGTCGAGGCAGCCGCCGCGGTAGAAGCCAAAGAGGAAGACAGCGAAGCCGATCTAGAAATTCCGTGGAAGTTGTGTACGCGTAAATACTACTGGCGATTTGTTGATGCTAAAATGGTCAGCTCAAACACTGACCAGGCATACTCTCTGGCGTATTTGGAGCGTAGCAGCTGGACTGAGATTATGGCGAGTTGGGTATGCAAGGAAGCAATCAGAGAGGCGGGTTTCAGATACACATCTTACCAAAAGGAGCGGAAGGACAACAGGAGGATAAGGGGCGAAACATGTTTCTGTATCGAACGGCCACTACAGTTCGAACAGGTCAAGCGTCTTGTCGAACGGACAGTTGACATATACCGAAAGGCAGCAGCACCTACTCCACCTCAGCAGCCACAAGTTAGGAGATCGTCTTTCAATCGTCCCCCGCCGCCACATGGTATTCTGAAAGGAGGCGCATTCGATCGGAACCGAACACCAGTGCCTCGGAGCACACACCCCCCGCTTGACCGCTCGAACACCTCAAACCACCTCCCGCCACCACCTGGGCCACCCCCACTAGATCGATCACTCTCAATGCCTGGACCCGGGCTCATTCCACCACCACCAACCCAGTCAAACGTCAACTCTCGGACTCCAAACCTCCAGATACCAATGCCAAATCAGTACGCCCCTCAGCAACCGCCACTTCCTCAGTCTTCACGACTGCCTCAATACCCACCACAAACCAATGGCTACCCACCACAAATGATGAACACAACAGCAACACCTCAATACTTCCCACCACCACCACCGGCCAATGCCCCTTTCACAAACCCACCTTTACCCTCACATTCACAGCCTCAAAACCAGAATTACCCCATACAAGCGTCTCCTCTCCGCCAATCCTACATGCGTCCAAGCAACCGACGGTACGACGATGACTTCACGACATCTGAGTCTGAACTCGAACGTCCTAGACGACGTAGGTCAAAGTCGAGGAGTAGAATGTATGAGAAAGAGCGGGAAAGGGAGAGAGATAAGTATGGAAAGAAGAGTCATACAGGAAGGAAGGCGGCGGCGGGCGCCCTATTGGGTGTTGGTGGGCTGACGGCGTTGTTGGATGGACTGAGTGGGCTGTAAGTTTTACAGACCTTTACTATCTTGGCTTTCCTGTCACTTGATGTGCTGATGTGGAGAGGTTGTGCCCTCTCGAGTGAAGTGTGTTGTATCTAGCGTATACGTAACGTGTATAATGAGTCATGAAATAATGATTACGATGTATCTTTTACTGTTGCACTTTTCTGGTCATGCTCGAATAGACAGTCAAGGGATGGTCACGGGATTGGAAGAGGGAGCCTAATTGAAGACAGACATGAATTATAGCAATAAAGTAGGAACCTCGATAACGACCTAATCGTGAGGCGCGTGAAACAGGAACACACACAAAAAAAAAGAACCCTAGGACAATAAGAAGAAGAAGAACAATGCCACCATCTATCTCTTCCCGCTACTCAGCCCTTCCGTTCTCTTCACATTCAATTCGCGTCTCTGGGTGAGCCAAGGTAGACAAACTTACTCCAAAAACTTCATGTACGGCACGAAGCAATCCAAATGATTTGGAACTACTCTTTCACTCTTACGGCGGACACGCTGGCCTGTCGTATCCGAATTCCATTTCTTCTTGCTTCTTTCTGAGTGGCTAGGGGCGTAAGAAAGAATGTCCTGAGTAGGTGCTATTCCGAAGTGTTGGGAAGTCGTAATCGATTCGGTGGGAGGCGTGGGGGGCTCGAACATAGTTGTCGTTGCTACTGAGCAGACCATGATAGGCGAAGTAGAAGTTTCGTTGTTGAGGGTTCCTTCCGACGTGATCGGGTCAGACAGAGTGCTTGGATCAGCGATTCCATCTGTGTGTGGTCGTGTTTTAGTCGTGTCGTCCGTATTCTCTAATCCAGCATCTGCCTCGGATCCGGCCAGCTGCCCGTCGACGCCTTCCATGATCACCGGAGGTTCAACCACTGCACATGTTACACCTTCAGCTTGCGCGCTCGAGGGCATGACCATCTCCTCGCCCAGACCCCCGGTCGGTTGCTGTACAATAACACTCTCAGCACCAGCCCCAGCGCCATCGCCACCCCAAAACCCTGTTCTGCGCCCTTCAATCAGAAGCTTCGATTCCTTCTCATTTTGAATTAACGAGCAGCAAGGGCACAACCAGGTCTTTGCACAATCTGCAGCACAGGTCCCACCTAGATCGCCCATTCTGCGAATGCGAAATGTTTGCCATGCGTTTGGGATACAGACGAGGAATTGGTGGGCGATTGGGGTGCAGCAGAAGACCGAGTAGCCGTAGGCTATGCACTGTTTGTGTTTTGTTCTATTAGTCAGAGAATGGAGAGTGAGGTAGATTGAGCTGGATTGTTGTATAGAAGGTAGGCGTAGAAAAGAGAGAATACTTACCGGTACATTGACAATCTCATACCCACTCATATCGCCGTTGTAATGAAGACGATGCCATGTCTTTCCGCAGGTGACGCAAGGACAGAAGAAAGTGACAAGACCTACCATACTTGTTAATCCCATCCTCACTTCGACAAATGAGAAGAACTTACATAGTGGCAGGGGATTCAGGCAATCCTACAAACTGGTATTCCACGGCTTGGTACGATTTATGTCTGCTTCAAACTCTTCTCTCGCTTCTGCAGTCCAGTCTATGAACTGTGCGCGGCAATAGTTTCCCCATTTCGCGAGATTGTCGCGTGTCTTTTGGAGTGATGGGTGGCCTACCAGGTGGTCGGGCATTGTAGTGTGACAAGATAGCTTTTCTGGCGAGAGATAGCTTCAGCCACACTTTTCGGGTCTGCGAAACAAGATGTATGCGGTGCTAATTATGCTGATATCCGATGAGTACGTGCACGAGGAATAGAGTGGTTGGCGGGTGGTGTGGGCGAGACGATGTCGATGACCAAAGAGAGCCTTGGATACAAGCATATGCGTGAGGAAGTGATGTTGACGGCACCTGCTTCGTAAGGCAAGAACGAGAGTGCCAGTCGTCTTGCAAGAATGGTAATGACTGGAGAAAGAGCCACCGCCTAGTGAGGCCAAAATCGTCTCTCGGCCCCGAGTTGCCAATATCAGGATAGATCCTGAAGCATTTTGCAACACTACGTCAAGGGGAGAAACTAAACATCTTGTTAGAGCAGAGTACTTCTTTCTACTACAATAAATTATATTACAGCTATATAGATATCTATAGAGAATCTAGAAGTCTATAATGCTGTTAGTCTATATAATCTTTATTGTTAGGAGCTAACGTAAGCTGTAAGGTAGAGCTTGTTATCTTCACCTGTTCGGTTTTTCCCTTGTATGGGGTGCAAGGTCTTGGGCGATGGACGAAAGTTGAGATAAATGGCTGAAAATGACTAGGCCACATCATGTGAATCGCATGATACTCGCCGGCCTAGAGCTACCATCTTCAACATCACAGCAAATAGAGGATAGAGTTGCAAGTATGAAATCGCATGCATTGTACAGGCTACGCATGTTGGCAGCCCGCACTAGTCTATGTAACTAATCATCTGCTGGAAACTATACTTTTATCAGATTCCTTCCACCCAAGTCACTGGGTCAGGTCCGCACATGTGCCTGCAAACCAGAAAGAGCTTTTAAATCCCACCGCCGAGCAGGCCTTGGAAAGACAGCCACCATGATGGTTACCACAAAGAACCGGGGTATCTTCCTTCGTACAAAGGTTGGGTCGTGGATAGACCTTCATGAACGCCATCTATGCAGGAAACTTTTTCGTCGTCCAAAACAAGGTCATGCTGCTACCCTCCGCGTGTGGAGAGACTGAGCGACGCAAGGACGACGAGAAAGGCGTTGTCGCCGAGGGGTATGACCGGGAAAAAGGAATCGCTTTTGTCGTAAAATAAGGAAATGCTCAGAGGTCATCCGCGTGTGGACGACTCGGAAAGCGAGAATCTATGGCTCCCCAAGCAGCATGCTTGCAGAAGAGCGAAGTCGTGAAATGTTCGTAATGCATGCCTTTCCGGGAAAGACGAGGGTCCTGCCATCTATGTTCGAGCTCGACAAATGTGCGTCGAAGGGTATCGTATGCGAGAAGAGCTCGAAAAACAGGCAGATCCGCAAAAAAACAGTCGCTGTCTATATGCTGGTTGGGGTATGAGATTCCTGATTTCCGCATCGATCCGCGGTAACCGGGAAGGAGTCGCAGAAAACATTCGAGAGTAAAGAAAATCGAAAGCAAGCCATCGGTAGCAGCGACACGAAGGCCCAGGGTATCGTAGAGAAGAAAATGTGTCCCGGGCTGGCTACATCGTGAAGCGGTGCGATGCACGTTTACCACCAGGAGTTGCCGCCAGGGCCGGATGGGTTGCCGTAGCCTCCACCAAAGCCACCACCGCCGCCAGAGTAGCCACCAGGAGCTGGAGGAGCGTAGCCGCCGCCGGGAGCGCCGCCGTAACCACCTCCGTAGCCGCCTTGAGGAGCACCACCCCACTGACCGCCACCACCGAAACCACCACCGCCGCCCATACGACGAACATCACGGGTAGCAGCGTTGCCACGACCACGGCCGCCTCCACGTCCACCACGGCCTCCACCGAAGCCGGAGCCTTCGCGGGCAATGGACTCGAGGAATCCAGGGACTTCCTGGTTGGCCTCCTTCAAGAGATCAAGGAGATCGCGTACGACTCCGCGGTTGCCGCGGTTGAAGAAAGCAGTGGCAATACCAGTGTTTCCAGCACGTCCAGTACGACCGATACGGTGAACGTAATCGTCAATATCGGTGGGCAGGTCATAGTTGACGACGTGGGTGACTGCAGATTTGAAAACAAGAAGTCAGTGTATGTCTCACATGCATTTCGCATAGGCAGAACTTACCATTCGGGATATCAAGACCTCGGGCAGCTACAGCAGTAGCGACAAGGATGGGGCAACGTCCGTTTCGGAACATCTCCAGAGCCTTCTCACGCTCGCGCTGAGTGCGGTCACCGTGAATGGAGGTGGCGGGGAAGCCTTGGTTGATGAGGAAGTCCGACAAGGAGTCGGCCATACGCTTGGTCTCAACGAAGATCAAGGTAAGACCAGCACCATGAGTGTGAAGGATATCCAGGAGGACAGAACGCTTGTCAACGTCCTCGACGTACTCAATCT
>Ga0265797_10006137_pt1 | contig 17167 bp, 11 predicted proteins | sample P2T30metagenome_FD_192433 | JGI IMG/M metagenome (GOLD analysis project Ga0265797, IMG submission 192433) | Plant litter microbial communities from East Loma Ridge, Irvine, California - P2 T30 | ecosystem: Environmental > Terrestrial > Plant litter > Unclassified | place: USA: California...
TGTACGACTCCCCACCTTCCGCCTCCACATGGAACCAACACGGGACGGGGAGTTCCTAGACCGACAGTACTGATATGCGTATCGCAATCTGGTTATCTCCGTTTGGGATACAGTATCGTGTATAGACGTGTGAAGCTTGCGTGGCGACGAATATCCTTCTTTGCATTCAAGACAACACTTTGTAATACTTGCTCGAAGTAGCACTCAATCAACACGGCAATACCGACAGGACAACCGCACATACCGCTACAATGAGTATGATCATCACACTCACCATCTCAGAATCAACTCGACTAACCTCAGCTCCAGCACTAACACCAGTCCACTTCTTCTCCCACGGCTCGACAATGATGCTCGGCGAAGAAAGCGACTCGGCAGCCTACTGGAAAGCCTGCGGCGACGCCGCCCTCGCCAACAACATCAAAGGCGTGATCATGATGGGCGCCCACTGGGACAGCGTCGGCGAAAACAGCATCGAAGTCGCCACGAACCCAACCCCAGCCAAATCCCCCGTCGCCTACGTCCACCCCTCCAAATACGTAGACTACAAACTCGAGCCCGACCTCCCCACCGCCGAACGAGTCATCACCCTGCTCAACGACGCAGGCTTCAAGGCCAAGGGAAACGACAAGTTCGACTGGATCCACGACACCTACCTCATCCTCATCCGCATGTTCCCCGGTGGATGCCCTCCAACGACAATCATCAGCATGAACGCCCGCTTCGACCCGCACACGCACATGCGCGTCGGCACCGCGGTACACTCGCTGCGCGAGGAAGGCTACCTGCTCATCGGCACCGGCGGCGCAGTGCACAACCTCTACCGCAACCAATGGGGCCCGATGCTGGCGTACCGCGACAGTTTCGCGCAGCCGACGCCGCCTGAAGGCTGGGCGCTCGAGTTCAGGCAGAGTGTTGAGGATGTGTTCCGGAACTGTAGGGGTCCAGCGCTCAGGAGGGCGATCACGAGGCTGATGAAGCATCCTATGTTTAGGGATGCGCATGCGACGGACGATCACTTCATGGCTGCCTGTTTTGTTGCTGGGGCGGCGGGCGGGTGGGAGGATGAGAGGGAATTGGGCGGCAGGTTGGGGGCTGAGACGTGGGAGTTGACGAACATGTGTAATAGTCAGTTCACGATTGGGTCTTGGAATGGGAGGGAGATCGCCGTTTGAAGGGATTGGGATGACAGAGGGTCGATCGAGAGGGTATTTTCTTTTTCTTTGTTTCGAGGTTTGGCGGGTTGTGTTCGGAATCGATCTCTCGTCGGGCGGTTCTCTGTCTGCTGTTCAAGAGAAGAATATCGCGAAGCTAAAGATATCTCTTAGCTATCTCCTACTCTCAGCATGGACAGGATGTGCTACAATGGCAATATCTCGACTTGGATATACTATATTCCTTTCAGCTGAGAGCGACGAAGTCTGTAGACTACATATCCAACAAGACTGATTATTCCTCATCCACCATTTTCGATTCCTTGAAGTGATCTCCGGAGACTCTCGACTTGATCCAAGGCTTCACTCCTACCAAACGTGATATCTGTGAGACATTTCCAGAGTGGCCCGAGGGCTCCGATCCTGATCACAACGACTCAAACCTGCAATCGTTAGCCTTTTGCAAATAGTTGCATCGAGGCTGAGTTCCTCGATCAGTAGGTCGAGGACTCGAGGTTGTGTCGACACAGACAGCATGCTTTCCAAACGTAAACTCAACGTCTGCCAATTCGATTCGACTCGAGATCTCGCATGCTACAATTACACGCTACAGGATTCGTCCAAACCATATAGCTATTACCTCGAATCTACCTAAACCTTCCCCCTTACCCTTTGCCATATGCCTAGATTCAACCGCGGTACGAGACCAAGTTATGTGAAAAGCGATTAAAGCGCCTCGCGCGGTGTGTCGTCGGCAGGGAGGTGATGGGAAGGATTGCATTACAAGATAGCACATCACGGAAGAGACTCAAAGTACTGATCAGCCGGGATGTCAATGATCTCTAGCCATCAAGAATCAAAATGTTCATAGCCTGCCTGAACGACAAGAAGTTCTTGACGTTCTCTTTCACACTAATCTCACTGCTTTGATCCCAACATCCCCTCACAGACCAAGGGGTCTTCCAAGACACACCCATCACCACCACCATCAACAACATCATCAAGACCGCCCCGGCAAAAACCTCGCAGTAGCAATCCTCATCCTCTTCCCCACCGCCCAAAGCGGCACAGCCAACAGCCCGAAAACCCCCATGATCATGCCGAAGATGCCAAAAGGCAGCGCAGCGCCGTCGTGGATCACCCAGTCGGAGATGAAGAAGGTCCAGCCAAAGGCGATGACGGCGCGTACGATGGTCGTCATGACGAAGCAGTTGCCGTGCATGGGGTGGTAGGAGTCGATGATCTGTGTGAGAGAAGACAAGCACGGTCAGTATATCGTATTTGTGGGAAGGGAGTTCAGCTTGGAAAAGACACTCACGTAGTTGAAGCCGATGGAAGGGATCGTCGTCGTCGCCGCGGAGATCATTCCAGACCCGACGGCCAGGCCAGCCCAAGCATTCGGGCTCGGGTTCGCGGCGCAGAAGCCAAACGTCCACAGCCCAGTGACAGCGAGGAAGATTCCAGGGAACAGCGCAGGAAGTCGACTTTCGGGCTCCGACAAGCCGTGAGAATCGTGCTTGGCGTCTTTTGTGACTAGCCAGTCGGCCGTGAAGAAAGTGACGGCGCCGCCGACGATGACGCCTATAACACCACCGAGGTTGATCAGGCCGACGTCTGGACCCCAGAGGTAGGGCGGTTGGGAGAGGAAGATGGGACCCATGGTGGCAGTCGAGACGATGGCTGCTACCAGGCCGCCGTACAGCAGCATTACCACCCATGTGCCTGGGAAGGCGAGCGAGAGCCAGGGTGCGAGGAAGTGGCGGGCGATGTTGCCTTTGTAGACGCCGCATCTCAGGCTTTGGACGTAAGTCCAGGCGGGCTGTTTGGGGACGCGCTCGCTGTCTGCGATGTCTTCCTTCGTCTGGCTTGAGGCTTTTGTTTCGGAGGTCATGGTCGCTTGTCTGTCGTCGAGATCACCGCGTCCTTCTCGCAAGAGCTGGGCTTCACGGTCGAAGAGTGTCTCGGGGACGATGAGCAGTTCCAGGATGAGAGTGAAGCCTACGAGGACGGCAGAGATCCAGAACAGATAGCGGTAGCCTAGTGAAGCGGCGATGTAACCGCCTGAGACTCCCGCGATGAAAGGTCCTGCGGCGAGACACATGGTGTAAGCCACCATTGCTCTTCCTCGCTCATGGTGGAAGAAAACATCGCCTGTGATTTCAGGTGCGAATGTGTAGACTGGACCACTGGACGCTCCTTGCAGGGCTCTCGCTGCGAGTAGAGAACCAAAACTCTCCGCTAGACCGCACCAAATTGAGGTCAGGAGTAGGAAGACCAGTGAGACGATGAGGATCGGTCTGCGGCCGAAGATGTTGCCCAGAGGGACCCATAGTATGTTACTGGTTCCGAGGAGCAGGGTGGAGACCTGTAATGCAAGAAAGAGGGACGGTTAGCTCTACACTTCGACTGTTCAATTTTCTCCATTAGTCCACCGAAGACGGAAGAAGAAAAGACACTCACAGCAACCAACTGACTCAACCGACTAATACTCTCCCTCGTAACAAACTGGAACTGCATCAGCGTCAGCGCCGGCGCCACCGCGCCCGCCGCGAAATCCGCCGCCAGCGCATAAAAGCACATGGTGAACAGGATCGCATAGCGGCGCCCACGCGACCAGTTCAGCGGATCCGCTGGGCTCGACGAGGGCGTGGGGAATAGGCGGATGGTGTCGCCTTCGTCGTAGACTGTTGTGCCGGTTGGTGTGCGGTGGAGTTGGTGGTCTGGTGGTTGGTTTTGTTAGTTGGTTGTGCTGGTGTTGGTTTGATGTTTTGCTGGTGGGATTTCTTGCTGGCAGAGGCGAGGTTGGATGGATGGATGCGTTACGTACCGACGAGGCGGATCGTGCCTGGGGGTTCGCTGTCTCGGAGCTCTTCCTTGGAGAGCGAGAAGGCGTGGCGCCAGGTGGCCATGATGGCGGTGTTTGCGGAGGTGTTGGCGGTTGGTATGGTTGGGGAACACAGTAGACTGCGTATGAACTGGTTGGTGAGCCCAGTGCACTGCGTAAAAATAGACAACTCAGACGACTTGAGTGAGTCAACCAAAGATGTCCAACTCAACAAGACCTCAACAAAAGCAGGTCTGAAGTTCCCAGCTGAAAAGCCAGTCTGTTAAACGCAGCAGCAGGGGCAGGTCAGTAGTGGTTCATAGACGTACTTATCTCGAACAGTTTCAAGCTACACTCACCTTGGTTACCACTGCTGCACGGATGTGCTTCCTTCGCGGAACTGTGGGGGGGATGGTGGTGGAATCTGGGGACCCCGGACCTCGCTTATTAAATTGAAGATTGGTGACGAAGATGGATGATTGGATAGTGGCGATGTGGGTGTGTGGTCTGGCCCAGCGGTGCTAAAATACACGAGCTGATGGTGTTTGTTCGATGGTTGATGGTGGTATGCTCCACGAGGGAAGAACAGGATTTGCATTCTCTTCCCCGCGTCGCTACAGGATGTGCACCGGCGACGATCAAAAGGGGAGAGACAACACAACGGTCAGGCTTGGCAAGTGAAGGATAAAGTTTAAATCTTTGCAAGCATAGGTAGACTCGTAAGAAACACTTTCATTCAGTGAATTTGATCACTTCTTCCCCGAAGCAGGCACGCCATCCATCCCCACGCCATAGTCCTCGCCAAGCGCCTTCTCGCCCAGCAGCACAGGCTTCGACTCCTGCAAAACGTACATCATGCGCGCCCAGTTGGTAGAGCTAGGATTCCTCCAAGCATGGTTGGTGCCTCTCTGAATCGCGACGTCGCCGCGCTTCATGGAGCGAGTCTCGCCGGAGTCCAGTTCCAGCACGACTTCGCCTTCCAGTACGACGCCGTAGTCGAGGCTGACGGTGCGGTGCATGGGGGAGAGGGAGTTGGGTGGGCAGTCGACGAACCTCAGCACGGTGCCGCCGGGGATGACGAGACCGGGGGGAGTTGAGAGGTAGTTTTGATAAGTTGATACATCTCTGTCTTGGTTCAAGTCGACGGGATACTGTTCGGTGGTGTATCCCAGGGCGAAGCCGGCTCCGTTGGGGAGTTTGTTCCAGCCAAGAGCTTCAGGTACTTTATCCGAGAAGACTGCTTGGCCTTCGGCGTTGTGGGCGGTGATGAAGCGGTTGATCGATGGTAGGTTGGTGCCCTCCATGTTTGGATGTGTTGTGGAGGTGGATGGAGTGGCGGCCGAGTGATGTGTTGAGTATGGCAAGTAGGTTGATCGAAGCGACAACAAGTGGCTGAAGTGGCGTGAAGGGTTTCAGGCGATTGAAGATGCAGTTTCCATTGGCGAGCTGCCGGTTGCAAGCAATTCATACTTTGCCATGTCAGGTCGAAGATCCACTCGAGGTTCCGGACCTCGGAGACCCCACTTCGGAAACATGTGGCGATCCTTCCGGGCATCCGTGGGCGTTGTGTTATTGAAGATGCACGGCAACCTCCAGTCGGGCAATGTCCCGAGGCCATGCAGGAGACTCGCCAGCTGCTCATCTAGAAGCAGAGGACTTTGGACGCCCCCTGGTGCGCAAGAGTGGTGAGAATCAACGATCCTCGCACCGAGTGAGGCCGCGTCAAGATAGATCTTCCCACCACCTCCCCCACCCACCATCCCCTAATGCAACAACAACAACAACAACCTCAATCTCAACCCGCCAACCTCCCCAAATCATCCAACAAACTCGCCAAATTCCCCACAAGCGGCGGCAACCCGCCCTTACCATGCGGGAAATTCCCCCTCAACACCCCCGCCGCAGTAACCATCACCCCCCTCGAGTCAAAAAGCGAACAGAAGACCTCCGCCGTCGAACTGGGCCTCGCCTCAGGGATCTCGTTGGGCGGGCGTAGAGCGGTCTGCAAGCCTGGGGTGCCGTGGGAGAGCTGGATGAAGGCCTTTGTGGCCTTGGTTTCGGGGGCGTCGAGGATGACGCGGGCTTGGGATTTGGAGCCTGCGAAGAGGGCGGCTTGGAGGGAGGGCTGTTGCTGATGCTGCGGCTGATGTTGTTGCTGCTGCTGCTGAGACGACACATTCGCCCCACCGCCAACAGGAGTCGCAAGCCCACTCATCCGACTCGTCCCCGAAGTCACCATGCCCCAAACCCAAAGCACCAACGTAGCGTGATACACCGCCACGGCGTAAAAGTCCCTCAGGCGCGTTTTCTCAAACTTCTTGGCATGGTGGAAGACCTGGCCGGCGTGCCAGACTGCCTTCCTGGACTCGGCGTCCTGGGTCCAGGCGCGGATTTGGGGGTAGATGCGGCGGGCTTCGTCCTCGCCGGCGCGGCCGGCAAAGAGCTGGATGTCGTCTAGGGCGACGTGCAGAGACATCATGAGGAATTCGAGCACAAAGGGGATTTCGGGCGGAGTGGAGGGGTCGGCTTCGACGGAGGTGAGGAATGCGTTGAGGTCGTCGTATCTGAAGGTCCTGTTAGCAGTATTTTGACAAGTGCTTCCGACAAGCGTGACTTACAGGTCTCGCAGCTTGCTCATGTGGGACAAGCCCTTGTCTCTTCGCCGACGCTCGCCGGCATGTTGCAGCATCTGCGCTTGTTGGCGGTATTCGAAGACTTCGTGCGCCAGAGAGTGGGCAACCAATAGTCGACAGAGCGAATTGTCAGTGGGGTGGTCCTGGCTTGCGAACAACTCTGGGTCGCTAAACATGTCGATCGTGGAGGGCGATGCTCGGCCTTCGGCGTTTTTCTGCGCCATGAATGCACTACGCCAGGCATGGGCATTCGGTGCCAGCCACAGCTCTCGTGAAGCCGGAATCGGTAGATGCATTTGCGCGGGAGAGATGAGCGGTGGCCTCATGTGAACAAGCATGGCCTGGGAGTCGTGCAGGAAAGTATGGAAGACAAGCCGCTTCCTGGCTTCTTGTTCAGACCACTCCCTCCATTTTTGCTCTAGCACCTCGGAAGAGTCTTCCAGGGCGGGCATGACATCCATGTACCTTGAGCGTGCGAATGCATTTGACCATGCAAGCATGGTGATGGGAGGCTGCAGGAAAGACGCAGCAATCTCAGTCGAACGTCTGAAGCCACTCCAGACGCCCGTGTTGACCCACATGAGAGAACCCTGTACGGCCTGCAGCTCCCGGGTGACACTATTGTCCTTCTCGAACTCCTCGGCGATGGCGTAGCGGACGACATCCTGCAGTACCATGCCCATCTTCCATATTGGCGGGAAGCTGATGAACGCTGCTCCTCTGGCGACCATGGCTAGCAGTAGTTCTGTCCGTGTCTTGCGAGAGTCGAAGCTGGGTATATGGATGTGTGAACAAATCGCGTAAGTGTCTTCAAGTAAAAAGACGTCGATGAGATCCTCGAGTAGCTGCAGGGAGGGGAAAGAAGGCATGGCTCTGGGATAGGTCATCAGTATGTCTCCACAAGTCAACACTACTGCACGAACTTACAATTTGTGAACAGTACATTTCGTGACGATCCGTATCATCTGATCCCTATCTCTCTGCTCAAGCGAGCAATGCGAGATCTGCCGCGAACTCGGACTCGTAAGTTGATCCGCAGCATTGACCCTGTCTTCGCGCACGTTCAGCTCGTCATGCTCTGAGAAAGCGCCAACTCCACGAGGAGGAATCCAGCTATTCCAAGACCATGGAGAGCGCTTCAGTGCCTCCGACCGCGGGCCAGCTTCGGAGCTGGGAGTTCTTCCTGTATTGGTCTGCTGGGTATCAGGTGCGTCCATCTGCATTTCTTGGAATGGCATCGGTGTCCAGGCGGCTGGGTTGTCGAGGAAGGAGAAGTCGAGGTCAGCAGCGCCAAAGTTCAGGTCTTGTGTATAGTTTGACACATCTGGAGGTCGGACGACATTGTCTGTGCTGCTGTTGCCACCGAATGGCATCATGATGTGTTCGAAGAACTCTGGGAAGACTGACTCGAATGCCATGGGTCCGAGGTTCCCCGTTGCGTCCATTCCTGAGAGTCCATTCAGGCCGTCATTCATGGAAGGCGCGTTGTCGACTGCCGCGACATGGTTTGTAGATTCCGGTGCTTGCTTAGGGTTGCTCATGGTGCTTTCTGCGAGCGACGGCGCTCCGACGCTGCCATTCTGGTTGGCATCGCGGGCTACTGAGACTCGGCGCTCCTGTTGCTGTCTCTCCTCTGTCTCGACACATTCGATGTTGCGAGTCTTACAGCGCTGTCTTGGGGTCAGCCTTTGAAAGACACTCGAACTGCAGAAAAGATCAAACTCACCTTGCAAGGCCTTTCCTCCTCACACTTGGTCTTGGAGCGGATGCAAGCCTGACATGCTTTCTCCGTCCTCCTCCGTACAGATCTCTCGCCCTGTTCGTTGTTCTCGTGCGAGGTACGATGGCGATTGAGAAGGTCGCTGCATGGCAGTGTTGTGTTAGCGAGTCATATGACAGATTGGGACTATCCAAGCCAGGTCTGAGGTAGACATCCGAGCCAAACTAGCCACACGGTTGTAGAGCAGGGATAGTCGAGACAGACCATGTCACAGTCCGACGTCACCCAATCCCGACTCTTCGTACGATCTTGCAGCAAGGCAAGTCTCAACCACTCAAAGAGAACAGTTGCAAGGGAAAAGAGAAGAAGAAGAAAGAAAGAAAGAAAAAGAAAGGACCAAAAACTCACGCCCGATTAAACCCCTTCCCACACTCGGGACACTTGTACGCCCGCTCATTGTCATCTACAGACAAACCAACATGAGTAAAGGTGAACAAAAAGGCAACACCCTGAAGAAGACCTGCTTACGTGACTTGAGATGTCGATTGAGATGATCCGCCCGCTCGTACGTCCGGTTGCAGACGAAACACCTGTGCCCAGAGGACGAGGAGGACGAGGCGGAGGCCCGGTTGGCAGAAGCCGGCGTTTCTGAAGATATGCTTCCGTGGGCCGGAGAGGTGCTTCCCATGGTGCTGCTGGTGGCTGATGTGGTGATGATGATGCCGGTCTGCTTGCCTGCTCGTTCGGATTCTCCGGTTTCTCGGTCTTCGGTCCGAGTGGACGGGTGTTTGTTGTCGTGCTGTGGTGCTATTGGCTCGCCTCGTGTGATCCGGTCCTTCTAGATGAGGTGTTCGCACGGGATCTCTGACGTTGCAGCAGTTCGCATCCGGCTGCGGTAGGGTATACAGTAGATGAGGCGGTATGACCTTGCTGTTGCTGTTCTGCAGGCAAAAGAGAGGAAACTTGGGAAAGTGAGAGAGCAACGGATCGGTGGCGGGCGGGGGGGATCTCGTCTGGTCTTTGCCATGTGGATGACCCCACGCGACTCCGCACTTGAACGGACATCTCCATTGGGGATCTTGGCCGAGCAGACCCTGTCTTCGGTTGTTGTTTGTCTTGTCATGTCATGTCGACAGGGAAAAAGTCTACCATGGCGACAGTGGTACCAACATCTGATATCGACAATCCATCACAATCAATCACTCCTTCCACTCCCTCGCGGGCAACAACGTCCCAGCACACTCCCCAAACCCAACCCCATCCCCACAATACCCATCCAACACAACCGTCTCGCCATCCTCAAGATAACCCCTGGGCGGCGTCGTGCCGGCCTTCATATACTCCATCAAACAGCCATGCTCCTCCTCGCCAGGCCCACTAACAGTCCCCGTAGCAATGAGATCCCCCGTCTGCAGCCCGCAGCCCGCGAGCGCCTGCTGAGCCAAACACTGCTCCAGCGTCCAGTACATGTACGCCGTGTTGGACTTGCAGACCGTCTTGGCCTCTTTCGCCCCGGCGGCTGTGAGGTGGACTTGCAGTTTGATGTCGCGCGACTCGCTGCCGGAGTCCTGCAGGTATGGGCGGACTGGCACGTTTTCTTTCCGCGCGACTGAATGTGTCTTGAAGGCTTGCAGCGCGTCGGGCGTGATGACCCAAGGCGACACGTTGGTGCCGAGATTCTTGCCGTTGAGAGGGCCGAGGGGGTTCATTTCGAAGCCTTGGATGTCGCGGGCTGTTCAAAAAAACCATGGCAAGTTAGCAACCGCCATCTCTCTCCCCCAAAATCCCCATTTCAAGAAAAGAACAAGAACAAAAAAAACTCACCACTCCAATCATTAACCAACACAAACCCAAAAATATGCTCCCCAGCCTCCCTCGCACCCACCCTCTCCCTCCTCAAACTAGGCCTCCCCACAATCGCCCCGACCTCCAACTCATAGTCCATCCTCCTCGACGGCCCAAACACAATCTCGCTCTCTCCCGGCTTCCCCGCCCAAAACTGGCCCAGCGGCCGTTCCTGCGCGCTCCCAGAGACGTCCAGACTGCTGCACCGCCCCGCGTAGCCGACAGGCTGGTGGTAGAAGGACGGCGGGGACGAGCGGGCGCCGGTCATGGCTTCGGAGGCGTTGAGGACGTGGTCCGCCGAGCAGCTGAAGTCGGTGAAGTCCGGGGTGCACATGGGGAGGTGCATTGTCACTGCGGAGAGGGGTTCGAGGGCGGAGGCCGGGATTGAGGAGTTTTGGAGGCAGGTTTGGATTTTTGCGCGGATTTCCTGGTGGATTGAGCGGGGCAGGGCGGCGAGGTCGTTCAAGGTTGGTTGGGCTAGGGTGTTGGGGGGGAGGTTCTGGATTTCTTGGTGCAGGCTTGGGATGTCGGCGAGGAAGATGACTTGGTCCTTGAAGCGGGAGACGCATTGGGGGTTTGGGTGGGTGGTTGAGGAGGCGATGCCGAAGGGGATGTTGTTTATTCCGAAGTGAGAGGCGTAGCCTGGGAGGCAGACACCTGGGGTTGAAATCATGGTGGTGTTGGTGTTGGTATCAAGGTTGAGGGCTTGGGAATCAATCAATCAGTCGACCGGGAAAGGGCGAGACACTCTTCTCTGTGTTGGGAGACAGGATTGTGGACACAAGTACATGACTGTAGGTATAGAGTAGTGAATAACATAGTGGAGTAAACACCATGGGTAGCCCTCCACTTCATCCGAAGCGCGGTTGGGTCCAATGCAAAGACCGACCACTTTGTCTCCGTCGGAGTAGCAAGAGTATGTGGCAATTGAGCTCTCATGTTTGCTCTGTATCTAATCGAACTAAACTGAATCCATTGTATTTGTACGTGTTGTTATTTCGCCGCGAGATCGCTTCAACAATTGCCGTACATACCAAATCTACCTATGAAAAGAGCCTTGTCGGTGTTTGATGTCGACCTGTGCAAGATACAGCCTTTGCAGCCCAAGCGTGTCCATTCGACATCTGATGTCATCACAACTATTTACTGAATATACAAAACAACGGTCCCATATGCTGTCTTACTCACCTTCAACAAAATGTATCTATACTCCAAGAAAGCACCGACATCTCAATACAACATGTTGATCAACGATACCCCCAACCCTAACCCTCCATCCAACAACAATCGGATCGGAATTCCGCCAGTGAACCTGTCGTCCATCAAACGCAAACAGCCAACGGTACCTCCCAAGAACCCAACAACCATCTCATCTCCCGTTAGGAAGACTCCCGCCAACAAGACCCAACCGCAAGCTCTCTCTCAGTCACAAGGAAACCACACACAATCAAGCACCCGTTAACTTACACACCCACCCTAGACTTCACGTCCGCGCGCCTCCTCAACACCAAACGCTTCCTTACCGCGCGCCTCTCTCTCCCTCCATCCTTTGCGCCTGCGTGCGCACTCCCGAAAGTTCTGGCGCCGAGAGACGCCCTTCTGATCCGCTGGTTTCGTACTTCGACGGTAGCAATGGCGTGTGCTTCTTATGGTCTGCTCAGAGGTAAGAAAAAGTGAGCGTGGAGAACTCGTGTGTGAGACTGTCGTAGAGGTGTGACGGGCGCCGATTGCGGAGCCTGATCTGGAAGAGCATAGAAGGTAGGTCCAAGAAAACAGCGGCGGAAAGAAGAGGAGGACGGGTAGGGCGACGATCCAGCAGCCTGCCTGCCTGCCCCGGCGGAGAAGCGCGTTGATGACAAACGCAGTCCGCGGCTGGCTGGCTGGCTGTGAAGACGATGGCTTGTCACTGCGGAGGGTGTCTTATGAACAGACACTCGGGAGACTCCAACGGCCGTGTGTGGTGGACTTCCCACTTGAAGGTCCAGAAATCAGACATACCATGGCTATGAATGACGTGGACGACCCTGCCTGCCATACACAGACTTGCGAAAGTTGGTTGGTAATGCCATGATCGCAAAGACTGTTCTGGCGAGAAGGTCGCAGTGCAGACGGTATGTCGCGACTTCTTTTCTCCCTTCCCTAACCCCTCTGTCTTAAGGAAGAACTCTGGGTTCTTGGATGATCCTGTCTCAGCGTGAATGCTGTGTCCGTGATTACCTTTCAATTAATCTGAAGAACTCACAATGTCATGCTTGTGCATGCAAGCGCATCACTCCGATTATCAACATGCTGATGCGGCGTCGTTCCAGGTAGATTTGGGAGTCTCTAGGGATGCGGCACATGAGAGGACTGGCCGTTCCTGAACGCACCATCGCTGGTCGGTATGGAAGTACCTGGTCGTCTGCTATGCCCATGAGGTACATAGTACTAGACACAGAGAGGACTTGGGAAGTGGTCACGATTAATGACAAGAGCACAAGTATTGCAGACTGTCATCAAGTTCATTCGAAGACCTACCAGCCAGAAAATGCATCTCGCTCTGGCTGCAGCCGCGCCTCTCTATACAATCCCCCCCTCTCCCAATCCCATCACCTCACTCCGAATCCGACTCCTCCATATTGAACCACTTGGCAGCAGCGACTCTGATCCTCGGCCCAACAAACCAAACCCCCACAGCCAATGCCGTCAACCCACCGCCAATCCCAGCCTGGATGTTCAACGCGCCATCATACCCAATCGCCTTGATCGAAGGCAGCGTCGAATAACTCAGCCCGAAAGAAATAATCCCCCTTCCAGCGCAAATCACCACCAACAGACTCGCCGCCCGCTGCGGGAAAGACTCGACGGCGTAAGTGATGCCGACCAGGTTGACGCAGTTGAAGGCGAAGTTGACGGCATTGTACGACACGACGATCGCAGACCAGTGCCAGGCGGCGGGCCGCTGGGCGGCCTGGCCGTAGACGACGGCCGAGACGACGCCGACGACCGCGGGCAGCACGAGGCCGATGAGGCGGTACTCGGGCTTGAAGATGCCGTTGTTGCGCATGCTCAGCCGCTTGATGGCCCAGTCGCTGCCGTACCCGGCCAGGGGCAGGAAGACGAGGAAGCACACGATCTGGCCGGCCTGCACGTACCCGAGGCTGTTGAAGGCGAAGCCGTACGGCGGCGGCACGAGCACCGTGGCGAAGGTGCCCGCGGTGAAGACGTACATGCCCAGCCAGGCGCCGTTGACGAGCAGCAGCCAGGCGATGGTCGGGATGCACAGCCCTTGCGCGATGTGCAGGTAGTGTGGCAGGATCAGGTGCCAGCGCGGCTTGAGGTTGATGAGCTTGAGGTCGCGCTTCCAGGTGCGTGCGCCGTAGCGCTCGGGCTCGAGGACGGTGCCGTGGCGGGTCGTGACTTGCACCAATTTGTGCACGTTGCCGCCGCGCTCCAGCTCGCCGTGTTCGTTGAAGTCGAGGTGGACCTGTCCCGTGCTGGCGTCCGACGGCCGGTCGAACTCGGTCTCGGACACGAAGAAGAAGGACAAGACCAGGATGACGGCGCTGAAGATGGTGAAGAAGCCGTACCACCACCGCCAGCCCCACGCGCTGACCATGTACGTGCTGGTGATGAAGAAGACGCAGTTGGCGACGTTCTGGATGAAGATGAACCAGGCCAGCTTGCGGCCGCGCTCGTGCAGGAAGTGGATCTCCTGCACGATCAGCGGCGCCAGCGCCTCGCTCTGGCCCGCCGCCAGGGACATGATGTTCCTGCCCGCGATGTGCATGTCGAGGTTGTGCGAGAAGGCGCACCAGATGCCCCCGATGAGCATGATCAGAATCGACATGAGGAAGACTGGCCGCCGGCCTATGGCCATTGCGAGCGGCATTGCGACGAGGTTGCCGACGCCCATGAAGAGGGTTGGGTAGGTTAGTAGGTCGTTTGCGCGGAGCTCTTGGCCTGGGTAGGAGGCTACGACGTCTGTGAAGATGGGCCCGAGGCCGGAGGCTAGGACTACGGCGGAGCAGCCGTAGGCGGCGACGAGGATTAGGATGGCCCATTTGCGGCTGGGGGAGAGGTTGAGGGGGTCTGCGGTGCGGTTAGTTTTTGGTCAGACTCGAGAATCTTTTTTTTTTTTACGGGATTTCGGTTTGCTTGCAGGTTCTTTTTTACTCACCATTAGGGTCTGGGGATGGGGTGGGGACCAAGACTGTCTCGCCGTTGTTTTGCAGGAGTTTGACGTCGCCCATGCGCTGCTTGGGGCTAGCATCTTTGGCGTTGTTCTCCGAGGCCGAGTCTTCAATGTGCACCGAGTCGGCCGACTTGTTATTGTTGGTGTGGTCCATGGTGGTGGTGGTGGTGGTCGTGGTGACAAGTCTCGACTTGGTGCTCGAACCGGCAACTTCTCCAGGCTCAAGCGAGCTGGTAAGGGTTGGTTGGTGAAGGTAAAAGAAAATTGAACCGACGAGCAAGGAGTTGCGTCTCTAATCTATATGCACGCACGCATTGCATGCAACTCACTGGCTGGCTGGGAAGACCAAGTCTCGTCTGCCGGTCTCAATGTTCTCTCCTCCCCCCACCAATCCGTCGTCCTGCCTCTCTTCTCCTCTTTCTCAGACTATCGTCGTGGCGTGACTGGCTAGTCAGTTGGTACGTGTTCGGACGTGGAGACCCCATATCGTGTCCCTCCCCCCCCCCGTATGGGGAAAGCCATCCACAGTAGTGGGGAATCGTTTCGTCTCGAGCGAACAGCCCGGCAGTTTGCGCGTGTGCCATTTTTGGTGGTGCGTGGTCGGCCGGCCGAAAGTTTAAAGACAACAAAGACCCTGGTAGGTAGGTATGCGGTGGTCAAGTTGGTTGGTAGTGGTGAGGCTGAAGTCGGGGCTTACGGTTCGGGTTGATGGAGGCACGCTAGTGAACCGAACCGAGAGAGAGACAGATGTCTGGAGAGAGAAGCGAGCCGGAGAGATCCACTACTACCGCTACCTTGATGGACCGGGACGAGCTACCTCAGCTCTGCATACACGAGGATAAAGCATGTTGGGAGCGCGTTCGTTGGACGTGACTAGGCAGATTCCGAGCCGGATCTTGGTTTTTGTTGGTTTCTTGTCTGTCGGGACAGTGAGATGTTGATGAAGGATCCGCTTTTTCTCGTCTTTCGGATGGAAGTGGTCGTTGTCGGGGACTGCGTTAGTTACGGCAGTTGTTGTTCTTTTGCATCGTGGGCTTGTCTGCGAGTAGGGTGAATGGGCGCCGACGTGTTCGCTTCAAGTCTTGTAAAGTTGACTGAGAGCGTGCGTTTGTTGACAATCGCAGGCTGCGTGACAGTAGAGACTTTCGGTCTTACACAATAGCTTACTGATCGTAGAAGAAAGCAAGTTAGTCGATCGAGAGTTGAGGCTCGTCATTGTGGTTCGATGTTTTTGCAATCGAGGCTGTGTGATCGGTCGCTAGATCTGATTGAAAATCGCATGCGATAAAATGATGGTATTGAGCCCGGAAGGACTTGAGATTTTGTGACAAATGGCACAAAGGACGGAGTTTGAGCGGTATCATGGCATCGGAATAAACAGATATCCTAGACAGTTGAGAAGTATCCCGAAACAGTCTATGATTTCCCAAGGGGACTGTGTGTTGATGGCAAGGTCACCCAATTCGTCTCCCCATACCCCATCTAAGCAAAAGGCAGCACGACATGGCTATCAAACTCTCCCCCGAAATGTACCACATGCCTCCCCCTGTTGATCGTAAACTCGTGGGTCCCGAAATTGTTGATCCCCTGATGCCGCCCGCACACCTGCAACCGCACACTCTCGCCCGCCTCAAACTCGATCCCCGTTGCCCAGATCCCAATCTCCAACCTCACCACCTCGCCCCGAGGGACCTTCTCGACTTTGTCCATAGGGTAGTAGGGCCAGTTCTCATGCATGCTCTTGTCCCAGTCTATCGCGCGCATGGACGCGCGCTGGATGCCCGTGGGCCCTGCGTAGAGGATGACTTCTGTGCGCTTGTCGGCGGGGATGTCTGCGATTCTAGAGACGGGCAGGCCCTTCCAGGGGATGTTGAGGTTGAGCATCTCCTCTCCCGAGGCGGAGATTTTGCGCAGCAGCAGGTAGACGTCCATGTCGTCGAGGTCGGCGCAGGACATGTAGAGGACTGCTTTGGGCATGCCGATGAGGGAGGTCTTGGCCGCGAAGGTGTGGGTGAAGGAGATGTGCTCGCCAGACTCGGAGTCGTAGGAGGCCTGTTGGGGCGTTGAGGGGGTGGAGGTGAGGGAGAGTTTGTTGTTGGGGGCGAGGTAGGCTTTTTTGTATTGCGTCCGGGGGAGGGGGAAGTCTTCTTCGACGACGTTTTCGAGGGGTGCTTGCTCGCCGAATTTCAGCACTCCCATGCGCACGCGCGGCGTCTTCTCCCAGCCGTTGTCGATGCCTTTGAGGAAGTGGTCGAAGTATTGGACTAGTTCGGTGTTGGCTTGCGGGTTGCCCCAGAGGTCGAACCATTCTTGCCACGGGTGCCAGCGTAGCCACTTTTGCTCAGAAGGGACTTCGAGCCAGCCGCGGATGGCGCCCATGCCGTGCATGGTGTTGGTCCAGGTCCCGGTGATGTAGGTAGGAACGTTGATCTTGGTCATGTCCGGTCGCTTGTCATTCCACCAGTCGTTGGCGGTGGGAGATTGATCGTACATCTTGCGGAAGCTCTCCATGCCGTTGTTGCCCTTGAGCATCCACTTAGTGATCATGTTGTCGAACAGTTCTCCTCCGTAGATGCCTCCACGGCAGAACTGCTCTCTGTACAAGTCGCCACAGCCTTCCCAGGGCGCGATGCAGGCCAGACTTGGAGGGTTCTGAGCGGCGATGAACCACTGTGCGATGGCCAGGTGAGAGTTGCCAACAAGGCCGACTTTGCCATTACACCACTCTTGTTTCGCGAGGAACTCGATCGTATCGTATCCGTCCTCCGCCTCTTGTGTTCCCAGAATTGCCATAACACCTTCAGAGTCGAATGCGCC
>Ga0265797_10006138_pt1 | contig 17167 bp, 12 predicted proteins | sample P2T30metagenome_FD_192433 | JGI IMG/M metagenome (GOLD analysis project Ga0265797, IMG submission 192433) | Plant litter microbial communities from East Loma Ridge, Irvine, California - P2 T30 | ecosystem: Environmental > Terrestrial > Plant litter > Unclassified | place: USA: California...
TACCACCAGCGCTCATACTTGACCACCGGCAGCGCCGCCGTCAGTACGGCGCCGACCAGGGTAATCATCCAGGTGACATAGATCCACACCAGGAACAGCGGCAATGCCGCCAGCGCGCCATAAATAATGGAATACGTCGGGAACTGGCGGATGAACAGCCCGAACACCCGCTTGGCGATCTCGAACGCGATCGCCGCCGCCAGCGCCCCCCAGAACGCGTCGCTCCAGGATACGGCACGGTTCGGCACCACCACATACAGCAAGGTATAGCCGACCGTCGTCACCGCGATCGAGGCGAGCGTAAAGAACAGCGTGCCCAGCAGGCTCGCATCGCGCTCCAGGCCGCCCGTCACATCGACCAGCTGCGAGGTAAAGCTGATCGACAGGCCGAACACGATCGGTCCCAGCGTCAGCAGCGCCCAGTACACCAGCAGGCGCTGGGCCCACGGCCGTGGCTGGCGCACGCTCCAGATCTGGTTGAACACCCGCTCGATCAGACTCATCGTCGCGGCCGTGGTGAACAGCAGCGCCACCGCGCCAAGCGCCGACAGCCCCTTGGCCTTGCTGGCGAACAGGGTCAGGTTGCCGCTGATCGTGCTGGCGATCACCTTGGGCATCAGGTTCTGAACGAACCAGGCGTCGATCATCGTGCGCACCTGGCCAAAGACCGGGAACATCGTAAAGATGGCCAGCACGATGGTGAGCAAAGGCACCAGCGCCAGCGTGCTGGTAAAGGTGAGGCTGCCGGCGACCTGCGGCAGGCGTTCCTCGCGCAGACGGCGCGCGGCAAAGCGCACCAGGTCGCGGGCCTCGGGCCAGGTCAGGCCGCGCTCAGGGCTGCCATTGACGAACTCGCCGGTAGCGCGCGACAGGTGATTCACGGTCTTGCTTAACATGGCGTAGGATGGTCTGGTTTCATGGCCTGGACAGGCATGTCAATTCAACAAAGCGCACTATAATACCAAGGATGAACACGACCCCACTGAGCATCCTCGTCCTCTACTATTCGCGCCACGGCGCCACGCGCAAACTGGCCGAACTCATCGCCCAGGGCATCGACAGCGTCCCCGGCGCCGAAGCCCGCCTGCGCACCGTTCCGTCCGTATCGAGCGTGACCGAAGCCACCGCGCCTGCCATCCCCGACGATGGCGCTCCGTATGTCGAGAAAGAAGACCTGGCCGAGTGCGCCGGCCTGGCGCTGGGTTCGCCCACGCGCTTCGGCAATATGGCCTCCAGTATGAAGTATTTTCTCGACGGCACGGCGACTGAATGGGTCAACGGGACGCTGTCGGGCAAGCCGGCGGTCGTGTTCGCTTCCACCGGCAGCCTGCACGGCGGCCAGGAAGCCACCCTGTTGTCGATGATGATTCCGTTGCTGCACCACGGGATGATGGTGATGGGCCTGCCTTATACCCATCCTGAGTTGATGAATACCGCCAGTGGCGGCAGCCCCTACGGCGCGACCCACTGGGCCGGCGTCGATGGCAAGCGCGCCTTTACCGAGGACGAGCGTACATTGACGATTGCGCTCGGTCGCCGCCTGGCAGAGGCGGCTGTCAAACTGCATGGAAGCCGCTGATGGGCATAGGCAAAAAATTGTTTCACGTGGGTGCGGTCGCCAGCCTGATCTGGCTGATCGGCTGGCTGATTGCCTGGGAAGCCTTCGTCGCACCCTTGCAGCCGGGAAGCTGGCTGCTGGCCCTGAAGGCCCTGCCCTTGCTGCTGCCCCTGCGCGGCGTGATCAAGCGCGACCTGTACACGCTGCAATGGTCGTCAATGCTGATCCTGATTTATTTTGCCGAAGGCGTGGTGCGGGCCTGGGCCGACCAGAGCGCGGCGTCGCGCCATATGGCGATCGGCGAGATTGCGCTGGTCGTGGTGTATTACATCTGCGCCCTGCTCTACTTGCGTCCCTACAAGAAAGAAGCGCAGCGCCTGGCCAAGGAATTGCTCGACAAGGTCAAAGTGCCGCATGGCTGACGCCTTGATCGGGCGCCTGCGTGCGATCGTGGGCGACAGCCATGTGATCACGGATGACGCCGCGATGGCATCGTTCTTGGCCGATTGGCGCGGCCGCTATGCCGGCCAGGCGCGCGCGGTCGTGCTGCCGGCCGACACGGCGCAGGTGTCCGCCGTGGTCGCCGCCTGCGCCGAATTGCGTGTCCCGATCGTCCCGCAAGGCGGCCGCACCGGGCTGGTCATGGGCAGCGTGCCTGACAGCAGCGGCACGGCCATCGTCCTCTCGCTGCGCCGCCTGAACCGCATCCGCGCCATCGATCCCGCCAACCGCACCATGACGGTGGAAGCCGGCTGCATCCTGTCCGACGTCCAGGACGCCGCGCAAGATGCCGGCATGCTGTATCCGCTGTCGCTGGCCGCCGAAGGCAGTTGCACCATCGGCGGCAACCTGTCGACCAATGCCGGCGGCACGGCAGTGCTCCGCTACGGCAATACGCGAGAACTATGCCTGGGTCTGGAAGTGGTCAATGCCAAGGGAGAAATCTGGGACGGCTTGCGCGGACTTCGCAAGGACAATACGGGCTATGCCCTGCGCGACCTGTTCATCGGCGCCGAGGGCACCTTGGGCGTGATCACGGCCGCCGTGCTCAAGCTGTACCCGGCCCCGCAGGCAGCGCTCACCGCGCTGGTCGCAGTGGAATCGCCGCGCCATGCGCTCGACCTGCTCGGCCTGCTGCAAGCGCGCTGCGGCGCGGCGCTCACTGGCTTCGAATTGATGTCGACGTTTTGCCTGCAGCTGGTCGCCGATCAGTTCCCCGACCTGCCGCGGCCTTTCGCTGCGCCGCATCCGCAGTACGTGCTGGTCGAGCTGTCGAGCAATGAATCCAGCGAACATGCTCACGACTTGCTGGAGTCCAGTATCGGCCAGGCGCTCGAACAGGATATCGCCCGCGACGCCGTGGTCGCCACGTCTGGTCGGCAAGCACTCGACCTGTGGAAACTGCGTGAACACATACCATTGGCCCAGGCCAAAGCCGGCAAGAACATCAAGCATGACATCTCGCTGCCGGTGTCGCGCATTCCCGACTTTATCACCCAGACCGATGCAGCCCTGGAACGTGCCTTCCCCGGCTGCCAGCCAGTCACCTTCGGCCACCTGGGCGACGGCAACCTGCACTACAACCTGGCGCCACCGCCAATGACCACGCACGAGGCATTCCTCGCCGAGCAGGATGCCGTCAACCGCATCGTGCACGACAGCGTGGCGGCCTTCGGCGGCTCGATCTCGGCCGAGCACGGCATTGGGATGCTCAAGCGCGACGCGCTGGCGCGCTACAAAGCGCCGGTCGAACTTGGCATGATGCGTGCCATCAAAGCCGCGCTCGACCCGCTCGGCATCATGAATCCCGGGAAGATTCTATGACCGGGAGACCAGCATGCTACGACTGTCCTTCATCATGTTCGCCTGCGCCCTGTGCCATGCGGCAGCCGCCGGCACGATTTATAAATGCCATGAAGGAGCGCGGGTGAGCTACGGCGACCGTCCCTGCCGCAACCCCGCCTCTGGCGGCGAACTGGCGGTGCGCGCCGCGCCGGCGCCCGATCCCGACCTGGAGGCGCGCCTGGTCCGCGCCCGCGAGATCGTGCTCGAACGCGACCAGCTACGCGCCGACCAGGCCTTGCGCGAAGACCGTGAGGCCGAACGCGCGGCGCGCGCCGGGCTGGCCCTGCGCAAGCGTTGCGACAAGCTGCGCCTGCAGGGCCAGTGGTTAGAGGAAGACCTGGCGCGCAGCCGCGGCGACGCCAGGGAGGCCGTGCGCACCAAGGTGCGGCGGCATGCGGAAACACTGGCGGTGGAATGCCCGGCCTGAGCTTGCGCACATCGCAACTGACCCGCTGGCTGCTGCTCGGGGAGTGGCGCGCGTATCCGGTGCGCGCACTGGTCGCGATCGCGGCGATTGCGGTCGGCGTGGCGATGGGTTTTGCCATCCACCTGATCAATGCGGCCGCCTTCAACGAATTCTCGGCCGCCGTCAAGAGCCTGTCCGGCCAGGCCGACGTGCAGGTGCAAGGCCGTGAACCGTTTTTCGACGAAGCCGTCTATCCGCGCCTGGCCGAGCATCCCGACGTCGCCATGGCCTCGCCCATCCTCGAGGTCCAGGCTGGCATGCCGGGGCAGGAAGGCGCCTTGCGCATTATCGGCATCGACGCCTTCCGCGCCGGCTTCATCGCGCCGGACCTGATCGGCGTGCCTGGTGACGACCGCCGCACCGACGTGCTGGCCGACGACGCCCTGTTCCTGTCGCCGGCCGCGCAAGCCTGGCTGGGCAAAGCGCGAGGCGATACCCTGCTGCTGCGCGCCGGCACCGGACAGATATCCCTGCGGGTGGCCGGCCCGGTGCAGCGTGCCCGCGCCGGCCAGCGCCTGGCGGTGATGGACATCGGCGCCGCCCAGTGGCGCCTGAACCGCCTCGGCCAGCTCTCGCGCATCGACCTCAAGCTGCGCGATGGCGTCGACCGCGCCGCCTTCCAGCGCCAGTTGAGCGCCGAACTTGACCGTGCCTACCCGGGCCGCTTCACGGTCGCCCAGCCCAACGACGCCGAACAGGAAAGCCGCACCGCGAACATGAGCCGCGCCTACCGCGTGAACCTCACCGTGCTGGCCCTGGTCGCATTATTTACGGGCGCGTTCCTGGTGTTTTCGACGCAGGCGCTGTCAGTCATGCGCCGGCGCAGCCAGTTCGCGCTGCTGCGGGTGCTGGGACTGACCCGCAGCCAGTTGCTGCGCCAGGTGCTGCTCGAAGGCGGCAGCCTGGGCGTGGCCGGTGCGGCGCTCGGGATCGGCGCCGGCTATGCGCTGGCAGCGGCCGCCCTCCACTTCTTTGGCGGCGACCTCGGCGCCGGCTACTTCCCCGGCATCCGGCCGCAGGTTGCGTTTACGCCCGGCGCCGCCGTCGTGTTCTTTGGCCTGGGCTTGGGCGTCGCCCTGCTTGGCTGCCTGGCGCCGGCGCTGGAGGCGGCGCGGGCACGGCCGGCGGTTGCGATCAAATCCGGGGCCGACGAGGCGCCGCTGGCGCGCCTGGCGCGGGTCTGGCCCGCGCTGGTGTGCCTGCTGCTCGCGGCGATATTCTCCTTCCTGCCGCCGGTGTTCGAGCTGCCGCTGTTCGGCTACCTGGCGATCGCCCTGCTGCTGGTCGGCGGCATCGCCCTGATGCCGCGCTTCGCCGCCACCACCTTCCGCGCGCTCGAACGCCTGCTCATATGCCTGCCCATGCGGCGCCCCGGCCAGCCGCCGGTACTGGCGCTGTCGCTGGCGCGCCTGGCCAATGCGCCGGGCCAGGCCTCGATTGCGCTGGGCGGCATCCTGGCCAGTTTCAGCCTGATGGTGGCGATGGGGATCATGGTGTCGAGCTTCCGGGTCTCGGTCGACGACTGGATGAACCACATCCTGCCGGCCGACCTGTACGTACGCACGGTCGACGCGGGCGGCACCGGTTACCTGACACCGGAGCAGCAATCCGCGCTCACCGCCATGCCGGGCGTCGACAAGGTCCAGTTCCTGCGCACCCGGCGCGTGGCGCTGTCGCCGGAGCGGCCGCCGGTCGTCGTGATCGCGCGCGATATCGATGCGCAGGATCCGGCGCGACTGCTGTACCTGGTCGGTGCGACCGCCCCGATTCCTCTTGGTGCGCGGCCGGCCTGGGTGTCCGAGGCGCTGCTCGACCTGTATGGCGCGCGCATCGGCCAGACCCTGCGCCTGCCGCTGGGCGGCGTCGAGTCCGAGTTCTTTGTCGCAGGCGTCTGGCGCGATTATGCCAACCAGGCCGGCTCGGTCGTGATCCAGCTGAGCGACTACAGAAAACTCACTGGCGAGCGCGCTGTCACCGACGCCGCCTTGTGGAGCGCACGCGGCACCGATGTCGCGGCGCTCGAAGCGCGCCTGCGCGCACTGCCCTTCGGCGCGGCCTTGAGCTTCATGCGCCCCGGCGACATCCGCGCCACCAGCCTCAAGATCTTCGACCGCAGTTTCGCGGTCACCTATCTGCTCGAGGCCATCGCGATCGCCATTGGCCTGTCCGGCATCGCGGCAAGTTTTTCGGCCCAGACTTTGGCAAGGGCGCGGGAATTCGGTATGCTGCGCCACGTCGGCGTCACGCGGCGCCAGGTCTTGCAGCTGCTCGCCTTCGAAGGTGGGCTGCTCACGAGCCTGGGCGTCCTCGCCGGTTTCATGCTCGGGCTGGTAATCAGCCTGATCCTGGTGTACGTGGTCAACCCGCAGTCCTTCCACTGGTCGATGGGCTTGCACTTGCCCTGGCCTTTGCTGGGCAGCGTGGCCGCGGTGCTGGTCGCGGCATCGGTGGCGACCGCGCTGGTATCCGGGCGCCAGGCATTGTCCGGCGGCCCGGTGCGCGCCGTCAGAGAGGATTGGTAATGCGTGTTGTCTTGTATCTGCTGTTGCTGCTGTCGGCGTCTTTCCAAGCGGCGGCCCAGGTGGTCGCGCCGGTCACGCCAGGCGCCGCGCTGTCCTTCCCGCGCGACTACGGCGCCCATCCCGAGTTTCGCACCGAGTGGTGGTACGTCACCGGCTGGGTCGAGACACCGGACAAACGCCCGCTGGGCTTCCAGGTCACCTTCTTTCGCAGCCGCACCGGCGTCGATAACGCCAACCCGAGCCACTTTTCGCCGCGCCAGCTGGTGATCGGTCACGCCGCGCTATCCGATCCGGCGGTCGGGCGCCTGGTGCATGACGAGCGCAGCGCGCGCGAGGGCTTCAGCATGGCCTGGGCCCGGCCCGGCAATACCGACATCAAGCTCGATGACTGGCGCATGGTGCGCGATGCGAATGGCGCCTACCGCGTCACGATCCGCTCCAACCAGCTGACGCTCGAACTGCGCCTGAAACCCACCCAGCCGGTGCTGGTCCAGGGCCAGGGCGGCTATTCGCGCAAGGGGCCCAGCACCCAGCACGCCAGCTACTATTACAGCGAACCGCACCTGGAAGTGAGCGGCAGCGTCGGCCGCGCCGGCATGGCGGCGACCGCTGTCACCGGCACCGCATGGCTTGATCACGAGTGGTCGAGCGAAGCGCTGCAGCCGGATGCGGTGGGCTGGGACTGGGTTGGCGCCAACCTCGACGACGGCGGCGCCCTGATGGCTTTCCAGATCCGCGACCGCCAAGGTGGTAAACTATGGGCGCATTCCACGGTACGCGACAAGGCGGGCAAGGTGACGCACTACGGCCCCGAGCAGATCAGCTTTGCGCCGCAGACGCACTGGAAGTCGCCGCGCACCCAGGCCAACTACCCGGTCGCGACCACGATCACCACCGGCGCGCAGACCTGGCAGGTCGTGCCGCTGCAGCCCGACCAGGAACTCGATTCGCGCCGTTCGACCGGCGCCGTGTACTGGGAAGGTGCGGTCACCATACAGCGCGACGGCCGCCGCATCGGGCGCGGTTATCTGGAAATGACCGGCTATGTGCAGCCCATGAAGCTCTGACCCACCGCCATAATCACCGCGACAAGCATTACGACAGGACCAGCAGGACACGATGAGCACCCGTACCACCAGCACCAACGACTCCGACGCAGCGCGCAAGGGCAGCCTGGCCACCCTCAAGGGCTTGACGCCCTTCATGCGCCCCTACCGCCGCCAGTTCATCCTGGCCGGCATCGCCCTGCTGTTCGCGGCCGCCGCCACGCTGGCGATTCCCGCCGCCTTCAAGCAGATGATCGACATGGGCTTTGGCGCCGCGCCGGGCGCCGCGGTCGACGTCAGCCGGCTCGAACACATCAACGCGACCTTCCTGGCCCTGTTCGGCGTGGCGGCCGTGCTCGCGGTCGCGACTGCGGCGCGGTTCTACATGGTGTCCTGGCTGGGCGAGCGCGTCACCGCCGATATCCGCAGCGCCGTGTACGGCCACGTGGTGCGCCAGAGTCCCGAGTTCTTCGAGACCACCCGCACCGGTGAGGTGCTGTCGCGCCTGACCACCGACACCACGCTGATCCAGACCGTGGTCGGCACCAGCATCTCGCTCGCGCTGCGTAACACGCTGCTGTTCTTCGGCGGCCTGGTGATGCTGTTCGTGACCAGCCCGCGCCTCTCGTCCATCATCCTCGGCCTGCTGGTACTGGTGGTGCTGCCGATCGTGCTGTTCGGCCGTCGCGTGCGCAAGCTCTCGCGCGATTCGCAAGACCGCATTGCCGACGCCTCGGCGGTGGCCGGCGAGATCCTCAATGCTATGCCCACCGTGCAGGCGTTTACCCGTGAAGGCCATGAGTCGGGCCGTTTCGCCACCGAGGTCGAAGGGGCGTTCTCCACCGCGATGCGCCGCATCCGCGCCCGCGCCACGCTCACCATGCTGGCGATCGTGCTGGTGTTCGGCGCCATCGTGTTCGTGCTCTGGCTGGGCGCCCATGCGGTGCTGGCCGGGACCATGACCGGCGGCGACCTGGGCCAGTTCATCCTGTATGCCGGCATCGTGGCCGGTTCGGTCGGCGCCTTGTCCGAAGTGATGGGTGACGCCCAGCGCGCCGCCGGCGCCACCGAGCGCCTGCTCGAACTGCTCGGCGCGCGCTCCGAGATCCAGGACCCGCTGCATCCGCAAACGCTGCCTGGCCGTACTGCCAACGGCGCCCGCGTCACGCTCGACGACGTCACCTTCTCGTATCCGTCGCGGCTGGACGAAGCGGCGCTGTCGCACCTGGCGCTCGACATCCGCGCCGGCGAGACGGTGGCCGTGGTCGGCCCTTCGGGCGCCGGCAAGACCACGCTGTTCCAGCTGCTGCTGCGCTTCTACGATCCGCAGGCGGGCAGCATCCGCCTCGACGGCGTCGACGTGCGCGACCTGTCGCTGCAGACGCTGCGCGGCGCAGTCGGCATCGTCCCGCAAGACACCGTGATCTTTTCGCTCGACGCGATGGAAAACATCCGCTACGGCCGGCCGGAGGCCAGCGACGAAGAAGTGATCGCCGCAGCCCGGATGGCGGCCGCCCACGATTTCATCGAACGCCTGCCGCAGGGCTATGCCTCGTTCCTGGGTGAGCGCGGCGTGCGCCTGTCGGGCGGCCAGCGCCAGCGCATCGCGATTGCGCGCGCACTGCTCAAGAATCCGCCCCTGCTGCTGCTCGACGAAGCCACCAGCGCACTCGACGCCGAATCCGAACGCCTGGTGCAACGCGCACTCGAGGCGGCCATGCTCGGCCGCACCACGATCATCATCGCGCACCGCCTGGCGACGGTGCAGCGCGCCGACCGCATCGTGGTGTTCGACGAAGGGCGGATTGTCGAGTCCGGCACGCATCACGAACTGGTCGCTATGCGTGGTGTGTATGCCAACCTCGCGGCACTGCAATTCCAGTCGCATGCGCCAGTGGCTGCGTGAGGACCGAGACCGTCAATACAAAGCAATCCGTGGTATTACGTAGCGCTGCCAGATGAGTGTTGCGCATTAACACAAAGTTTCATTCATAAACTCACTAAATATTGCTCGAAGAAAAGTTGTCGAGGTATGATCCGGGGTTATAACCCCTCAACCTTGTCATACTTGAAGAGCATGAGCAAATTTCATCCGGCCAGCTGGAATGTTGGTACCCGCATCAGCGCTGTCACCTTTGCCCTGGCGGGCGCCATCATCGCCGCCCTGATTGCCACCATCACCGTGTCGACGTCGGGCATGCTCGAACGCCGCGCGATCGACTCCGTGCGCAGTGAGCTGCGCGGTGTCACCAGCACGGTCGACCTGTTCAACAAGACGGTCAGCAGCCAGGCAGTGAGCTTCGGCCGCATCTTCAAGGCCGGCCTGCCGGGGGAGTTCACGCTCGATGAAACGGCCAGCGTGGACGTGGGCGGACGCCAGGTCCCGACCCTGAGCGTGGCCGGCAAGCCCCTCAACCTCGACTTCAGCACCCCGGACAGCTTCACCGCCCGCACCGGCGGCAACGCCACCGTGTTCGCCGCCACCGGCGACGATTTCGTGCGCGTGACCACCTCGGTCAAGAAAGAAAACGGCGAACGCGCCGTCGGTACGGCGCTCGACAAGGCATCGCCCGCCTACGCCGCCCTGCGCGCGGGCCGCACCTACGTCGGCCTGGCCACGCTGTTCGGCAAGCAATTCATCACGCAGTACGAGCCGGTGCGCGATGCAGCCGGCAAGACCGTTGGCGCCCTGTATGTCGGCGTCGACATCACCGCCGACGTGGCCGCGCTCAAGGAGCGCATCCGCGCCGTCAAGGTCGGCGAGACCGGTTACTTCTATGTGCTGTCGGCAACGCCGGGCAAGACCTATGGCGACCTCCTGGTCCACCCGAACAAGGAAGGCGAGAACATCCTGGATAGCACATCCGCCGATGGCCACACCTTCATCAAGGAGATGCTGGAAAAGAAGGAAGGCACCGTCAATTATGACTGGCAGAACCCGGGCGAGCGCGAGAGCCGCATGAAGTTTGCAGCCTACGCCGAAATGAAGGACTGGAACTGGGTCATCGCCGGCGGCACCTACCTCGATGAGATCACCGCCGCCGCCACCGAGCTGCGCAACCGCTTCATCCTGCTTGGCCTGGTCGCACTGGGCGTGCTGGCCACCCTGCTGTACTTCCTGGTGCGCGCCACCGTCACCCGTCCGCTGGCCGACGTGCAGGCCGTGGCCAAGCGCATCGCCGAGGGCGACCTGACCGCCCAGGTCAGTGCGCGCCGCAACGATGAAATCGGCCAGCTGACCGTCGCCATCAACGAGATCGGCGCACGCCTGTCGAGCGTGGTCGGCCAGGTGCGCGATGGCGCCGAGCACATCGCCACTGCCTCGCAGGAGATCTCGACCGGCAACCTGGACCTGTGCAGCCGCACCGAAGAGCAGGCCGCCAGCCTGGCCACCACCGCCTCGTCGATGGACCAGCTGACCGCGACCGTGCGCCAGAATGCCGACAATGCCCGCCAGGCGAACGAGCTGGCGCGCAGCGCCTCGAACGTGGCCCAGAAAGGCGGCGCCACCGTGTCGCAAGTGGTCGAGCGCATGGACTCGATCGCCCAGGCGTCGCGCAAGATCTCGGACATCACCGGCGTCATCGACGGCATCGCCTTCCAGACCAATATTCTGGCCCTGAACGCGGCGGTGGAAGCAGCACGTGCGGGCGAACAGGGCCGCGGCTTTGCGGTCGTGGCATCCGAAGTGCGCAGCCTGGCCCAGCGCTCGGCCGCCGCAGCGAAAGAAATCAAGGCCCTGATCGACGCCTCGAATGGCGAAGTCAATGCCGGCAGCCAGCTGGTGGCCGAAGCCGGCACCACGATGCAGGAAGTGCTCTCCAGCGTGCAGCGCGTGACCGACATCATGTCCGAGATCAGCGGCGCCAGCCAGGAGCAGACCCAGGGCATCGAGGAAGTCAACCGCGCCGTGGTGGAAATGGACACCACGACCCAGCAAAACGCCGCCCTGGTCGAAGAAGCCAGCGCCGCCGCCCAGGCCATGCACGAGCAGGCAGATGCGCTGGCGCGCGCGGTGCGCCAGTTCCGCGTGGCCGACGACCGTGCGCTTGCTGCCGCCCCGGCGCCGCGCCGTCCGGCGCTCAGCCAGCACTGATCGCCGATCGATCCGCGCCCGGCCTCGCGCCGGGCGCTTCCCGCATTGCCGGCAGCGGTGTAGAGTAGCGGACTCGCCTCCAGGAGTCAGCCTTGCCCGAACCCGACCTGCAGCGCCGCTGCCACACCATCTTCCCCGGCCACCGCCAGCCCAAGCCTGCCGAACTGTATGCGGCCATGGGCGCCTGGTGCGCACAGCATGACGTCGAACACGATGTCTATGGCAATGGCGCCCTGATCCAGTCCTTCGAGGCCAAGGTTGCCGCCCTGCTCGGCTTCGAGGCCGCCGTGTTCTGCGTCAGCGGCACCATGGCGCAGGTCACGGCGCTGCGCCTGGCCTGCGACGACCGGGCCAGCCGCATGGTGGCGTTGCATCCGACCTCGCACATCTTCGTGCACGAGCGTTCCAACTACCAATTACTGGACCACTTCCAGGCGCTGGCGGTGGGCGAGCGCCATCGTCCCTGGCTTGCATCCGAGTTGGCCACGGTACCCGACCGCCTGGGCGCGGCCGGCCTGGAAATCCCGCTGCGCGAAATCGGCGGCCAGTTGTCCGAGTGGGAAGAACTCGAAGCGATCAAGCGCCACTGCCGCATATCCGGCATCCACCTGCACATGGACGGCGCCCGCCTGTGGGAGGCGGCGGCGGGCTACGGCCGCAGCGTGAGCGAGATCGCCGCAGGTTTCGATTCGGTGTATGTGTCGCTGTACAAGGGCATCGGCGGGCTGGGTGGCGCGATGCTGCTTGGCAGCCGGTCGTTTGTCGAGCGCTGCGCCGAATGGTTCCGGCGCCAGGGCGGCAACGTGATTCATCGCTCCCCGTACATCGTGGCCGCGGCCATGCAATTCGACGCGCGGCTGGCGGCCATGCCGGCGTATTTCGAACGCACCAGATTCCTGTACGAGGCACTGCGCGCGCATCCGCAGCTGCGCGTCAATCCAGCCGCGCCGCAGACCAATATGCTGCACATTCACCTGCCGGTGAATCGCGAGCGCGCGCTGGCCGTGCGCGACGCGCTGGCGCGCGAACACGGCATCTGGATGTACAACCGCGCCGCGCACGGCGCGTTGCCGGAGGCCAGCATGGTGGAGCTCTATGTCGGCGACAATCTGCTGGAAATGTCCGACGATTCCCTACGCGCGGCGCTACGTCGATTTGCCGATGCACTGGCCGATGCGACATAGTGGTCAATGATAGAATGACGCGCTATTTCGTTCACCCCTAGACACCTACCGCAATGCGCCAGTATCTCGAATTCATGCGCCATGTAAAAGAGCATGGCGCCATCAAGACCGACCGCACCGGCACCGGCACCCGCTCGGTGTTCGGCCACCAGATGCGCTTCAATTTGCAGGAAGGTTTCCCCCTCCTGACCACCAAGAAGGTGCACCTGAAGTCGATCATCCATGAACTGATCTGGTTCCTGCAAGGCTCGACCAATATCGCCTACCTGAAGGAAAACGGCGTTTCGATCTGGGATGAATGGGCCGATGCCGAAGGCAATCTGGGGCCGATCTACGGCTACCAGTGGCGCAACTGGCCGGCGCCGTCCGGCCAGCACATCGACCAGATCACGCAAGTGATGGAGCAGATCCGCGCTACGCCCGATTCGCGCCGCATGATCGTCTCGGCCTGGAACGTGGCCGACATCCCGCAGATGAAGCTGCCCCCCTGCCACGCCCTGTTCCAGTTCTACGTGGCCGACGGCAAGCTGTCGTGCCAGCTGTACCAGCGCAGTGCCGACATCTTCCTCGGTGTGCCATTCAATATCGCCTCGTACGCGATCCTGACCCACATGATGGCGCAGCAGGCCGGCCTCGAAGTGGGCGACTTCGTCTGGACCGGTGGCGACTGTCACCTGTACTCGAACCACATGGAACAGGTCGACCTGCAGCTCGGCCGCGCCACCCGCGCGCTGCCGCGCCTGGAGATCAAGCGCAAGCCGGAATCCCTGTTCGACTACCGCTTCGACGACTTCGAGGTCACCGGCTACGACCCGCATCCAGGCATCAAGGCGCCGGTCGCCGTCTGATCCGGCGTCCGCCTCAATGAACTTGCAAACCGTCGTGGCTGGCAGACCGGCTGCGACGCTTCGACCGCACTAGCCTATAGGGAAACCCCATGCTTGCTTCCATCCTGGCCGCCCCGCTCCGGAGCCGCGCATGAACGCGCGCCTGACCCTGGTGGTGGCCATCGACGCCCAGAACGGCATCGGCGTCGACAACCAGCTGCCGTGGCACCTGCCGGAAGACCTGGCCCACTTCAAGCGCGTCACCCTCGGCAAGCCGGTCATCATGGGCCGCAAGACCTTCGACTCGATCGGACGGGCGCTGCCGAAACGGCGTAATATCGTGGTCACGCGCAACGCCGGCTGGTCGCACGACGGCGTCGACAGCGCAACCTCGCTCGAAGCGGCGATTGCGCTGCTGGACGGGGAACCCGCCAGCATCATCGGCGGGGCCCAGATCTTCGCCGAGGCGATGCATGTCGCCGACGCCATGATCGTCACGCACATCGACCACAGCTTCCGCTGCGATACCTTCTTCCCGCCGATCGACTCGGCCGTGTGGATCGAGACCGCGCGCGAATCGCATCGCGCCGACGAGCAGGGTGTCGACTACGCCTTCGTCACCTACGCGCGCAGGCAGGCGGCATGAGCGACGCCGTACGTACCCCCGGCTCGCGCGGCGGCGACAGCTTCGCCGGCCGCATCGCTGCCCTGATCGCGGTGCTGGCCACCCTCGGCACCCTGTTCGCTTTCCTGGGCACCTCGTCCCACAACGACGCCAGCCTGTACAAGACCCAGGCCGCGATGGACAAGACCAGCGCCGCCAACGCCTGGAGCCATTACCAGGCCAAGTCGAGCCGCCAGAACCTGGCCGAACTGGCCGCCACGCTGCCCGGCACCGATCCGCTGCGCTACCGCGAGGAGGCGGAGCGCTACCGCCTGGAGAAGGACGTCATCCGCAAGGAAGCCGAGCGCTGGGAAGCTTCGTCGAGCGACTGGAACCGCCGCTCGGAAGAAGCCCTGCACCGCCAGCGCCAGTGGGCGGCCGCCTCGGTGGCCCAGCAGATCGCGATCTCGCTGGCCGCCGTCACATTGATGGCGCGCCGCACCTGGCTGCTGACGCTGACCGGCGCGGTGGCCACCTTCGGCATCACGCTCGGCCTGTTTGCGTTCCTGCATGACAGCACCAATGGCTGGTCCTTCATGCCGCTCGCCAGCGCACTGGGCGCGGCACTGCTGACCGAAGCGCTCAGGCGCGCCAGTAAGCGCTCTGGCTAGGGTGCGACGCCGATTCCGGCGTGTAGTTAAGCTAGCAAAAAAACTTGCACCGGAATCCGCGATTTCTGCGAAAATCCGCTTCTCATTTTTCCACGGTGCCGTGCGCGGCGGCCCTGGCCCATCCGGTCCAAACCGGGGGCATGGCCGCTTCCACGGCGCTTCGCTTTGGAGCTGTCCATGAAATTTCGTTTCCCCATCGTCATCATTGACGAGGATTTCCGCTCGGAGAACACCTCCGGTCTCGGCATTCGCGCCCTCGCGGCCGCGATGGAGCAGGAAGGCATGGAGGTCGTCGGTGTGACCAGCTATGGCGACCTGTCCCAGTTCGCCCAGCAGCAATCGCGCGCCTCGGCTTTCGTGCTGTCGATCGACGACGAGGAATTCGGCAGCGGCTCGCTCGAAGACACCGATACCGCACTGGTCGGCCTGCGCGCGTTTGTGAAGGAAATCCGCCACAAGAACGCGGACATCCCGATCTATATCTACGGCGAGACCCGCACCAGCCGCCACATCCCGAACGACATCCTGAAGGAGCTGCACGGCTTCATCCACATGTTCGAGGACACCCCGGAATTCGTGGCGCGCCACATCATCCGCGAAGCCAAGGCCTATCTCGACAGCCTGGCGCCGCCGTTCTTCCGCGCACTGGTCAACTACGCGTACGACGGCTCGTACTCGTGGCACTGCCCCGGCCACTCGGGTGGCGTCGCTTTCCTGAAGTCCCCCATCGGCCAGATGTTCCACCAGTTCTTTGGCGAGAACATGCTGCGCGCCGACGTCTGCAACGCGGTCGAGGAACTGGGCCAGCTGCTCGACCATACCGGCCCGATCGCCAAGTCCGAACGCAATGCCGCGCGCATCTACAGCGCCGACCACTGCTACTTCGTGACCAACGGCACCTCGACCTCGAACAAGATGGTCTGGCACTCGACCGTGGCGCCGGGCGACATCGTCGTGGTCGACCGTAATTGCCACAAGTCGATCCTGCACTCGATCATCATGTGCGGCGCAATTCCCGTGTTCCTGATGCCGACCCGGAACAACCTGGGCATCATCGGTCCGATCCCGCTCGAAGAGTTCACCCCTGAATCGATCGCCCGCAAGATCGAGGCCAATCCGTTTGCGCGCGACGCCGTCAACAAGAAACCGCGCATCCTGACCATCACCCAGTCGACCTACGACGGCGTGGTGTACAACGTCGAGACCCTGCGCGAGATGCTGGACGGGAAGATCGACACCCTGCACTTCGACGAAGCCTGGCTGCCGCACGCGACCTTCCACGACTTCTACAAGAACATGCACGCGATCGGCCAGAACCGTCCGCGCGCCAAGGAGTCGATGATCTTCTCGACCCAGTCCACCCACAAATTGCTTGCAGGTCTATCGCAGGCCTCGCAGGTGCTGGTGCGCGAATCGGAATCGGTCAAGCTGGACCAGGATGCCTTCAACGAGGCTTACCTGATGCACACCTCGACCTCGCCGCAGTACTCGATCATCGCCTCGTGCGACGTCGCCGCCGCGATGATGGAAGCGCCGGGCGGCACCGCCCTGGTCGAGGAATCGATCCTGGAAGCGCTGGACTTCCGCCGCGCCATGAAGAAGGTCGACGAGGACTTCGGCACCGACTGGTGGTTCCAGGTCTGGGGCCCGGATAAATTCTCGGAAGAAGGCATCGGCACCCAGGACGACTGGATGATCCGCGCCGAGGAAACCTGGCACGGCTTCGGCAAGCTGGCGCCGGGCTTCAATATGCTCGACCCGATCAAGGCCACCATTGTCACCCCTGGCCTGGACCTGTCGGGCCAGTTCGGCGAGACCGGCATCCCGGCCTCGATCGTGACCAAGTACCTGGCCGAACATGGCGTCATCATCGAGAAGTGCGGCCTGTACTCGTTCTTCATCATGTTCACCATCGGCATCACCAAGGGCCGCTGGAACACCCTGGTGACGGCGCTGCAGCAGTTCAAGGACGACTACGACCGCAATCAGCCGATGTGGCGTGCGATGCCGCAGTTCGCCTCGGCCAATCCGCGTTACGAGACCCATGGCCTGCGCGACCTGTGCACCGAAATCCACACCTTCTACAAGTCGCGCGATGTGGCCCGCCTGACCACCGAGATGTACCTGTCGGACATGATCCCGGCGATGAAGCCGTCGGACGCCTTTGCCAATATGGCGCACCGCAAGATCGAGCGTGTCGCGATCGACGAGCTGGAAGGCCGCATCACGGCGATCCTGCTGACGCCTTACCCGCCGGGCATCCCGCTCCTGATCCCGGGCGAGCGCTTCAACCGCACGATCGTGGATTACCTGCGCTTTGCACGCGACTTCAACGAACGCTTCCCGGG
>Ga0265797_10006141_pt1 | contig 17155 bp, 12 predicted proteins | sample P2T30metagenome_FD_192433 | JGI IMG/M metagenome (GOLD analysis project Ga0265797, IMG submission 192433) | Plant litter microbial communities from East Loma Ridge, Irvine, California - P2 T30 | ecosystem: Environmental > Terrestrial > Plant litter > Unclassified | place: USA: California...
ACTCGACCCGTACGCCGCCTACCTGCAGGGCATCGCCCTGCTCTATCAACAAGCCTACGCGCTGGCCGAGTCGCGCCGCACGCCCGGCCAGGCGATCCTGGCGATGGGCCACTGCCACATGGTCGGCGGCGATTCGTCGCCGGATTCCGAGCGCCGCATCGTGATCGGCGGCACCGAGGCGCTGCCGGCGTCGATGTTCGATCCCGGCCTGGCCTATGCCGCGCTGGGGCACCTGCACCTGGCCCAGCGCGTCGGCAAGCAGGAGCACCTACGCTACAGCGGCAGCCCGCTGCCCTTGTCGTTTTCGGAAGTGCATTACCAGCACCAGGTGCTGCGCATCGACCTCGATGGCGCCAGCGCGCGAGAGATCGTCCCGCTGCCGGTGCCGCGCGCGGTCGAGCTGCTGCGGGTGCCGGGCGCGCCGGCGCCGCTGATGGACGTGATCGCGGCGCTGGTCGACCTCGACCTGCCCGAGCGCCCGCTCCACGAGCAGCCTTATCTGGAAGTGCGGGTACTGCTGGACGGTCCGGAACCGAGCCTGCGCGCCCAGGTCGAAGCCGCGCTGCAGGGCAAGCCGGTGCGCCTGGCCAAGATCGAGCCGACCCGGCGCGTCGCGACCGCGCCCGGCATCGAAGCGGCCTTGACCCTGGACCAGCTGGCCGCGCTGCAGCCGGACGAGATCTTCCGCCGCCTGTGGCTGCAGCGTTTCGGCGACGATGCGCCGGATGACCAATTGGCCGCCTTTGCCGAGCTGCTGATGCCGGAAGAAGCGGGCGAGGTGCGCACATGAAAATCCTGCGCATCGGCGGCAAGAACCTGGCCTCGCTGGCCGGCGAATTCGAGGTCGATTTCGAGAGCGAACCGTTGGCCTCGTCCGGCCTGTTCGCCATCAGCGGCCCAACCGGCGCCGGCAAAAGCACCCTGCTCGACGCCCTGTGCCTGGCCCTGTACGACGCCACCCCGCGTCTGCTCAAGGCGCGCTCCGGCAACCAGGTGCCCGACGTCGGCGCGGACACCGTGCAGGCGCACGACCGCCGCACCCTGCTGCGGCGCGGCGCCGCCGAAGGCTATGCCGAAGTCGATTTCATCGGCAACGACGGCATCGCCTACCGCGCGCGCTGGAGCGTGCGCCGTTCCTACAACAAGGCGACCGGCGCGCTGCAGGGCGTGAACATGAGCCTGCACAAGCTGCCGGAACTGGCCCCGCTCGGCAACACCAAGACCGAAACCCTGCTCGAAATCGAAAAGCGCATCGGCCTGTCGTTCGAACAGTTCACGCGCTCGGTGCTGCTGGCCCAGAACGAGTTCTCGGCCTTTTTGCGCACCGACGACAACGAACGCGGCGAGCTGCTCGAGACGCTCACCGGCAGCGCCGTCTACAGTGAGATCTCGCGCCGCGCCTTCGAACGCTGGAGAACCGAGCAGGAAGCGATGCGGCGCCTGACCGGGCGCCTGCAGGACCAGGCGCCGCTGGCACCGGACCTGCGCGCCACGCTCGACCAGGAACACATCGTCGCCCAGGCTGCGCTGGCCACGCTCGAGGCCCGCCGCACGACGCTCGAACAGCAGCTGCGCTGGCACCAGGCACTCGACAAGCTGACCCAGGGCGAAGCCGAAGCCGAAGCGGCGCTGGCCCGTGCCACAGGTGCCGTCGACGAAGCCGGCCCGCGGCGGCGCCATCTGGCCACGCTGGATGCGGTACAGCCGGCGCGCGCGCTGGTGGCCGAGCTGCAGCGCCTGGCCGCGGAACAGCGCCAGGCCCAGCTCGCGCTCGACAACGGCGACAAGGACCTGGCACGCGCGCTCGACGCCCAGAAGCTGGCGGCGCAGGGCCAGATCGAGGCCGAGCGCAAGCTGGAAGCCGCCGAACTGACCCAGCGCGACCAAGGCCCGCTGCTCGACCGCGCCAAGGCGCTCGACGCCACGCTGGCGACGCTGGCCCCGGCGCACGCCAAGGCGGCCAGCGCGCGCGAGGCCGCCGCTACCGAAGCAAAGCAAGCCGCGGCGGTGTCGAGCGCCAAAACGGGCGAACTGGCCAAGGCGCGCCAGTCTCTGAGCGACACCCGCAACTGGCTCGACGCCCGGCGCGACCTCGACGGCCTGGCGGCCCAGTGGGCACGCTGGGAACAGCGCCTGGTGCAGGCCGAGGATGCCGCTGCCCAGGACAGCGCAAGCGCCGCGGCACTGGCGCGCGCCCGCGCCGGCCTGGAACAGCTCGAATCCGGCGCCCAGCGCACCGCCGCCGCCCTTGGCGCCGCCACCACCCTGCTGCAGGAACGCGAGACCACGCGCGCCGGGGCGATCGCGGCGCTCGACGCCTTCGATGCCGACGGCTTGCGGCGCCAACGCCGCGCACTGGAAACGCGGCGCGAGCGCCTGGCCGCCTTTGGCGCTACCCACGATGCGCTGGCCACGGCGCAGCGGCAGGCGGCCAGGCTCGACACCCAGGCCGAACGCCAGCAGGCGGCGCACAAAACTGCCGCCGCCGCGCTGGAAGCGGCACGCGCGGCGGGCGGCGCCATCGATGCCACGCTGGCCCAGGCCGAGCGCCTGTACGAAGCGGCCCAGCTGGCCTGCGCCGACGGCGTCGAAAGCCTGCGCGACCGCCTGAGCCAGGGCACGCCCTGCCCGGTCTGCGGCAGCGAAGAGCACCCCTACCGCCACCAGGACGCGCGCCTGCATACCCTGCTCGACAAGATGGCGCAGGAAGTGGCCGCGCGCCGCCGCGAAGGGCGCGACAACGTCAACGAACAGGCGCAGCAGCAGGCGGCGCTGGACGGCGCCGCCGAGCGCCTGCGCACCCTGGCCGAGGAACGCGCCGGCATCGTTGAGACCATCGGCCGGATCGAAGAGGAACTGGCGGCCAGCCCGCTGGCTGCGGAATTGCACGCCGCGGTGAGCGCTGAAGTGGGCAATGATGCAGCACCCGCCGAAGCCACCCGCGCCGCCTGGCTTACGACCCAGCAGAACTCCCTGCGCACCGGCTTCGACCAGCTCGACGCCCGCGAACAGGCACTGCGCCGCGCCGAACTGGCACGCGACGCCGCCCAGCAAGCCTGGGACAGCACCCACCGCGAACAGGCGAAACTGCTGGAAGCGGCGCAAGCCGCGCAAGGCCAGCTGGGCCGCCTGGAAGCCGACATCGCCGCGCTGGCCGCCAGGCGCGAAGCCGCCGCCGCCACGCTGGCAGGTCTGCTGGCCGAACTCGACCCGGTCCTGAGCGATGCCTGCGGCGACGGCTGGCAAGCCCAGTGGCAGCAGGATCCGGCCGGTTGGCGCCAGCAGCGTGCCGGCGCCGCGCGCGAGTGGGCCGAGCGCGCCGCGCTGGCCACCCGCCTCGACGCCGGCATCGGCACCCTCGAGGCCGAACATGCGGCACTGGCCGCGCGCGCCGAACAGGGCCAGACCCACTCAGCACAGGCACAGGCCGAATTCGAACGGATCGACGCCGAGCTGTCCGCGCTGCGGCACGAACGCGCGCAGCTGTTCGAGGGCCGCCCGGCGCGCGAGGTCGAACAGGTGCTGGCTGCCGCCGTGGCCGCCGCGCGCGAAGGCGTCAACGCCAGCCAGGCCGCCAGCCTGCACGCGGCCCAGCTCGAGGCGCGCGTACGCGAAGCCCAGGCCAACACCCAGGAACGCATCGCCGCACTGCAGGATGCCTCCGGCGATACCGCCGCGCGCCTGAACGCCTGGATCGAAGACTTCGACGGGTCCGGCCCGGACCTGGAACCGGTCGACAGCGAACAGGCGCTGGCCGCCCTGCTCGCGGTCGGCAACGCCTGGATCGCGCAGGAACGCGCCGCCTTGCTCGAACTCGACACCGCGGCGCGCCAGGCCGGCGCCGTGCTGGCCGAACGGCGCATGCAACGCCAGCAGCACCAGCAGGCCATCCCCACCGGTCACGATGGCGCAGCGGATGCGGACACCGTGGCGCGCGACTTAACTGCCGCCGAGCAGGAACGGAGCGCGGTCCACGACACCGCGGCGGCACTGGCATTGCGCCTGCGCGAAGACGATGCCCGCCGCGAGCGCGCCCGCTCGATGATGGCGGAGATCGAGCGCCAGCGCGCCATCGAGGAGCGCTGGGCCAAACTGGCGGAGCTGATCGGTTCCGCCGACGGCAAGAAATTCCGCAACTACGCCCAGCAATTCACGCTCGACGTGCTGCTCGGCTATGCCAACCAGCACCTGGTCCAGCTGGCGCGGCGCTACCGCCTGGAGCGCGTCGCCAACGGCAGCGGTCCGTCGCTGGGGCTGATGGTGCGCGACCAGGACATGGGCGGCGAAGTGCGCTCGGTGAATTCGCTGTCCGGGGGCGAATCCTTCCTGGTGTCGCTGGCGCTGGCGCTCGGCCTGGCCTCGCTGTCGTCGAACCGGGTGAAGGTCGAATCGCTGTTCATCGACGAAGGCTTCGGCAGCCTGGACAGCGACACCCTGGGCGTGGCCATGGATGCGCTGGACGCGCTGCAATCGATGGGCCGCAAGGTCGGCGTGATCTCGCACGTGCAGGAGATGACGGAACGGATCGCGACCAAGGTCATGGTGCGGCCGGGTGGCGGCGGCAGCAGCGCAGTCACGGTTGAATAAGTCACAGCACAGTAAATATATGAAACACAGACTCTTCCTGTTCGACCTCGACGATACCCTGCTCGACTTCAGGGCATCCGAGCAGCGCTCCTTCGCCCTCACGCTGGGGGAACTCGGCATACAGGACGACATCGACGCCCTGTTCGCCGATTACCAGGCGATCAACCTGTCGCTCTGGCGAAGCTTCGAGACCGGCGCGGTGTCGAAGGATTTTTTAAAGGTGGAACGTTTCCGCAAGGCCTTCGCCCAGCATCGCCTCGACCTCGATCCGGAAGCGGCCAGCCGCCTGTACCTGGAAGCGCTGTCGAATACCGTGGTGCTGATCGACGGCGCCGTGCGCCTGTGCGCGACGCTGGCCGCCATCGGCGAAGTCGGCATCATCACCAACGGCGTCGAGCAGATCCAGCAGCGGCGCATCGCCAGCTCCGGCCTGGGCGAGCACATTTCCTTTGTCGCGACCTCGGAAGCCTGCGGCCACGCCAAGCCGGACCGCCGCTTCTTCGAATACACCACGGCGATGGCGCGCGCGGTTGCCACCCACGAAACCATCATCGTCGGCGACCGCCTGGATGCCGACATCCTCGGCGCCAACCGCTTCGGCATCGAGAGCTGCTGGTTCAATCCGGGCCGGCTGGCCAACGACAGCCAGGCGCTGCCGACCTGCGAAGTCCACACCCTGCACGAGGTCGTGCCGACCCTGCGCAGCCTCGCGGGCACCTGAGCGGCCGCGCATCCGGACACCCGCGCCGGTGCTAAAATGCGCGCCTTCCCAGTATTTTTTGTCGAATCCATCATGTCCAAACCCGCCCGTTTCCTGACCTTCAAATGCGCCCAGTGCGCCAAGCCGGTCAAGGTCCAGCTGCAGAAAGTCTCGGCCTGCTCGCACATCCAGCCTTACCAGGGCATCTGCGCCTGCGGTGAAATCAAGCGCCATGCGACCGGCAACCCGGATGCCGTGAAGTCTTTCATCGAGACCAACGACCTGCACTGGCACCACCACCATTAATGGACGCAATGATCCACTGGGCTGAAAACGGCGAAGACCGCGCGGCACGCTGGCGCTCGGAAAGCGGCTGGCCGGCGCCGAAAAAAATCGTGACGGCCGACGACACCATGAACGCCGACACCGCCTACCGGCTGGCGCTGGACGGCACCGGCCTGCTGTGGCGCGGCGATTTTCAGAATGCACGCCAGCTGCTGCAGGCGCTGGTGCGCCGGCTCGACCAGAAGAGCGAGCGCAACAAACGCTCGAAGAAACCGGCCGGCACCCTGACCGAACAGTTCCACCGCCACCGCCTGGCCCAGCTGCAGCGCGCGCGCCTGCTGGCCATGCTCCTGATCCCCTTCGACGCCGATTACACGATTCCGCTGCGCCGCGCGCCGGACGTCAAGCAAGCCTGCAACGAAGCTTATGGCGCCGGCACCGAACCCTTCGTGGCCTCGCTGCGCGAGCTGCTGGGCCTGATCGGCGCCCACGAATGGCGGCGCAAGGGCGTGTTCATCCCGACGCTGGACGAGCGCATCCACCCCTGGTACGGCGTGTTTTCGCCGGTGCGCGGCGAATACGTCGAGCTGGTGGCGCAGGCGCCCCTGCCTGCAGGGACGACGCTGGCCTTCGACATCGGCGCCGGTACCGGGGTGCTGTCGGCGGTATTGGCCCACCGCGGCCTGCAGGGCGTGATCGCCACCGACATGGACGAACGCGCGCTTGGCTGCGCCCGCGCCAACATCGAACGCCTCGGTTTGACCGACCAGGTCGAGGTGGTCAAAGCTGACTTATATCCGCAAGGCCGCGCCGGCCTGGTGGTCTGCAATCCGCCGTGGCTGCCGGGCAAGCCGAGTTCGGCGATCGAATACGCGATCTACGATCCGGACAGCCGCATGCTGAAAGGTTTCCTGGGCGGCTTGAGCGACCATTTGCTGGCGCATGGCGAAGGCTGGCTGATCCTGTCGGACCTGGCCGAGCACCTGGGCCTGCGTTCGCGGGAGCAATTGCTGGCGTGGATACAGGAAGCCGGGCTGGAAGTGGCCGGCCGCCACGACGTGCGTCCGACCCATCCGAAAGCCAGCGATGCCGACGACCCGCTGGCGGCGGCGCGCATGCGCGAGGTGACGTCGCTGTGGCGTTTGCGGAGTACCCATCCACCGGACGTCACAAACTGATTTGCATTAAAACGCCGCGCCCGTTAGAATAGCATCCACAGACGCGGGGTGGAGCAGTCTGGCAGCTCGTCGGGCTCATAACCCGAAGGTCACAGGTTCAAATCCTGTCCCCGCAACCAAGATACTTTGAACCGAGCCCGACTCTTGCAGTTGGGCTTTGTTTTTTGGGCAAGCCGTGTTTTAGCAAGCGCATCGCATGAGAGACAAGAAAGACAACGCGACCTTCGATCTGCCCGGTTTTGAACCGGCTGTGCCAGACGATGCCGCTGCCCTTGCCCATGCGGCCGCCGCCGAATCCATGCGCGGCGGCCCGCGCCCGCGCCGGGTCACGCGCAAGCAGGAACAGATCTCCCTGCTCGACGAAACCGACGCCAGCGGCCTGCCCGTGTGGAAACGCGATCCAAGCTTTGATCTCACCGGCCTGCCGATCTGGCAGCCCGATACCTAATCCAGCCGCACCCGCGGTTCACGCCATGACCGATACCGCATTCTCTTCCCTCCAGCTCGATCCACGCTTCCTGGCCAACCTGACCCAGCTCGGCTATAACCAGATGACGCCGGTGCAGTCGGCCACCCTGCCCCTCGCCCTGGCCGGACGCGACCTGATCGCGCAAGCCAAGACCGGTAGCGGCAAGACAGCCGCCTTCGGCATCGGCATGCTGCTGGGCCTGAACCCGACGCTGTTCGCGGTGCAGGGCATGGTGATGTGCCCGACGCGCGAGCTGGCCGACCAGGTCGCGAACGAACTGCGGCGGCTGGCGCGCGGCATCGGCAATGTCAAGATCGTCACGCTCACCGGCGGCATCCCGATGCGTCCGCAGATCGCCACCCTCGAATTCGGCGCCCACATCGTGGTCGGCACCCCGGGCCGCATCCGCGACCACCTGCAGCGCAAGACCCTCGACCTGGCGCGCCTGCGCACGCTGGTGCTGGACGAAGCCGACCGCATGACCGACATGGGCTTCTACGACGAGATCGCGGCCATCGTGCGCGAATGCCCGGCGCGCCGCCAGACCCTGCTGTTCTCGGCCACCTACCCGGACGACATCCGCGAAGCCACTGCCCTGTTCCTGACCGATCCGGAAGAAATCGCGGTCGAAACGCGCCACGTGCCGACCCAGATCGCGCAGCGCTTTTACGAGATCGGCTTCGAGGGCCGCGAGGAAGCGGTGGCACGCGTGCTGCGCCATTATCGTCCCGGCTCGGCGATCGCCTTCTGCAACACCAAGGCACGCTGCCGCGAAGTGGTCGAGTATCTGCGTGACAAAGGCTTTGCGGCGCTGGCGCTGTACGGCGAGCTGGAACAGCGCGAGCGCGACGAGACCCTGGTGCTGTTCGCCAACCGCAGCTGCTCGGTGCTGGTGGCCACCGACGTCGCCGCGCGCGGCATCGACGTCGCCGGACTGGAGCTGGTGCTCAACGTCGAAGTCTCGAAGGACCCGGAAGTGCACGTGCACCGCGTCGGCCGCACCGGCCGCGCCGGCGAGACCGGCCTGGCAGTCACCCTGTCCGCGCCCAACGAAAAACGCTTCGTGCGCCTGATCGAAGACGTGCAGGGCGTGGCGGCCGAGTGGCATCCGCTGGCCGAACTGGACGACGTCGACGTGCCCGCCGACGAACTGGCCTCCCTGGCGCCGATGGTCACGCTGTGCTTCGCCGGCGGCAAGAAAGACAAGCTGCGTCCGGGCGACCTGCTGGGCGCACTGGCCAAGGACGCCGGCCTGACCAAGGAACAGGTCGGCAAGATCCACATCTTCGAATTCATGAGCTACGTGGCCATCGAACGCAGCGTCGCCCGCCAGGCCTTCCAGCGCCTGAACGCCGGCAACCCGCTGGGCCCGGACTACGGCAGCGTCAAAGGCCGCAACTTCAAGATGCGCTTTATCGAGGCCTAACGCGCGGAATTTACCGTCGTGAGATTCGGGGTCAGAGCACAATGATGCTGCAATTCGGGGTCAGAGCATTTATCTGATCCATTGTTTTGCTTCAATACCCCTACACGAACACAAGCCATATGAAATATTGTTTCAATATTCTTCTTATATTGAAATATTATTTCAATACATGTCGACGTGGAAATATCCTAAACAAGGGCTCTGACCCCGAATCTCAGGCTGATTGTGCTCTGACCCCGAAGTTATAACGGCTGCGCACGGTTGAAATGATTTCCGGGCGGCAGCTCAGCAGTTCTGGCATCATTTTGCTATAAGGAGCATTAGCAAAATGATCAGCGCATCCACAACCGGGCAAGAGACTACGGACAGCCGCAGCGTCAGGGATATCGTCGAGCACCAGCACGAGCAGGTGAACGACGCCTGGTGCCGCAAACTCTTCCGCCAGCTGCTGCAATCGCTCGAGCGCCAGTACGCGATGGACATGCCGCATCGCGCCATCAGCGCCGACACCGTCGTGTTCCACCAGAATGGCGAGCCGCTGCTGCTGCCGTCGATCGTCAGCGATCCCGCGCCCGGGGAAGCCGACGATCTCACCGCGCTTGCCAAACTGGTCCATTACGCGATCACCCAGGAGCTGATGCCCACCGGACCGCTGCACGGCCGCGGGCTGGATGGCTACAGCGATGCGCTGCTCACGGCCGTCGACCGCTGCATGGATCCCGACCCGGCGCTGCGCCCGCAGAGCATCGCCGAACTGCGCGGCATCCTGGGCATCGTGGCGCCGGGGTCGTCGCCTTTGCCGCCGCCTCCGCCACCCGCCGATCTGGAGCTGGATCTGGCACCGGAATCGGAGACCGCGCCGCAGCTGGGCCCGCAACCGCAAGCGCAGGCACTTCTGCAACCGGAGGTGCTGCCCCAGCCGCCCGCAGCCGCCGCCCCCACCCAGCCCCTGCGCACCAGTGCAGACAGCGCCGACAAGGCGGCCAGTGCAATCGGCACAGCCAGCACGAACAGCACCCCACCAGCAAGCACGGCTCCGGCCGACCAGCAGCACGGCGACACCCGCCCGTCCGCACCAGCCCGCCGCCAGCGCTGGCCGTTAATCATCATCCTGCTGGCAATCCTAGTCGCCGGCTATGCCGCATTGCGCAGCAGCGGCATGCTCGACCAGACCGCGTCGACGATCCCGCAGCAGCAGGCAGGCACCCAGACACAAGCAGACGGCAGCGTCCCAGCCACGCCATCAGGCACGACTGCGGCAGCGGATGCCAGCGCCACCCAGTCCGGCCAGCCCGACCCATCCACCCTGCCCCAGGACAGCAACGCCCTGCCCGCGCCCGCCAACGGGACCCCGGGCACCACCACGGCAGCAAGCCCACCCGGCACGAACACCCCGCCATCCCGCCCGGCATCGACGCCAAGCCAGCCACCCGCCAACACCGCAAGCAACGGCACCCCGGCCGGCAACGCAGCAGGCAACAGCGCCGGCAGCGCGGCCGCCGCCACCGCCAACGCCACCACCGGCGCCTCCTACCGCCTGCACATCCAGCCCTGGGGCACGGTCTACGTCGACGGCATCGACCGCGGCGTCAGCCCGCCGATCAAGCGCCTGCAACTGCCTCCGGGCCGCCACACGGTGCGTGTGACCAATCCGAATTTCCAGGAACGCGTACTGGACGTCGACACGGCCAACGGCGACGGCCGCATCGTCGTCGATTTCAGCGCCGCCGAATGAGCCCGCGCACGACACCTATGACTATGAAGATGAGCACCCTCACCCGCACCCTGCCGGCCGCGGCCCTGCTTGCCGTCCTGGCCAGCGGCTGCGCCGAGTACCCGATCTTCGACAGCAAACCGGCCCGCAACGGCGACCATCCGAAAGCGGTGGCCGTGATCGACCGCTCCGCCAACCAGCCGGCGCGGCCGAAGGAACGCAGCCGCGAGCGAGAGCGCGACCGCGACGAGGGACCGAAGGAAGCCGACGGCCTGCGCGAAGGCATCCGCCTGTACAACGAGGGCGATTACTACGGCGCCATCAAGCGCCTGGGCGCGCGCGACCTCAACAACGGCCCGCTGGCGACGCGCCTGGCCGCGCTCAAGTACACCGCCTTCAGCTATTGCGTGACGGCGCGCCCGGCCCAGTGCCGCCAGGCCTTCGACAAGGCATTGCGCCTCGACCCGTCCTTCGACCTGGCACCCGGCGAACATGGCCACCCGCTGTGGGGGCCGGTGTTCACCAAGGCCAAGCAGGCCGCGGATTAGAGCGCGTAACGCTCTTCAACCCCAAAGCTCAGGCCTTCACATTCACCGTCGCCGGGAAAGTCGGCGCCCGGCGGTGCAGCGTGGCCTGCTCGTAGGCATACGCCATCCCGATCAGCGTCGCTTCGCTCCAGGCGCCGCCGACAAAGGAAATCCCGACCGGCAAACCGTGCACGTAGCCGGCCGGCACCGTCACGTGCGGATAGCCTGCCACCGCCGCCGGCGACGAGAAGCTGCCGCCGTAATGGTCGCCGTTGATGTAGTCGGTCAGCCAGGCCACGCCGCCGGTCGGCGCCACCAGCGCATCCAGCTTTTCCTCGCGCAGGATCTTGTCGATGCCCTCTTCGCGTGCATAGCGGCGGTTGTTGGCCAGCGCTTCCCGGTAGGCCTTGTCCTGCAGGCCCGGCTTGGCCTGGGCCGCGATCAGGTGTTCCTGGCCGAAGTGCTGCAGCTCGCGCGCGGCGTTTTTCTCGTTGAAGGCGATGACGTCGGCCATGGTCTTCACCGGCGCGTGCGCTGCGTAAGCGGCCAGGTAAGCCTCGAGGTCGGGCCGGAATTCGCCCAGCAACACCTCGAGTTCGCTGTCGTTGTATTTGTCGGTGTTCGGCACCTGCACGTCGACCAGGATCGCACCCTGCGCCTTGAGCACCGCCAGTTCCTTGTCGATGAGGGCATCGATCGCCGTGGCGCTGCCGAAGAAATTGCGCGCCACGCCGATGCGCTTGCCCCTGAGGCCATCCTTGCGCAGCGCCTGGCTATAATCGGTCGCTTTGCCGCGGCTGTCGCCCGTGGCCTCGTCCGCCGCATCGACACCGCACAGTGCGGTCAAGAGCAGCGCGGCATCGGCCACACTGCGCGTCATCGGGCCGGCCGTGTCCTGCGAGTGTGCGATCGGGATGATGCCGCTGCGGCTGACCAGGCCCAGGGTCGGCTTGATGCCGACGATGCCGCAGGTCGAGGCCGGCGACACGATCGAGCCGTCGGTCTCGGTGCCGATCGCCAGCGTCGCCAGGCTGGCCGCCATCGCCGCGCCCGAACCGGAACTGGAACCGCTGGTGTTGCGGTCGAGCGCGTAGGGATTGCGGGTCTGGCCGCCGCGTCCGCTCCAGCCGCTGACCGAATGGGTCGAGCGCATGTTGGCCCATTCGGACAGATTGGTCTTGCCGAGGATGATGGCGCCGGCTTCACGCAGCTTTTGCGCAACATAAGCATCCTTGCTGGCGCGCACGCCATCCAGCGCCAGCGAGCCGGCGCTGGTGCTCATCTTGTCGGCGGTCGCGATATTGTCCTTGATCAGCACCGGGATCCCGTGCAGCGGCCCGCGCAGCTTGCCGGCCTTGCGTTCGCGGTCAAGCGATTCGGCGATCGCCAGCGCATCCGGATTGAGCTCGATCACGGCGTGGATCGCTGGGCCGGCCTTGTCGATCGCCGCGATGCGGGCGAGATATTGCTGCACCAGGGCTTTCGACGTCAGCTTGCCGGCCGCCATCTGCGCCTGCTGTTCCTGCACACCGGCCTCGAGGATGGCGCTCCCGGCTGCGCCGCCGGTGGCGGCAGCCGAAGCCAGTCGGGTCACACCGGCGGCGGCACCGGCAGCCACGCCGAGTCGAACGAAATCCCTGCGATCCATGCAATTCTCCGTGTCAAATAAAACAAGAATAGCAGTAAAGTTGCTTATGCGACACGGGTCATTGCGCTTTTCAATGCGAGTTCGCGTCGCAGGTGGGCCACCTCGTGCTGCAGCTGCTCGGTGCGCAGCGCCTGCAGATCGAGCCCGACCTGGTGGGCAGCGTAGTCGAGTACGGCGATCTCGTCCGGCCGATAGCCGTCGCCGCTCGGCTTCTGGCCGAGCAGTACGAAGCCCTGCAATTCACCGCGCAGGCGCATCGGCAATGCCAGCACGCCGGGCAAGGCCGACTCGCAGTCGGCCGGCACCGCCGGCGCCTGTTCGGCGCGCAGCGCCACCGCCAACGGGTCGTCGATCCCGGCTTGCTGCGGCGCCGCCAGGCCGGCCGCGGCGGCCAGGGCATAGTCGCCGCCCTCGCGCCGGTACACCGCGCAGCCGGCCGTCCCGGTGAAGTGCTGCAGCGCCGCCAGGTAGGCGCCCAGCAGCACCTGCGGACTGGTGATGTGGGCCGCGTGCCGGACGAAGCGGCGCAGCCCTGCCTCGTTCGCATGCCATTGATGGAAGAACAGGCGCTCCACGACATGGTCGACGACATGGCGCAGCCGGTGGAACGCCAGGTACAGCCCGAGCGCGATGGCAGCGTCCAGGAAGGCATTCTTCTCGGCTTCTTCCGGGCTGACGAAATGATGGGCCAGCCACTCCATCAGGCCGAAGGACACCAGCAGCACGCTGACGATGGTGAACGCCAGCGCACGGTTGACGGCAAAACCGACGTCGAACACGCGGTGGCGCAGGATGGCGTAAGCCAGGCCCGCATTCGCCAGGATGGTGAGAACGATCTGCCCGTCGGCGAAGGCGACCGTGCCGGCGTAAGGCATGCCGGGAATGCTGACCAACACGTAATTCAGGATGCGCACGCCGATGGCGATGCCGACCCACTGGATGCGCTGGCGCGCCGCGCCGGACGCGCGCCGGTAGGCATGCCACAGATTGACGCTCCCCAGCAGGAAGAGCAGCGGCACCACGACTGGCGGGGTCCATGCGAGGCTGTCCAGCCAGGCCGGCTGCCACCCGATGCGGGTGGCGCCAACGATCAGGCTCAACGCGGCGTAGCAAACGATCAGCGGCGCCGATACGCGACGCACCCAACGCGGCACGTGAGAAGCATGGTCGTCCGGGAACAGGCAGGTGAACAGGAAGAAGCCGCAGAATCCGACGATGGCCACGAGTGGCGCGGCCACGACAAAGGCGAAGGTCGTCAAGGCGCCGCCCGGCATGAATTGATTCGCGAACGACGCTTCGATCAGCACCACCAGCGCCAGCAGGCGTGCCGACGGACTCGCCGCACGGCGCCAGCCGATCAGCGCCCCCAGCGCAAGCGCAACGATCGCGTTGATCGCGACCAGCACATAGAACACGCTCACGCCGGGATCGAGCCGGGGTCTGGCGCGCGCCTCCAGCACGACATGGCGCCGCGCCGCGCCCTCGCCGATTGTCAGGCCGATCCGCTCGCCCGCCGCGTAGACACTGCGCCAGCCATCGCCGATATCGTCGAAGCGGATCTTGTCGCCCACCTTCACACCCAGCGCGGCAATCGATGCGCCGGGCTCGATGGTCATGACGCGGGCGTCATGTCCGCGCAGGCCGCCCGTGGTGAACTGCAGTTCGGCGGCGACGCCGGGCGACAGGATCTGCCGCCAGTTGGCCAGAGCACTGACCGTGATGCTTGCGAAGATCAGGAGGACTGCACCAAGCAGGATCTTCTACTGGCGCGTGCTGAGGGCTGGAGTCTTCATCGATGTTCAATATAATCCCGACCCTCCGATCATACGATGAATGTTGCTTCTGGTTAAAGCAAAAAATACAACACCATAAATCACTTATGCAAAAAAAACGCTGCCCTCAGGCAGCGTTTCTCGTAGCGGGGTCGTACGACCCGGTGGGGCAACTTAGTTGCGGACCACGCGCTTGTACTCGGCGGTACGGGTATCGATCTCGATGGTGTCGTCCTGGTTGACGAACAGCGGCACCGAAATGATGAACTGCTTGCCTTCGATCGCGTTTTCGATCTTGGCTTCTTTCAGGACGTTGCCCGAAGTGTTGCCCTTGACGGCCGGCTCGGTGTAGACGATCTGGCGTGCGATGGTGATCGGCAGTTCGACCGAGATTGCCTTGCCGTCGTAGAACACGGCTTCGCATTCCATACCGTCTTTCAGGTAGTTGATGGCTTCGCCCATGTTTTCTTCTTCGATCTCGTACTGGTTGTACTCTTCATCCATGAAGACGTACAGCGGATCGGCGAAGTACGAATAGGTCACCGGCTTTTTGTCCAGCACAACGACGTCGAACTTGTCGTCGCCGCGGAAAACGTTTTCCAGCGGTGCGTTGGTCAGAAGATTCTTCATCTTCCACTTGTAGGTGAAGCCCGTGCGGCTCGAGCCGTTGACGTCAGAGCGCAGCACGATGAAAGGCTTGTCATCGACCATGATGATGTTGCCGACACGAATTTCTTTTGCGGGTTTCATAGGAAGTATTGGGTCAAAAATGAGTTGCAGTAATCGAGCATCATACCATGATCCTTGCCCGCCGCCTACCGTAGCGACCGGGCGAAATTCAGCAGATTGCTCACCAAATCACCGTTCGCCAGCATCAGGCCCTGCCATGCGCTGGCGCGGGCCGACAGCGTCGGCAGATCGGCTTGCAGGGCGGACCACAGCGCCGGCCAATCGGCCAGCTGCCCGTCGCGGCCGTCTTCCGCAGCGCCGTTCCAGCGCAGCGACACGGCGCTCAGGCTGTCGGGATGCCCTGCGTCTCCGGTGTATTTTTCCAGGAAAGCACGGAGTTTAACATGATGCAAGTTTTCATCTTGTGGATAAATGTGCCAGATGAACGGTCTCCCAGCCCATTGGGCGCGCACCCAGGAATCTTCGCCACGCACGATATTCAGGTCGCACGCCCATAGCAGGCGGTCGTAGTCGTGCTGCGACATGAAGGGCACCACGCGCACCGTCAGCTGGCCGTGCGTGGCGGCGCTGCCCGGCACCGGGTCGCGGCCGAGGAAGGCGCCGACCTGCTCGCGCGCGACGCCGTCCGGCACCAGGCACAGCATCCGCCGGTCGCCGTGGCGCCAGGCATCGAACAGTTCGGATACCGGCGCATGCGGGTAGCAGAACAGGCTGGCCCTGAAGGCGTCCAGCTCGCTGTCCGCAACGCCCAGCCGCTCGAGAAAATCCGCCTGCGCCGCCGGGTCGGCCTGGAAACGGTCGCGCGCCGCCAGCAGGCTTCCCTCGCGCAGCAGGCCGCCGGTGCCGGCCGTGAAGCCGGGGAAGAAGAAATGCTTGGTCAGCTTCAGGCGCGGGTGCATCGACGGCAGCGTATGGCAGCCTTCGACCCAGGCTTCGGCGCTCAGGCCTTCGTAATTGATCCAGACCGGGCGCGGTTCGCGCTGCGCCATCGCGGCGACGTAGCCGGGAGGAAGCTCGACGCCGAAGAATTCGATCACGATGTCGGGCACGTCGGCCGCCGAGAACACGCCGTCCTGGCCTTGCCAGTGGCGCACGTGCACGTTTTCAAGGGTTTGCTCGGCAGCGTCGGGGTCCACCGGCGGCCAGATGCGCTGGAAACTGCGCAGGTCGTCGACCCACAGCGTCGCCGCGATCCCGTGTTCCGCCTGCAGCTGGCGCGCCAGGCGCCAACAGATGCCGATGTCGCCATAGTTGTCGACCACCTTGCAGAAGATGGCCAGCGTAATCGGTCGGTCGTGGTGTGGAGTCATGCGCGGAACCAGGTAGCTAATGTATACAGTGAAGCCGTCCATTGTAGCGGCTTTCGTCAGGACAACAAGCGCACCGCTTCGGCGAATCCTTGCCCGCCGGCGGTGCAAACCTCGCTCCGCCTGCGCCATCGCAAGGCATGAAATCACCAGGATGAACCTGCGCTCCCGGCACAAACTTCATCGCACTCCCCCTGTCCAACAGCCACCTGTAGAAAAGCGGACCGCGCAGGTGGCTTCCGCCAGTGCCGCCGCGTCCGGCTCATGCCGGCGCGGCGGTCTTTCCATCGTAGGCGTATCCAGACAAGGGGTTGACCATGAATGAATTTCAACAGCTCGGCGTTGGACCACAGGCAGGACAACAGCAATATCAACCGGAACTCGCGCCGCAGGGTTTCTTCGGCAGCGTGTTCGGCGCGCCGCTCGGCGGCCTGATCGGGCGCGGCATCGGCGGCCTGTTCGGCAATGCCCAGCTCGGCGGCCAGATCGGCCAGGCGGCCGGCGGCATCGGCGGCGGCTTCCTGCCGCTGTCGGCGGATCCGTACCAGCAACTGCAGCAACAGCAGCTGCAGCAGTTGCAGCAGTTGCAGCAGGCACAGCAGGCACAGGGGCAGCTCAGCCCGCAAGGCTGGTTCGGCAACGCCATCAGCCAGTTTGGTAAACCCCTGGGCGGCCTGATCGGCGGTATCGCCGGCAACCAGCAGCTGGGCAGCACCATCGGCGGCATCGCTTCGCAGCTGGGCGGCATGCTGCCGTTCGCGGCCGGCCCGCAGCAGCAACAGCCGCTGCAACAGCAGCTGCCGCAGCAGTTCCAGCAGGTGCAGCAGCACGTGCAGGCGCTGGTACAGCAAC
>Ga0265797_10006142_pt1 | contig 17153 bp, 12 predicted proteins | sample P2T30metagenome_FD_192433 | JGI IMG/M metagenome (GOLD analysis project Ga0265797, IMG submission 192433) | Plant litter microbial communities from East Loma Ridge, Irvine, California - P2 T30 | ecosystem: Environmental > Terrestrial > Plant litter > Unclassified | place: USA: California...
GGCGGCGGCCGGCGCGCTGCGCGGCTGATGGGCGAGCAATATTTTTACGGCAAGGTCGCGCGGCGCGCCGGCGATCGCCTGCTGCGGGTCGCTTTTATGCGCCGGATTGAAATGCTGGGCAGTGTAGTCGGTAACGCCGGCAATCATCAGGCTGGCGCCGCCGCGGGTCCGGATCACGTGCTCGTTCATCAGCACGCGCAAGCCGAGGCGGCGCACTTCGGCGATCCACTGCTCGGCGCCGGAATAATATTCGTGGTTGCCGGTCACGAAAAACGTGCCGTCCGGCGCCGACAGCCGTGCCAGCGGCGCCGTGTGCATGGCCAGGCGCTGCACGCTGCCATCGACCAGGTCACCCGTCACCGCAATCGCATCCGGTTTCAGGGCGTTGACCTTGTTCACGATGGCATTCAAATAAGGCCGCTTGATGGTCGGGCCGACGTGGATGTCGGAAATCTGCGCGATCGAATAGCCGTCCAGCGCCGCCGGCAAGCCGGCAATCGGCACCTCGACCCGCACCACGCGCGCGACGCGGCGCGCATTCACGAAACCGATCGCGGTCACCAGCAGCGCCACCAGCGGCACCGCAATGGCGCTGTCGCGCGTGAACACCGGCCCGCCGGCACCGGCCAGCGCCAGCACCAGCAGCACCACGTCGCGCACCAGGGTCAGCACGAACAACGAGGAAAACAGGCCCATGGCCAGCAAACCGGCCCAGGACAATTGCTCGGACCAGCGGCTGCGGCGCAGGCTGGGCGCCACCAGGCCGATGCGCACCAGCACGGCCGACAGCGCCAGCAGCAGCGCCCCGAGCGCGATAGCGGGCAAGCCGATGCCCATGGCCGGCAACAGGCGCACGCCGATGTACAGGTGCAGCAGGGCCAGGATGGCAAGAAGGGAAAGCGAAGAACGTTGGCGGGCCATGGACGGAAGCGATCAGTGCAAATGTCACATTAGATGGGGCGGCCTGGCGCACGCACAAGCCCGGATTTGTAGTTGTTACGGACCCGGAAGCAACTGTAAAAATCTGTATTAACCCGTGGCAGCACGGTTCGCCAGGTCTATAGTTTCAACCATGCCTGGCGTCGTCGTGATCATATCGATCCCCGTTGAGGCTCAAGGAAAATGCCATGTTTAACAAAAAATGCTTTGGTGCGGTGCTCCTGGCCGCGACCGCCGTGTCGACGGCCGCCGTGTCGTCCACGGCATTTGCGCAAGACCGCGGTGCCAACACGGCGATCGGCGCGCTGGCCGGTGCAGCCCTCGGCGGCAGCGCCGGCGGCCGTGACGGCGCCCTGGTCGGTGCCGCCATCGGCGCCGTGGTCGGCAATTCGGTGCGCACCAACGACGATTATTACTACCGCGACCGTGGCGGCTACGCCTCGTCGGGTTACTATGCTTCGAATTATTACGCGCCGGCGCCGGCTGCGGTCTATGTCGAACCGCGCCCGGTCTATTACGAATCGCGCCCGGTGTACGTCGCCCCGCGCCCTGTCTATTATGACCGCGGCTATTACGGCCGTGGCTACGACCGGGGTTACTACGATCGCGGCCATGATCGGGGCCATGATCGGGGCCACGGTGGCGGCTGGGATCGTCACCGCTGATCTGCTCAGGCTCACCATCGAACCGCGCTACCTGGCGCGGTTTTTTTTCGTCTCCACACCCTGCCTTTTCCCTCGCCCCCGGCTAGATCGATGCGATCGCCACCGAAGGGAAAACCATGCATCAGGCCGGAGACATCATCACACTCACAGCGAGCGCCTGGCGCTTGCGCGCGCCGCTGTCCGCGTCCGGCTACGGCGTGCTGTGGCAGGCCGAATCCTGCACGGGCGGCGTCCCGGCGGCACTCAAGCTGGTCAACACCGAACAGATGGCCTTGGCCCTGCCGCCACTGCGCGCCTGCTGGACCCGCAGTGCCGCCGCCGAAACCGCCTTCCTGCGCGCCCTGCAGCCCTGGGACCGGCGCCACATCGTCGGCCTGCTCGACAGCGGCACCCATCTCGGCCAGCCGGCGCTGGCGCTGGAACTGCTGGACGGCGACCTGGCGCGCCATCTGGACGCGCTGCAGGCACGCGGCGATGTCGTCCCGCTGGCGCAGGCCCTGGACTGGATCGCCCAGGTCAACGGTGCGCTCGCCAAGGTGCACCAGTACGGCTGGCGCCACCTCGATCTGAAGCCGTCGAACCTGCTGCTCGCCGACGGCGGCGCCACGCTCAAACTGGCCGATTTCGGCACCGGCCGCGCGCTGGCCGACCGCGCCCCTCACCCCTACACCGGCACCGCCGCCTGGCAGGCACCGGAACAGTTTTTCGCGCAGGATCCTGTGGCGGACGGCGGCGCCTACCGTACCGACGCCCGCGCCGATTATTTCGCGCTCGGCGCCCTGCTCTACCGCCTGGTCGCCGGCACGCCGCTGCGCTATGCCGGCGCCTGCGCCGATGCCTACCGCGCGCACGGCACCGCGGGCGCGGCACGCCTGCGCGCGCTGCACGGCGGCGGCCTGCCGCCGACCCTGGCCGTGGATGAAGCGGCGCTATTCGAACGCCGCGTGCTGCAGGCCGGCTCCGGCCTGCCCCATCCCCTGACCGCGGCGCCGACACCGACCCCGACTCCGACCCCGCCGTCGACCGCCGCCCGCGCCCGCGCCAGCCGCGACGGCGCGCCCGCCCTGCTGCTGTCGCTGCTGCGCACCCTGCTCGCGCCCCGTCCCGAAGACCGCCCGCGCCACGCGCTCGAGATCAGCCGACTGCTGACGCGCGTCGACAACGCTTTGGCACCCCTCAGCCTGCGGAGCGCGGCATGAAGGCATGGCGTCCGCTCGCCGCCCTCGTCCTGGCCGGCCTGTGCGCGCTGCAGATGCTGGCGCTGCTGCGCGCACCCGCTGCCTGGATGCCGGCGCGGGTCACCCTCACGCTGGCACCCGGCGCCGCGCTCGACCTGGACAGCGCCATGCTCGGCGCACCCGCGGGTACGGCGCCGCCGCTGCGCCTGCGCCGCGACCCGGATGGCGCCTGGTGGATCGCACGCAGCGGCAACGCCACATCTCCGCTGGCACTGGAACGCGACGGTGTGCGCCGCCGCAGCGGCAGCGCGCGCGTGGCCGCCGGCCAGCACTTCCAGCTCGGTGCCGCCACCTTCGCGGTCGATGCGCTCGACCATCGCGGCGCCGCCTTCAGCCGCGGCGGCACGCGCTGGCGCTATGACGGCGCGACGCTGCTGCGCGACGGCGCGGCGCAGCCGGCCTGTCCGGATGCGCGTGTCGGCACGCGCCTGGCCGCGCTCTGGAACCGCATCGTGCCGGCGCCGCTGACCCTGGCCCGGCCGCTGGTCTTCGGCGGCAATCTCGATTGCGGCAACCGCATCGCCATCGCCGGCCTCCCCGCACCGGCAGCGACCATGACCCGCGGCCGCGACGGCCTGCTGCTCGCCGCCGGCGCCGATGCCGTGGCGCCGCTGCTGCTGGCCGATGCCGGCACCGATGCCACCATCACTGCCGCGGCACCGCTGGCCACGCGCGAACAGCGCCTCGACGAGGCCACCGCCCTGGTCACCGGCCGCACCCGCCTGCTGGTCCAGCGCAACGGCGACCTGCTGCACCTGCAGCCGGCCAGCAACGTCGCCCTGTACGCCGACACGCAACTGCGCCTGTCACCCGGCGTCGAATGGACCTGGACCCGGCGTGGCCTGTGGCAGCTGCCCGATGCGCCCTGGATGCCGGCGACGACCGGCGCGGCGGCGCTCGGCGGCACGGCACTGCCCGGCATCGGCATCCTGCTCGGCATCGGGACCCTGCTCGGGATCGGCACGCTGCTTGGCGTAGGCGCGCTGCTGTGGCCCAGGCGCCGGCGCGCTGCCGGCAGGACGCTGGCGGCGGCGCTGCCGGGCGCCGCACTGGCCGTCTGTGGCCTCGGCCTGCTATGGCTGCAGCGCGGCGCGGCCGCGCCGGGTGCCGTGCCCGGTGCCGGCATCTCATTGCTGCTGGCCTGGGCCGCCTTGTGGCTGGCCTTGTGGGCGCCGCGACGGCTGCCGCTAGCGCTGGCCGCCGGCGTGCTGCTGCTGGCGGTCGGCCTGCTGGCCCAGCTCGAACTCGGCCTGGGTGCGCCGGCGTCAACCTGGCTGCGCTACTTCCAGAAGACGGCCGCCCTGCTCGCGCTCGGCGTCGGTGCCAGCGTCGCCATCCGTCCGCTGCATCCGGCCGTGCCGCTGCCGCAGGCGCGCATCGAAGCGCTGCTGGTGCTGCTGGCCGGCGCCGCCCTGGCCGCGCTGCTGCTGCAGGTGGTGTTCGGCGACGAAACCGGGGTGTTCGAGCTGCAGCCTGTCGAATTCGCCAAACTGGCCCTCAGTGCGCTCAGTGCGCACTGCCTGGCGCTGGCCGCAGGTTCGCTGCCGGCAGCGGGCGGCGCATCGTCGTCAGTCTTGATGCGCAGCCTGCGCCTGGCCACGCCGGCGCTGCTGTTCATGGCGCTGCTGGGCGTGGCGCTGGTGCAGGTCGACGATTATTCGCCGCTGGTCCTGCTCGGCGTATGGGGCGGCGCGATGGCGCTGGCGCATGCGCTGGCCACGCGCCAGCGTCTCGCCGTCGTGCTGCTGGTGGCCGGCGCCGGCGTCGCGGTGCTGGCCGTGGCCGGGCTGCGCGGCGCCGGTCCGGGCGAGATCGCACAATGGAATTTCTATGCCGACCGCTTCCTGGTCTGGCTCGATCCCGCCACCCATCCGCACACCGGCCAGCAGCTGCTGCTGGGCGCACGCGCCGTCGCCGAAGGCGGCTGGTTCGGCGCCGACCATGTATTCGGACTGGCGGCCCTGGGACAGGACGCCGGTACGGTGCGCCACATCCCGGCGGTGCAGGACGACTTCGCGCCCTCGTTCTTCCTGAACCGCCATGGCCTGGCCGCGGCGCTCGGCCTGTGGCTGCTGCAGGCGGCCTTCATCGGCGGCCTGCTGGCGCTGGCGCTGCGCAGCTGGCAGGCGCAGGCCGGCACGCGCGACTTCCGCCGCGCCTGGCTGGCGCGCTTCCGCTGCTTCCTGCTGTGCGGCGGCGCCGCCTTCGTGTTCGGCCACGTGCTGCTGTCGTGGGGCACCAACCTGGCGATCTTCCCGGTGATGGGCCAGCCGATGAGTTTTCTATCCGCCGGCGGCTCGCACCTGCTGTTTTTCATCTGCCCCCTGCTAGCGTTGACCGCAGCCAGCGCCCAATCTTTGGAGGAAACCCGATCATGACGCCCCGCCTCGTCCCGAATTACGTACAACGTGAAGTCCTGGCCAACATCCCGGACGTCTTCGACGCCGACGCCATCTGGCAGGCGCCGGGACTGGCCCTGTTTTCGAAGCGCGCGCTGCTGCGCGACCTGCTGGAACGGGCCCCGCGCGAACAGCGCGGCCGCGCCGCCACGCGCTGCTTCGCCCACGTCACGCTGGCGCTGCCGCAGGAAGAAGTCGACGACGACCGCCACCTCACGCGCGGCGCGCGCGTGCGCGACCTGACCCAGGGCCTGGCGGCGCTGCACCAGAAGGATTTCGGCGATTTGCTGCAGGGCGAGGACGTGCGCTACCAGGTGGTCGGCACCGAGCGCCTGGTGCCGGGCGAAGTCGAAGTCCGCTTCGGCCACGCGGTCTACCTGCCGGCGCCCGGCGAGGCGGTCCAGTACACGGTCAGCGTGTCGCGCGACAGCGCCGTGTGGAAGACCGTGTGCCCGGTCTACCAGCAGCAGCGCCTGACCCTGATCGGCAACGACGAGCACGGCGCGACCTATGCGGCGCCCGGCTGGCCCTTCGGCGCCGAGGGCGCGATTTTGCTGGTCAACGACGGCCCGGGGACGCCACCGGAGGTGCAGGTGCGCCCGAAGGATGCCTTCGAATGCGTGCACGATGCCGCCCAGGGCTATTACATCGTGCGCTCGCGCCGCGGCGGCGTCGATGCTTCCGGGGCGCCGCTGCGCCTGCTGCTGCGGGTGACGCCATCGGCTGTTTTGACGCCGGTCGCGCCGCAGCGGGCGCCGGGCCAGGCGCTGCCTCCTGTGCCGGCTCAGGTACCGACTCAGGCCACAACGCAGGCTACGACGCAGGCCGCGGCACATGTGACGCACCAGAAGCAGCATCAGGTGTCACCGCATGCGCCGCATCCGGTGGCAGGCCAGGGGGACACACAGCATATGCAGCCAATGCAGCCAATGCAGCCAATGCAGCCGGCCCGCCCTGTCGCCGTACCGTCGGCCCAGCGCGCCATTGCCGCGGCAGCTTCCGTGAGCGCATCGGCAGTGACGCCAGCACCCGCAGCGATGCCTGTATCCGGCGCCGCCCCGGCCCGCCCCGCCGTCTGGAAGCCGCGCATGGCCCCGCCGGCCGACATGACCGCGCTCCCGGCCATGCGCCAGCCGGCGCAGGCGGCAGCGCCAGCCGCCGAAGCCGAAGCGACCTATGCGCCGGTGTCGCGCCAGCGGGTCGCGCTGGCGGCGCTGGCCCTGCCGCGCCTGTCGCGCTACCGCGAGACCGGCGCGCAGGCGTTCGAGATCGGCCTGAACCGCGCGCTGGCGCCGGCGGCGGCGACCGTTGCCGACACGGTGATCAGCTTCGCCATCGACGACAACGACACGCTGCACGCGATCACCGCCGCCGGCCGCCAGGCGATCCCGGTGCCGGCCAGCTTCCGCCCGGTCGACAACACCGCGCTCGACCTGCTGGCGCCGGCGCCCGAGATGGCCGACCGCTATTGCGCGCTGCTGCGCCTGCCGCAGCCGCCGGCGCTGCCGGTGACGCCCGGGGTGCGCCAGGTGTTCGGACGCGGCGCCGCGGCGCTGGCGGCGCTGCGCGTGCTCGACTCGCCGCGCTTCCTGCGCCATGCGGCCGGCAGCGCGCCGTCCAGCGCCGACCGCCTCGGGCTGTCGCGCAACGCCTTCAGCTTCGAGGCCGGCGCCGACGGCTACCGCATCGCGCGCCTGAGCCCGACCCAGGCGCTGTACCACCTCGACGCCGACCTGAACTTCGTCGCCGCGATCGGCGACGCCACGCCGGACGCGCCCTACCTGCTGCCGGCCGGGCACCACTTGGCGGCCGGCCATTACGTGCTGCGCTTCGATGCCTGACATGGACCTCGCCCATATCGCAGGCGCCAGCGCGCCCTGGGCCGCGGCGTTGGCGCTGACGCTGCTGCTCGCCGCCTGGCTGACGCCGCGCAACTGGTGGCGCCGCCCCAACCTGCGCGCGCTGGGCGTGCTGGCCGGCGGCACGCTCGCCTTCGGCCTGCTGTTGTCGTCGCTGCTGCCGGCGGCAGCCGTGACGCCGCCGCCGACTGCCGCGGCGGAGACGGTGACGCCACCCGCACCGGCGCACGCGGGCCGGCCGGCGCCGGGCGGCCGCTACCTGGTGATCGACGATCTGAACCTGCGCGACGGCAACGGCGTGCGGGCGCAGCGGGTCGCCGTGCTGCACGCCGGCAGCGCGGTCGTGACGACCGGTGCGGCCGATGGCGACTGGTGGCAGGTGCGCGCACGCGTGGATGGCCAGGCGCGCGAAGGCTGGGCCAGCAGCCTGTGGCTGCGCCGCGCCGACGAAGGGCCCCGGCCCTGACCACGGCCCAATCTCGGCCCTGTTCCGGCCCAGCGCCGATCCCTGCTTCGCTCGTTCGGCGCGGCCCGGCCGCCTCAAGCCGGCACGAAGCGCATCGGGTTGTAGCGCACGATCGCCACCTGCATCGGCGCGGTCCGTTCGAAGCCAAGCGCTTCGTACAACGGCAGCGCGTAATTCGATGCGTTGACGGTGAACACGCCGGGATGGTCCGGCGCACCGTCGAGGGCGGCGGCGCGCGCAGTCTCCCACAACTTACGGGCGATGCCGCGCCGCTGGTAGCGCTTGTCGACGTACAGACTATATAGATGGCTGCCACCGCGCACGCCGACGAAACCGGCCAGCTCGCCGTCGATCAGCGCCACGTGGTAGACGTAGCCGCCGTCGAGACGGCTGCGCAGGCCGGCTTCGCCCTGGTCGGCCAGGAAGGCGGCGGCGTCCTCCGGCGTCGACTCGTGCAGGATGAATTCGTCGGCCGCGCGGCACAGCAGCGCGGCGGCGGCGGGGATGTCGGCAGCTTCGAGGGGGCGGATCAGTACGATCATGACATCACTGTCCGGTAAATTTACAATAAACCACGCTTTGATTCACATCATGAATTAACTAATTGATATTACACAGGTTTTGATGCTGGCATCGTAGTTGCTCAGTAAATGTCGTTTTCCATCACAACGACATCCAGAGGAGCAGACATGTTCAAAAAAATCGCCGTCCTTGCAGCAGGCTTGCTGTGTTCGATGACGGCATCGGCCGGCTATGTCCAGTACAACTTCGGCGGGCCGATCAGCGGGTCGTTCGTCCAGCATGACGACAACGGCGCGATCGCCGACTACCAGTTCTCGTATCGCATCCCCGGCATATCGGCGCAAGTCGGGCGTTCGGTGTACGACGGCTACGCGCCGCGGCGTGTCACCTCCAGCGAGGGTGGCGACATCCTTACCTCGGCAACGACTTCCTTCCTCGACGGCGGTCCGACGAACTTCAGCGTCTGCGACAATACCGACCTCGACAACGAATCGACCGTCTCCATCCGCTTCTTCGAGAATGCGGATGGCAGCTTCGGGTACACCGCAAGCTACTCGAGCCGCGTGAAATTTCTGGAAAATACCGGCAACGGTTCGCAATGGGTGTGGTACTCGGATTCCGGCACGCTGTCCGGACTCGCGACCCAGGGGGCCCTGACGCCGGGCAGCGCGGCCTCGTATGACGCAAATGGCGGTTACGACTACGACGTGCCCGCCATCGTCCCCACCTTGATCGGCCCGGCTGCGGTTCTCGAACCCGCGAGCATCGCCCTGTTCGCCGCCGGTGCGTTCGGCCTCGCTGGCCTGCGCCGCCGCAAGCAGGCCCGCTGAGCCGGTTTCGATCCGGACGACGGCCGCACTTGTCGACTCTGCATGCCAACCGCCATGCAGGCTAGCCAAACCGGCATTTGCGGGTAAAGTAGCAACATGCCGATTCCGCTACCCTCCGACATCCTTCATGACCTGCTCTTCGGCGCGCTCGACGTCGCCGCCTGTTCGCGCCTCGGCGCCGGGCCGCGCCTGCGTGCCGAAAACCAGGACAACCTTCTCTTGATCGACCACGAGGGCAACGCTGTTTGGCTGCACGGGCAGGTACCGGTGCGGCGCCACCTGCCCGACTGGCCGCGCGGCCATGCGCGCCTGGCGGTGCTGGACGGGATGGGCGGTCACGGCCATGGACGCGAGGCCGCCGAAGCCGTGGTGGCCGGCCTGCTGGCGCTGCCGCCCTGCCTCGACGGCGCCGAGCTGGCGCGGCGCCTGGACGCGCTGCACGCCGCACTGCAGCGCCACTTTGCCGATGCCCGCTTCGACGACGGCCCGCGGCCCGGCACCACGCTGACCATGCTCGAGCTGCCGGCCGGCGCCGACCCGCTGCTGTACCACGTCGGGGATTCGCGCCTGTACGAGATCACGCGTGCACGGGTGGCGCCGCTCACGGTCGACCACGTCCCGGCGACGGCGCTGGCGATGGCAGGACAGCTGCAGGAAGCGCAGTGGTGGGATCAGGTCCACGGCGAGCACCGGCCGCAGGTGTCGCAGGCTTTCATCCTCGGCAACGCCTTTGCCGATCCGATGCGCCTGCAGGACCCGCTGTTCGACCTGTCGGCGCCCCGACTGCCGGCCTGGCTGGCGCAGCTGCCGGACCGGCGCGCGTTGCGGCTGGCGCCCGGCGCGTCCTATCTGCTGGCCAGCGACGGCCTGTGGTCCTGCTCCGATCCGTACGGCTGGGTGTCGCAATGGCCGCAGCTGCTGGCCGGCCAGGCCGATGCCGCCACCATGCTGGCCGCCCTGCTGGCCGCCTATAACGCCCATCCGGCCGCGTTTTTCTATCCGGACAACGTCAGCGCCATCCTGCTGCGCACGCCGGAAGGTGGCGGACGCGACGAAACGGCGTTGCCGGTGGCATGAAACTGTGGCAAAAAGATGCGATTCAGCAAAAAGTAGTGCATCCCGGCCGGAGGCGGGCGCCGCCGCCCGGTAGAATCGCTTATCCTCGAGTCCAGTCCCTTTACTAATTAGCAAGCCACCACCACCGCCATGCACCGCTGCGCCAGCTCCGACCATCCGCACTGCACCACCTGGGTCCTCCCGGGCGAGCCGCTGTGCGCGCACGGCCACCCGCAGCCGCAGCCGCAGCCGCAGCTTGACACGGCGCCCGCCGCGCCCGGGCCGGAATTCGACACGCCCAGCTACGAGATGATCGGCCGGCTGCGCGGCGCGCGCGGCGCTGTGGACATGCTCCGGCCCGATGGCGCCAGTGTCGCGGCGCCTGCCACTGCCGCGCCGGCGCCGCGTCCGTATCTGCACGTCAGCGGCTTCGACCCGCGCGCCGCCGGCGGCCGCCACGCGGTCAAGCTGGAGCTGCGCGGCATGCCGCCGGACGCGCCGGCCGAACTGGCGCTGCTGCTGCAATCCGACCTGCTGGCCGGCGCCGGCGCGCGCCTGGCGTTCCGGCGCGGCCTGCACGGCGACTGGCGCCCGGTGTTCATCGAATTTTCCTCGCGCGGGCGCGAGCACGGCCAGTACCGCATCGACGCCGAACTGCACGCCGGCGGCGCGGCCGCGCGGGCCTGGGCGGCGTCGCTGGTGCTGCTGGTGCCGCGGCCCGACGCCACCCTCGGCGAAATCCACCAGACTTTCCTGTCGACCCACAAGAACGTCCGCATCCATGCCGACGACGGCGCCATCACGCGCCTGCAGGGCCTGGCCTCTGGCGGCGCCCTCGACATCGACATCCAGGCGCGCAACGCCTCGATCGCCCAGCTCGACTTTGCCGCCTTCAGCGGCGACAGCGCCGGCGGCAAGATCAACCTGGCGCTGCCGACCCTGGCCTGGGACGAGGACCTGATCGAGATCGACCTGCCGGCTGCAGACATCCCCGCCCGGTTGGCGGCGGACCATCCGTGCCCGGCGTCGAGCGCCTGCCTGGTCGCCGCCGACGTGGACGCCGCAATGCAAGCCGGCTTCGCGCGCCACCTGCGCCTGTTCGCGCTCGAGGAATGCGTGCTGGGCCGCTTCGAGACGGAAGGGCCGGAGGCCGACCTGCTGCTGCAGCACCACGGCGAACACGGTCCCGAGGCCGGCGGCCTGACGCGCCGCCTGTCGGCACGCCACGCCGTCATCCGCGCGGCGCGCCATGGTTTCGAGATCGAGGACGTGTCGCGCTACGGCCTGCTGCTGGATGGCGTCTGGCCCGGCAAACACAAACCGGTGCCGCTGCGGCTCGGGATGCGCATCGAACTGACCGCCAGCATCCGCGGTGTGGCGACCCTGGTGGTGACGGCATTGTGGGATCACGCGCTGCTGCTGCACCGCGTGGACGCCGGCGGCGCCGCCGAATGCTTCATGCTGCTGGCGCCGGAACGCGCGCCGGCGTTGCCGGGCAGCGCGCGCAAGGGCCCGAGCGCGCTGCCGCGCGCAGCTGCGATGCCGCTGCTGTTCCACCGCGGCGGCGGCATCTGGCACCTGGATCCGGTCAGCGGCCGGGAGACGCCACTGGAACCCGCAGCCGCCCTCGATCGCCTGGCCGGCTTCCCCGCCCGCCTGCGTTTCACGGCCCGGCCGCGCCCGGAAGATGCGCGACGCGGCGAGCGCCGCCGCACCGTCCCGACGCAACTGCTGGACGCCTGACCCGGGCGCTGCCGCTGCCGATGCAGCTGCCGCTGCACACCCGATTCAGTTCGGGATCAGCATCATGAAAACCAGCGCCGCCCCGACCAGCAGGGCAGCCTGCAGCCCGAACACGATCGCCGGAATCTGGATATCCTTGGGGATACGCATTTCACACCTCGTCCATTGATGAACAGGAAGCCCGAAACGCCGATTATCCCACCTTGATCGATCGTGTCATTTCGTATCGTGCGCTGACGATTGCCACAGCCAAGTGATTGTTTTTTATCAATTTTCTTGTTAATCCTTATACTCGTAATTGTAAGATGTATCCTACAAGCAACAGATTCTCACCAATTTGTTGAGTTAAGGAAATTCGACCGGTAGAGTGCGCTGATTCCACTTTCAGTCTATCGGCATGACCAACACACTTACCCTTCGCATCCGCCTCATCGCGACCATGGCCCTGCTGGGCCTGATCATCGTCGCCACCGGCCTGATCGGCATCAATGGCATGCGCAGCACCCGGGCTTCGCTCGAGCAGGTGTATTCGAGCCAGCTGCTGTCAAGCATCGCCCTGAACAATTCCAAGAACCTGCTGGCCCGCGCCCGCTTCGTCCTCGACCGCGCCGTGCTGCATCCGGATGCCGACGACGTTGCGAAGACCATCTCGCGCATGCAGGGCTTCATGGCCGATTCGGACAAGACCTGGCAGGAATACCAGGCCATGCCGCGCGGCGCCGAAGAAGCCGCGCTGGTCAAGGACCTGGCCCAACAGCGCAAGGAATACGTCGACGTCATCGAGGCCGTGACCCGCGCGGTGCAGGCGCGCGATGCCGATGCGCTGGAAACGCTGTTCATGAAAAAACTCACCGCGGAATTCGGCGACTACAACACCGCATCGACCAAGCTCGACGACTACCAGGTCGGCGCCGCCAAGACCGCCTTCGAAGACAGCGTGCGCATGGGTAACCGCCAGATCCAGCTGGCGATCGGCGCCGTGGTGCTGGGCGCGATCCTGATCATCGCCTCGTCGGTGTCGCTGCTGCGCGCCATCATGCGTCCGCTCGACCAGGCCCTGGTCCACTTCGACGCGATGGCCAAAGGCGACCTCTCGACCCCGGTCACGATCGGCCGTGCCGACGAGATGGGCAAACTGATGCAGGGCCTGGCCGAGATGCAGCGCCACCTCGCCTCCACCGTGCGCAGCGTGCGCACCAGCAGTGCCTCGATCGCCAGCGCCAGCAGCGAAATCGCAGCCGGCAACCTGAACCTGTCGAACCGCACCGAGCAGCAGGCCGGCAGCCTGGAAGAAACCGCGTCGTCGCTGGAAGAGCTGACCTCGACCGTGCGCCACAACGCCGACAATGCGCGCCAGGCCAACCAGCTGGCGGTGTCGGCATCGGAAGTGGCGGTGCGCGGCGGCCAGCTGGTGTCGCAAGTGGTCGAGACCATGGGCTCGATCAACAATTCGTCCAAGCGCATCGTCGACATCATTTCGGTCATCGACGGCATCGCCTTCCAGACCAATATCCTGGCGCTGAACGCGGCGGTGGAAGCGGCGCGCGCCGGTGAACAGGGCCGCGGTTTCGCGGTCGTCGCCGGCGAAGTGCGCAACCTGGCACACCGTTCGGCCGCCGCGGCCAAGGAAATCAAGGAACTGATCACGGCTTCCGTGGCCGACGTCGACGCCGGCGCCGGTCTGGTCGACCAGGCCGGCCACACGATGGACGAGATCGTGTCGAGCGTGGCGCGCGTCACCGACATCATGTCCGAGATCATGGCCGCCGGTGCCGAGCAGAGCTCGGGCATCGAGCAGATCAACCAGGCCGTGGTGCAGATGGACCAGGCGACCCAGCAGAACGCGGCGCTGGTCGAGGAAGCGGCGGCCGCCACGGCTTCGCTGCAGGACCAGGCGCATGCGCTGGCCGAGCTGGTCGGCACCTTCCGTCTCGATCATGAAGCGGCGCATGGCGCGCCGCGCAGCGCCCCGGCCCACGCTGGCCGCCTGGCGCTGGCCGCCTAAGGCTCGGCAGGATGCGCGGGCTAGGTGAGCTCGCGCACCACGCGAAAACCCACGATGTCGTTGGACAGCACCGCCGAAAACCCGTTGCGCAACGCCGAGCGCAGGTAGCGCGGGTTATACAGCCAGGAGCCGCCGCGCAGGATGCGGCGCGCCTGGTCGCCGCCCTCTTCCCAGGCGCTGCCGTCGAGCGGCGCGCCTTCGTAATTGTCGTGCACCACGTCCTGCACCCATTCCCACACGTTGCCGTGCATGTCGTGCAGACCCCAGGGGTTCGGCGCGAACATCTCCGCCGGGGTGGTGCCGCGGCGGTAGGCGCCGCGCGGCCCGCCGTTGTACGTGAAATTCCCATCGTAGTTGGCCTGCTCCGGGCTGATCGTGTCGCCGCAGCTGAAGGCGCTGCGGGTGCCGGCGCGGCAGGCATATTCCCATTCGGCCTCACTAGGCAAGCGATACGTGTGCCCGGTGGCTTCGGACAGCCAGCGGACGTAGCGCAGCGCGTCGAACCAGTTGACGCCGACCACCGGATGGCGCCCGGTCTGGGGAAAACCCGGTGCGTTCCAGTCGACGTCGCCGCCCGGACGCCAGCCGGTGGCGCGCACGAACTCGCGCCACTCTTCCACCAGCACCGGATACCGTCCCATCGCCAGCGGCCGCTCGATGCCGACCCAGTGCTGCGGCAGCTCGCGTGCCAGCCAGCCTTTTTGCGAACCGGCCGCCATCGCGATCTGGCGCTCGTGCTCGGGTGAGCCCATCTGGAAGCGGCCAGTCGGCAGCAGGACCAGTTCCGGGCCTTTGCCCTCGCCTTCGATGAATTTGTCGCGCAGGATGCCTTCGATGGCTGGCGCGTGGCCGGTGGAGTCCGGCACCGCAGCGGGCGCCATTTCACCGGCAGACATTTCGGCCGCCGCTCCGGCCAGGGCGTGCCCGGCTTGGCCGGCATCGGCCTGTCCAGGTACGCCCTCGCGTGCGCTGCCGCTTGCGACTGCACCTGCGCCTGTACTTGTACCTGTGTCCTCGCGTGCGCCTTCGCCGGCTGCGCCGCGGCCCGCCTCGCGCGCAAGCTGTTCGGCGCGGGCGCGCTTCTGCTCGGCCAGATACACGGCGGCCGCCTTGGCCTGGGCCTGGCGCCGCTGCGCTTCCTCTTGCGCCGCGCGCGCCTTTTCGACCTCCAGCTCGCGCCGTTCGGCCAGCTGGCGCCGCAGGGTTTCCTTGCGCGCCGCACGGGCTTCCTCGGCTGCCGCGCGCGCCTGCTTTTCCTGTTCGCGCCGCTGGCGCTCGACGGCGGCCTTGGCGGCGGCCACCGCGGCGGCGCGGATCGCCGCTTCCCTGGCCGCCAGCTGGGCCTTGCGCTCGGCCTCCTGGGCGGCCTGGCGGCGCTCGGCATCCAGGCGCGCCTGCGCTTCCCGTGCTTCCTCGGCCAACTGGACAGCGCCGGGTCCCGCGGCCGCGGCCAGGCGCGCCAGCAAGTCGCGTACGCTGGCCGGACGCGCGGCAGGGTCCAGCGCAAAGCCGGCCTGCAGCGCATCCCACTGCGCTTCGTTCAGCGCCGCCGGGCGCGCGGCCTGCTGCAGCGGATCGCGCAATGGATCATAGAACTTCGCGAAAGGCAGGCGCCCGCTCACCATCCGGTAGACCAGCACCGCCACCGCATACACGTCGAGCGCCGGCCCGGGCGCATCGGCCTGGCGTCCGGCTTCCGGCGCGCGGTAGCCGGCGGTGCCGGAGTTGGCGGGGGCTTCGACGGCGCCCGCACTATCGTCACCGCCATCGCCGGCGCCGCGGGCACTGGCCGCGATGCCGAAATCGAGCAGCTTCACCTCGCCGCCCGCGGTCAGGAACAGGTTGGCCGGCTTGATGTCCCGGTGGACCAGGCGATGGCGTTGCCAGGCGTGGTCGAGGGCGTCGGCGGCCGGCGCCAGCAGGTCCAGCGTGCGTGCCAGGTCGAGCGGTCCTTCGCGCGCCAGCAGGCTGTCGAAGTCTTCGCCGTCCAGGCATTCCATGATGATGAAGTAGCTCGAGGTGGCCGGGTCCTGCGCCCAGTCATACACACGCACGATGTGCTCGTGGGCCAGCTGGCGCGCCCGCGCCGCTTCCTCGATCAGAAGGCGCGCATGGGCGCCGTTCTCGGTCAGCTGGGGCGCCAGGATCTTCAGCGCGACGCGCGCGCTGTGCCCGAGTTCGGCCTCGGTGGCGAGATCGGTGGCTTGCCACACCTGGCCCATGCCGCCGTGGGCGATCAGGCGATCCAGGCGGTAGCGGCGCTCGAAGGGACCGACTTCCTGGCCGGCCATCAGGCCGATCTCGGTGCCGGCGCGCGCCGGCGGCGGCGCTGGTGGTGGCACTGGTGGTGGCGCTGAAGGCGGCACTGATGGCGCCGGCGCTGCCGCGGCCTCGGTCGACGCTGCCGCCTCGGGGGCATAGGCGGCATCCAGGATCGCGTTCTTGCGGCTGTCGAATTCCTGGCGGCTCAACAAGCCGTCTTCGTGCAGCGCGCGCAGTTCGCGCAGCTTGTCGATCGCCGTCTGCATCATCCCCGTGCCGGCAGGGGCGCGCCGCAGGCGCCGCAGAAGCGATCGCCGCGGGCGGCCTGGGCGTGCGTGCAGGCTGCGCCGGACGCTGCCGCGGCGACTGCAGCGCCCACTGCGCCGGCCGCCGTCCCCGCCGCCGCGGCGACGCCACCGGCCACGCCGGTGCCCAGCCGGGACTGCGCGTCGAGCGCCGCCTTGTTGACGTCGTTCTGCAGCGCCAGCAAATCGAGCTGGTGGCGCCGGTCCTTGTCGACTTCGCGTTCGCGCCGCACGCGCTCGTCCTCGACCTGCTGCTGCGCCAGCCGCAGCGCCTCGCTCATTGGCACACTACCCGCGTTTGCGGCGCCAACCACGCCGGCCAGCGCCGCCAGCTGCTCGGCGCTCATGCCGGCATGTACCTGCGTCTTCATCACGTCGGCCAGCAGCGCGGCGTTGGCCGCCGGCGCCAGCGCCAGCTTGGCCGTGTCGTCCATGGCGCCGAGTGCCGCCGCACGTTCGCTCTCCTGCGCCATTCGGCGCAATTCCTGCTGCCACTCGGCTTCGCGCTCGGCCACGCGCACTTCCTGCTGGCGGCGCAGCTGCAAGGCATCGGCTTCGATCGTGAGCAGCAGTTTTTCGTGCTGGGCCAGCGCCTCGGCCTGGCCGCCGGCGCGGCGCAGCGATTCGATCCGCTGGCGCACGTCCTCGGCCTCGACCGACTCGCCGCGTTCGGCCCCACGCAGGCGCGCGCCGAACTGCGATTCTTCCCACTCGAGTACGCGCTCGGCTTCGCGCACGCGCGCGCGGTTGGCCAGCTGCACCAGCCGGAACTGGGACGCGTGTTCCTCGTCGTCGATCTCCCGGGCGCGGCGCAGCGCGGTCTGCTCGGCGTCGTGCAGGCGCGCCAGCTCGGCGCGGCGCCGC
>Ga0265797_10006143_pt1 | contig 17147 bp, 21 predicted proteins | sample P2T30metagenome_FD_192433 | JGI IMG/M metagenome (GOLD analysis project Ga0265797, IMG submission 192433) | Plant litter microbial communities from East Loma Ridge, Irvine, California - P2 T30 | ecosystem: Environmental > Terrestrial > Plant litter > Unclassified | place: USA: California...
TGGATGACGCCGCCGTAGGGGATGTCGAGGCCCGTGATGCTCTCCACGGCGCGCACGACGCAGGGGAGCCCGCCGTTCTTGAGCGCGACGTTGATCTGCACGTCGTCCTGCGCCGGCACCTCCGTGGTGCCGTCCTGGCTCCGGCAGGCGGGCATGGTCATGAGCATGTCGCGGGGGAAGGAGATGACGGTAGCGCGGGTGTGGTCCTCGCTGATGTGGAGCAGCATCGTGACGTCGTTGAGGTTGCCGGTCTGGACGCCGGCGCCCGTACCGAAGCCGTCGCCCTGGCCCTCGCGGGTGTCGCCGCCGACGAGGAGCACGTTGGCCCCGCCGTCGATCGCGCCGATCGAGGGCGGAAGGGCGTCCCCGTCGGAGATGTCGACCGAGTTGGCCTGGACGGTGCGGGCGATGTCCCACGCGGCGATCGCGGCGACGGATCCGCTGCCGACCACGGCGACCGCGGTCACCACGCCGATCGCGGCGGCCACCGTGCGCGAGGCGCTCGGCCTCCGCAGGCGGCCGTGGCGGGCGATGCCCTCGGTGCCCCGGCGTCCCACCCTGGTGGTCTCGGTCATGGCGCTCCTCCGTCGACGGATGGGGACGGGTGTCCCTCGCCGAGGCTAGGCGCGGATCCGCGGGCACGCCAGGTCCCGCCCGGCGCGCACCCGCTGCCGCGAGAGGCGCGCCGGCCCGCGGCACGGGGCCTCCGCACCGGGGCTGCCACGATGGGCCCATGCAGATCGACGTGGGGCACGGCCGCAGCGGCACGGACGTCCGGCGTGTGCTGGAGGCCCTTCCGGACTGGTTCGGCGACCCCGACGCGATCGACGCGTACGTCGTGGACGCCGAGAGCGACCGGTACGACAGCCTCATGGCATCCGACGGCACGCAGGTGCTCGGTGTCGCCCTCGTCCACCGGCACTTCCCGGAGGCCGCGGAGCTGCACCTGATCGCCGTCGCTCCGGAGGCGCAGGGGCGGGGCATCGGCCGGCTCCTCGTCGAGCGCGTGAGCGCCGATCTCGCGGCGAGCGGATGCGCTGTCCTCTCCGTCCACACGGTCGGGCCGTCCTTCGACCACGAGCCGTACGCGCGCACGCGCCGCTTCTCCGGGCGCCTCGGGTTCCTGCCGCTCGAGGAGCACACGGGCCTCGACTGGGCGGGGCCCACCCTCATCCTGGTCCGGCCCCTGCGCTGACGGGATCGGCGGGTGCCGTGGCGCGTCGCCGCCCGGACCGGGCGCATCAGGCGTCCCCGCGATCGAGCGAGGACGTAAGCTCCCGATGCGCCTCCACCTCGTCGACGAGGGTCTGCGCCGTCCCGCCCAGGATGTGCCGGACCACCCCGACCGGATGTGTCTCAGCCCTCCCGCGTCCAGACCCGCATCTCCCCGGCGCCCCGGTTGGCCCACGACGAGTACGGCACGAAGACCAGCTCCGCGTCCTCGGAGGTGACCGGGCCGCTGCGGTAGAGGCCGTCCCCGGCGACGTCGGCGCGGCGGCCGCGCGCGGTCACGACGTGCGTCCCGTCCGCGTCACGGGCGGACAGGTCCGCGTCCGCCGGCAAGGACAGCATGTGCAGCATCGCGCCGTTGTCGGCCTCCTCGAGCGCGTGCACCATGGGCCCGCGCGCGATCGCGACCCGGCCGGCGTGGTCGACCAGCCGGGGGTCGGGGCGGAGGCGGCGCGGGGCGGTGTCGAGCTGCAGCACGAGCTCCTCGCCGTCCTGCCAGCGCCGTGTCACGGTCGCGTAGCCGTCCTCGCGGAGCAGGTCGCCGTCGTCGAGGTCGAGCGGCCGGCCGTCGAGGTGCAGCGTCGTCGTCGCCGACCACGCGGGCACGCGGACGCGGAGCGTGAGCTCGCCGTCGGGGGCGTCCACCACGCGGAGCGCGACCCGGCCGCTGCCGTGCACGTCGGCATCCACCGCGACGACGGCCACCGCGTCGCCGACGGGCACGCGCACGGTCCCGGACAGCGGCACGTGCACCACCAGCTCGGCGTCGCCGGTCGCGAAGGCGTAGGACCCGAGCGACGTGAGGAGCCGGGCGAGGTTCGGGGGGCAGCACGCGACGTCGAACCAGGCGCTCCGCTCGATGCCGCCGCGGCTCGCGAGGGGATTGTCGTAGAAGAAGCACGTGCCGTCGTCCGACAGGCCGGCCAGCACGCCGTTGTAGAGGGCGAGCTCCATCACGTCCCCGTAGCGCCGGTGCCGGTCGATGCGGAGCATCCGCTGCGCCCACATCATGAGCCCGATCGCGGCGCACGTCTCCGCGTACGCGGTCTCGTCGGGCAGGTCGAAGTCCCGGGTGAATCCCTCGTTGACGGCGGAGCTGCCGATCCCGCCGGTCACGTACATGCGCCGCGTGGTCAGGTGCTCCCACAGTCCCCGGCATGCCGCGAGGAGCGACTCGTCGTCCTGCTCGCGCGCCAGGTCCGCCATCGCGGAGTACAGGTACATGGCGCGGACGGAGTGGCCGACCGCCTCGTGCTGGTCCCGCACCGGAGCGTGGGCCTGCAGGCCTGCTCTTCCTCGAGGCCGTCTGGATGGCGTTCTCGCCCGGGTTCCTCGCCGTGCGCGCCGCGATCGCGGACGGCCGCATCGGCGGGTCTGCGGCCCCCGGCGGAGCCCATCCAGGGAGCGTGGGCGGAGTCGACGGGACACGACGCCGTCGACGCCCTGCTTGACCGGGGGACGGACTTCGATGCGATCTTCTGCGGGAGCGACATGCTCGCCCGCGGCGTCGTCGACCAGCTCCGGGACCGCGGCTGGCGCGTGCCGACCGACGTGGCCGTCGCCGGGTTCGACAACTGGGAGCTGATGGCCACCGGCAGCCGCCCGCCCCTCACGACGATCGACATGCGCCTGGAGGCGGTCGGGCGGGCGGCCGTATCGGCGCTGTTCGCCGCCATCGGCGGGCAGGCGCGCACCGGCATCGAGCGGGTGCCGACCGAGCTGGTGGTCCGGGCGTCCACGTGATTGCGGTCGCGGGCACCACGGGCGCGCGGGCGTCAGCCGTCGCCGTCGAGCCCGTCGGGGGAGTCGGGCGTCTCCCGCCGCAGCGCGTGCTGCACCGCGGCGGCGGCGACGGCCGCGAGCGAGACGGAGACGACCACGAGGATCATGGCGTCGATCACCGGCTCGCGCGAGAGCAGCAGGCGCGGCCCGCCGACGGCGAGGACGACCATCAGGATGACGCCGGACGTCCGCCGCGAGGAGCCGAGGAAGAACCGCAGCCGGGGACGTGACGCGATCGCGATCGCCGGGAGCGCGAGGCACGCGACGACGGCCGCCGCGCCCAGGAGGATCGGCACCGCGTCCGACGAGCCCTGTCGCCCGGCGACGACGGCGGCCCACAGGCTCCCCCATGCGGCACCGAGCAGGAGCGGGGACAGCCAGCGCGCGAGGTCTCCCATCGGAATCGCCTCCCTCTCTCCTGGGGTCGGATCTCAACGGCGGGGACGTGCACGAGCGGCGTCCCCGCGAGCGGATCCGATCACCGCGCCCAGCCCGTCCCGCGGGCGGCGTCTCCTCCGCCGGGCGGGAGACCATCGGAGAACGCTACCGGGTCACGGCTTCGATCGCCGCCCGGCAGGCGTCGGTGCTCGCCGGCCCGCCGATCATCACCGGGGAGGACGTGCCGACGCCGCGTCGCTGCGAGGCTGGCGGGATGCGAGCCGCACGAGATCCCCGCCTCCGATTCCTGCCCTGGTGCGTTCTGGCGCTCGCATGGGTCGGCTCGGTCCTCGCCGAGCAGGTGCTGTTCGGCGACACGACGGGCTGCGAGCTGTCGCCCGGCTCCTCGGTCCTCGGGGACGCGGGATGGAGCTGGTTCCCGCTCGGGCGCACCTGCACGTGGCTCGTGGACGGCCTCACCGTCACCGACCGGCCGTCGCTGACCGAGCTGCTCATCCCGCTCACGCTGGCCGTATTGCTGGTGACCCTCAGCGGACGCCGCGCCGCCATCACCGGAGCGCACCGGCGAGGAGCAGCACCACGCCGAGGAGCGTGACGGCCATGGCCGCCGTCATCGCCGCCGCATCGCCGGCGAGCATCCCGCATCCGGCGGCCGTGTCGTCGTAGGGGCACGTCCGCCACGGCTGGAAGAGGTAGAGCACCGTCACGGCCGCGCCGATGAGCGTGAGGGCGGCACCGAGGACGAGCTGCACGTTCCGTCGCATCATGACCATGCTCCGACGCTACGGACGGTGCGGACCCCCCGCGTCAGCCGTCAGGACGATCGGTCGTCCGCGCGTGGTCGCGCATCGATCACCGGGACGCCGCGGGAACGGCGTCGGGCCTCCCACCACGCGCCGCGAGCGCCGCGGAGACGACGGCGATCAGCACCAGGCCCACGAGCGCGGCCGTCGCGGCGCGGATGCCCGCGGTGGCGATGAGGGTGCCGGTGAGCGCCGCGGAGGCGGCGATGCCCGAGGCGGAGGCCGTGTTGATCCACGTGAACCCCTGCGTCAGCTCCGCGGGGGCGATCGTGGCGTGCACGATCTGCGACGACGACGCGAGCAGCGGCGCGATCGCGGCCCCGCCCACGACGAGCATGAGCGCCGACCCGGGGAGCGACGGCCACAGCGCGCCGACCGCCGCGCCGCCCGCGAGGACGACCGCGGCCACCAGCTGCACGACCGGGGGCCGGGGGCTCCGCCGCAGGGATCCGTACGCGAGCCCCGCGACGATGCTGGCCGCGCTGGAGAGGGCGAGGATGACGCCGGTGAGGGCTTCGAGGCCGCTGTCCGTCGCGCGGGCGGCGACGAGGAGCGGGACGGCCCCGAAGAAGCATCCGAGGCCGGCGTTCACCCCGAGCGTCGCGACGAAGCGCGGGGTCCGCAGCGACGTCGTCCGTGGTCGGCCCGGGTGCCGCTCGCGACGCCGCGGCCCGGGATCGGTGCCCCGGTGGCAGGAGAGGACGACGCACCCGACGACGAGCAGGAGGCCCGCGGCCACCGAGCCGGCCCACGGGGAGAGGGACGTGCTCGCGACGGTCACGAGGACCGGGCCGCAGAGGAACGCGGCGTCGTTGACGCTCGCCTCGAGCGCGAACGCGGTGCGGAGCCTCGCCGGATCCGCGACGAGGTGCACCCATCGGGCGGCCGACAGCGCTCCGGGCTGCGGGACGGTCGCGCCCGCACCGGCGACGAGGGCGAGCGTCAGGAGCGTCAGCACCGAGCCGACCGAGGTCAGCGCGACGATCATCGCCGCCGCGTGCACGGCCACGATGCCCGGGACCGTGGCGCCCTGACCCCAGCGGTCGACGAGGCGGGCGAGCTGCGGACCGACGACCGCCTCCGCCGCGGCGAAGACGCCGGTCGCCACTCCCGCGACGGCGTAGGACCCCGACGCGTGCTGGACGGAGAACAGCAGGCCGAGCCCGGTCATGGCCACGCCGAGTCGGGCGACGGCGGCCGGGACGACGATGCCCCGTGCCCCGGGCAGGGCCAGGACCTCGCGGTACCGGGTGGTCACGGAGCGGACGGAGCCGCCGATCGCGGACAGGAGAGGGTGCACAGCCGTCATCGACGAGGCCTCCGGCGCGGCGCGTGGTGATCGATCGGCAGACAGGTCGGCCTGGGCTTCGACGATCACGCGGGGACGCCGCGGAACCAGCACGAGGTGCAGTGCGAACGTAGCGCACGAAGCGATCGCGGGGCCCTGCGGGGATCAGCTGGGCGTCGGCGCGACCGTGATGCGCATCACGGTCTTCCGCTTGCCGAGGTGGCGCTCGAAGACGAAGCCGGCCTTCTCGAACATGGCCCGCGTGCCGTTGTGGAGGAACGACGAGGAGGTCCTCTTCCCGGGCACGAGCTCGTTGGCGAACGACACCACCTCGCCGCCCCCGGCATCGGCGATCAGCCGGAGGGCTCCGTCGAGCGCCTCGCGGGCGGCGCCCTGTCGACGGTGGTCGCGATCGACGAAGAAGCAGGTGATGCGCCACGGGGCGGGTCGGATCTCGCCGCGGTCGTACTCGGTGCGGTGGTAGATGTTCGGCAGCTCCAGCGGGGTGCCGTACTCGCACCACGCGATGGCGTCGGCGCCGTCGAAGACCAGGGCGGCATGGGCGACGCCCTCGGCGACGAGCCGCTCCTTGAACGCGGGGCCGTCGTGCTCCCGCTTGACCGTCCGCTCCGTGTCGCCGTGGAAGTAGCTGCAGTAGCAGCCGCCCCAGACCCCGTTGTGCTTCTGCGCCAGCGCGAGCCAGGCGGGGTAGGTCTCCGGCGTGAGCGGCCTGATCTCGTGCTGCGGCATCCGGGGCTGCGTCTCGATCGCCGTCGTCAGCGCTCGGAGGCGCTCGAGGCCGAGGCGGCTTCCGCGAGCCGCTTCAGCGCGATGACGGCCTCGCCCCACATCTCGCGCATGCTCGCGGCCCACTCGTCGGGGACCTCGAGCTCGACGTCGAGCGTGGTGACCCCGTCCGCCTCCCGGAACGCGTACGACTCGTGGAGGCCGACGATCGGGCTCTCGCGCGACACGACGCCGCGGTCGATCTCCCCGTCGTAGCGGATCGAGACGAACTCGTCCCGCCTGCTCGCGACGACGGTGCCGATGAGGCCGCCCGCATGGCCGTCCTCACCCGGGCCCACGAAGCGGATCTCCGCGCCCTCGTCCCAGCTGCCCTCGTACGTCGATCCCTCGTGGAAGGCGCCCGTCCACTGCTCGTAGGTGTCCCGGGCGAGCATCGTGTCCCACACGACGCGTGCGGGGGCTCGGACGTCGGCGCTGACCCTGACCATCTCCATGGGCGATCGTAGGCGTCGGCACCCCCGGAGGCGCAAGAGCGGGAGGGGGGAAACCGGGGACATTCCGGTACCGGTCCGCGGCCGCCGGGTCCGCGTGCACGGGCCTCCGCGATGGACATCGGCGACCTCAGCGTGCTGGCGAGCAGGACGCAGCGTGCGTCCATCGCCTCTCGCCACGGCCTCGACGTCGACCTGCGGGCACCAGCGGCGACGCCTCGCGAGCCTCGCACCGGCCCGATGGAGGGCCTGCGTGGCCCCGGTCGCCAGGAGGACGCGCGCACGTTGCGGGGAACTCCAGGGGCCGCGCCGTCGAGGTGGCCCAGGGAGCACCAGTGGCGAGACCCACCCCGCGGGACCACGCCGGACGGACGGTTGGCGTGGCTCTACCCGCCGCGTCGCGCGCCGGCGATCACGGCCGGGAGGAAGCCGGGGAAAGCCGCCTCCAGGTCGGCGTCGCGGAGCACGTTCATCCGCGAGGTGCCGACGTAGTACTGGTGGATGATGCCCGCCTGCCGCAACGAGGTGAAGTGGTGCGTAGCGGTAGAGGCGGTGATGGGCAGGTCGAAGCCGCCGCAGCTGATGTCCGCGTCGGCCGCCGCGAGCTGCGTGACGATGCTCAGTCGGATCGGGTCGGCGATGACCTCCAGCACCCGTGCGAAGCGCAGATCCTCGAGGGGCGGTTCGTCGTCGATGGGTGCTCGAGCCATGGTGATCCTCCTTGCGCGGGGACGATCGTATCGGGAGGGTGGCGCATCTCCGCTCGCCGATGGGCGGGAGGGACCGTGCGCGTGAGGTCAGCGGACCTCGATGACGACCTTCCCGAGGGGGCCTTCGGCCAGGCGGTCGTACGCGGCCTTCGCGTCCTCGAACCGGAAGGTGGAGTCGATGACGGGGCTGATCCTGTGCTGGTCGAGGAACTCGACGAGCTCCTCGAAGGCCACCCGGGTGCCGACGGCGATGCCCTGGATGGTGGTCTGGCGGAACAGCACCGTCATCAGGTCGAGGGCCGTGGTCTGTCCGGCGAGGAATCCGATGACGGCGACGACGCCGCCGGCCTTCGCGGCGCGGACGGAGTCGTTGATGCCGTCCCCGCCGGCGACGTCGATGACGACGTCGACGCCCTTCCCGTCGGTGAGCTCGAGGACCTCGCTGGCCCAGTCGGGGGTGGTGCGGTAGTTGATGAGGTCGGTGGCGCCGAGCTCCTTCGCGACGGCGAGCTTGTCGTCGCTGGAGGAGGTGGCGATGACGCGTGCGCCGAACGCGGACGCGATCTGGATGGCGAACACGGAGACCCCGCCGGTGCCCTGCACGAGGACGCTGCCGCCGGTCGCCAGCTTGCCGTGGTGGAAGAGGGAGAACCATGCCGTCAGCGCGGCGATCGGCAGCGTGGCCGCTTCCGCGTCGGTGAGGTTGTCGGGGCTCTTCACGACGCGGTCCTCGTGCAGCAGCATGTACTCGGCGAGACCGCCGTCGATCGGGCCGCCGATCATCGCGTCGGTGTGCACCTGGTCCCACGGGCCGTCGGCCCACGTGGAGTAGAAGTGCGAGGTGACGCGGTCGCCGACCTCCCACTTCGTCACGTCGGAGCCGACCGCGGTCACGACGCCGGCGGAGTCGGCGCCGACGATGAGGCCCTTCGGCATCTTCTCGGGGGAGTAGTCGCCCTCGACGAGGGCCTTGTCGCGGTAGTTGAGGGAGACGGCCGACACCTGCACGAGGAGGTCGTGGGGACCGGGGGTCGGGGTGTCGACCTCGCGGAGGTCGAGGTTGTCGAAGCCGAAGTCGGCGAGGGTCCAGGCGCGCATGGCGGTCCGATCGTCAGGGTGATGCACCGGGGAGTTCCGGGATCCAGGTCGTCACGGTAGACCTGATTTCGACGAGTATCAAACTTGATTGCTGTCGAACTTCGCATCCGACTTGACCTTGTCATTAGTGTCAGTGTTGACGATGGGGAGATGACCACCTCCCTCCGCTCTCGCCGCACGCTCCCGGTCCACGACCGGCTGAGGCCAGGCGACCCTCTCGTCATCGGACTGCTGATGACCTCCACGTTCCTCGTGCTCCTCAACGAGATGCTGCTCGGCGTCGCCCTCCCCACCCTCATCGACGACCTCGCCATCAGCCCGTCCGCGGGGCAGTGGTTGACGACCGGGTACCTGCTCACCCTCGCGGTGCTGATCCCCGCGACCGGCTTCGTCATGCGGCGCTTCCACCTGCGGACGATCTTCCTCACGGCCCTGTCCGTGTTCATCGTCGGGACCGTGATCTCCGCGGCAGCGCCGGGCTTCACCGTGCTCCTCGTCGGCCGGATCATCCAGGCGATCGGCACGGCGGTGTTCGTGCCGCTGCTGATGACCACCACGATCCGTCTCGTGCCGGAGTCGCGCCGGGGCCGGATCATGGCCCTCGTCACAGCTGTGCCGGCGATCGCCCCGGCGCTGGGCCCGGCCATCTCCGGGCTCGTGCTGACGTTCCTGCCGTGGCGGTGGCTGTTCATCCTCGTCCTGCCCCTCGCGGTGATCGCGCTGATCGCCGGAGCGGTCAAGCTGCGGAACATCACCACGCCGGAGGAGGCGACGCTGGATGCGCTCTCGCTCGCGCTGTCCGCGATCGGGTTCGGCGCCCTGGTCCTCGGCCTGTCGCTGATCGGGGAGTCCGCATCCGGACACGCGCCGATGCCCCCGCTGGTGCCCATCGCGATCGGCGTGGTCGGGGTGGTCTCGTTCGTCCTCCGGCAGCTGTCCCTCAGCCGGAAGGGCGACGCGTTCCTCGACATGCGCATCTTCGGCTCGAGGAGGTTCGTGGTCCCGCTGCTGGTCATGCTCTTCGTGGCGCTGAACGGGTTCGGGATCCTGCTCGTCCTGCCGCTGATCCTCACCGGATCGCTGGGGCTGAGCACGCTCGCGATCGGGCTGTTCCTCGTCCCCGGCGGTGTCGTGATCTCCGTCGTGTCCGCCCTCGGCGGCCGGGTGTACGACCGGTGGGGCCCGTTGCCGCTGGCGATCCCGGGTGCGGTCGTCTGGACCGCGAGCATCTGGTTCCTCAGCACCCTCGACGACACCAGCAGCGTCGGCGCCTACCTGGCGGGGTACCTGGTCATGACCGCCGCGCAGGCGATGATGTGGACTCCGATGACGACCCTGGCGCTGTCCGCGCTCCGGACGGAGCTCTACCCGCACGGCAGCGCCACGTTCTCCACGATTCAGCAGCTCGCCGGTGCCGCCGGCGGCGCGATCCTCGTCTCGGCGTACACGATCGGTGCGGGAGCCGCGGACGCGGGAGACCTGAGCGTCTTGGAGACCGTCGCCGCCGGGCAGACCGCGTTCACGACCGCCGGCGTCATCGCGATCGCCGCCGTCATCGGGACGCTGGCCATCGGCCGCCGCCGGACCTCGACCGAGGACCAGAAGGTCCCGGCGTAGCCAACGGCTCGCGTACGACAAGAGGGACCCCGCCAGCTGGCGGGGTCCCCCTTCGTGGTAGCTATCAGTTCATCGTGCGGGGAAGGTGATGACGCTGCGCGCGATCCCGCCGCCTTCGAGGGTCTCGTAGGCCTCGTTGATCTCCGTCAGCTCGATCTCCTGCGAGATGAGGTCGTCTAGGTTGAGCTTGCCCTGGAGGTAGAGGTCGACGTACATGGGGATGTCGGCGTAGAAGTTCGAGGATCCGAGCCACACGCCCCGCACTCCCTGCTGCTTGGACAGCAGGGCACTGTCGGCGGGGGAGGGGCGCACGTCGAGTGCGGAACCGGGGCGCATGCCGCCTACGAGGTAGGTGGTGCCGCCGAAGCCGAGGGATGCCATCGCGGTCTCGGCCACGGCCGGGACGCCGATCATGACGAAGGCGTGGTCGACGCCGGTGCCGCCGGTGAGCTCGAGGATGCGCTCTGCGGCGTCTTCGGTGCCGGAGTCCACGAGCGCGGTCGCGCCGAACTTCCGCGCGAGCGCGAGCTTGTCGGGCTGGATGTCGACGGCGATGATCGTCGTCGCGCCGGCAAGAGCTGCGGCCTGGATCGCGTTCAGGCCCACGCCGCCGCAGCCGAACACGGCGATGGACTGGCCGGGGCTGACCTTGGCGGAGTTGAAGATGGCGCCGGCGCCGGTGGCGACCGCGCAGCCGATGATGGACGCCTGCTCGAACGGCATGCGCGTGTCGATGGCGACGAGCTGGTTCTCGTGGATGAGGGCCTGCTCGGCGAAGCCGCCGAGGCCCTGCATCTGCACGACCGGGGTGCCATCGACGTCCAGACGCGGGGACGCGTCGTCGTCGCGGTCGAGGGAGCCGGGGTTCGAGCAGCCGTTGAGGTTGCCACGCAGGCATGCCTGGCAGTGCCCGCACGGCTGCAGGGCGGCGGCGACGACGTGGTCGCCGACCTTGATGCGGGTCGCGAGAGGGCCGACCGCCGTGACGACGCCGGAGATCTCGTGTCCCAGCACGGCGGGAAGGCCGATGCCCATGCCGTTGCGGGCGACGGTGATGTCGCTGTGGCACAGGCCGGAGGCGCGGATGTCGACGACCACCTCCTTGCCGACGGGGGCTGCGATGGTCACCTCCTCGACTTGGAACGGCTGTCCAATTTCACGGATCAGGGCTGCACGCATGGGGGTTCTCCTTCGAATCGATGCGGGTGCCGCGGGGGCGCGGCGGGTGGGTCCCGGCCCGCTCGGGCCAGGAGGTCGGGTGCGCGGCAGTGAGCCTGCGAAAGGTGGAGCCGTGGAAGACCAACGGTCCCCGGCCGGCGGCGGCGCCGAGTGCGGTGACCTCGAGGAACGCGACGGTGTGGTCCCCGGCGTCGACCTCGTCGTGCCGGGCGCACTCGAACCAGGACGCGGCGCCGGAGAGGAGGCGGGCGTCCGTCCGGGTGGTGATGAGGTCGACGCCCTCGAAGCGGCCTGCCCGATCAGGTGCCGACAGCTGTCGAGCGAGATGCGCCTGATCCTCGGCGAGGACGGACACGCCGATGCGCTCCGCCCTCCGTAGCAGAGGCCACGTCGTCGAGCTGCGTTGCATCGCGACCGACACCAGCGGTGGGCTCGAGGAGACACCCACGGTGAACGAGGACGCGACGAGACCTACCGGGGCGCCGTCGACGAGGGCGATGAGCGCGACCACCCCGGAGGGGAACCCGGCGAAGGCTCGCCGGACGGTCGCGGTGTCCAGCTCCGTATCGCGGAGCGCGTCGTCGACGGCGGCTTGGTCAGTAGATGGCACGGTTCAGGCGCACCAGGTACTCGGCGCTGACGGAGCCCTCCGCCTCGGCGCGCTCGGTGACGGCGGCGATGGCGAGGTCCCGACGCTTCGGGGAGCGAGCCGCGTCGGCCTTTGCCAGCGCATCCGGCAGCTCTTCGGCCGTCCGGTCGGTGCAGTACGCCGGCGTCCCGGGCTGCTGGCGCCACGACTCCGCCAGAGGCCCCGCGTCGAACGCGACGAAGCCGGTGGCCTCGACCAGCGACATGGCCGTCGCCTTCGCGGCGTCGTCATCCCCGGCGACGGGGATCGCGATCCGGTTGTGATCTCGCGGCTCGGATGCGTGCGCGGTGAACGACTGGGAGGTGATCGCGTTCCACGCCTTGACGACCGGCCGGGCGTAGTGCGCGGACACCCACAGGCTCTCCACGCGACCGTCCTCCAGCTCCGGGATGCGGCCGTCGCGGAGGGGGTAGTAGTTGGACGTGTCGATGACGACCGCCGAGTCCGGTGCGGCCTGCACGAGCGACGCGATGTCCGGGACGCGGCTGATCGGGACGGACACGATGACGACGTCCACGTCGGCAGTCACGTCCTCAGCCTCCACGGCACGGGCGCCGGTGCTCGTGGCGGCGGGATCGATGGTCTCCGGTCCTCGCGAGTTCGCGATCTCGACGTCGTGCCCGGCGGTCGCGAGCCGCTGCGCGAGGGTCGTGCCGATCATGCCTGCGCCGATGATGCCGATCTTCATGGGGATCCCTGTCTTCCGTTCCGAGTGGTCTTCCCCATCCTCGACATTGCCATTAGTGTGAAGGTCAAGTCGCAGATGGAGGACGGATGAGGATCGGCGAGTTGGCCAAGCGGACGGGCGTCGCACCGCGCATGCTGCGGTACTACGAGGAGCAGGGCCTCATCGCTCCTACCCGCCTGCCCAACGGGTACCGCGACTACGACGAGTACCTCGTCCAGCGCGTCGGCAAGATCCGCGGCCTGGTCGACTCCGGCATCCCCTCCCGGATCATCGTCGACATCCTCCCGTGCCTCGACAAGCAGCAGGCGATCGTCGTCCGCAACGTCGAGCCGGGACTGCGTGACCTCCTCTCCGAGGAGCGCGACCGCATGAGCCAGAAGATCGACTTCCTCACCCAGAACCGCGACGCCATCACCGCCTACATCGCCGCCCTTGACGAGGCCGCCTCGGAGGAGTCCCTCGCCCACGCGAGCTGAGCTCGAGGACGGTCCTCCTCGGATGTGAGGATTCCGGGCTTGACCTTCTCACTTATGTGAGGGTTCGAGACTGAGGTTATGACGACCGAAGACACCTCACGCACCACACCCCAGATGCTGATCGCCATGCAGCTCGTCGGCGGCTTCGGCGGCGCGCCGGGCGCCTGGCGCCTGCCCGGCGTGCCGCTGGACAGCTACACGAGCATGGACGCGCACGTCCGCCATGCGCAGGCCGCGGAGCGGGGGAAGATCCAGCTGCTGTTCTTCGCCGACACCCCGGCGTTGGAGACCGACCTCGACGTGCAGCCGCAGCGGCACGTCATCGACCCGGTGGTGGTCATGACCTCCATCGCCCGCGAGACCACGCGCATCGGCCTCGTCGCCACGGCGTCGACGACCTTCAACGAGCCGTACAACGTCGCCCGGCAGTACAAGGCGATGGACGTCATCAGCCACGGCCGCATCGGCTGGAACGCGGTGACCACGTCGAACCCGGACGCCGCCGCGAACTTCGGTGCGCAGGTGCCGCCGCGGCCGGAGAAGTACGCGCGTGCGCACGAGTTCATCCAGATCGTCGAGGCGCTCTGGGGCAGCTGGGAGGAGGACGCGCTCATCGGCGACGTCGAAGCCGGCCGCTACGCGGATGCGGCGAGGATCCGACCGATCAACCTCGGCGGGCAGCACGTCGCGTCGGTCGGACCGCTGCCGATCCCGCCGTCCGAGCAGGGCCAGCCGGTCGTCTTCCAGGCCGGGGGCGGCCAGAACGGGCTCGAGCTCGCCGGCCGCTACGCGGACGGCGTCTACGCGAACCCCTTCGACATCGCATCCGCACGCGCGCAACGGGATGAGCTGCGTGCAGCCGCTGTCGCGGCCGGGCGGGACGCCGACGACATCAAGATGTTCGCCGGCTTCATGCCGACCGTCGCGGCCGGCAAGCGGGAGGCGCTCGACCGGCGCCGGAAGCTCGACGAGTCCATCGACCTCCGCCAGCGCGTCGCCTACCTCGGGCACATGATCGGCGTGCCGCTGCGCTACGAGGACATCGACGAGCCCGTGCCCGCCGAGCTGCTCGCCCGCGCGTACGCCAGCCCCGGGGATCCCCGGTCCGCGCGCGCCCTGCAGGTGGTCCGAGAGGGGTGGTCGCTGCGCGACATCATCGCGCACGGGGTCATCGACTACCACCCCGTCGTCGCCGGCACGGCCGAGGAGATCGCGGACTTCATGCAGGAGTGGTTCGAGGCCGGAGCCTGCGACGGGTTCTCCCTCTCCATCGACAGCCTCCACGACGGGGTCGACGACTTCGTCGACCAGGTCGTCCCGATCCTCCAGGAGCGCGGGATCTTCCACCTCGACTACGAGGGCGCCACGCTCCGCGAGAACATGCACGCGGCACCGCGCTACGGACGGGACCCGCGCGTACTGAGTCGATAGGGAACTTCCCACCGGGGGACCCCCGGTCCCTCCGGCGGGACCGGCTCCGTGCGCCCGAGGAGCGGACGGACCGCGGGGAGGGTCAGGGGCCGCCACCTGTCGGTCGCCGGGTCGCATCGCCAGCGGGAGCCGAGGGCATGCGGATGCGCGGCACCTCCGCGCGCGATGTCGCGGGAGTGCTCGTCCATGGTCGGACCCAGGGCGCGGTCGCCGGAACCGAACCTGCGGGGCTGATGGACCCGGGACGCTAGGAGGACGCGAACACGTTCCGGGACACGGCCTCGAAGCCCGCCGGCGCGGTCGCGCCGTCGGGGACGACGGCGAACGTGCGGCCGGCGCCGGTGCTGCTCTGCATGGGCCCCACGCCGCAGGCGACCACCCAGTCCGTGGCGTCCGGGTAGATGAGCAGGCAGGCGTCGTGGTCCTCCGCGCCCGAGGCCAGCCAGAGGTCCGTGCCGTCGTGCTCGCCCACCCAGCGGATGCTGTCGAGGTCGAGGTCCGCGAGGGCGTCGTCCGACACCTCCACGGGCACCGGGTGGTCCGTCGTCGCGTCTCGCTCGAGGTCGCTGAGTCCCGCAGCAGGCGAGGAGCAGCCGGCCGCGGCGAGCGACACGATGAGGGTCACGACGACGGAGGACATCCTGCGAGGCGGCATGCACCCACTCTGGCGGCTCGCCGGAGCGGGCGACAGCCCCCTGTTCGTCCGCGAGGCGGCCACGTCGGCGGCTCGGGTACCGATCGTCTGCCGATCCGGGTTCCGTCGGGAGGCGGACGCGCGCGGCGAGCCGCGGTCCTAGCGTGGGAGCGAGGACAGGGGGATGACCATGACGCAGGGCAGACCGGACACGCCGCCGCAACGGGCGGTCTGGTGCTTCATCGCGGCGACGTTCGTGTTCGCGACGCCGGTGATCGTCTTCGGCGGCTCGGCGGAGCTGTGGGTGACGATCCTGAGCCTCGCGGCCGGCTTGCTGCTGGTCGTCCTGGGCGGCGTCCAGCTCGGGCGCGAGCTGAGCGCGCGCAAGGGCGATCCGCCCGCGGAGCGCTGACGAGGAGGGGCGAGCGCCACCCGGCCGGTGGTCGGGTCCGGCCGCACCGCCGTCCTCCTGGGCTCGATCTCCTCCCCGGTTCCGCGACCGCTTCGCATCCCGTCGACGCCGATCACGGACGACCGTCGGGTGCCGGCTCCTTCCGGTCGCGCGAAAGCGGGTACCGGCGGTCCAGGCGCGGGCTGAGGACGACGAGGAACAGGAACAGCGAGAGCAGCCATCCGGCGATCCAGTAGGCGGGGATGAGGAACACCGCGAGGTTGGGGAGGGCGCTCGAGGCGACGCCGACGATGACGGCGATCGTGAACAGCGCGCCGATGCCGTAGTAGAGGGCCTCGAGCCCGTCCGTGATCGTGTCCCGACGCTCCTGCTGCCGTGCCGCCCGGTCGTCGAGCGCGGTGACGGAGCGTCCGAAGTCGCTCTCGTCGACGGTGGCGAAGAGGTCCCGCACCGGGACATCGAGCGCCTTCGCCACGCGGGAGAGCGTGTCGAGGCTCGCGTCGTTGCCGGCCTCGAGCCGTTGCACCGTGCGGACGGTGATGCCGCTGGCGTCGGCGAGCCGCTCCTGGGTCCAGCCGCGCCGCGTGCGGAGGTCGACGATCCGTGTCTCGTTCATGGCCTCCACGCTAGGGAACCACGCCCGCGCGGGCCACGACATCGACCCGACAGCCGCCCGACAGCCGCCCGACACCGACGCGACAGGGCACGGAGGGCGCTGGCGGGCGCACCCGGGAGGTGCGGCGCCACCGGACGCATCCGGGTCAGCCGTCGGTCGGGGGAGTGCCGCCGCCGGGCGGCGTGCCACCACCGCCGCGTGCCCCGCCCGCCATGCCGCCGGTCGCCGCCTGCTGGGTGACGCTGCCCGCGTAGTCGTTCGTGGGGTCGCGGTAGATGGTGTGCACGTGGCCCCACCCGGAGGTGACCACGCCGTCGACGTCGGCTCCGGCGGATCCGTCCTGGGCCTGGAAGCCGACGTAGACGTCCGGCCCCGAGATCGAGAACGAGATGCCGTCGCCCGTGGTCATGTCGTAGGTGGTCGCACCCGTCCAGGCGATGACCGTGGTGTCGAGGGTCGCCTCGATCTCGGCGCGGGTCGCGGCGGCGCTCTCCTCGTCGGCCATCCCGGACCAGTTCGCGATGAGGTCCAGCAGCAGCGCGCGCTGCGCGTCGGTGAGGTCGGCGCCCGTGAGGCCGGTGCCGGCGCTGAAGTCGCAGACGTCGCCGGGGGCGCAGAACGTGACCTCGCCCGAGGTCAGCGTGGTCTGCTGCTCGCTGCTGAGGGAGTCGTAGAAGGCGAAGGCGTCGGTGTAGATGCCGTCGAAGGGCTGCACGTCGGTGCCGTCGGCGGCCGTGTACCGGGCGGGCTGCACGCCGAGGTGGGTGGGCGCGAAGGTGATGGCGTCGGCGGATCCGTCGAGGGTCGCGTTGATGCCGAGGTGGTGGCCGCCGAACTGGACCTCGTACGCGCTCGTGTCCGACGCGTCGCCGAAGAGGGCGATGTAGTACTGGCCGA
>Ga0265797_10006144_pt1 | contig 17142 bp, 10 predicted proteins | sample P2T30metagenome_FD_192433 | JGI IMG/M metagenome (GOLD analysis project Ga0265797, IMG submission 192433) | Plant litter microbial communities from East Loma Ridge, Irvine, California - P2 T30 | ecosystem: Environmental > Terrestrial > Plant litter > Unclassified | place: USA: California...
TGCACTTCCGGGGCTAATGATTGTGTCCATGGGCGTTTCGCAGTGTGAGGTGAGTACCATCCAGCTGTGGTATTCCGCCGTTGGGGGTGTGGACTTTTCACTTTGACGCTACACCGTGGCTGACTTCTCAAAGGTGTACAGCGCCGTCTCGTACGAAGCGACAACAGCCTCCTGGCAAAAGCAGGTCATTGGCATGTCCGCGCTTTTGCTCAAGCAGAGACCAATCGATCAAGCTTCAAAACTCGAAATATACATGATAGCTCGACTACGCACCGCTCAGGTAGTGGTATTCCTATTCTTTTGCAGCCAGCAGTCCAGTTCGTTGACTTTAAAACAAGCTCATGTACGCTTTGTGCAATCGAAGTCCGTTTCCGTCCGAGTACGCCGCTCCCACCCTACAGTCACTTTCATCAGCGTTAGACTTCTTGCTTGATCTCGCCTTCCGATTGCCGCCTTTACTTGCATCTGTCGATCTAGTCACACAGTCGAATCAACAAAAGATCTCATCGCACGAGGAAATCATCCAAAACATCACCTCCTTGGAAAAGATGCTCAAAAGCTGGCTCAAGTCCTTCGGCCACTCTGCAGGTCTGGAATACGAGAACCCGGAAAACTCCACATGGCAAGAAGTCGTACTTTCCTTCAAGCGTGTTCAGGAGAAATCCGTGTACGACCTAACCTGCGAAGCGCTTTGCCGCAGCTGCCTCTTGCTCATCTACCAAGGCCTTGTCGACGTGTACAGTCTGCGCAGCGTGGGAGATGCAAAACGACGGAACCTGCTCCGTGTCTCATCGACGTGTGCCGAAGGCTTGTATCATACGACGGCGTTGCTGGCCGAAGTCGCTGAGCGGCCGGTCTGCAAAGCTGTGGCTACACGCGGTCCTTTGCACTTCTTGAGCGAGTGGTGTTTGCATTCTGGCGATCGCGTTGGCGCGAAACGGTGTGCGGAGTTGACTGCGAGTGTACAGGCCAACGCGCCGTATCTGCATTGGGGTGCTGTCTTGCCATGGAGTTTGTTGCCGGTGGTAAAGGTGCCTCGTTGAACGTTGTCGTGGAAATCCGGGACAACGCCACAAACAATGCGTCGACAACACGTGTAAAGAAGAAGCTCTGGACGAGATCTTGCTTGCCCTGAAAGACGATGATTATTAATGACCTTGGTGGGGACAACGATAGAGAAGTGGGGTCGATCGGCGTCTCTGAAAGCTACATTGTTGACACCACAGTACTTTACGAACTGCAACACCTGGACCTGATCACTTTTTTCTAGACACTTTGAACCGTGTCTCAACACCAACACAGCCCCTCCAAACATGTCAGACTTACAGGCAGAAACCTACGACCACGCCGGCAAACCAGTCAAGCACGGCCGAGCTCGCGTGAACGGCATTCGCCTCCACTACATCACAGCAGGCAGCGGTCCAGCCCTCTTGCTACTCCACGGCACGCCCAAAGACAGTTTCTACTGGTACAAGATCTTCCCGCGCCTGACCGCGCACTTCACACTGGTCGCCCCCGACCTCCGCGGCTTCGGCTACACCGACAAGCCCCCAGCAACAGACGGCTACGACTCCGTCACCAACGCCGACGACGTAGCAGAGCTAATGACCCAGCTCGGCCACGAGACCTTCTACCTGCACGGCGAAGACCGCGGCGCCGACTACGCCTACGCCACAGCGGCCGAACACCGCGCCCGCGTCCTCAAGCTTTCCTTCTGCGAAATGCTCCCCTCGGGCTTCGGGCTGGAAGAAACCTCCTTCTGGACGCGCGAGAACGTCAGCGCGCAGCACGACAAGCGCGGCGTCTGGTGCTGGCACCTAGGCTTCTTCTTCCTGCCGCACGTGCCCGAGCTGTTGATCGCGGGCCACGAGCGCGAGTTCTGGGAGATGTTCATGCGGCAGGAATGCTACGACCCGACGGCGATCGAGCCCGTCGCGCTGAACCACTGGGTCGAATGCGTCAAGCAGCCTGGGGGTCTGAGAGGGGTTTTGGAGACTTATAGGGCCGGGTTGAAGAATGGCGAGTTGCATAGGGGGCTGTTGGGGGAGGGTGGGAAGCTTACTTTGCCGGTTATGACGATTGGGGCGCCGGAGTTCTTTGGGCTGACTGTGAGGGAGGGGATTCTTAGGCTGGCGGAGAGGGTGGAGAGGTCGGAGATTTTCGAGGAGTGTGGGCATTCTTTGGCGCTGGAGAAGCCGGTGAGGCTCGCGGAAGCTTTGAAGGAGTTCTTTTTGGCGTGATCTTGCCTTTTCCACCAGAAATGTGACTTGTGATACAAGAGGACGAGGGCTTTGACTTCGCGAAGGCCCGCCTTGTGACTGTCATTGAGACCTCTTTAAATCAATTTTGAGATCGCAACGGACAATCTGTCGGGTGGGTTTTAAGCAAAAAAGATTGTATTCGTATCGATACCTTGCACAATGAGCGGCAAAAGAGTAACCGCGTTCATCAACAGCGGAACCCTCAATCAGGCTCGTCTAGGCTTGTGGGCCGGGTGGCAAGTCGTAACTAACCCTCGATCGACGGGCATGTGAAAGCCAAGATTCTACTCGAGACTCGCTGTTCTCAGCCACCCATCAACCACCAGCCTTGCCACATTCTTCCCCATCAACGCGCTGGTCTCCATTGTCGAGATGAATCGCTCGATGCCACTCGTGTACCACAAACCTTCGCTCAGCATGATATCATCGAAAGAGTCTCGCGGGTACTCGTAGGGGTAGCTGTGCCATACCTTGCGGTACAGCCAAGTGATGTCGCGCTCACTGATTTCTCCTGCATCAAGTTCAATCCCAAGAAGATCGGAGAGGAACTCGTTACTCGGCGGCGCTGGCGAGAAGATCTTGTACGCGTATTCTACCGCGCCGGTACTCGGGTTGACGGTGTCGTCAAGCAAGCTGATGCTGTAGAAGCCGGGACTTCCGACTGTTGCGTTGTGGGGCGGGTGTTCGTCGGGTGGGAGAGTTGTGATGATGGCTTGTGGGACTGCTTTGTCTGGTGCGAGTCCGAAGAAGAGAGGCGAGAGCAGATGCGGTGATGTGAAGAGAGTTACGTGGAGCTTGACGTAGGGAAAGTCGTCTGGCTTGCGGAAGCGGATGGAGTCCATGTCGATGTTCGAGTACTGGACTGGTGCTGCGAGGATGACTTCGTCGAAATGGGATGACAAGACTCGGGTGTCAAGGTCTGGCGAGAGTCTTTTTGAGATCAGCTCGAAGCCTCCATTCTTGGCTGCTTCGAGTCCAGTAACCTCCGTCTCGAGCAGGATGCTTGCCTTCGCCGAGGCGACCATGTTCGCAAAAATCTGCCAATTACCTCCCTCAACGGACATGGCGCCGTTGGCCGCCATGCAGACCATAGTCTCTAGTCCGTGGAAATTGTCAATGTTTTGCGCGTAATTGACCCTAGTGCTGGCCTGAATGATCTCTCTGCTGAAGAGACTGCTGATACTGTTCTCACGGAGGAAGGCATCTCCACTTGCAGCTGTGGCTGCTAAAAGACCTACATCTTGCGCAGCTTGAGTGAGAGATTCGAACGGAAATACTGGCTCCTCGTACATCTTCAGGAACTTCCCTATGGTCGCCTTCATCAGATTCAGAGTTCGCACCGGAGATAAGCCATATCGGTAGAAAAGCTTCGCGGTATCCCACCAGCCGCGTTCACTCTGTTGTGTGAAGATGAAGGCCTTGCCGTCCCAGATCCCAAGGGCGGGCCCGGGGATATCATCGCTCTTGGTGTCGAAGGAGGAGGTGGACAGGTTGAAAGCCTCGACTGCATCCACGAGGATCTTGTTGACCTCCACAAAGACACTTGCACCTAGCTCTATGGGAAGGGCGGTGTCGTTGTAAGCATAGACGGTTGTTGAACGGCCTCCGATGTAAGAATTCCTCTCGAAGATTGTCAGGTTAATTGGAATGCCGTGTAGTTCAGCGAGTTGGGAAAGATGATATGCAGATGATGATCCGGCGGCACCGGCACCTGAGGCTTGTCAGAGAGTATCAGGATACATTATCGATACAGTCATACCGATGATGGCAACATTCTTGTTCGTGACACTTTGATGAGGATATGCGTCAAATACCACCTGCTCCTGCGACGCGTAGGCTGTGGTCAGCAGGCCCAGTGTGGCGAGCTTCTGGGAAAGACCTCTCATGATGAGAGTGGTAGAAGTGAGGTTGATGGCAAAATGGGATTAAATTACATGTTCAACTATATTGATGGGTGAATTGATGGATGGAAGCTTCCCAGTAACTGTCACTTAAGTTACATATGCAGCATTGGTTGGTTACACAAGCAGCGGCCTCTCCGCCCCCGCAAAAGTGATTCACAAGGAAAGAGTCACCTCTGGCGTTTTTGTGCGCCGCGATTGGATTGATACCCACTTCGAGCCCCTCCATACCAGCCTATTTTCCTTCCTCTCTTTATGCTTACCAGAGCCCTGTTTACTTCCCGATTTCACTGTGCCAAACGACTCAAACCGCCCAGATTTACCACCACCCTCGCTCCCTTTCGATCGTACACACCCTCGACACCCACCATGGCGCCCAAGGCCAAAAAGGACGAGGGCAGCGGCAGGCCGCTGGAGATGACCCCGCCGCCAGACTACTTTGCGACTCGCAATGCCATCTTCGACAAGAGAAAGGCCGAGAGGGACGAATGGGTTGCCAAGCAGCCGCGCGATGAGATTGAGATTACCCTGGCCTCGGGAGACGTCAAGAAGGGCACCAGCTGGGAGACCACACCCGGCAACATTGCGCGTGAGATCTCAAAGAGTCTGTTCGAGCGCACTGTCATTTCGCGCGTCGACGGCGAGCTCTGGGATCTGGAGAGACCTTTCGAGAAGAGCGGCAAGCTCGAGCTCCTCGACTTCGACCACCCCGAGGGTAAGAAGGTCTTCTGGCACAGCAGTGCTCACATTCTGGGAGAGGCCTGCGAGAGGCACTACGGTTGCGCGCTGTGCATTGGTCCGCCTGTCGACGATGGCTTCTACTACGAAATGTCACTTCCCGACGGAGGCGCTGTCCAGCACGCCGACTACAAGCCGCTCAAGCAGGTCGCCGAGAAGGCGATCAAGGAGAAGCAGCCATTCGAGCGCCTGGAGCTCAGCAAGGAGGATCTGCTGGAGATGTTCGCATACAACAAGTACAAGCAGCACATCATTCAGGACAAGATTCCCGACGGCACAAGCACCACTGTATACCGCTGCGGCCCTCTCATCGACTTGTGCAGAGGTCCCCACGTTCCTCACACCGGCAGGATTAAGGCTTTCGACATCATGAAGAACTCCGCAAGTTACTTCCTCGGAGACGCCAAGAACGACAGTCTTCAGCGTATCTACGGTGTCTCCTTCCCCGACAAGGCAGTAAGTTGGCGCAGAGATCCCGACATTGCGTACCTCACTAACAATTGCTAGGCTCTTGCCGACCACAAGCACATGCTCGAAGAGGCTGCCAAGCGTGATCACCGCAAGATCGGCCAAGAGCAAGAGCTCTTCTTCTTCCACGAGATGTCTCCTGGTTCCGCCTTTTTCCTCCCTCACGGCATGATCATCTACAACGCACTCCACTCCTACATTCGTGGCGAGTACTGGAACCGCGGTTACAAGGAGGTCAACTCTCCCAACATGTACAACTCGGCCCTCTGGAAGCAGTCCGGCCACTGGCAGCACTACCACGAAGACATGTTCACATTCAGGGTCGAGAAGGAGGAGTGGGCACTCAAGCCCATGAACTGCCCCGGTCACTGCTTGCTCTTCGGCCACAGAGATCGCAGCTACCGCGAGCTGCCTATGCGCATCGCCGACTTTGGTGTCCTTCATCGTAACGAGGCTTCTGGCGCCCTCTCCGGATTGACCAGAGTCCGTCGTTTCATGCAAGACGACACCCACATTTTCTGTACCGAGGCACAAGTCGAGTCGGAGATTCAAGCCCTCTTCGACTTCTTGCAGGCCGTCTACGGTCTATTTGGCTTCACCTTCAAGATGAAGCTGTCCACCATGCCCGACAACCACCTTGGTGACGTTTCCACTTGGGAGCGCGCCGAGGCACAGCTCACCAAGGCTCTTGACGAGTTCAAGGCCTCCACTGGCACCCAGTGGGAGCTCAACCCCGGTGATGGTGCTTTCTACGGTCCCAAGATCGACATCACCATCTCCGACGCGCTTAGGCGTGAATTCCAGTGCGCCACCATTCAGCTCGACTTCCAGTTGCCCCAACAGTTCAACTTGGAATACCGCACTGAGGAGGCTGCCGCTGCTGGTACCAAGCCTGTTGAGCTTTTGCAGAAGGGCGATGACGAGAAGACCGCAGAGAAGCCTGTGGAGAAGGCAGCAGATGGCGAGGCGAAGTCCGATGAGAAGATTGCCATTCGCTCTGCTCCTCCCGCAGAGGCGGACTCGAGCGCGGTCAAGAAGGACGAAGGCCACTACCGCCGCGAGCTCACCCCCGGCTGCGCCCGCCCCGTCATGATCCACCGTGCCATCTACGGCTCTTTCGAGCGTTTCATCGGCATCCTCACAGAGCACTTCGGTGGAAAGTGGCCCTTCTGGCTCTCTCCCCGTCAAATCCTCATCGTGCCCGTTATGGCCAGCGCCAACGACTACTGCGAGGAGCTGCAGAAGGAGTTCCGCTCGCACCACTTCCACGCCGACATCGACATCTCCGGCAACACCATGCAGAAGAAGATCCGTACCGGCCAGCTCGCTCAGTACAACCTGATCATGGTCGTCGGCGCGCAAGAAAAGGACAGCCGCTCGGTCAACATCCGCAACCGTGACATCCCCGAGACCCAGAAGATGGGCGAGCTCGTGCCCGTCGACCAGGCGATCGAGCTCATGAAGTCTCTGAGGGACGAGAGGAGGCTGAACAGCGCTTTGAAGAAGTAGAGGAAGCACTTGCATGCTCTACTGAATGTTACTACTTTACGGGGAAATGAGAAAAATGGGGGGATGTTTGCGTACATGAGTATAGCATGCATTACGTAATCGTGGGGAGCGTAGAATCGCATCTCAAGAGCATTGAGATGGTACGCCATTCTCGCATCAGAGTAGCTCTCGGACAGGTCAACAAAAATTCAAAACAATTCATACAAGTTGGGATGCCTCATGCTGTCATCGTGTAGAGAGAGCCATCACTCGTCGCCGAGTCATCGGCCGCTCGGCGTGCAACAGATCGCGTGGCCGTAGGATTCAGCCTAGACTAGTGGTGGTGGTGCCTCCCTTAATGCCGGACATGGGTGCGGTCGCAAACAGACCTATCGGCTGTGGCGGAACCATCATCACCAACCGTTGAGAATGATTGCCAACGCAGCAGATGATTATTGTTATTTGCGGCTTTGTGCGGCTGCGCTTTCGCGTGGAAGATCCGAACAAAGGCATCACAGCTGACTCTGAGGGATGTCTCGGTGATGTACTGTACGTATCACACTTGTACTATACATCGTGATCTCTGTTCGATAGTAGGTATACTTGTAACCAGTGTGAACAGGGCCCGCGGGACCAGAGCGGAAGGCTTCACGGGATTTCTGAAAAGTGCCGGCGCTTTTCTTTGTCTCGACGGACTAAAGTCCGCTTTGGCAGAAATACCAGGTGACATCGGAATCGGCGAATGATCGTGTAATAGTAATCGTCTTTCCCAGCCTCCCTCGTTGCTGGACTCTTGGTCAGCACAAGAAAGATGACCAATTGCTTGATGCGATTACCTTACCTCGAGCGAGATATGGAGACTGCCTGGCAAGAATGCCGCCGAAAGCCCATCGGCGGCGCATCCATCCATATTCGAGATACTGTACAGTACCTAATGCAGTATACGGTATGTCGGGTTACAGATCAGCCTTGTGACCACACCTTGACACTACCATGCTTGTCTTGACTCTCGATAGTCTGCGCGGATGCCAGTCGACCGGCGGTCCGGAACGCTAACATCACCGCCCTATGGCCGATCCTTGCATCTGTGCATGTGAATGGCGACTTATGCTAGCATCACGTCAGACTGCACCTTATTTAACACCCACTTTGCTCGGAGTTTGGTGCCGACGATGCACAGATGCCAGATGATGAACAATTCAATACCGCTGCTTACGGATCGCTGCCTGCCGAGCTTCCACTAATTGGTGTCATCTGACCCTCCTCGGGGTTTTTTGGCATCATCCACTAAAAGGCGTGGAGGGGACGCTGCTGGACTGACTACTACTTCATAAGCAAGGTTGCAAAAGATTTGTTTTCATCGCATGTGCCTCACGTTTGCGTACTGAACCTCTTCTCACTACCTTTTACTCGAAGCGCCGTCTCAAACTATTCGCGCACCTTCGGTCATCTCACTGGCTGCTAGAAAGCAAACAACTTACGCAGTGGACGATCCATGCAGACAACTCGCACGATCATAACAGCAGCCGCAGTGCTCTCACTGGGGGCGCTGCCCTTTGTCGCAGCCCATGGAGGCGGGCACGAGCAAATAGAGCAGGAGGAAGGCTCTGCCGCGAATACCGAGCCTCCTCAAGATGTGACCCCGACATACTTCAGACATGCGGAGCACGCAGGATGGATGTACGCACACCTCGCTCTCATGATCGTGGGATGGGTCGTCGTACTCCCGCCTGCCCTCATGCTCAGCATCGCTCGTTCCAGATTCCACCTGCCGGCTCAACTTCTCTTCCACGCCGTGAATGCGCTGGGTCTGTTCGCCGGATTTGTCTACAACCATTCGACCCCGGACTTGTACGTGACCAACTCGCATCATCCAGTCGGTTGGGTTGTTACGGCGTTCACCATCGTGTGGACGTTGCTTTCGCTCGCGACAGCTTGTGCGGCGAAGATCCAACGGCGTAACATTGATGTCGCCCCGAAGAAGTTTGATCGGCACATTCCGGAAGACGGCAATATTCAGCAATACTTGGACAGTCCGTCGAGCTATCGCTTTTCCAACGACTCCGGGAACTTCTCTGCGGGTTCGCGGGCCAATAGCTCTGATTCGATTTTCGCAAAGCCCAGTCCGTTGCCCTCCCGTGACGAGCATGAGTCTGGAGATTGGGATCGGAATGGAGACACAGAGAAGAGCGGGTTCTTGGGGTATGGCAAGTCTGATACCATGATCGTACGCATCATCAGACGAGTCTCCAGTCAACGCGCTTCACGGTTCGTGCGGTTCAGCCAAGTCTTCTTGGAAAAGACCCTGTTACTGCTCGGCTTCCTCGCTATCACAAGCGGCTTCGTGGTCTATGGTGGTCTCTTCCAGAAGCGCGAGATTTTCTCTGGTCTTGCGCATTTCGTCAAAGGCGGCATCTTCTTCTGGTACGGCGTGTTGACCCTGGGTCGGTGGATGGGCGCTTTCGCAGACTTTGGTTGGGCGTGGAATGTTCGTCCCGGTCATCCGTTGGTATCCAGATGGAAGTCTCGCATCCCGTCCGCTGAATTCACGGAGTCGTTTGTGATCTGGCTCTATGGTGCCAGCAATGTCTTCCTCGAACACATGAACAATTGGGGAGGAGAGTGGAGTCCGCAGGACTTTGAACACGTCAGCATAACCATCTTGTTCTTTGGCGGAGGCCTCTTTGGCATGATGATTGAATCGAGAGCGTGGCGCGAGCCTACCAGCGCGCCTACATGGTTGCAGAAGGAGAAGGAGAGAGATGAGGATAACACGTCTGGCTTCAAGGACGTGAGCGGGCCGATGCTGCATCCTGATCAGCGATGGCAGCGACCGAGTACGTACGACTTCTCGCTGAACCCCATGCCCGCCCTGACCATCATGTTCCTCGGGATGATGATGTCCGGGCACCATCAGAATAGCATGGTCAGCACGATGATGCACGCACAGTGGGGGATGCTGTTCACCGGCTTCGCCTGTTCGCGTGCAGTCACCTATCTGATGCTGTACATCAAACCACCTACATCCCATTACCCGTCTCGCCCACCGAGCGAGCTGGTCGCTGCCTTTTGTTTGACGGCCGGCGGCATTTTGTTCATGAATAGTGCGCATGACAGTGTTGCGGCGATTGAGCAGAACGGTTTGGATGCCATGACGATCTTCACGCTGACCATCGGTCTAACTGGCGTGTTGTTGGCTTGGGAGCTGGTATGCTTTACGATCAAAGGTTGGGCGACCAGAAAAGAACAGTCTTCAGCTCCTGATGATGGCTAGATGCCTTGCCTGAGCGACTGGGTGGGTGGTTCTCGAAGCCCTCGGAGCCATCCAAGGTGACGGAATGGTTAGTTAATGATGCGGTAATGCTTTTATTCGTTTGCGCACTATACCCTTCTGCAATGCGCATATTAGCGGCGCGGTCTTACATATAGTAATAATTTGATGAAGAATACCTAGAGTGAAGTGAAGCCCTAAGACTAGGTGTTAATCGCCAAGCTTTGACTTGAGACATGCTCACCTTCTTAGTCTCTTCTATTAGTGAAATTAGGTCTAATCCTTCGAGTCTATAGGTACTTCTGCCTCTACTAGATAGCGTTATAACTCTTAGATTACTTAAACATGAATATATAGTAATGATATTGCTCTCAATAGCAACTTTGTAGATAGCACGTGATCCATCGGTTAGACCCGCTCATCTGATCTACAACGGACCTTCCTAACTCGGGTGACTGATGCTAACGAGCACCTCTTCTTAGGAACATTGTATTCTAAACCCACTTTCATACGATCTTTGGCCAACTCGACTTCTGACAACATTAAATTCACGCGCGTCACGCGCGTCACGTCGCGCCAAAGTCTCACTTTCGAGAACCGCCGAATCCCACGTTGAAACAACGCTGACACGACCACACTGTGCGAGACCAGGGCTCTCTTGCTGACATGGCGTCCTCGCGGAAGCGCTCGAGGGTAGAGGAAGATGACCAGGATTCCCAAGAATCTCAAAGCGCGACCTCCAGTTTCCGCCAAAATGCCAAACGTTCACGCGTCGCCATGGCGCAAGAACGCGGCGGCTCGACGGTTTCCGACGAAGAGAGCGAGGGCGATATGGATCGCATGATGAACGGAACCGATTATGAAGAGGAAGACGATCAAGGAACGGCCTATCCGCAAGAAGACGAAGATGAGGAGATTGACGAGCACACGGCCAGCCAATTCATACAAAGGAGAATGCAAGAGCATGTAGACAACATGGCGTCCGAATACGGTGTCATTGAGGAAGTGAGATGCCGGAACTTCATGTGCCACGGAAATCTGAGGATCAAGCTCGGCCCACTGATCAACTTCATCATCGGGCACAATGGTAGCGGCAAGAGTGCTGTTCTCACAGCGTTGACGATGTGCCTTGGAGGCAAGGCGACGGCGACCAATCGCGCGACAAGCATGAAAAGCTTGATCAAGGAGGGCCAGGAGAGCGCAACTCTTGCGGTGAAGATCAAGAACAGAGGCGACGGTGCTTACAAGCCGGACCTCTACGGCACCAGTATCCTAGTGGAGAGACACTTCTCCAAAAGTGGTGCGAGTGGCTTCAAGATCAAAAACGCAGAGGAAAAGATCATATCCACCAAGAAAGGCGATCTGGAAGACATCCTCGACTACTTCGCATTCCAGCTCGATAATCCGATCAACGTCCTGACGCAGGACATGGCGCGCCAATTTCTCTCAAACAGCACACCCGAGGATAAATACAAGTTTTTCATCAAAGGCACCCAGCTTGAGACTCTCGATGCAGACTACAAGCTGATGGAGGAGCACCTTGACGGCATGGAAGCGAAACTTCGCAGTAGACGTGCAGACATCGGTGATCTCCAACAAAAGGCCGATCAAGCCGAGAAGCGGAAAAAGCGGCTCGACGCCAGTCAAAGCATTCAGCGCAACATTCAAAAGACACAATGGATGCACGCGTGGGCCCAGGTGGAAGAGCAGGAGCGGATTCTTGAGACCTGCGAGAGAGATGTGACAATCCAGAAGCAGCAGATCGAAGAGGCCACCGATCGTGCTAACGACGCAAGTGGCACCTACGACGGTCACAACCAGGCCTTTGAGGCCGCAGCAAATTACCTTGACAATCTGAAGTCGAGCATCGACGAGGTACAAGCTCGTTATGTCGAAGAGAAGGCCGCTTTCGACGCGAACACCAAAGACCTGATGGATCAACGCGCGCAAGAGCGCCAAGTGAAAGATGGACTTAAAGCGTCGAAAGCCAACAAGAGGCGTCTCGAGCAAGAGATCGACGAAGAGCAGAGTCGTCTCAACGGCGCCGAGGGACCCGCTCAAGCCGAGCGTCTTCAGCGGCTTGAGGAGCTGAAAGAAGCCGTTGTGGAGGTCGAACAGAAGATTGAAGACCATCTCGCACAGAAAGCTGCACTCATGACCGCCAAGGATGAGGCTGCAAGAAACCTCAACGAAGCCAGGAGACCGATCGAAGAAGCCAGCTCAGCCCTTGAGCGATCGTCTGGCTTAGTCACCCGCCTTCAACGAGACCATGGCAATAAATTCGCACCCTTCCGGCAGAACATGGCTAACCTTGTGAGAGCCGTCAACAACGAGACCAGGTGGCGCAAGAAGCCTGTGGGTCCAATGGGCCTGCATGTCAAACTCTTGAAGCCAGAGTGGTCGTCGCAGATTGAGAAGACCTTCGGTGGCGTCCTGGACTCCTTCGTCTGTACCAACAAGGAAGACCAGACTCTTCTCAGTTCAGTCATGAAAAGGGTGGGGTGTTCAGTTCAAATCTACATTGGACCTGACCGGCCACTCGACACGGCTGGCAAGGAGCCCGATCAAGGCCTTGACACCATTTTGCGGGTACTCGAGATCGACAACGACATGGTTCGGAATCAGCTGATCATCAACCAAGCAATTGATCAAACGGTGCTCATTCCAGACAACAACACTGCCAACAAGTTCATGAATAGCGGCACACGCCCGCGTAATGTCAGAGTCGCCGTTGCTTTCGGTGCGACGAGAGGCAGCGGTTTGCGATACGAGTTCTCGCGCTCTGGTGCACCAAAGTCCAGTCCCATCAGCCCTTGGGATAGTGCGCCACGTATGCAGACCGATCGTGAAGAACAGATTCGGCGGGCCAAGCAAAACGAAGATGACAACAAGCGCGAGCTGAACGCTTTGCACCAGAGTTCTCGCGAACTCCAGGGAGCTGTCAAGCTTGCTGAACAGGCGATTTTCCGCTGGGATAGGCAGAACAAGGCTCTTCGCTTGGAGAAGCAGCAGGCCGATGATGCCGTGGAAGCGAAACAGGGCGAGATTGAGCTCAACCGACCTCAAGACGGCAAACTACAGGAACTACAGAGTCAGCTGGAAAGCGTGAATCAAGACATTGACCACGCGCAGAGCACATACCAAGACGGTGTCGATTGGAAGGATCGTCTCAACGAGAAGGCCACAGGACCAGATGGCTTGAAAGCCAAGGCAGATACTGCACTGAGGGAGTTCCAAACCGCCAAGATGCAGATCGAAAAGGCCGAGAACCGGAAGACTCAGCTCGAGAACGATCGTACACACGCTCTCAGGGCTAAGAATTTCGCCATTGCAGAGATTGATGCCGCGAAACACAGACTTGAGCAATTTGAGGAGAGACGGGACAATCACCAGCAGGTCGTGCAAGAGCAATTCGTGAGTCAAGCCGAAAAGGTCTGCCAGCGCATCCCAGTAGAGGTAGGCGTCACTACGGACATTCTTGATAAGCGGCTTGAGCAATTCGAAGCGGAACTGCATCGTGTACAGGCTGAGGCCGGTGGCACGCGAGAGGAGCTCACGCTGGCCTGGCGCAAAGCAGCAGACGAGCACCGCAGGGCTGTGAACGACCTGAAAAGCTTGAATGATGCTGCTAAGGTCCGCCATCTTTCTCCGTCCAGTCCACTGGAGTCTCACTAACAGCATCACAGGCAATCAAAGGAGCCCTCAGCGACCGCAACCATCGATGGAAGATGTTCCGCAAGTACATCTCCTTCCGTGCCCGCTTCCAGTTTCAATACCTCCTCAGCGAGCGCCAGTTCCGCGGCCGTGTCATCATGGACCACAAGGGAAAGCAGCTCGACATCAAAGTCGAGCCCGACTTGACCAGACAGTCCGATTCCGGCCGCAGGACCCAGACTCTGTCCGGCGGCGAGAAGTCCTTCTCCACCATCTGCCTGCTACTCGCCATCTGGGAGGCCATGGGCAGCCCGATCCGCTGCCTCGACGAGTTCGACGTCTTCATGGACTCTGTCAACCGCGCCACAAGCATGAGCATGCTGATCCAGGTTGCCAGGAGGTCGGTTGGCAGGCAGTTCATCCTGATCACGCCGCAGAGCATGAACAATGTCCAGCTCGGCAACGACGTCAGTATTCACAAGATGAGTGATCCCGAGCGAGGGCAAACGACGCTTCCTTTTGCTTGATGAGCTCCGATGGTTCGATTCCAAGCCGTTGTTTATGTGCATGTTTAAATAGATACTACGATACCCCCACCCGAATGAATACGGCGTTTGATGACTTTCGGAAAATTGAGCCTTGTCTATGCATGCAAACGCTCACTCTCGGCCTGTCCTCCCTCTTCCGCCATCCCAAGACCGGCAGCCAAGCACAATCTACCTTTAGCAACAGAATGAGAGATTCGGTGGTAAATATGGACATCAAGCCTCGGCTTTTCATGTGGGAGAGAGCTGATCAAGCGAGATTTTCGGCCCACACGGAGTGCATGAGACGGCAAGAGTCTTGACAAATTTGATGTTAACGCAGACGGTGATCTTCGATTGCCTCATATGAAAGAGAGGCAATCAATCCTGGAGACTCTGGTCACATCTCTGAAAGCCAGATGCCGTACCAACACAAGCCTCCGAATCATTTCGAAATCAACGCTACCGCCGAGAGCGACAAGCATGGTTGAGATATCCCTGATCAATATGTACGGATGCACATGCTCTACCGTAAGATACCTGGTTGGTCTGAGATCTATGACACCGCGGAGACGCGCATTCGCCTCAATCTTAACGAAACAGGCGTCTTGATCTCAACCTCCGTCGCTGTCATTCTTCGGCGAATTTCAGCCTCATCTCTATGCGAGTGTGGATGTGGGGCGATGTATTTCCTGCGACTGGTACGTGGCCGCTCAAAAAGTCCATTGGCGTTTCTGGGATACTCTCAAAAGGATCTGAGGATGCGAGACTGCGCCTGGTAGGTCCATGGCTCGACAGCATCCTAGAGGCAGGCCTCGCTTCGGGATGCAGCATTTGGAGTGCTATATCATCGTCCGGCCTTGGTGATCCAATGATGGGCGTGTTTGAAACACTCCCGTTCTCGAAGGAGGGCTGGTCAGGCCCGACATGATCGCTTGAGCCTTGCTCGCCAGCAAAGGCGATCAAGGTGTTGTTGGACTCGGGCCTTGGTCGACAGCTTAGCTGCTGGGTAGCGTCGCTCTCCAGCTGATCTACGACACTTGCATGAGATCCATGGAGTACTCGGGTGTCGTTCCGACGAACCTTTCAGGTACGTGTTGGACGCGGTGTCTTCTGTTTTGATCTTGGTCCAGCCTCCGACAAAAGTGAGATTGGCTGGTGCAGAGTATTGATAATTCATTGCTCTCGGGTCTCCATATGCCACAGAACGTCGAGGTGCAATCTTCAAGGCAAATGAGCCAGAAACTGTGTCGCAACATGTAGATTTAGTCGTACCTCGTTGCTCGGTGGTTTCTGTCCGACAGAGTATTCTGTGAATCGTGCCATTGGTGCCTAAAGACACTGGCCTCAACCTCGATGTGTAATTGCTGAGTTCGACAGGGTACTTGATCAGTGCTTCGGTGAGAGCGGTCGTACCATTGCCGCCTGCAGTGGCTTTGTACATGACAGACGTGTCGATGTGGAATGACTTACAGTACGGTGCCCGCTGCCCTCCATATTTGACGGCGCCTGTGATTCATTCCCAACATCCCGTTATGAGATTTGATATTTCATATTCCATGTCAGCTCTCTCAAAAGAGTACAGCGCCCTTCGCAGGAATGTCGCCCCCCTTGGTAGGTTGCCGCCCCCTTCAGTTTCCTCGAATAAAATACCACCTTGATCACCAGAACATCGCCTCCTTAGAAGGAGTGCCACTGCGGACCCCCCTCCAGTAGAGCATCGCCCCCTTCAGGAGAATGCCGACCCCCTTCAATAGAGCACTGCCTCCGAAAGAGTGCCGACCCCCTTCAGAAGAGCATCGCCCGCTTCAAAAGAGCACCGCCCCCTTCAACAGGGCATCGCCCACCCACCATCCCCTTTTGACACGTGTGACGGTGAGGAGAGCCCATCCAAGAAACCGACAAGACATCGAATCGAAACCATGATCATCTGAACAAGAGTAAGGTAGGTAGGTAAGTCTTTCGATTCCCACCAACTAACAATAAAACGACCAAACAAGATATAAAAAAAAAAGAGCCGGCAGGTTGACGCTCGGTTTGGGTCTCCTTCTAATACACACACACACAATGCATGAAACACATGCACCAAAAAAGAGAGCCATGGTTCTCTTAACCTCATCAAAAAAACAAATCCCTTTCGCTTGAACACGATGAATGCCCCCCCAACACCAATGCGCTTTTTCAATAAATGTGTCGTTGTTGAATGACTTTTCCCATCGTCTTTCTTTTGGTTTTCCCCTTTCCCTCCTTTTTGGAAAACGCCAGGTATCACAAATAAAATGCTTTCCGACCGCGACGAGATGGATCTGGTTCACTCCGATCCGCGAGCCGCCATCCCCAAAACACTTAGATGGGGAGAGGGAAGGTACCGGCCCAGGCGGCGATCTCAGCCTTGAGAGCCTTGATCTCCTCGACCTCGCCAGTGGCGATCTTGGCCTTGAAGTCCTTCTGCTTGTTGGCCTCCTTGGGGAGCTCGCTCTGGACCTTCTGGGCGATCTTGATGCACTTGTCGATGTAGTCGGCGATCTGAGCAAAGTCCTTCTCGCCAAGACCACGGCTGGTCATGGCGGGAGCGCCAATGCGGATGCCCATGGGAGTGAGGGCGCTCTTGTCGCCGGGAGTGGTGTTCTTGTTGCAAGCGATGTTGACGTTCTCGAGGACGTACTCGACACGGGCGCCGTCGAGAGTGGGGTTGGTGAGGGGCTTGAGATCGAGGAGGACCATGTGGTTGTCGGTGCCGTCGGTGACGAGGCGGTATCCCTTCTCCTTGAAGCTGTTCTCGAGCTGCTTGGCGTTCTTGATGACCTGCTGCTGGTAGGCAACGAAGTCGGGGCTCT
>Ga0265797_10006146_pt1 | contig 17136 bp, 17 predicted proteins | sample P2T30metagenome_FD_192433 | JGI IMG/M metagenome (GOLD analysis project Ga0265797, IMG submission 192433) | Plant litter microbial communities from East Loma Ridge, Irvine, California - P2 T30 | ecosystem: Environmental > Terrestrial > Plant litter > Unclassified | place: USA: California...
ATAGCATCCTCTATATCCTTCATATCGTAGTTGACCATGTTTTGGCTTTGTGATTCACACATCTCTTCGCCTCAGCATCAGTGGGGTTGCTACGCTGAAAAATCACGAGACGGACGAGAAGGATTGGCATTTTCGAGTAGGCCCACTCATGAAATCATGGTCAGCGCTTGTAGTTGTAAGACACTTTTACTCCCTGCACACATACACTGGCGCACATAATATTCTTAAGCCGTACCGGCCAAGGCATTGGTCAAGGGCAATAGCAGCGTAGCATCATGTCATCACTTTGCCTGTATAGGCATAGCTCTCCGCGAAACTCTCGCGCTAGATCCCCACCCGTTCCTTCCATGACAAGACCGCAGATCTTTTCCTTGCAAGTCTATATCACGTCTATATATATCAACTAGCTACTCAATTGAGCATCAATGCGTCAATCAACTACTTACTCAGCACGTTTCCCCGTCCGCAATAGCATAGGCGGTTTGCAATAGGCATGCATGAAGAACAATCGTCGCCATGGCAGCACAAGACAATCAGATGGGGCATGTGCTCATGCATTCTCTACCTTGCTACTATTCCGTCAGGCTATCCTCTGCCGTCTTTGGGCTGACGCCGTATCCTTCTTGTAGTGTCCGTTTGACCTGCTCTGCTCGTCTTCTTGCATCAATGTACATCATGAATTCCTGATATGTCCTCGGCATCACCCTGATATTCTTGGGCACCGTGAAGGTGTAGTTGAACTGTCCGGTCGGTTTGGAATGACCATGCTCCACATCCCGCACCTTGGAATCAACCCTAATCTGTACGCGTGTATAGTCACTTTGAGCATTGACCTCCTCGTCTGGTGCACTAATCAAAGGCGGGTCCGTGTACACGACCGTCGCTGTGAGGTATAGTATACTGCCTACAGGCACGGGGTTCTGAAAGGTGGACGGATCGAGCGAGACGAATGTGGGTCGGGCGTGCGCGAAAGCGGCGGCGGCAGTAAAGGCGAGCTCAAAGGTTTGCTTCAGGAGAAAGCCACCAAAAATCATGAAGTGGTGTCGATTACGGTACTGGGGCTGCATGATGGTGGCGGTTTGGAGGCGCGTCGCGTCCATGAAGACTACATTGTCAGGTTTGCGAAGCTCGTCATACGGATCTGGCAAGGTTGAACAATCAGCGCATGTCGGGTGTGGTATTCAAGGGACGTACCATGGTACTGCAGCTGCTTCTGCCAAAAAGCGTGGATGAGATCGCTTTCGAGGTCGTTCGGCGTGTGCTTCAAAAGCGAAGTGTCTCGGCGCTCCTTGCGTATTTTGGAATTGCGTTCGCCCAGAGCATAGAGACGCTTCTCTTCCGCGGTCTCTACAATCAACGGGTTGACGTTCACCGGCCTGGTTGTAGCGTTAATCTTGATTCAGATGTATGGGTCGAATGCCTACTTCTTCGTGCCTGGGTCCAAAGACACCATGGTGAAGGTGCAGTTGATCAGAACGTCTTCGTCTTTGGTCTTCTCGCCCTTCTTTGGTGCTTTGGCAACCTGCATAGTGATCTCTAAGCTGCTCCTGCCGGTTGCATATGTAACGCGGCCAGACAGCTCAAGATCGCATATTTCAGTCAGTGGCGAGTGAATGGTAATGCGATCGCAGCTCGCGGTGACGGTCGTGACGTCGTCCCCAGTATGTTTGTATCTGTAAGGGCATTTAGACGAGTCCGGCCATTCCACGTAGCTGTTGAACGCTTACGCGATGATGCCAGAGAGAGCGTCAAGATCCATAAAGATGGTACCAAGGCGTATGTGTCCCGACGAGTTGAGATATGTGTCGAGCAGCCACGGATCTTGGGCTAGCGGAAGCACAACAGAGTGATAGCTCTCGTCCATGTGCTTTGGGGAAAGTTTGCGATCTTTGGGAACTTCAGGTTTCCCAGAAGGCTCGGTAGGCTGCTTGCCTTGTGCCTGTTGCTGTCGCAGGGCTTCAACCCACGGCGTGCGCACTCGCATCGAAGTGAGCTCTCGGAACACGCCATCGGTACGCCGCGACGGGCTGGAGTGAAAGCCTCTGGACACGTGCGACATCGCGAGGACCACCGAGGAGTGGTACGTCGTGTTTTGGCATCGTGTGGCATTACTGACGCGCTGCAGCGCGTTTGCAGCGACGAACCTCATTTCTTGCGAGAGGTGGAGGTTTCAGTGTGGGGAGCGCGCAAGCGTGAGAGCAACGACGTGTGGGGGTGGGGGTGCTTGCCTCTTTCATGTCTTGGCGCTGATTGGGATGGGCAACCGCTCCACAAAATCTTCCTCCACCAATCGCCATTGTCAAATGTCGCTCTCGTCTTCCTTCATGCATCGAGCTGGTTGGAGAGCATGTCACGGTCAATCGAGCTTGGTCGTGCTGTACTGGGGTCACCTGCCTTGAAGCACGAGCTTTGGCTCACAACATTGATCACAATCTCACCAAAACAGGATGCGGCTTACCTTCAGCAGCTCAAAGCAGATCAATGTCTTGAAATGCTGGCATCTGGAGGACTTTGGGTTGGGCGTGGCCATGTCATGCACGTTGACCTGAAAATCACTATACGCAAGGAAGCACTGTCTCCCCACCAGCTGCAAGACCTCGCAGAGGCTATTCTTCAAGCCCCAGTAGGCGCTGCTACTGCTCTCACAGCATTACCTTGCTTACCCACAGCAGATATGGAACCAGCTGATGTTGAAGCCGACCCTACCACTCAATGATGCTGTTGAGCCGGGGACAGTACATCTGGATATCATCCATGCTACGACTGGGTCCCAAAAGGAGCAGAAATACCACAGACTCTTTCCAGATGTACCAGTGACAGATGTGCAGCCGCCGGAAGGCGTTGTCTCTGTATGTCTCCAGTCGGTATCCCTCTCGATAGATATTCTAGAGACGAGCCCGCGTCGAAAACCTACAGCCAAACGATCCGACAGATCTGCAGGCGAGCGCAGCATCTCAAGCATACACGCTGAAGATAGGTCGCAGAATCAAGTTGCGGCAAAGTCAACCGCGAGCAGGAAGCGGAAGCGGCCTGGTACAGAAACAAGATCCATGATGCAGCAAGTGCCAATTAATAAACCCGGGAAATCTACAGAGAACACACACTTGCCAGCAATAGACCCTTTTTTCGGTCGACTAGACCTTTACAACATGGTGGATGCATCCTTGCGTCTCTCAATCTGTGGTGCTCTCAGTAAAGCAGCGAATATATCAAAGATCAAAGCAAGCACATTTCGATTTGGTCTGGCAGATGTTGCCCCTTCAATCTGGAAGAATGGTTATCTGGCTGTGAGATAGTCTTGTGGGATGTTCGAAATATTACTGATTTCTAGACAGGCTTTATCTCAGAGAGCTCATCTCCTGCCAACGCTCACTCGCTCGCTCCAGAAGATGGGTTACGAAAAAGCAGCTTCACTTTCCCTCAAAGACAAATTCATGAAGCTGGGTGCCAGTCCGCGTAGAGGTACACATGATGATGAATATGAAAAGATACTTTTCACAAACTGTCACGGTACTCAATGCATAGAATCTATCGCGAGCCAACTATGGATACATTCACAGGCTAGCCTCCTAAGTAAGCCGACTACTTCATTGCAGGCCTGTGTTGCTTCCGATACATCACCAGGAATGTCGGGCTCGGACGATATGCTGGCGGAAGAGGAGCAGACGTGGAGCCTTCATGTGCCCAGTACACCTGGCCTTGTTGACTCATGCCACGTTCCGGTCGATAGTCCATTGTTTCGTTTGGCACCATCAGCATCCTCCGCGGTTGCGCAAAAGACTCAACAATACTGCCCACCCTTCGGTCACGAGGATTTGGATGATGGTCCGTGGAAAGCTGAAGATGACTTACTGCTCGATCCACAAACACACAGTGATATGACCCTCATGGAATATCTCAGTGACGAGGCGACCACTTCCTCGTCTTCACTGGCCGAGGGCCCCAAGCCACGATTCTCTGTCCTAGCGCAGCAACCTACTATACAGCAAGCGCAACGCAGCTTTGGTAGAATCAAGCCAGCTGATTTCTCATCAAGCTCTGACGCGTCCTCGGGAATGGGTAGCGCAAGCATATTACCGGACGAGGGACCAGTCATCGAAGAATCCGGGGATCACAATATCGATTGCGCCGACGAAATACTTTTAGCCTTCTGATCGCACACTAAGAGGTCATATTCTGGCTTGGGCGTTCTAGCGTCTTGTTCAGTAAGATTAAGTTTTCCAGTCTTGCGGAGATTTTCTTGAAGAAGGTTAAACCCAGTTTCATCCACGTTGTTTTGTAGCGCATGACCGCCACCGCGGGTTCGTAAATATCAACATTCTTGCTCCACGGATGCGAAACACTACATGCAGTGACCTTGGAATCGCAGTAGACCATGTCATTTCATACATTAACGTCCAACGCACCTGATGTCGGTCAATTTCATACAATGGGACATGAGCAGGAACTTCTACCGTGAGTTATATTTAGATTGCAACTTCTAGCCCAGAAGCTCATTCGTACGAGTTTGACAACTACGCCACCCGCGCCATCTATGGCGCACGACTCGTCGTTAGTCACTCAGCCTTTGCCGTATAGATGCCTAGCCACAGCGAGTTTGGCCAGTCGATCTAACCTGCAAGTACCGAGGTCGACGGGAAAAGAGATCTACTCGCCTGAAGTTGATCCCTGAATCACGCGTTCTCCGAGCCGCATCCTCCACCAACAGCTGTCAAGCGAAATATGTACCAAGTTTCAACCCCGATCCTTAACCCTACCTTGTTAGCCGTGTCGTTATAAGGAGCTCGCGTGGCGCAAATAGCCCGTCCAGACTTTTCGTGTCAGTAAACGTCGCCGATATACACTACCTGGGCAAGTGCCGAGGCTCCACTAGCGAACAAGAATCGGCATCGTACTTCAAACACCGAAAAAAGTTATTCCTGTGAGATCACCATCGGTAACATAAATCACCGAAGGAAGTTTTCATGTTTCAACCAAGGTATCATCCCTGGAGCAGTTCGCAGCCCTTGCCAGCGGCTCAGCAAATCAGAGGCGTGCGCCCGGACGGCTCGGAAGATCACTGAACAAGCGTGGATCAATTTCGGCTATCTCGCATCGATCGAGTCCCTCAACATGCCAAAGACTTTTAACTCATCCTATTTGCATGAACGGGTAAATTCAAAGCCCCTCCCAGCTACTAATCGCAATCCTACCATCAGAAGGGGCCCGGTATTCTCGCAGTTCTCGTCACAACAGACTTGTTGGGCAGTGCAGTTACACAGCCGCCAATCATAAAGCTAAACTACTATGACGCTTGTAGTCACTAATTCGCCCCATGCCGTGCACATGTGACGCCCTTGCATTCTCATCATCACGAACAGGGTAGTCGTTGTACACTGCAAAAGCAGGAAAACGCGCGCGAGAGAAAGACACACAGGCGAAAGCATTGAGCATGTTCGGAGAAGATCTACAACCCACATCATGGCTGCAGCCGCAAAGTGACCAACCCGTGAGCGATCGACGTCCCATGCTCTCAAAGCAAGACGACTTTCTGACCGAACTTTTGGCCCCCTTTGCAAAGGACGGTATCATCCGTGGAAAGCCATCGTCGCCGTTGTACCAACGTCATGGAACAACTCAAATTTTCTTATCCACCACTACTGACTTTCGGACTTACCGGATGGAGAATCCAGATTTTGTTTCCACACTGACTTGACGAGGACATTTAGGCTAACCTAGGCTGAAACCGGACGTGTGTACCTCCTGTTGTGCAATCTCCACAGCATGTCTGTCGCGTAGAGTTCACATTGGGCTTGAGATGCCATTGGTGCACTCGTGAAGCATGATCCTTTGGACATGAAGCAGCCACGCCATCACACGGCAGGGTTGTTTGCGTTGTCGGTAGAGTACCCCAGCCATGCCAAGTGGCTAGAACGTGAAGAAAAACGGAACATGAGCTTTGTTGCCTTTCGAATCCGCGGCACTTGACTAGGCGCAACCGGCAGACAGTGCATGAACTGTGGCGTCGAGAGTTTGTTGGTGCCGTTTGTATTTTGGCGTGTCTCCGGCCGAGCCTTGTGTTCCGTTTAGTAGGGAAGGGTGGAGCTTGGTGTGACGGTGTTTTCGCTGTAATGCCTGCAAATCCAGACTGTGAAGGCCGGAAGGGTGGCTCGCATACCATCGTTCTAATAAAGGGACTACTTGCGGGTACGCGTACAGACACACATCAGCAAAGCCTAGCTTCCATCGGCCACCTCTCAGCACCAATACCTGGGTTCCCTCTGCTGGAAGGAGGCTTGCACACATCCCCGCACACGTGTATTGTACTCTACAAAACCGTCTTCTTATCATCACACATGGCTAGAGCCTCAACTTCCAGGACACCTTAGCAAATCACCGAAACCGCCTCCGATACCTCCTTGATTCACAGTACGAGATGCAAAACACTTGACGGTGATAAGTCTTCTATTTCCAAAACCACAGCCGGAACTACGATTTCCTGGATTCAGGCCGTCGAGTTAGCTCTTGACTCTATATGACCCTTCACTATACAGGTAGGCTTTGACACAGCACCTCGTCTTCAGGCTGTTATTGTACTTGATCTCAACTAAAAAAACACACAGCTCCCCCGTGAGACCTTCTATGCGACACACAGCTTAGACTACGGTATCTCTCGACGACCTCATTCCAGATCTGTCTACGATGGCATACCAGGACATCACTCACAAATATCCAATAGGGAGCAGGCCGGCGATATCTTTCGTGCCATACTTGATCTTTTGCTCCTACGTTGTTAGCCTCATCGGTTCTTTCACGACTGTCGAACTGCTTCACCGAAGAGTGTCCGGGGGAGGATGGCGCTCGTTGTACGTATCGAACAATCGGTATCCTATCTCAACCTCTAACGAAACTGCAGGGTACAGATAGGGGGTTGCGCAGTGTCCTTTGGTTTGGTGGCAATCTGGTGCATGCACTTTGTGGGCAACCGTGCCATCGTCCTCGGTGACGGAGAAAAGGAGATTCAACTCTATTACAGTCCGACGTACACGGCGATATCTGCCGTCCTACCAGTCGTAGTCATCTTCCTAGGATTACTGGCTGCGGACAGATTCTACAAGGGAAACAAGAGAGCCATTGCTCGGTTCGGGTCGCTCGGAATTTGTGGTATTTGCGGTGGAGCGGCAGTCACAGAGATGCACTACCTCGGAAACAACGGCACTACCAACTACCGCATTATATTGAGCTTGGCCTACGTTTTTGGTGCCGCCGCTATCGCTGTAGGGGCATGCCTCATATCGTTTGGTCTCTTCTTCCACTGGAGCCAGCACTGGATGAACAACATCTGGAGACGTATTGTCGTAGCGCTCTTCCTGGCAGCTGCCGTTTGCGGGTAGGTACCGCGATACACCAATAAGAAGCCATAACTGACAGGGCGTAGGATGCACTGGACTGCAGCAGCGGGTACCTGGTATGAGATTCGAGGCTATCATAGCGGACCTGGTCAAGAAAGAAATATCAACTTGATCATCTCTTTGTGTCTTGTAAGTCGCATGTTTGACTGGTACTACGCAATACTGATAGCATGTTAGTGTCTGAGTGCTTGTGTCGTATGTTTCTTGCTGGGCTTCATCAAGCAGCGCCAACGGAGAATGGAAAGGAATCGAGCACAACAAGTAGTCCTTGCCATTGCCACCTTCGATCCCGAAGGACGGCTACTAGTCAGTCAAGGCGGTCTGATGCCATGTCAAACTATTACACAGCAGTTTCACCAGAGGACTTTTGACGAAGAGTTCAACACTGCGCATCCTGTCTTCCAGTGGATCTTTAGGGTATCTCGCAACTGGACCGGCGTCGCAGACTTGATTCCATCCATGCGAGAACACCTCAAATCCACCGGCTATCTCCAAACCGCCACTCAAGGAGGCAACAGCCGTGAATCGATGAACAGCGACGACGATTTGAGCTATTCCGCTACCTTCCGAGAGCTGTTTTGCGTCACAGCCCATGAAATCGCGAAAACGCTCGATATGAGTCTCCAACATCTGGGCTGCCTGTACGAAGACGTCTTGACTACTGGCACAGTGATGAACCGCGTCATCTGGACAGGCAACCACGGCAACAAGACCATCATGGCCGCAGATATTGCGCCCAAAGATCTAGAGGCGGGGGTTGTTAATCCAATCTTGTTTGGCAGAGGCCAAATGCTTGTGCTAACAAGAAAGGTCAATATGACAGAAGCGCATAGACTACAGAACCTGGGGTACGGATTCGCGAGTATCGACCAAGTCAGCGACCATCTATCCCGCAGCTTACAGATCCCTCGCGACGACCTCGAAAATCTGGTAGGCCGCCTACAAGCCTTCAGTGAACGGCAGTCTTCAATACCCAAGAAAGGGGCCTACCTCGCATCCTTCCTCGTGCAACCAAAGCCTGGTATGAGAGGCTTGGATGTCATTGTGCCACGGACGACACCAGGTCAGCTACCGATGGTGAAGATGAGCGACGATGAACTTGAGGGTCGGCAGCTGGGCATTCTATCCGGTTTCCATGGACTTTCTCTGGATGCGTGCTTGACACGCATTAACCAGCGATCAACAATACAATTGGAGGACGACGTGTTTCTGACAAAGTTCCGCAATGCAATCACGGACCTTTTAAGGGATTGCGCCGAAGAGACGCTGCACAGCGCAATATTCTCAGCGCAGCAGCTGGATATGATGCATGGTCAGACAGAGTCCAGCCAGGCAACAGTGTTTGCGTTCTGCGGTATCAAGGAGATATATGTCCAGTCGCTACAGAGCCTTACACTCAAGACTATCCCACTGTCCTTCTTCCAGACACATCTCCGGTCTCTACCCGGATGTGCGGATCACGCGATACTGGCGCAGAAAAACCATAAAGAGTTCAGCAGCCTACAGCAGGTCCAATCAGTAGTTCGACTTCCGGCCAACAGGTCCGGCCCCAAGTGGCCGCGTAGTCTGCGACCCAAGACGTCTAGCTCAAGCGATATGAGCTGGCACGCAGATACATGCTCGGAGAAGGGACTCGTCAAGTGCACTACAACAACCTCGCCGGCGGAAGGCTCGGCACATGCTTGGGGAGGTATCATGGTCACTTCGACCCAAGACATCCATGTGGATGAAACCAAAGATGGCGGGGACGTGGAACTGAGTGATCTGGGTGTAAAGGCCAAGATTGACAGTGTTGCTGAGACGGAGCAGCAGACGCTGGCAGACCGATTGATGTCCATTACTACAGCGTTTCGCGGCCCACATGCAACAAGGCCGTCGCTTAGCAAGAACCATGGCGGCGGTATCCGAAGGTAGGTGTCGATGACGACAGACGGGAGCACGGTTTATTCTTTCCTTGTAACAGCATTGCGCGGCGTTTGGTTTTCCACAGTGCGAAATACCCTCGATTGTAACTGGAGTGGCAGCAGTAAGAAGGCGACCTGGGATTCTCGGGTTGAATGTAGAATGACTGGACAATGAAATGCGATTATTTGATGCATGGAACTAGAAGACAAGAGAGCATGTCCGATAACGCGCCCGGTTCGCTGTAGGTAGCGGGGAGCTTGGCGTATGACGGACATTTGAACTTTCCATGCCCCACGTAGTCCAAATTATCCCACACTGTCCTACATTCAACGACAAGCATAGACTTGGTGCTTTTTTTTGTGTTAATTCAAGAAACGAGCCTAGACAGAAGCGATTCTGATCTCGTAGTCGACTGAAGCCGCGAATTGCCCGGCGCTCACAAGTCTCGGAAGCTGCAACCCACATTGGCCCCGCCAGTATGTCGTTGCCAACGAGCGCACCAACGCATACGCTCACCCCGCTCGCAACCCTCACACCACCGTCCAACTCGCGAACATGGCAGTCAACACCACATCCGTCCCTCCCCATTGTCGCAACGGCATGCTCTGACCGCAGTGTACGCGTCTACAGCCTCACATCCTTTACCCTGCTTCATTCGATCACTGGAGGGCACAAGCGCAGTGTACGGACTGTGTCGTGGAAGCCCGGCACAAGAGGACAAAGTGTGTTGGCAACCGGTAGCTTCGACTCAAGTGCAGGCATATGGCGGCGCGAGGAACACGGCGGCGCGCTAGAAAACGACTTTACAAATCGTCGCATGGGTGACACAGATGACGGTGACAATGATGACGAGGACGAGGACTATCAGTTCAGCTGCATCCTCGACGGTCATGAGTCAGAGATCAAATGCCTTTCCTGGAGCCCCTCGGGGCAATACCTCGCCACGTGTTCGCGCGACAAGAGCGTGTGGATATGGGAGGAGCTCGAAGACGACAATTTCGAGACGGTGGCGGTACTACAGGAGCATGACGGTGACGTAAAGTGCGTGGCCTGGCACCCCGAGGAGGACCTTTTGGTCAGTGCCAGCTACGACGATACCGTAAGGCTGTACAGGGAGGACGCAGACGACTGGGTACAAGTTTCCATGATTGATGGGCATGAGCAGACGGTCTGGTGGGCAGAGTTTGAGGGGAGTGGGATGAGCAAGAAGGACTGGAGAAGGCAAAAGGAGGGGCTGTCGCAAGAGCAATTGCAGCACGTAGAGGACTTGGACAAGTCTGGGCCACGGCTGGCGACATGCTCGGACGACCGCACGGTGAGGATTTGGCGGCGGAAGGCGAAAGAGAGGGATGAGCATGCAAGCAGTAACACGGGTGTGCCCAGCATCATACGCTCAGCCGCAATCGACGAGGACTGGTATCAGGAGGCAGTACTCCCGCAGGTTCACGAACGCGCCCTCTACTCGATAGCATGGAGTCGCATCACAGGCCTCCTCGTCAGTGCAGGAAGCGACGGCAAGGTGGTTGTATACAAGGAGAGGTGGCGACCGAATGAATCCAACGGCGGCAACGGTAACAGCATGGAGGTGGAGGGTACACAGGCACAAAGCCCAACCGAGTGGGTCGTGGTTGCGGAGCTGTTTTCAGCGCACGACGTGTTCGAGATCAACCATGTGGCATGGGCGCGGAGAGCAGATAAGGGAAAGCGGTCAGACGAGGAAGAGGTTGTGCTGAGTACTGGCGACGATGGTGAGGTTAGAGTGTGGACACTGGACGAAGGCAGCATAGCATGAGCGGTATAGTGTTGATAGCCATCATCATCATCATCACAACAACAATACGGGTCCAGAAACTGGCACCACAGCCCCTATCACATGCCAATGTTTGGATGGACGGGGAATCAGGATGGGAAATGCCACACGTGGGCTATGTTGGCCAGCTCCTACGTACACGCTCGCTCTGTGGCGCAGGGAGCGGTGGGCGGTGGGCGGTCTTTCGTCATGCCAAGGCGTGCAGATCTGCATTGCGATCAAGGAAGCGCCGTGAAATTTATCGACTGAGGCGAGGTGTAATCAACGCGTGTCCAGTATCTACTTGATAACCGTGCCCCATGACAGTCGAGCCTCTGCCTATCTCTCCTGCAAAACTCTACCGTGTTCAGCGTTCCATGAGGTGCCAGCTTCTTGACCCTTTGCCCACCGAGATATAATTGGCGCGGCATCTTCTCCAGACCACGGAAACCACGGTTCCCAAGCACGGTAGCCACCGTTATCACCCGCGTTTTCTCCACATCGCGGCCTACGCACCTCTCTCCCCTACCTACCAGAACAAGATCCATCTCAACACAAGCACAAGCACCGGCACAAGAACAAAGACCAATTTCTCGTCCACGGCCAGTGCAGCGAACCCGACGCCTATGCCGCCAAAACGAAAGCGCTCCACCACCTTATCCTCGGCCAAAAAGGACGCCATGGACGCCGTACAGCCCTCCTCGCGCGATGCATCTGACGAGGGCGCCGAAGACGCTGTTCTCCAGAAAGTCGCGTCCAAGAAGGAGCGACAGGCCGATGCGAATGGCACCACCAAGCGGGTGCGCGTTGCAGACCCGCACAGCCACGACAGCGACGAGGATGAGCGGGCGAGCAAGAAGAGCCGACGCACATCGTCGATTGCTGGCGACGAGCACGGCGAGGGCGGCGAGGCGGGATCCATGCGCATGGAGCCCCCTCCCAAGGCTGGCTTAGTCGACCCTGTTGGCTACAAGACGAATCCTCCACCGCAGGGACGACCGGTGAGGATATACGCAGATGGCGTGTTTGACCTCTTCCACATTGGACACATGCGCGCGCTCCAGCAGGCAAAGACGGCATTTCCACATGTCCACCTCGTCGTCGGCGTGACTGGAAACAAGGAGACACACAAGCGAAAGGGTCTTACTGTCTTGTCGGCAAGGGAGCGCGCCGAGAGTGTGCGCCATTGCAAGTGGGTCGACGAAGTTATCGAGGACTGTCCGTGGATCGTCACTGCCGAGTTTCTTTTGAAGCACAACATTGATTATGTCGCCCACGACGACCTTCCCTATGGCGCAGACGAGGGCGACGACATCTACGGCCCCATCAAGGAGCGAGGCATGTTCCTGGTCACGCAAAGAACAGAGGGTCTCAGCACCACAGGCATTATTACCAAGTGAGCAAGCATGCCTTTGATAGCCAGCCGCAAGCGCACCACTAACAAATCACAGAATCGTACGCGACTACGACCAATACATCGATCGCCAACTCAAGCGCGGAACTTCGCGCAAGGAACTCAACGTGTCGTGGCTGAAGAAGAACGAGCTCGACGTCCGGCGTACCATGGCCGAGCTCCGCGACAGCATCAAAGCCAACTGGACAACAACCGGCCAAGAACTCAGCAAAGACTTTCGCCAATTCTGGCAATCAAGTCGCCCCGCAAGCCCGGCCAGGACACCAACACGGGAGCACACGCAAGCCGAAGCCATGGATGTATCCGCGACCGCGCGATCGCCATCGGCTATATCGCGACTCAGCCATCTCGACATCCCGCGTGCACAAAACAACACGCGTGAATCATCAGAGTTTGCCGCTGGTTACAACTTGGGTTTGATTGGTGGTGTACGATCATGGGTATGTTAGCCTCGGCGAATTGCTGTTTGCCTTGACTTGCGCTTTTACTAACACTCTGTAGATGGCACGCAGTCGCCGCAACCTAAATGACAGCAGACCCCAGAGTCCGATTGACGACAGCTCCGACGAACAAGAAGTCGCTCGCAGTCCACAAGAAGCCCCACGTGGCCGCACCGGCAAACAAACAAAGAGCGATGCTGCTACTATGGATACTGCGGCTTAGGAGGCTGCAACGACAAAGGCCAAGTGTTTGTATTAAAGAGAGAGAGCAAAGAAAAGAAGCCGAACCTCTTTTTTATTTGGGAGGGGGTTTTTCCAAGTCGGCATAACAAACTTTTTACCTAATTTGATAATTGAAATTCATGTGCGCACTCGTTGGACTTTTTTCTTCTTTTTCTTTTCTTTTCTTGCTGTCTAGCCACGTGTATGTTCAAAAAGCTTGCTCTGTGATGCCCGAAAGCACCGGCTTCTGTGTGACTTGGGAAGTTTACACGTGGTTGGGGATGGGCATGGATTTGTAGTTGCGGTTACACGACGAACTGGCATTTGTAATCTTCCATGTCTACCACTGTCGTGTCGTTGCTTTGCTAATTATACATCTTCTGCCTTGGGGACACTCGGCCTACTTGGGCCGCTGGGTTACACATGTAGATGCGTGATTTGAGTTTTTTTTATAAAAATTCTATTTTATTGAAATCGAGGTAATTGTATTTGCGACGGCAAACGAAACATGTGGCATGGCTCATCAAACCAACTGCCAACTGCTTGTTACTCGTTGGTTGGCGTGCGTGTACGGCAAGCTGTGTTGTCCGTCTTGCATTGCCGGACATTGCAACGGGTCGGGGTGGCATTGCTGAAAGTTGAGGTATTCTAGGGTGATGGATTGTTGGATTGCTGGCTTGGAGCAAAAGGGGGATATGTAAGAAGGTATGTAGAAGAGAGAAAAGTCAACCAGGCAAAAGAAAAAAAAATTGCAAGTTGAACTGGGGTTCTGATACTCAGTACGCTCATTACCTTTTTATCGCATCCTGACAGATTTACAGCCTGATCTTGACTGAGATAAATCGAACCGAATCGAATCGAATCGAGCTTGTCTATACCACAGTTCTCTTCAACTACCAACACACACACACACATACTATGTGTGTAGTCCTCTTCGCGACTTCCCTCTGCGCATGTCCACCAACACCTACATATCCCTACCTTCGTCTCTGCGCTATTGCAAAACAACAACAACAAGAACAAACACCTCGAGCTTGTCCTCCAGGCCGCAGACTGAGCCACGTGCTTGCGTTGAGGGGAGAGTGTGCGTGGTGTAAACAGTGCAAAAGGGAGCGGGTGAAGGAGGAGAGGAGGGAGTGGGTGAGGGGAGTTGTAGTTGCCAAGGGGGTGTCGGAGAGGGATGGTGGCAGAGGGGGAGGGGGAAAGTTGGGGTGGGGAAGGGGGAGGTTTGCAAGGTGGTAGGGGGCAGAGTGTGGGATTGAAAGTGTGATTTCAAAGGACATTAGCTAGAGAGAGGGCGATGCAGAAGTCGAAACGAAAAGCTAGTCGGGTTGTTGATTTGTTCCTGACAAGGCCAAGTCGGGATTAGAGAGGTCAGCAAGGAGCGGTGGTCATTGGATAGGCGTGCTAAAAGTAATCATTCGTTCCTTTGTGTAAATCACAGACGGAGAGGCCGAATCTAGCTGCGGAATGCACTTCCATGCACGTTTGATCGTGGCCTTGGTTGGCATGGCTCTTACGGCTTGGCGTCAAAGTGTTTCCGTCGCATTGATCGATTAGAGTATGCTTGGGCAGACTGGAAACAAGGCGTGCTGTAGTCTTCTGCTGCCGGTTTCAACAAAGTGACCAAAACCATGTCTCGCCGGGCGTGGCTACCGTGTGAGGAAGGAGAGTTTGAGTTTGATGGGTCATGTGATATCGCCACTTACTAAGATGATGGGATCGTCGCTTTGCTTGACAGGCCACCTCTGGACTACCCATCAGCCCTACTATTTGTAAGACACGATGACTTGCAGATAACTTGCAGCCTGCAGGCGTTCTTGCCGCGAGAAAAAGAGAAGTGGTCCAAATCCAAAAAAAAGTTCGGGTCGGATTGTAGGTCATGTGACACGGCACCTTTCCTTGGGTCACGCAGAGGCGATCGTCGTGCCTGCCTCACTTGCGAGTGAATACGCGTTCAACGTGCAGGTTGTCGAATCATCTAGATGTGCTGCTAGTAAGCGGTTTCCTCCTGCCCCCCCCCCCCTCCATGTGCTGGTGTGTGTGTGTGTGTGTGTGTGTTGTTCGGTTTCCTGGACAGGTGAAGAGCTTCAGTGAAGGTGGAGTGTCGAGTTGTCGAGAGTTGTTACTACCGCCTTACAGACATTACAACCAAACGGCTGGACGTGCATGTTGAATAAATAATATGGGGCAATCTCCGCTTCTTCTCTATTCCCTGACTCTGGCTCCCGTGCTGATGCGTGGGAATAGTCGTGCTAGGAGGCCAGTCGCCTCGTAGCCTGCGCATCAGCTTATCTGTCAGTCGGTGAGAGGCTGCTCTGTCATTCCAGCCTCGCCTCCCCTGGATGTGGGCGATGCGACAGCACCCGGGGACGCGGGTTCGTAGCAAGTGCTTGTCGATAAATTTGATGCTCGAGTCCTCGGCTATTCGTCGGACCGGCAACGCTCAGAGGTGAGGCGGGCGGACGGGTTTCAGTGGCAGCAGCACACGGCCAACGATGGCTCGCTGATTCATGACGGCGACGGAGCCAAGGAGGGGAACTGTACCGCGATGGTATGACGCACACACATGGCCTTGACAAGTCCCGACACGGACACGGATACGGACACACGGAGTGCAACGCGTCTTTCTCACCCCCCTCCGTCTTTCTGTCTGCCAGCCTGCCTGCCTGCCAACTACCACTACCGCTACGTAGCCACCACTGTGGCCATCCGCCGGTCCCCGACGACCATGACAAGGCTGCCGTCTGACGAGAGCGGACCGGTCAGTTGCATGGGTGCCAGACAAAAGACCACGGGCAAGACCAAGGGACATGGAAGACGCCAGCACCGGATTTCCTTTTGGTCGGATCGTGGTTGCAACGCAGACGCTCGCCCTGCAAATGGCAAAAGTGAGGCGGTCGTGATGCGCTCGCCGACACGGCCACCAATCAGCGCACGCCCCAGCCGGTCTCGGCTTGCAGGCCTGCCCTTCTGCTGCATCGCTTCTCCCTCCTCACGACCATCGTCGCCTGCAGTGTTTGACGGCCGTCGAGACACGCGCTACCGCGGCTCCACGGCTGGCGTCCTGACACCCACGGCGAGCAAGGTTGGCGCTGACTAGCGGTGAGGGTGCTGGGATCAGCTGCATTGCAGCTTCACGCTTCACCCTCAGCACACACTTGTCCAAACTCATCGTTACGGAACGCCCTAACGCCGTCGGCCGTTCTTTGGCGATCGCCTCGACGTCCCAGACTCTTGGTTTGCACATTTAAGATATGGTCAGAGCATAATCACACTTGTAGTCTGTGCCCTCTCTTTTAAACAAGAATGCAAGGGCACCCGCCCTGCACTCAGCCTCCAGATCGCAAAACCTACCCCTAACGATACAATCGCTGTTTGATTTACGCAGCATCACCTTGCAGCTCTTCCACCACGCCTTGCCGCTGCCTGACCACTACTCACGGTGGTAGTAGTAGTAGTAGTACTACCCTTCCTGTCTGTCTCTCTGCTTTCTGCTCTTTTCCGCGCTGTTCCACTTTGCTTTTCTGGCAAAGTGGCTTTCGTCCGAAGCCGTCTCTTCAGGCTTCCGCAAACGTCCTTGTTCTGCATTCATCACGAATGCCACCTTGTCCTCTTTTGCTATGTTAATCCCTTCCGCGCCCTGAACCTGCATACCCCAAACTCGCACACGTCTACCATTTACGTGGGCACATGCCAAAAAAGGTACGACTTGTCCAAAGATGCTGCGACTGAGCGCTTGCTGGACTCGGAAAGCTATTTCGTTCGTTCCAGCAGCCACCCGTGGCTTCGTCAAACAGTCCATGAACACGTTACCAGCTTGCGTCTTACAAACGACATTGTCTTGGATAGTTTGAAGGCTAACGATTGGTAGTTCGCACCTGTAGCAACTCTATGCGCCTTTCTTGAGCACTCGCCTCGGCCGCGCCCGCCCCCCCCCCCACCCCCCGCCCCCCCGACCAGTAAGAATCAGGC
>Ga0265797_10006147_pt1 | contig 17133 bp, 15 predicted proteins | sample P2T30metagenome_FD_192433 | JGI IMG/M metagenome (GOLD analysis project Ga0265797, IMG submission 192433) | Plant litter microbial communities from East Loma Ridge, Irvine, California - P2 T30 | ecosystem: Environmental > Terrestrial > Plant litter > Unclassified | place: USA: California...
GTCGAAGTGCGAAAGTCCGCTATCGCTGGCCATCATCCGGCGGCCGGTGTCGAGCATCAGCAGCATCTGCTGGTTCTTCTCGTCCTGGTACTCGCGCGATACCAGCCGGCGCGCGCGCGAGGTGGCTTTCCAGTCGATCTGGCGCAGGCTGTCACCGATGCGGTACTCGCGCATCTGGTGGAAATCGGTGCCTTCACCGCGCCGGCGCTTGAGGTGCGCGCCGACCATGCGCGAGGCCTGTTCGGCACTGAACAAGGCAAAGCGGGTCAGCGGCACGAAGTTCGGGAACACCCGCACATCGAGTGCAGGCGGCACGGTGCGCCGTTGCGTCCACAATCGCCACGGCGACTGCAGGCGAAGCTGCACGCCATCGAAGCGGAACGCACCCCGCTGCGGCGGCTGCACGTGGTACGCCAGCGTGGTCGCAAAGCCGTCACGCAGGCGCAGCCGTCGCGGCAGGCCTTCGCTGTGCCACCCACCGGGCACCAGATCAAACACCTCCAGCCGCACTGGTTGCTCAGCCTGCAGGCTCAGCTGCACCTCGCGGCGCACGTCCAGCGCCAGCGATTCCGGCATGTGGCGCTGCACGCGTGGCGAGGGCAGCCGGCGCAGCCGCAGCAGGTCGGCCAACCCGAGCAAGAGCAGAATCGCCAGCAGCGCCCACCAGCCCCAGCGCGGCAGCCAGCCGGCCAGCACTGCACCACCCACGCCGGCCCAGGCCAGCAGCAGCCACAGCAGGGGCAGGGCAGGCCTCATCGGCGCGGCGCGTCCACCTTGGCCAGCAGGGCCGAAAGCACATCGTCGGCATCCTGGCCTTCGATCTGCAGCTCCGGTGCCAGCGCGATGCGGTGGCGCAGTGCGGGGCGTGCGATATCGCGCACGTCGTCCGGGGTGACGAAATCGCGCCCGGACAACAGCGCCTGTGCACGCGCTGCACGCACCAGCGCGATGCTGCCGCGCGGCCCCGCGCCGAGCGCGATGCCCGGCCATTTCCGGGTGGCGGCGACGATCCGCACCGCGTAGTCGATCACTTCGGCATCCACGGTGATGGCGGCCGTGGCCTGCTGCAGCGCGACCACTTCGCCGGCGCTGAGCACACGCGGCACCCGCTGCAGGTCGAAGTCGCTGGCGCTGCGGCCGGTGGTGACTGCATCGACCATGCGCTTCTCTTCCTCCAGCGCCGGGTAATCGATGATGATCTTCAGCAGGAAGCGGTCCAACTGCGCTTCCGGCAGCGGGTAGGTGCCTTCCTGTTCGACCGGATTCTGCGTGGCCAGCGCCATGAAGGGCGGTGCCAGCGGGAACGACTTGCCTTCGATGGTGACCTGGCCTTCCTGCATCACTTCCAGCAGCGCCGACTGGGTCTTGGCCGGCGCGCGGTTGATCTCATCGGCCAGCAGCAGGTTGGTGAACACCGGTCCGCGGCGGATCTTGAAGCTCTCGCTCTTGGGGTCATACACCGCGTGGCCGCTGACATCGCTGGGCATCAGGTCGGGGGTGAACTGCACCCGGCCGTGGTCCAGCTCCAGCGCCTGTGCCAGCGCACGCACCAGCAGCGTCTTGCCCAGTCCGGGCACGCCTTCGATGAGCACGTGGCCACCGGCCAGCAGCGCGATCAGGATCTGGTCCAGCACGTCCTGTTGGCCGATGAAGGCATGGCCGACCGCTTCGCGGATCGCGTCCACGCGTTCGACCAGGTCACCGGCAACCGGCGAAGGTCCACCCAGCGGTGGCGGGGTCGTAGGGGTGTTTTCCAGTTCGGTCATAGCAGGCGTCTCATCTGCAGCAGGAGGGCAATCCGCTCTTTCAGGGCGGTGAGGTCGTTGGCAGCGGGCGCGGCCAGCGCGGTGTGCACGCGACTGGCCGGCCATTGCAGCAGGGTGGCGATGGCATGTTCCTGGGCGGCGCCTTCCAGTGCGGCGGCGATCGGCGCGCGTGCCTGCAGCCGGCGCAGGAACAGCCCACGTACCGCGGCATGCAGGCGCGGGCCCTGGCGCTGGCGCAGCAGCAGTTCGCCGCTGGCGCGCACGTGTTCCAGCAGCGACCGGCGTTCGGCCAGCGGCGAGGGCAGTTCACTGCCCAAGCGCTGCGAGCGCATCCACAGCCAGCCCAACAGGGACAACAGCAGCGGCAGCCAGACCGGCCAGCCCTCGAAGAACATACGCGCCCACAGCGATGGCGGCCGGCTGGCGTACACCAGCCACATCGTGCCTTTGCCGTAGTTCGGCTGCAGCAGGTAGCGGGTCAGGTCGCGGTGTGGACGGTCGTGCAGGCCATCGACAGCGGCGGTCTGGATCCCCTTCGGGCGCAATGCGGCCGGCAGGAAGGAGTCGGTGTCGGTCTGACCCTTCATGAACTCCATGTCCGCCAGCACATCCACCACGCCGCGGCCGTGACCGATGCGGGCAAACACGTAGCCGTCTTCGTTGCCCCACTCGCGCTGCACCTTGGCGTAGGCCGCATCGCTGACGTCGAAACGGCGTCCGCTGCAGAACTCCCGGTGGCGGTCCTCGCCTTCCACCTGGAACGGCTGGCACGCACTGCCGAAGCCCAGGCTGCCCACGCCCAGCGCCTGCAGCAGGGCCGGTTCCTGGCGCTTGTCATCCTCGCCGGTAGGGGGCGTGCGCACCAGCAGGTGGCCGCCGCGCTGGACCCAGGCCAGCAGTGCGGCCACTTCCGGTGCAGGCAGTTCGCCGCTGTCCTGCAGCAGCACCACGGTATCGCCGGCGGCCGGAGACATCGCTGCCATGTCCAGCCGCGCGCGTGCCTGCACCTGCAGGCCATCGGCGCGCAGCGCCTGGCCCAGCACGTACAACGGGTTGTAACTGGCCTCGCCCTGCGGCGGCAGCGTTTCGGTCCTGCTCACCTGCTCGTGGGTACGCAGGAACCACACCACCAGCGGCACGCTGACCAACACCGCCAGGCCGATCAACAAAGGCCACAGCACGCGCGCCTTCATGCCGGCCACCGGTACTGCGCCTGCAGGCTGTCAGCCAGTGCCTGGAAGGCATCGCGCGAGGGCAGGCGGTTGCCGTAGGCGGCGTACTGCCACATGCGCACGATGGCGCCGAACAGTTCGCGGTCGCGCGCGTCGGGCATGCGGCGCGATGCACGCAGCACCTGCGCTTCGGTGGCGCCCGGCGGCAATACCACGCCGCTGCGGTCGGCCACCGTCCCCACGCTGGCGCGGTACAACAGGGCCAGTGCCTGGCGCGGTAGCCCGCGATCCCACAATTGGCGCGCGCGGGTCGCCACGTCGGGCGGCACCACCTCAGGCAGGGTGATCGAATCTTCGACCAGCGCGCCCGGGGCGGCGGCCTTGTGCCGGCCGGATCCGCGCAGCCACGGCAGCCAGCGCCGCGCGGTCAGCAGCAGGATCAGCAGCAGCACCCCGAGCAGCAGCCATAGTCCCCATTCCATCGCCAGGGCGACCATCTTCGCGGCCGATCCCACCAGCTCTTTGGATTTCCCTGCGTCGGTTTCGCGCTTCAGCCGCTCGCGTTCCTTGCGCTCGGCTTCGTCCTCGGGTTCACGTGTCTTCCACTCCGTGACCTCCCGCGTGGGACTCTGCAGCGGGTCTTCATACGCGCGCTGCACGGCCTGGCGGAAGCCGGCGGTGTCGACCGGTGCATCACCGAAGATGCCGGCCGGCGTGTCGTCGGGGTCGATCGGCGAACGCGTCTCTTCTTCTGCCTCTTCTTCTTCTTCGGCTGACGCTGTCGCGTCGTCGGCCACGTCCTGTGGGGTGTCCTGCGCGTGCACCGGGGCGTACGCCCCCGGCAGCGCGAACAGCAGCGCCAGCAGCAGCAACGGCGCGGCCTGCTGCAGGCGCTCGCGCAGGCGGCGGAAGCTGATTTCAACGTCCCATGCTTCCATCTGCGTGCGGCGGTTGAGATACAGGCCGAAGCCCGCCCCGACATGCAACGGCCCGATCACGCTGGCGACCAGCCAGAACACGCCATTCAATCCAAATTTCGCCCAGGCCGGGGTGTCCTGCCGCACCAGTTCCCACGCCGCGCGCCAGGAATCGCTCAACAGCTCCACCGGCACGAACAGGAAGATCGCCGAAAGCGCGCCGATCACCAGCACCGCTTCGAAGCCCAGGCACAGCAGCGTGAGCAGCATCGACGGACCGGCCGCCGCGCTCAGCACCGCACGCCGGCGCAGGCTGCGCAGCGGCGCGTCGGCGCCTTCCAGCAGGTTCACCGGCAGGCACACGTTGCGTACAGGGCTGAAGCGCCGCCAGCCAAGGTAACCCCAGAACCCGCTGACGCCCCAGCCGCGCTGCGCGCGCAGCGCCTGCCACGCGGTGACCGGTTCGCCGAATACATCGCGTGAGAGCACATACAGCACCACGCGATCAAACGCCGGCTTGCACCACCACAGCAGCAGCCATGCCCAGCCAAAGGCATCGCCGTGCCACCACGCCAGTGCATTGAACAGCACGAACAGCGGCGCACTGGCCAGCAACCAGGCGCCCCATGCCGCCCGCGGTTGGCGGCGTACCAGCGCCATGCCCAGTTCCATCGCCTCCCAACTGCTGCGTGCGCGCAGCGCTACGTTGAGCTGGTCAATCCGCATGCGCACCCCCGCGGCCACCGCGCCACAGCCACAGCAGGACCAGCGTCCACAGCACCGCAGCGACGCTGTACTTGCCCCACGCCGGAACGCTGGCGATGGATGACCAGAATGCTTCGATGAAGGCGGCCACCAGCAGCATCGCGGCGATGCCCAGGCACAGCCGTGCGCCGATCCGTCCACCTTCCACCAGCGCATCCAGGCGGCGTTTGCGCCCGGGTGCCACCAGCCGCAGGCCGAGCTGCAGGCCGGCGCCGCCGGCGATCACGATCGCGGTGAGTTCGAAGGCACCATGGCCCACCACGAAGCGCCAGAACGGATCGCCGTGGCCGACGTGCTGCAGGTGCCCGGCCACCGTGCCGATGGTGATGCCGTTGAACAGCAGCACCAGCACTGTGCCGACACCGGCCAGCAGTCCGCTGGCGAAGGTGCGCAGGCCGATGCTGATGTTGTTCATGATGTAGTAGCCGAACATCATCCAGTCGGTGCCACTGTCGCGGCCCAGGTTGGGTGATGACGGGTCGTACATGCGTTCCACCTGCGCCAGGCGTGCGTTGTCCATCAACAGGTGGACCAGATCCGGCCGCAGCTGCACGGCCACGAAGCTGCCCACCAGCGGCACCGCGAACAAGGCCAGCGCCACCCACATCACCGTGGCCTGGCTGCGTACCAGCTGCGGGAAATCGGCGAGCAGGAACTCCAGCACACCGCGCCAGCGGAACGCCGGCGTGCGGTACAGCAGCGTGTGGCCGCGCTGCATCAACTGCTGCAGGTGTTCCACCAGCTGCGGGCTGTAGCCGCGCTGGCGGGCCAGCGCCAGCTGCTGGCACAGGCGCCGGTAGCGCTGCGGGAACTCCGCATCGGCGGGCAACGCAGGATCCACCGGTGCACGCGCGCGACGACGGCGGCCCAGGTGCGCACGCTGCTCCAGCCAGGCTTCCAGGGCCTGCCATTCGGGTTGGTAACGGCTGACGAACTGTTCCTGCTTCATCGCCTTCCCAGCAACCAGTTGGCCATGGCATACAGGCGCAGCACGCCGACCTGCCCGTTGGCTTGGGTCAGTGGGCTGGCGATGGCTGCCAGTTCCTGTTGGCGGGCCGGTGCCAGCAGCGGGGCGCGTTCGGCGAAGGCGATCACCGCCGATTGTTCCAGCGGTTGCAGCGCAACCGGGGGCGGCAGCGCGCTGTCGATGGTGGCGGCCGGCGCACGGATGCGCGCATCGCCGTGCACCACCAGCGTGCCGGCGACCAGATCGCCCAGCCGCCGTCCATTCGCATCGAACAGGCTGCTGAGCAGGCCCAGCGCGTAGCCGAATGGCAGCATGTCCACGGTGCGCAGCAGGTTGCGCGTGACCGATCCGCTCCAGCCCACCGGTGCCCCATCGCGGGCGATCACCCGCAGGCCCATCGCCCGCTTGCCCAGGGTCTGGCCCCAGATCGCTTCCAGCACGATGGTGTAGGCCCAGTAGAGCAGGAACATCAGCGCCAGGTGCAGCCCGCGCCCGAACTCATCCAGCAGTGCCAGCGGGAAGGCCAGCACGATCAGCACGGCCGCGCGGATCGCGAAATCAATCAGCCAGGCCAGCGCACGCGGCAGTGGGCCGGCGGCACGCAGCTGCAACGGCACGCCTTCCGGCGTAACCACTTCGCGGTAGGTATCCAGCATCGGCGTTGCGGTCATCTGTGCCGGATTCCTCTCCGGCAGGCGGCCACGGGCATGTGAGTCTCGACGTCATCCTGGGTCGGAGTCTGACTTTAGCAGGTTGCCGCGGCCACCGAACCAACGGAAGTTGGCTTTACCGCAGCTGGGCCTCAGCCCAGGTACTCGTCCTTCAACCGCACGTAGTGGTCGGCCGAATAGTGCAGCGCTTCGATCTCGCTGTCCTTCAGCATGCGCGCCGGGCGGGCCGGGTTGCCTACCCACAGTTCGCCTTCACCGACCACCTTGCCCGGACCCACCACCGCGCCGGCGCCGACGAAGCCGTGCTTCTCCACCCGGGCCCCATCGAGGATGCAGGCGCCCATGCCGATCAGACTGTAATCGCCGATGCTGCAGGCATGGATGATGCAGCCGTGGCCGACGGTGACCCCTTCGCCGATCAGCGTGGGATAGCCGGCCTTGTTGAACGGGCTGTGGTGGCTGACATGGATGATGGTGCCGTCCTGCACGTTGGTGCGTGCACCGATGCGCACGAAGTTGACGTCACCGCGGATCACCGTGCCCGGCCACACCGAAGCATCCTCGCCGATTTCCACATCGCCGATGATCGTGCAGGCAGGGTCTACGTAGGCACGCGCGCCGAGCACCGGCATCTTGTCGCGGAAGGGGCGTAGCGGGTTCATCGGGTTCTCCGGTACAGCGCCGAGCCCTGCCCGGCAGAAAAGGTAGCGCCGAGCCGTGCCCGGCCATAAGGGTAGCGCCGAGCCATGCTCGGCGAGCACAGCGGCCCGCCTTACGCCACGCGCCCGCGGCGCGAACGTTCCAGGTGCACCAGCAGCAGCGAAATCGCCGCAGGGGTCATGCCGGGGATGCGCTGGGCCTGGCCGATGGTCTGCGGCCGCACGCGTTCGAGTTTCTGCAGCGCTTCGGCCGACAACCCGCGCACGATCGCATAATCGAAGCCCTCGGTGATCGGGGTGGATTCATGCCGTTGCTGGCGCTCGATCTCATCGCGCTGGCGGTCCAGGTAGCCGGCGTACTTGACGCCGATCTCCACCTGCTCGGCCACCTTGGCATCGTCCACGCCCGGGCCCAGCGAGGGCACCTGCATCAGCTTGGCGTAGTCCAGTTCCGGGCGCTTGATCAGGTCCAGCACGTTGGTTTCCCGGCTCACCGCCACGCCCAGCACCTGTTCCACTTCGCGTCCCAGGGCATTGCCGGGCGTTGCCCAGAGCGCACGCAGCCGCGCACTTTCGGCGCCCACCGCCGCCTGCTTGGTCTCGAACGCCGCCCAGCGGCGGTCGTCCACCAGGCCCATCGCGCGGCCGACCGGGGTCAGGCGCTGGTCAGCGTTGTCTTCGCGCAGCTGTAGCCGGTATTCGGCGCGGCTGGTGAACATGCGGTACGGCTCGGTGGTGCCGTGGGTGATCAGGTCATCCACCAGCACGCCGAGGTACGCTTCATCGCGGCGCGGGCACCAGCCATCCAGCCCACGCACGTGGCGGGCAGCATTCAAACCGGCCAACAGGCCCTGCGCGGCGGCTTCTTCATAGCCGGTGGTGCCGTTGATCTGGCCGGCGAAGAACAGCCCGCCCACGGCCTTGGTTTCCAGCGATGCCTTCAGGCCGCGCGGATCGAAGTAGTCGTATTCAATGGCGTAGCCGGGGCGGGTGATATGCGCGTTCTCGAAGCCGCGGATGCTGCGCACCATCGCCAGCTGCACATCGAACGGCAACGAGGTCGAAATACCGTTGGGGTAGATCTCCACGATGCCCAGGCCTTCGGGTTCGACGAAGATCTGGTGGCTTTCCTTTTCGGCGAAGCGCACCACCTTGTCCTCGATGGACGGGCAGTAACGCGGGCCGATGCCTTCGATCTGCCCGCTGTACAGCGGCGAGCGATGCAGCGACTCGCGGATGATGTCGTGGGTGCGCGCGCTGGTATGGGTGATCCAGCAACTGACCTGCGGCGGATGCTCATCCACCGTTCCGAGGAAGGACATCACCGGCCGCGGATCGTCGCCGGGCTGCTCGTCCATCACGCTGTAATCCAGCGAACGGCCATCGATGCGCGGTGGCGTGCCTGTCTTCAGCCGGTCCACCTGGAACGGGCGTTCGCGCAGGCGCGCGGCCAGCGTGGTGGCCGGCGGATCGCCCATGCGGCCGGCGGCGTACTGGGTGGGCCCGACGTGGATCTTGCCGGCCAGGAAGGTCCCGGCGGTCAGCACCACCGCTGCGGCATCAAAGCGCAGGCCGGTCTGGGTGAGCACGCCACGCACCTGGTCGCCCTCGATGACCAGGTCATCCACGGCGGCCTGGAACACGGTCAGGTTCGGCTGCGCTTCCACGATGGCGCGGATCGCCATGCGGTACAGGTTGCGGTCGGCCTGGCAGCGGGTAGCGCGCACCGCCGGTCCCTTGGACGCGTTCAAGGTGCGCCACTGGATGCCGGCGCGGTCGGCGGCGTGCGCCATCGCCCCGCCCAGCGCATCGATTTCCTTGACCAGATGGCCCTTGCCGATGCCGCCGATCGCCGGGTTGCAGCTCATCGCGCCCACGGTTTCGATGTTGTGGGTGAGCAGCAGGGTGCGCGCGCCACCGCGTGCCGCGGCGAGCGCCGCTTCGGTGCCGGCGTGGCCGCCGCCGATGACGATGACGTCGTAACGATGGAAGGAGTCGGTCATGGGGAAGGCAGGGGGTGGCCGCAGCCATCGGTTGGGCAGGCGCAGGCGCCTTGGAGGGTGGCGATTTTAACGCCAATCGTGGCCGGGGTCAGATTCCTTTGGCCCCCGCCGGACAGAAATCCGGGCAGATTGGTGAATCGACCCTAAAGTTGGCATGGAACCTGCAGATATATCCTTAGCACCCAGCGTGATCGGCGCCACTGGCGCTACGGACCGGAATTGGAACAGGGGCTGGTCCAGATGCACATTGGGGAAGCGTAGGGCCGGCAGTCGGGGGACTGTCCGGCCCTGTTTTTTTCCGGAACACCGGAGCACGGCCGTTCCACCTGCGACAGACGCTGAAACAACAAGGCCCCGCTTGCGCGGGGCCTTGTCTTTTTAGGTGCCGACATCCGACAGGGCCGGAACAGGGGGGATCCAGATGTTCCTGGCGGATATCGACGTAGATCGTATGACCGGCTGCGTCGACTTTGTCACTTTTGGACGCGGCGGGTCAATCCGGGCCTACTTTGAACCTTCCCGGCGGAAGGTTCAAGAGCCGATCACCGCTCCTGCTGTCGTTCTGTGGCGCGGTTCAAATTTCGCCACGGCGAACCACTGGGACGCGGTGCCGACGCAGGGCGTGGCGGCGGTGACGGGCGCACCTGCTGCGGCTGGGGACGGCTCATGCCCTGGCCCTGCGGCGGACGCGACGGACGCGTGTTGGAATCCAGGTTGCGCCACGGAGAGCCGCCGTTGTTGCCCGGCGGGCGGGTGTTCGGCGGACGCGGACGGTCGGGCGGCGGACGATTGCCCGGCGGACGGTGGCCATGGTGCGGCGGACGATAATTGGGGTAGGGGCGATAGACCGGGTACCCATAGCCATAGCCGCCACCGTAATAGCCACGACCGTAGTAGCCGCTGCCGTAACCATAGGGGCTGCCGCCGTAGCCGTAGGGGTAACCCGCCGGGTAACGGTATTCCGTGGACGGGGAGCCATGGTAGTACCCACTGCCGCCACCACCACCGCCACTGCCGACATAGTCATACGTGGCGCAGCCGGACAAGGCCAGCAACAGGCCTCCGGCAACGATCAAGCGCATCTTCATGGTACGGCCCCCCAAGGGTAAGGTCTCCAGCTTAGCCTTTCGCATTGAATCGCCGATAAATTCACCCGCGCAAGCATGAATGGTTGGCAATCGGCCCGGTGGGGTCTGCGGCAGGCGCTGCGAGCGGGTGGGGGCATACGTTAATCTTTGCAGATGAACGAGGCGCCACCCCCCCCCGCCCATGCCGTACTTGAAGCCGCCGCGCGGATCGCCCCGCATGCGGCCGTGACGCCCGTGCTGCGCTCGCAGACGCTCGACGCGCTGGCCGGCGCGCAGCTGGCGTTCAAGGCGGAACACCTGCAGCGCAGCGGCGCGTTCAAGTTCCGTGGTGCCTGCAATGCGGTGTGGTCATTGCCTGCCGAGCAGGCGTCGGCCGGGGTGGTTACCCATTCGTCCGGCAACCACGGCGCCGCGCTGGCACTGGCCGCGCTCACCCGCGGGATTGCCTGCCACGTGGTGGTGCCCGAAGGGGCGGTGGCCGCCAAGCTGGCCAACATCGCCCGCCACGGCGCCACGCTGTGGCAGTGCGCGCCGACCATCGCCGCACGCGAAGCGATGTGCGCACAGGTCCAGGCCGATACCGGCGCCACGCTGGTTCACCCGTATACCGACGCGGCGGTGATTGCCGGGCAGGGAACTGCCGCTCTGGAACTGCTGCAGGCCGAAGGGCCCTTTGACGTGCTGGTGGTACCGGTAGGCGGCGGTGGACTCGCCGCAGGCACGGCGCTGGCGCTGCAGCAGGTGTCCCCGCAGACCCGGCTGGTGCTGGCCGAACCGGCCGGCGCTGCCGATACCGCGCGCTCGTTGCAGGCCGGTGAGCGTCGCATCGACTTCGTGCCCGATACCGTCTGCGATGGACTGCGTGGCACGCTCGGGGCGCCCAACTTCCAGGTGCTGCAGGCGGCGGGCGCGGAGGTGATCGTCGTGGACGATGCCGCCACCGTGGCCGCCATGCGCCTGCTGCGGCAGGTGCTCAAGCAGACCGCGGAACCGTCCTCGGCGATTGCCTTCGCTGCAGTACTGGCGCAGCCGCAACGCTTCGTCGGCCTGCGCGTGGGGCTGGTGCTGTCCGGTGGCAACGTGGACATCGACGCCTTGCCTTGGTCGGCCGCATGAGCCGCCACCGTGTCGGCCTGCTGGGCTGGATGTGGCGCCTGTTCGTGCTGGTGGTGGTGTGGCTGCTGGGCGTGACCGGCTGGATCATGTGGATCGGCGAGCGCGACCAGGCGGCCAAGGCCGATGCGATCATCGTGCTCGGTGCCGCCGCCTATGACGCCAAGCCGTCGCCGGTGTTCCAGGAGCGCATCCGCCACGGGCTTGACCTGTACGAAGCCGGCTATGCGCCGCTGCTGATCTTCACCGGCGGCTATGGCGGCAGTGGTGCGCGCTTTTCCGAATCACAGGTGGCGCGGCGCTACGCGCTGAAGCAGGGCGTACCAGCGAAGGCGATCCTGATCGAAACGCAGTCACGCAACACCGTGCAGAACCTGGTCGAAGCAAAGCGGCTGATGGACCAGCGCGGGCTGCACCGGGTGATCATCGTCAGCGATCCGCTGCACATGGCACGCGCGCTGCGGCTGAGCCGGGCGATGGGCATCGATGCGCTGGCCTCGTCCACGCCGAGCACGCGCTTCCGCAGCCTCCACACCAGTTGGCGCTTCCTGGCGCAGGAAATCTATTTCTTCCACCGCGACCTGTTCGTGCAGGCGGTTGGGTAACGGCCCGCGCCTGGGCGGTGACGACCCGCTTCTGGTGGGTGACGACCCAAGTCTGGTGGGTGACGACCGTTGGTCGTCACAGCTTCTTCCTTGATCCTTGCCGAGGCCAACAGCGTGACGACCAACGGTCGTCATCCACCAAGACCGGTAATCACCCACCAGGACCGGTAATCACCCACCAGGACCGGTAATCACCCACCACGATCGGTCGTGATCCTGCCTTGGTAGCGCCGAGCCGAGCCGAGCCGTGCCCGGCGAGCGCGTAGCGGGGGCTGTATCAACCCGGCCGGCGGCGGATCGGGATCGCCGACAGCGGCACCGCCGCGATGTCCTGGCCCTGTTCGCGGATCGGCGCGCCGGCCTGTGGCGCCCATGCGTGGGCATAGATGACATCCCAGCTGCTGGGCAGCTTGCCGTCGGCGCGCCGCATCGGTTCATACGCCGCCGCCGCCGCCTTGAAACGGCCCGGCCCGGTCAGTGCGCGCCGCCGATCAAGCCGCGCGTTGGTCGCGCCCAGCGCGCGCAGTTCGGCCATCAGCGCCGGCAGGTCGTCGTAGGTCAGGGTGAACAGATCGCGGTCCAGCACCGGGTCGCGGAAGCCGGCCATCATCAACGCATCGCCGAACTGGGCAATCGGCGCGAAGCGGCTCACGTGCGGTTGCTCGTCGGCGGCGTGGAAGGCTTCGGCCAGCTCGATCAGCGTCTCCGGCCCATAGGTGGAACACAGCAGCAGCCCGCCGGGCTTGAGCACGCGGCGGAAACCGGCGAACACCGCCGGCAGGTCATCCACGTACTGCAGGCACAGATTGCTGAAGATCACATCCACGCTGTTGTCGGCCAGCGGCAACGCCGTCGCACTGGCACACACCCGCTGGAACGGCTTCAACCAGCCGGCCTGGCGCTTGGCCTGGGCGAGCATCGGTTCGGCCACGTCCAGTGCGATCACCTGCGCTTTCGGCCAGCGCTTCTTCATCAGCGCACTGGCATGCCCGGTGCCCGCACCCACATCCAGCACCACCTCCGGCACGCGGGCTTCCAGGTACTCCAGCGACTCCATCAGGCGCTGCTGCACCTCGCGCTGCAGCGCGGCGGCGGCATCGTAAGTGGCGGCGGCGCGGGAGAATGCGCGGCGCACGTGGCGGGGATCGGGGCGGGGGTCGGTACGCTGGTTCATGCGGGTCTCGGTGGAGCAGGGTGCGGCCTCAGAACGTGCCCGGGTAGGCGCCGCCGTCGATTAGCAGGTTCTGTCCGGTCAGGTAGCCGGCCAGTGCACTGCACAGGAACGCGCAGGCCGCGCCGAACTCATCCGGCTGGCCAAAGCGCCCGGCAGGAATGTGGCGGCGTTTCTGCTCGGCGATGGCCTCTGCATCGGCGTCCTGCTGCTTGGCCATGAAGGCGAAGTTGCCGCGCAGGCGGTCGGTGTCGAACTGGCCCGGCAGCAGATTGTTGATGGTGACATTGGCCGATACCGTGCGCCGGGCCAGCCCGGCGACGAAGCCGGTCAGCCCGGAACGCGCACCGTTGGACAGCGCCAGGATGTCGATCGGCGCCTTCACCGACGAAGAGGTGATGTTGACGATGCGGCCGAAACCACGCGCGATCATGCCATCCACCGTGGCGCGGATCAGGGCGATCGGCGCGAGCATGTTGGCATCCAGCGCGGCGATCCAGTCCTCGCGTTCGAACTGGCGGAAGTCACCGGCCGGTGGTCCGCCAGCGTTGGTGACCAGGATGTCCACCTGCGGGCACGCGGCCAGCGCGATGGCGCGGCCGGCTTCAGTGGTGACATCGGCGGCCACCGCGACCACCTGGCCGGCACCGGGCCGGGCGCGCAGGGCGTCGGCAGCCTGCTGCAGGGCCTGCTCGCCACGGGCGACGATGACCACGTTCACGCCCTCGGCCGCCAGCGCACGCGCGCAGCCCAGGCCTAGGCCCTTGCTTGCGCCGCACACCAAAGCCCAACGGCCGGCGATTCCAAGATCCATGTCAGTCCACCTTTTGTTGCGGACGGCGATTGGCCGTCGATCCTGCATTGTCGGTTGGCGGCCAGCGGCCGTCACTACTGCATTGTGGGTTGACGGCCAGCGGCCGTCACTACCTGCGCCGTGATGAAGTGTTGCAGCTGCGCGGCAACCTCGTCGGCCTGCCCGAGGAACGGCGCATGGCCACCGTGGGCGATGGTCTGCGCCTTCGCTGCACCGGCCGGGCACACTGCGGCGGCGGCATGCGCTGCGGCCGGTGGCACCAGTCGGTCGCGGTGGCCGGGCAACCACAGGCTGGGCGTGCGCAGCGACGGCAACACACCGCGCAGGTCGGCCGACTGCAGCAGCCGCGCGCCTTCTTCCAGCACGCGCGGCTCCGGTGCACCCGCGTCCACCAGGCGCTGGCGCAGGCCACGCAGGTCGGCGCGTGCCGGGTCTGTGTTCATCAGGTCCAGTGCGAGGAAGCGATCCACCGTGGCGGGGAAATCGACGGCCAGGTCATTCGCGAACTGCGCGAACACCGGTGCCGGCACCGCATGCGGCCAGCTTTCCTCACGCACGAAGCGTGGCGAGGAGGCCAGCATCACCAGCCCCTGCACCTGCGGCCGGGTCGCGGCGGCATGCAGCGCGAACAGGCCGCCCAGCGACCACCCGCACCACACCGCCGGCGGCGTGGCCGCGGCAATGGCAGTCACCACGGATTCGCATTCCAGCGGCGTGGCATCTTCGCGGCTGCGGCCATGTCCGGGCAGGTCCACCACGTGCAGGGTGAACTGACCGGAAAGGCGTTCCACCAGCGGCGCGAAGACGTCGCCCTGCAGGGCCCAGCCATGGATCAGGACCAGCGCTGGGCCGCTGCCACTGACGGCGATATGCATGCGCGGGGTCAGGCCAGCGCGGCGGCCGGCAGCAGCGTGCCGGCGTGCAGGCCGTCGCGTGCGCGCGCGATCGCATCCACCAGGGCCTGCACCTGCGCAGGCACGTGCAACGCCGACAGGCTGACGCGCAGGCGCGCCGCGCCATCGCCGGTAAGGCTGGCCGGCACCGTGCCGACCCACATGCCGGCCTGCTGCAGGTTCTGCGCCAGCGCGATGGCCTGTTGATCGGTGGCGAAGGACAGCGACTGGATCGGCGTTTCGGCAGCCATCAGGCCCAGGCCGTGGCCACGCGCGGCGCGGCGGAACACGCCGACCAGTTCAACCAGTTTCTCGCGGCGCCAGTCATCGCGGCGCGCCAGCCGCATTGCCTCCAGCGATGCGGCGGTCAACGCGGGCGAAAGGGCAGGGGAATACAGATAGGGCCGCGCGGTGGCAGCCAGATGCTCCAGTAGTGCGGCGTCACCGACCACCAGCGCACCGGAGCCACCGAGCGCGGCATCCAGCGCGAACACCTGCAGCGGGACATCGGAGGTGCCCAGGCCGGCGGCCGACACGCTGCCACGGCCGCCCTCGCCGAGCACGCCGATGCCATGCGTATCGTCCACGCACAGCAGCGCCTCCTGCATGCGCGCAACCAGCGTCAACGAGCGCAGCGGCGCACTATCGCCATCGATGCAGAACACCGCATCGGTGGCCAGCATCGCCGCGCCTTCGGCGGCGTGCTTGAGCTGGCGCATCGCGCCTTCGGCATCCAGGTGCGGGTAACGGCGCAGGCGCGCACCGGCCAGTGCGGTGGCATCGAGCAGGCTGGGCTGGTTGAGCTGGTCCTGCGCGCAGACATCGCCGTCTTCGCACAGCAGCACCTGCTGCACGGCCAGGTTGGCCAGATAGGCACTGCTGAACAACAGGGCACGCGGATGGCCCAGCCACTCAGCGGCTTCGATTTCCAGCGCCTGGTGCAGCGCATGGCGGCCACCGGCGGCTGGCGCGGCGCCGCCGTTGACGCCTTCGCGCGCGACTGCATCCTGCAGCGCATTGACCACGCCGAACTGCTGCGCCAGGCCGAGATAATCGCTACCGCGGAAGCTGGTCAGCGCCTGGCCCTCGACGTCGACGCGGACACCATCGCGGCGGCCCACGGCCTGCACCGGCGCGCCCGAATGCAGGCTGTCCGCGCTGGCGCGCAGGGTCTGGATTCGCTCGAACAGATCAGGACGGGCCATCGGGGCGCACTACGGATGAACGGGACGATAGCGTAACAAACCCACCGCCAGCCGGGCCGTGAGACCCCCCCACCGCCGGTCGGTAGTGACGACCGCTGGTCGTCAATGCGGTTCGGTGGGTGACGACCGTTGGTCGTCACAGGCGGGGCATAGCCCCGCTGCACTCCGCGCCCTCTCCCGATACCAGACACCCCCCACCAACCGCATCCTCATCCCCACCATGCCGCTGCCCACCACCCTCCGCACCCTCGTCAATTCCCTGCTGGGCAGCCTGCTGCCCCCGGTCTGCCAGATCTGCGCCGACCCCGGCGAGCGCGGCCACGAACTCTGCGGTGCCTGCAGCCTGACCCTCCCCTGGCACAGCGACGGTTGCGCGCGCTGCGCACTTCCGTTGCACGAAGACGCGGACGAGCTCTGCTTCCACTGCGAAGAATCCGCGCCACCGCTGGATGCCTGCTGGGCCAGCCTGCGCTACGAGGATCCGATATCCGGCCTGCTACTCCGCTACAAATTCCATTCCGACCTGGCCGCAGGGCGATTGATGGCGCAGTTGATGGCCCTCAATCCACCGCCGTGGCCGCTGGCGCCACTGGTGGCCGTGCCGCTCCATCCCCGCCGGCTGCGTCAACGCGGCTACGATCAGGCTGCAGAGTTGGCCCGCCTGATCGGCGCGCCGCGCTGGAAAGGACTCCGCCGGATCCGCGCCACTGCGCCGCAGTCCGAGCGCAACGCCGATGCGCGCCGGCACAACCTGGACGGTGCCTTCGCAGTAGTGGGGGAGGTGCCGGAGGCGGTGGTGCTGGTGGACGACGTGATGACCACGGGCAGCACGCTGCATGCGTGCGCGCAGACGTTGCGGAAAGCAGGGTGCAAAGAGGTGAACGCGTGGGTTTGTGCACGGGTGCCGTGATGGGGCATCACTTCATGGCGCCCACGAAAAAGCCGACGCTGCCAGGCAGCGTCGGCTTTTCGAAAGATGCAGCGTGAGGTCTTACGACTTCATTGCGTGCTTACGGGCGCGCATGACCGCATGGGTCTCCTGCACTTCCGGCAGCAGGCGGGTGACTTCGGTGCGCACCGGGGCCGGCACGTCGTTGTCGGTCAGCACATCCTTGAAGGCCTTCAGCAGGCGATCTTCGGACTCTTCCAGTTCGGCAACGTAGCCGTACTCGGTATCGCCCAGGGTGGCGCGGATGTTGCCGTACATCTTCTGCACCGAACCGACGAAGGTGCCGTGTTCCGCCGGCTCACCGCCGGTGGCGGCAACGGTCGCGCTCAGCGAGGTGACGATGTCTGCCTTGCTGCCGGCGATGCGGGTGAACAG
>Ga0265797_10006148_pt1 | contig 17133 bp, 8 predicted proteins | sample P2T30metagenome_FD_192433 | JGI IMG/M metagenome (GOLD analysis project Ga0265797, IMG submission 192433) | Plant litter microbial communities from East Loma Ridge, Irvine, California - P2 T30 | ecosystem: Environmental > Terrestrial > Plant litter > Unclassified | place: USA: California...
AGACGGCGAGGTGTTCAAGGAGACCAAGGAGCGCTTGAGCAAGCGCACCGGTATCAAGGGCAAGAACTTTGAGAAGGTCCGCTTCGCGATCGTCAAGAACGGGCAGAACTACAGCCGCCCTGTTTGGGTCGAGGATGGTATGTATAGCCTTGAAAGCTTAACGCAAAGTGTATTATTAGAGAGGTTGAGAGCTAACACTGGTTTGCAGATGACATTCTCTCCGAGAAGCTAGGCCACGACGACCACCTTGGCCTCGAGCACCCGAACCGCACCCGCAACAACTGGGTCAGGTACGAGAGCCTCAACATCCGCTAAAGGAACGACCACAATTCGGGGGAACGATGTTACGACATTACCGACTCGCAACCTGTCGAATCACTTCTTGTCGCGCACCAAACGAAGGAAATGTGTACATGGCCCGTTTTCACGCTTGGAGACCGATGGTTGGTAGCGGGTGGTGCTCAGGCCTTGTTATTCTTTTTGCCAGCACACACAAAGACGCATTGCTACGACGCCAGGATATTCTCTGTTTCCTTTCCTGCGCGCACGCAGCTAGACCAAACTATGCTTTTTTATGTTGTATTTGACAATGTGTTTTTCTTGTTGCATGAACATCAAAGGGGGTAGAAAAGAGGGTCAGTGTTTTGTTGGCGTTGTTAGAAAGACGAACGAGTTCTTGGGTTTTTGGCTGCTTTGAATGGTTGTGATGAACGGACCTATGCATGGTTAAAAAGACAATTTTTTTGAATAGAGCACGGGTTCCTGTGGCTTGCTTTCCATGTGATAGGGTATGAGTTGTGTTTTCCCATTTTGTTCAGTGCTGTGCTCGATGGTGGTCTCATGCGTCACTCGTCGTTGTGCTGCTTGCGAGCCTGTCGCATCCAACCGATGTAGTTGTAAAGTGTCTTGGATTTTTGTAGGCTTGCATGTGAAGAAGAAGGATGGATCGTGATGTGATCTCGTGACGAACTTTAGCCGCGAAGAGCGCCACTTTGATATGGATAGAAGTCTAGAAAAGACTATCGGCACTTGTACTATCAGTATAACTACACGATATGAAGAAACAAACCACGGTGGTCAAAATATTTACATGTACATGTACATGTACTTGCGCGCAAGGTTAAGATTAGCATTTCACCATAACCCTATACCCTAAGGTGTCTCATAACGTGCACGTGTGCATACATGTACATATGTAGACAACATGTACACGCAGGTCGGAACGGAAACGCAAGGACGATAGGCGATTATCAATGATAGGTTGTTTTGAGCCCTAAATGATATCGTTCAAGATGGGAAGTACATGTCGTTCGGGTCGCGGCAATAATTCGAAGTTTAAGTCATCCATATCGACATGACAGCAGCATGACTGCAGCAAGCGCTTCATGCAGACGCACGGCACCGTACGAATTCACCATTTTGAAGTGATGTCTTTGAAGTCGATGGAACCACAGTAGACGGCGAGTTACGTCAAAGGAGAGACACGACGTGATACATGAACATGCCGCGATGCGATGCGATGTGAGAGGAGAGAGAGAGAGAGGAAAGGCACTGAACGACACTGGTTTTCCCAGCAGCGCAAAGCCGAGCCATCGGAGGATGATAGCGATCGATAACAGCGATCGAAAGGCGCGCACGCCTAAGCAAACAATAAATTCAAACCATTGAGAAAGGCCAGAACTGTGGAAGTCCGAAAGGATGTTGCGCTAGACCGGCTCGAACGTTTGCATTTCGCCTGCCATCCGAAGCCCCATCGCGACATCGACGGGCTGACGCACGTCTATGTCATAGTTGTATCATTTTCGAGGAGAGGGTAGGGATCGGAGCCGGGCATGTCTGAAGATAGATTATCGTCGCGTCGAGTAATGTTCCATCGCTCCGCATAGTAGAAAAGCAAACTAAAATCCTGGTTGAAAAGCAAGATGGCAACTCATCGCAATCGATGATGTGAGATGGATCGAGTCGAGAGCCAAACAACTACATCATACAGAAGCAGAAAATCTAGGGTTGTTATAGCTCAATCCACAGATAGGAGGGGGTGCCTCATCAGCTCATGCAAGGTTGTTATTGCATGGGGCTAGACGAGCCATGTTGTCGTAACAACCCAGGCCGGCTGCTGTTCACAGGCTGTAATGCACCTTCATCCTTAGATAATCCCATCGCGAGCGTGGAGGCAAATGCAACAGGCGACACAAGCTCGACAAGTACTGATGTACCGTAGAGTAAGACCCTTGAAGCGTCAAGGCGATTATAGGCGATGCTTCGATCTCATCGACCGATCGCACTGCCAAGCATCATCAGGGTAGGAAACTGCGTCAGTCTGCCGAACCTTTCAGAGGAGGAGACCAGTGTTGTTCCAGGGTAAGCGAGAATCCCTAGTAGTCAAGATAGACCTGAGTGTTCAATATCAGGTACATAACAGTGTGTGCCAAAGCAGTCGTTTGAATAGGGCTCGTGCGAAGTAGGCCGACGTTGACAGACAGGAAATCTGGAGCACAAGAATGATCACCAAGGTTGGTACCGAACCTTGCAAACGTTTGAACGTTTTGCAGGGGTCATCGCGAACGTGAAGATACGAACTTCGGTCCAAGGGCATTTTCAGGCTGTTGGGTGTCTTGGTCGCAAGACACACCTCGAGACACCGTGTGCACCTCCCCTGTACCTGATAACGCGTAAGAGCTGCGGGTTCATTTGCTGCAACTCCATCGTGTCTTTGAGTGACGCCCTCGTCGCGATCGGCATTCGGCAAGAGAGGTTTAGGAACGGGGATATTATTGTTGTTGGTTGTTGAGGAGTACAGGACGCGGTACCAGCCCCTGCACTGGCCCTTCATGCGTCATCTTGCGCCGTGGTGGTGGTACGGACAAATCTAGCTGACGGAGCCTCATGCAGAGCCCTGCGAAGCAGACGTGCGCGGCGTCATGGTCTCCAAAAGGCAAGACGTCCGCGGACGGGTTTCATCCGTGGTGTATTGTCACGTAGTTGAGCCTCATTATTCGGTCCTGCTGATGTGAATTTTTGATGTGTACCGATCGGTTTGATGCGAAACATGAATAGGACAGGCCCGAGGAGCGCCAGCGCCAGGGAGGAGGCAAAGTTGTCGTCACAGGCCTTTAGAGTTTGGCCAATGACGCTAGGGGTCCCTGCGTCGGATGTGCATGACATCGTTTGTGGAGCCAAACGCTCACCTCACTTCTTGCTTGCGGAGGAGTCGAGCCCGTACTGTACCTGCGTACACAACAACTACTGCTCAATGTTCTTGAGGTCATCAATTAGACATTCGGGAATGGAAACGACCGGTACTATTGCTTGTCTCGTAAGCTTCCGATATTTCCAGCGTTGGTTATACACGATGAGCTTGGAGGTACAGCACTACAGCTTATCGCCTGTAGTATACAAAAACAACCTATCCTTGCTACTCTTGCGCGTGGCTTGCATCTGATAGGCAACCGCTTATACTGCTACGCGTTGCTGTCATGCCCCAGATGGAATTCCTGCTGGTCCCCGCAAGCCACATTCTCACGATTCGGTTGGAGGTTCGCCGTCACTCAACTATGGAGACAAGAGATCGGCAATGTGCCGCGTTCCGCAGCTCGCTAGCTGGACCCTGCAGTCGTCGATGGCCATCAACTTTCAGCTCGACCTTGCTCATCGAGCATGTCGCATGCCATCGATGGCTGTTAAAGTGGGGCGGCCTCGTGAATCGGCCTTCCTCCAGGCACTTTTGGCCCTGAGTTGGTGGCCAACACGCTAAAATGTTCCGCCTCTTTGCAGGTGCAGGGTCCAAGTCTCACAGACTGGGCCGCCGTGTGCGTTTCCAGCACGGTGGACCCGGTCGCTTGACGGCGAAAGTGACGATTGAAGATACATCATAGTGTAGATCTCCTGTGGCCCTCTGACGCAGGGTACCTTCGACTTGTTGACATCGTGATTGTTGGCAGTTGTAGTGGTAAGCCAGGAAGAGAATATAGGATCGTCCATTTCCCGTCCAAGTTGACTTTTTGACATCCACAGTCAAATCAGCACATCACACGGCCAGTTTCTTTTCAAAACACAGCCTTCAGCAATTCAATCAATACCTCTTCAATACCGAATCAAACATTCACAATTACCATCACCATGTCTGGCTCAATTGAATACCTGAACGTCGACCCCAACGTCGCCGCCAGCCATTTCCAGGAGAACTTCGACCTCAACCGCCCTGATCAAGCCATGTCTTCATACCAAAAGCAGATGCACCTGCACACCCAGAAGCAGTTCGAGAGCGCCACTGCCTCATCACGCAGACGTTCTTCCGGCGGTCCCGTCTCATCGCTCCAGCACGATACCTCTCGTGGCTCTATCGACTCAGACGTCTCCATGAAGTCCAGGTCTTAGATGCGATTTCAATCACAATTCCGCACGAACCAAAGCACACAAACAATTGAGATCCGGCCTTCGGTCACGACTTCCACGAACCGGCAATCTCTGTACGACCATCTTCACACATTAGCGACATCATCTTTCAACCACGGCTTCTTCTCTACTATTACGGCGCTTCATTGGACTCGCCGCGCATTAAGCGAATCATGGGATTGGGCAAAGGCGTTCACACCCACAGTGGGTTCTGGGATTGGAATGAGTTACGACCAATCGAGCTGTATAAGCGGCTCCAGACTCTGTGTCTTCATCTTTTCTTTACCTTTACACGTGTACGATTAGATTTACAGCTTTGATACCCAGCTTACGCTGCAAAATGATCTGCATTTATCTTCAATTTTGTTGCCTCATCTTCCTTTCCTCATCGTACTTTCCTTCATCGGGGAGTTGACCTTTCACAATAGCGCTCTAGGTGTATGTACTCTTCACACATGTATCATGACAGTCAGCCACCGACGTTATGACAGCGCCACGAAGGAGCTAACTAGCTTTACGGTCTATTTTTATGCAAAGTCAGGTGATTGGTAGCCTGATAGGCCATTCATCGCGACTGGCTAAGCACGCAGAGGTTGACACTATACATCTTACAACACAGTCAGATCACATCACAACACGACAGCAAAGATGTCAAGAGTACCAAAGGCGCATCGACATGACCACAAGGGGGGTTACCACGAGCTTCCTTGCGTCACTACGCTCGATACCATTCTTTCCTTTACTACAGTTTGGTGTTAAGCGACTTGAACTTTTCAGTATAGCTCTGTCACTCGGCGTCTTGTCATGCTGCCACTTAGGGGAACACATTCAAGGCTTCTGCTGTCTGTTTGACAGCCCTCGACCATAGCAGAACAGGTGGGAGGTGTGACATTTTCCATTTGCAAGCTACGTTCTGTAACATTCACCCATAAGACAGGCCAGCGACCCACCGGTGTTGAACAACGAACCATGCAACGCTCACACGCGTCTTCCGGGGTGTCTCCTGCGTCTGGATGCCGCGATGGGCCTCCTGAATCTGACGGGCCACTTGGTGATATTTCCCACACCGCTTCTCTGCTCCAAGCTGGAAACAATCTCATCGAATTCGCTGATGGCATCTAAATCTTCGCTGTCCGCACGTCAGCGTCTGGCATCGCACACGAATACTGGTCGGACTACTTACTCGCGCTGCTCAACGTGAGACACATGATCAAGGCTGCGGTCGCGAACACTTTCTTGGTATTGGAGCGTCAGGTCCTGGATGCTACGGAGTTCCTCGTCGGTGATGAGGGCCACCCAGCGGCGCACCTTGTCGATGTTGCAGGCGTTGGCGCAGATGTAGAACTTGCGGAGATGTTGGTACACGAGTCGGGTCTCGGCGCGGATCTGACGGCAGACGTGCAAGAGGCTCGGTCTGGGTTCCTTCCAGTCTGGTTCGATTCGAACTGTGTAATCGTGAGCGAGGGCGAGCTCGAATATTCTGTTGCGTATCTCCGGAGGAAGCTTGAGGAGGTGCGACTCCTCGTCGTTGACGGTGAGGTGGTTGGCGGCAGCCTGGTGATCGAGCACCATGGCGTGACCTTGAGGATGAGGGTGGAGCTGGTTTGTGGTGTTGTTTGCTGACTCTTTGTTCGCAGGCGGGTGGTGACAGTCGGTGGTGGTTGTTCGTCTTAGGGAAAAGTTTTTCTTCTTATAGAGTCGCCTGATGCAATAGGCGACGCAATAGCTAGCATTGCACAGGTATTGCGTCGTTCGATTGCATCGTTTCACTACGTAATTGCACAACCAGGGGCCAAAGCATAACTATTGCGTCGTCCACCACGACGCAATTGGGCAAGTCACCTCCAGAACCATAGAAGATGATTCTCGTGATCTATGTCCACATGGACACTCCCCTCCACCTCTTCTTCCTTTTGACCACATCAGTGAGGAGTACGTGGGCCTCTGAGGCCTGGCTATGATGCTTTCCACCTGCCCTCGTTCAAGATCCGACAGATCAGCCTCCTTGCTACTGGCTACTGCGTCACCACCTTGATCACCGTCACCTCGTACCCTGCCCCTAGCTCTCTTCTATCACAATATATGGAGTAATCTTTGCAAACGTTGGTGGCGCATCTATAACGTCTGCAGAACCGGAGGTGTGCTTGGAATAACTTCCGGCGAATCTGGAACACGTCAAGATCGTCCATCCCTTCAACTGGTTACTGACCTGGCATTAATCACTCTAACCTGGCCATATCCTTTTTTCAATACATCTCAGGTCGATCACTGATTGGAACTTAATATCACAGTCCAAGTAAGGTACCAAGTAGGCACCGACCACAAACATGTTACATGTTTCGGCCGCCACTTCGCGAGACTTCCTCTCTCTGCAATCCTGGAGAACATGAAAATCGCTGCCCAGTCTCCGTTTGCACCGGAGTGTGTGCTCACTACCGCGGAGTTCACGGCAGTGGTTTCGCCAATTTCCTTGAGCTCTTCGCTGCGGCTGCCACCAGTCTCGCCGTCCTAGTCCAAGTCGTCTAGACGCAGACCAGCTTGGATGTGATTGCGCTCATCCGCAACGAGAAGCCTGCGCTTGTGCAGCGTCGGGTGTCTGCTCACTCCAGACGGATACGCCAAGGCTACTTGCGAGATCAGGCCTTCCTTGCAAATCTTCATCTCTCCTTTGGTGGTTTGCAAAGGTTTGCGGACGAGCTCTGAGGGCTGTTTGATCTCCACCGCCGATTCTGTTGCTTCGCACGTAGACGCCGATGTGGTAGCCTTTGCCAAGGACTTGGCCGAAGTTTTCGTCTCGATCAGCATCGTGGCCTTCGTCGCTATCTGTCGTCAGGCGCTGCGGATTTCAGCGAGTCTTCTTCAAGTTCTTCCCAGCTCATGCTCGGCATGTGCAGATTGACCAAAGCTGTGCCCGCGTCTTCCGCCTTGATCCGGAGCAAAACTGGTTTACATTGCATCTCAGCATCGGCTAGAATTACAATGGTTGCTGTGTTTGGAACGTCCGATGGAGATGGTATTGGAAGGACGAAAGTCTGCTAGCCACCGTTAGAATACCTCCCTCACCTCTAACAGCGTTAGGCTAGAACCGGATCGGCGAAACGTCGTGCTTTTGCCTCGCGCGACCTCTACCTCCTAACAAGACGGGACACGTCCACATACATACGGTGTTCACCTCGTTCCATGCCTTCATGCACTAGCGATGATGACAGACTCTGAGCACGCACCAGCTAAGTACATTACCTGGAGGGCACCGGCCGCACGAAAGATTAAATGTGAAGATCATGAAGAGAGTCCATGTCCAGAAATGCAAAAAAAGTTTCGAAGAATTGAATGTAGTAGTTTACGATGCAACCGCTTCATAAAAACAAAACAAAGCAAAGCAAAACTTTTTACTTCGCCTGCGTAGCAGCCCACGCCTCATGCAACTTCTTCTGCCTCTCCCAGTCCTTCCTCAACTTCTTCGCCCTGCTTTTCGCAACCTCCTTGCCCTCAGCATCAGCCGTGGGCAGACCTTCCGCATCCCAAGCCGAGAATTCGGTAGTCCTGAACATCTCAAGATGGCTCAACTTGCCCTTCTCGAGACGCTCCTTCTCGGCAGCCTCAGCGTCACGCTTGGCCTTCTCTTTGGCGGCAGCCTTGGCCGCGGCGTTCTTCTCGCGATCAGCGCGTTCCTGGCGGAGAGAAGCTGACAGAGGTCGGACGAGGGAAGGCTGGCCTTCGCGGTCCTCGAGGTAGATTGAGAGGTTCCAGAGGGCGGTGTCGCGCAGGTGATCGGAAGCAGCGAGGTACTCTTTAGGAGAAGCGGAAGCCGATGAGAGCTCGAGGATGCGGCGCTGGAAGTCTGCGTAGACCTCAGCGTAGGGGTTGTTGGCTTCGCTTGGGGTGCCTGAGAGGGACCCGAGGGCAGCGACGTCGAGAGTGCCGGCAATAGCCTGCTCACGAACGCGATCGCGGAGGGAGGCGAGCGGGTAGATGTGTGATTTGGCATCTTCAGGAATGTCAATGCCGGACCAGCCGAGTTGGGTGGGCTGGAGAGGTTGGCTGTCTAGGCCGAACATGTGGACTTGCTCCGTAAGCCATTGAGCGATGGCGATGGAAGTGGTCTCAGGAACGGCGGATGCCGAGTTGTAGGCGGTGATAAGGTCAGAAATGACACGCATGGCGGTCGGGGTATCAAAAGAATCGCAAAGGGCGTCGTGGAACTTCTGGCTGGCTGTGCTGAGGTGCTGGAGAAGGTCGGAGCCAGAGCCTTCGTTGGCATCGTTCAAGGAAAGACCCTTGACCTGGGCTTCGGTAGAGCGTTGCTGGATGTCACGGACGCGGATGAAGAAGCTGTTGAGCTTCTCCTCCCAAGCGACACCAGCCTTGACAACCTCACCAGTGATCTCAAGACCATCCCGCCAGTTTCCGAGGAGGAAGACGATGCGCAGACCTCTGGGTGTCCAGTCTCCTTGGGAGATAGCCTCACGAATGGTGGTGAAGTTCTTCAGACTCTTACTCATCTTACTGCCCTGAATGCTCAAGTGACCCATGTGCAGGAAGTAGTTGACCCATTGGGCATGCGGGTCGACATGGTCCTTAGTGCACCAGTAAGCCTCTGACTGGGCAAGCTCGTTGTCGTGGTGTGGGAAAGAAAGGTCGATACCACCAGAGTGGATGTCAAATGTCTTGCCCAGCACATCAGATGCCATAGCTGAGCACTCAATGTGCCAACCTGGCCTACCCTCGCCCCACGGCGATGACCAAGATGGCTCGCCAGGCTTGGAGCCCTTCCATAGAGCAAAGTCGGCACCAGAGCGCTTGAAGCCAGTCTTCTTTGTGGAAAGTGAACCCTCGCCGTCAGCCTGCAGCTCCTTGTCGTTCCTGTTCCATGGCTCCAATCGAGCGTACACACCACCGTTCTTCTCCCAGTTGCCCGTGTCGTAGTAGACTGAGCCCTCATGCTCGTAGGCGTATCCGTTGTCTTCGATGCGCTTGACAAAGTCGACAATCTGCGGTCCATATTCCGTCACGCGGGTGAGCTTGCTCGGATATTGCACGTTAAGTGCTTTCATGTCATCGAAAAATCGTTGCTCATATTTCTTCGTAAGTTTCGTAAAGATTTCGTGGTCGTTGCCCTGGACCGAGCTGCCGTACAGGGAGTCGATGTATGGCAACAGAACACCAGATGCCTTCAGGCCGAAAACGTCCAGATCTTTCTGCTCCAGCTGCAGAGCCTCGGCGGCCGAGCGCGTGGTGTTCAGGTGCATCTTGACCTTGGCTTCCTTGTCGCCAGGCGGTGTGCTGTCGTTCGCGACAGACTTGCCCTTCAAGACATGACCGTATGCGCGCTCAGCCTCTTTTGTGTATGCTTCGGGTGTTGTCTCGGAAGGAATGAGAGGGAGGTTCTTCTCCAGGTATGCGGCAAGTGCCTTGTTGGTGGTGTCTTTCACATCCTGGTCCACCTCTTTGTGTTTCGCCAGCCATTCGGCGAGCAAATGCTGTTGTCTCGCAGCAAGAATGATTTTGTCGTCCACATCGGTAATGTTCATGACGAAGTTCACGTCAAACTTGAAGTAGTCTTGCAGGATGCGGCGAATGATATCGGTGGAAACATAGTTGCGGGCATGGCCTAAGTGCTGGGATCAGTCAATCAGTTGTTGTCTTACAAAAAGTGCTAAAATGCAAACAGAGGCGGCAGTGATTATTTAACAGGCCAGTCGTCCCTATGGATCCTTGTAGAAGCTTTGCAAAGAAGTTCACTTACAGCATCATCGTACACTGTAGGACCGCAAGCATACCAGCCAATCTTCTTTCCTTCACGATCCAGAGGTACAAACTCGTTCTTGCTCCTGGTCAATGAGTTGTACATGCTTAGCTTGGGCAGTGCTTCTTGGGCAGATCCGACTAGCGGCGCAGGAGGGCGCCATTCTGCCTGCTGGACTGAGGCCATTGCGGGTGCTGAGAGGAGTTTTGTGGTTGTGTATGCTCGTCCAGGATGTTTCGCGAATCTTGATCGCGGGCCAGGGAATGGCTTTAATAAGGTTGTTGCTCGGAGAAGAGGAAGTTGACGCGTGAGAGGTCGAAGGAGTGTGTGCATGTATTCCGAATGGAGGAGGAGAGGGAATATTAATGCAAAGTGGAGCTGTATATGCAACTATTCTTGCTACACCAATCCAAGACCCTTCGACTCACATGCACGCGCGAGGAAGGCTCGATGGCGTACTGGCGCCCGAGCTTCGGCCCGTCTGATAAGAGTCATAGGTCTGAATACTATATACAGATGACCTGTCGTTGTGAGTCTGACCTCACTCCGTATTTACTCACAAGGTCACGAGTACAGACGCACAGGGACCACGCCAAGTCATCGCTATAGAGCAAGTGTTACATCGAGTTGCTTGTCTACACGTTGTGAATATGCTTTCCACGCCTTCACGTGTCAATTTAGAGTGCTGACAATGCTGATACAGTATGTAGACCTCTGCACAGCAGAAGCTTGGGCTGGGAAGCTTGGTCTCGACCCCGCCAACGCAGCCAAACATAAACCATAAATGGGCAGCAACGGTCCCTCGACTTCACACGAGGCCATCGTAGTTGATTCTAGTACAAAAATCAAACACTAGCTTATCGCGACCATCTAATTCCTTCAATTGATACGTACTGATCTGCATTGCGTTACCCAGCCTTTTGATATCGAAAACAGACGATTCCCATCCTCAGCTTCGTCTAGCGAATCCTTCGGGCAATCGCAAGCCACGTTTCGCCTTAACCATAACAGATTCCAATGCCCTGACGCGGCCATATCCGAAGAAGACTAGACCCCGATTCTCCGTAGACACCTGGAGCTCGAGCATAAGTATTCAGCTGGACCTCGCCTCGCCTTATCTCTCATCCCGTGTCTTCATCGTTTCCCATACCATCCTCACTGCCACTTTTATCACCAACCGTGGCCAAACAACCTCAAGCGACAATTGGGTATACCTAAGCTGTGTCTTCGACTATTTGTCAAGCACACACCCCAGTACCTCTCACCACCATGGACTCTCCCCAAGCTCTCCTCGCCGCCAAAGCCATCTCAATCCCTCTCGCCTTACTCGCAAGCGGCTACGGCATCTGCGCCTCCCACAACATCGTCCCACGCCTCTACCCAGAGCCCGTCGGCGTCGCCACTCCAATCTTCGCCCACGTCTTCTTCACCGGAGGTTCCGTCGTCGTGCCCACAGCTCTCACCTCCGTCCTTGCAAGTGCCTATCTCGCCTACTCGCTCCCCAGACAGCGCCGTCTGTGGACTCTTGCGGCCGGCAGCACGCTATTGACTTTGGCTTGGACGAAGATTGTGATGATTCCGGGGATTAACAGGTTGATTGCTATCAGTTTGGACGCTGCGTTGCAGGCGAAGAGCGAAGCGAGTGGGGAGCATTTGCCTTTGTTGAAGGCGTGGGTTACGCAGAATTATGTGAGGAGTGCCATGTTCTTCGTCGGTGGATTTGCTGGGCTTTGGGCTTCGTTGACTGCGTGAAGGTAGATAACGGGAACGAAATTGGCAAGCGTGGACCAGTTGTGCTGTATATCGATAGTTGTTTTCTCTTATCCCTGATAGCAACACGATAAAATCCCAAGACTGGTCTATTGAGGATGCTGATTGGAAATGTTGATCAGACAGAGCACGCTTGGTCTAGCGGCCTCCACCATAGCTTGTTGATTCTTAAAACTACATGCCTCATCCGAACTAAATGCTCATTGAGACATAACAAATCATCCCCCAGATAACCATGAATCTTTGATCGATACAAAGAGCCTCTGGAACATCGTTCGCTCCGCATGACAATCTTTATTCAGTTGCCCACGCCTGGAGGTTTTCTCCTCGACTTGCTGCATCATCATCAAGTATAATCACAATCGGATTGTTCGTCATCGAACCACAACATACGTCGAAATGCACTTTTCGATCAAGGAGCTTGCCTGGTGTTCTACCTCTTATGAAGGGATATATGCAACACCGTCCATTTTCATTCATCAATCACCGCAAGCCTATTATAGTCTAACCCGATCGAGGCAAAATCGCGAGCCTGATTCTACTTAGCGAGGTTTTGCAACCGGCAGTCCAATTTCGGGCCGAAAGGCATTCTCTGACCAAATTTTCCATGGATATGATTTTAAAATGTCCCCCCAACTTCAATAACGCAAGCCTGGTCTAACGGTTATGATTTCTGTCTAACAATCAGTTGCAAAATGAGCTCTATTGGCAGCACAGACGGTTCCCGGTTCGATTCCGGGGGTTTGTAACAGATGTTCAAAGTCGATTCTTTTTACTCTTTTTGGACGATTTGATCGATATCTTAGATGGCCAGAGGTGTCTGGGAGAGGTAGATACTGCTGTCTTGATCGTCCGGGCCGGTACAACACAGCGGAAAACGTCGAAAGGATTTCTCAGGAAGATTTCTCCAAACCTTATTTATTTGAGAGACTATTTTCCAAAAGGAGGATGATTAGCGCCAGGCGGAGGAAATCCCTCCCTTCCTCTCTACAGGTTCATCCCCAAGTACTAACATTACAGAAAGCAACAAGCCATATGAGATATCCTCCTACATAACTGTACAACCAATCATAGGTAACACAATCAAAGACAGCTTAACATATCCAGCGCCCTTGACTGTCCGGCGAACATACTTCTCGAACTGTGCGTCTGAGCGTACACGCTTCGCGATGGCATCCTCGATGACCGAGTCGACTTGCATCTCCAGGCTTCCATCCGCGAACAAAACCACCCATTGGTCTTCTTTGTACGGATGCAGGATCACATACTCACACTGGTCAGTTTCCTGGCTCGCTTGTAAGAGTGTCGCGCAATGCTTACCGAAGGCACACTCTTGGCGCTGATGAGAACATTTTCCAGCCCGTCGTAACAACCGTGCAGCTCTCGGTCGAACTGGTTCGGCCAAGCTGCGACCCAAGTCTGCTTCATACCGAGCGAAGCGGCAGTTGGCGATCCGTATGATAGCAGCTGTGCCTTCAGCTTGCGCGGCACACTGCTCTGTTTGATGTTGTCTGGTGTCCACGCAAGGTAAGATGAATCAGGTCCCCAGACAGTTCTCACGTTCTTCTGTTTGTCGCCTAGCTTTTCATACCAGGCCTCTAGTTCTGAATCTTGACAGCTCATCATGACTTTTGCCGCGAAATCTGTCAGTTGGATGCGGAAATGATACTTGGGTTGATTCGACCACGCGCAACTCACCCCGAACAGGGACGCCGCGTTTCGACGCCAATGTCATCTGGTACGACCCATCTCGTCCAACAGATAGCCAGGAACATGGACTTTTCGATGGCGACTTTTCGACCTTCTTGCTCCAGTGATCCAATATGGTGGCGCTGGGAGTACTACCGCTCAAAAGCCCTCGGATCTTCATGCCGTGCAACATCAGAGACCAATTGCCCCCCTCCCCAAATGCGAACCAGCAGAGTGCAGACATCGTTATGTTGATCGAGTTGCTCGACGACTCCGGGTAGAGCGCGTGTGCCTCCTCATATGATAGCCTGCTGTTCTAGCACTTTCGTGGCTGATGCACGTTTTCCGTGTTTCCCAGAGCTAGAAGTCGTTGTGGCTTGCGATAAATACATTCTCCTCACTTGGTGCAGTTCGGGCACTGTCGTTGCATCTCCGGCCAGATCGTCCAAAGATGCTCCAGGCGGCACACAATGCAATCATCCCACGCGGTCCGCCAACGTAGCCAGCATCAATTCGTGCCACCAACAGCCATCGCGCTAGTTCAATCCGCGGCGAGATCGTCCAAAGATGCTCCAGGCGGCACACAATGCAATCATCCCACGCGGTCCGCCAACGTAGCCAGCATCAATTCGTGCCACCAACAGCCATCGCGCTAGTTCAGTCCGAATGTAGACAGAGACTTGCACGCTCGTTCATACAAACGAGGCTGTAATCTGGAATGCCGTGTCGGAAAAGCTGTCACGTGGAATGATTGGAAAGCGGAAATCCCATGCAGTATGCAGCCACTGCGCGGGATGCAAGCGAGTTGGGATCTGCGGCTTGCATTGCGGCTCTTCATGATTGGAGCGACCTCTCAGTCCAGGCACGGGGTTGAACCCCGACCTCGAGCTATTTACAGTGACGCTACGTCCCAGGATGTCGTCCCGTCTTCGTGTGGCATGCAATGCCTCCATTGATGTCTGGTACGCATCGAGCTGAACGCATTGTGGAATTTTCACGTCTGCGCCTTGCTGTCCGAGCACGCGGTGGCTCGATAAGGGCGTCTGCACGAGGACGATTGAGGCCTGCGGGGATGTTCTAGAGCAGTTCAGTCACAGAATAGCGTCTACAACCATGGCAGTGTCATGTGTTCAGTAGATGATGCAAAATTGTAGAAATACAGTATAAAGAAAGATAATTTACTTAGCCTTCGCATCCTAGATTTCCAAGTCTATCGAACCCCCTCTCCAGCAGCGCGCCTTACCAACACAACAGCTTACGACCTAATAACCGCCATGACCCCAGAAGAAAGGCGAGCAAAGCTCGAAGCCGCCCTTGACTCCTGCGGCGACCATGCGATCGAGCGTGACTCAGCGCGAAAGCAAGGCGACCAAGCTGGCATGGCAGTCGCAGACCAGAAAATCGCCAACGACATCGACAGCATGAGCACCTACAGCGACAACCCAAAAGACGCCGCTGCCTCCAAGAAGCTGGCGCAAGAGTATCGACAAGGCGACACTCGTACGCGCGACAAAATCCTTACAGTCCTCAAAGGCTCGCTGCTCAGCGGGAAGCTGGTGGGGATTGCAGCGTTCCTCACGCTCAGCGTTGCTGCCGTGGGCACGCCGGCGCTTGTTTTGGGCGCTAATGGACAGTGGGTGGAAGGCAAGGCTATTCAGCACGATGATGGGACGACGGTGTTGACAGACACTAATGAGAATGGGGTCGTTGATACGATGCAGTCGTTCGACGTACATGGCAATGCGCTCAGTGAAACACAAGCGATGGGGACCAGCGACGCAATCAAGGAGTTTTTCAGCTGGATTTTCTAGAAGTGGTAGTGAATTGTACAATTGTTCCGTAGTCGTCATACTTCTTATTTCTGATAATTTTAGTTCTATGGGCTTTTGTATAAGACTACAGCCCCATCAGAATAACGACTCTGCCTCATCGGAGCTCTTAACATTCCCCCTCATTATCGAACCCAGCCGCCCTTTCTACTGCTCTCGCCGCGCAATGGGGTGGTATAAACACCAGCGGCAGCGTACCATAAGCCTCCCATTCCGTACCGTCCTCAGCGGGTTCGTCATAGTACTTGAACGTACCAGGCTTGCTGATGGTAGGGCTGTGGCATGTTCAATCATATACGCTGTTTATTTTGAGGTCGAGAGAGGGACTAGAAGTCGGACTTCGACCTCAGATCGCAGAATTTGCTGGATCAGGCTTCCTTTTGTCGACAGTGCTGTTCCGACTTAGTCAGGGACTAGAACATACCATTATCTAGACCACATTAGTTCTATGCCACTAGGCTTGAGGTGTTGTGTTTGCGGGCGTTTCCAAGGACTGGATTTATTGGTGCGTGGGGAGGATTTTACTCCCCCATCACACCAAGTTTGCTTCATCGATAGCTTCCATGAGTAGCACTTGGGGAAAATGCGATCTCTTTGGAACCCGCCTCCGCGAACCAGTGGTGAGAAGAATTCGATCCTTCGTCAGAGTACCAGCTGGAGCTTATGAATCGTCAAAGCTCCGGAATTGTGTCTTACGACTTTGGAGAGTCCAAAAGGACCAGGTCAAGTTTATTTGATCTGTTCCGGAACATACCACCAACTGTGAAAGATAGGTTGTATATAAACATCCAGTGCGAGCGAGCAAGTGAGATCTTAGCAGCTCTGGGCATCGATTGGAGTTTTGTAATGACGCTACACCGCTAGATCAAGCCTGCCTTTGCAAGAATCCTATTAGGACGAGATATCTCATCTGAACAACAGGCTACACTTGATCGTTGGATGCGAAGGGTCACGATAAGGGTTGATTACCGCTGGACCAGGCTGATAGTGAATCGAATCTATCGGAGCGTTCAAAGCTCAACAATAAGCATAGACTTGACCGACACGTGTTGCGTAATGTGCTGCTGTTTGGATCTTGCTCACATCAACAAAACATATTTTTTAGTTGTGAGCTGTAGATCAATCGTTCGTGCTCCGGCAGTGGCAAGTGGAAGCATGATTCTAGTCGCTACGTAGCGTGCAAGGTCTTGTAGAGTACCAAGAAACGGAGTTCGTGTGTGCATCAATCGATGATCGCTTGCTTTCAGTAATATAATCGCTAAAGTCCCGATGTGTCATAAGGTTGCATCTTATCAGTGAACAGCCGTTGGGGATAAAGATGCCGATGTTAGACATGATAAGCCGGCCAAGACAAAGGAAGCAACTCTCAAGACCGGAGGGTTGTCGCGAGCGTATAGGTTTGGCAAACCGGAAAATTCAGTCATTTTCCTTCGCACCTTCAAGCCCAATAGTGTACATCACCTTGTTGAGTTTGCAGACGGCAACGTTCGCTGAAGATCAATTGCAATAGTAGCAATGATGACCAGAAGGAGAATGATAAAGTATCTGGAATCAATCAGCTGCGTTCAACAAGTCTGGTTGCCTGTATACTCCTACCCAGCAAAAGCGATCATGAGTTTTGTGGACCTCCAGGTTGTGGTTAGTAGCGTCATGGCGGCAAAGGCAACGAGGAGGCTGGCTACCATTCCGATGCGCCACCCCCAG
>Ga0265797_10006149_pt1 | contig 17131 bp, 26 predicted proteins | sample P2T30metagenome_FD_192433 | JGI IMG/M metagenome (GOLD analysis project Ga0265797, IMG submission 192433) | Plant litter microbial communities from East Loma Ridge, Irvine, California - P2 T30 | ecosystem: Environmental > Terrestrial > Plant litter > Unclassified | place: USA: California...
GAATTAATTGCCACAGCTCACCACTCCCTCGGCTATCGAACACCCATTACCCCTCTATCGCCGGAAGATGATTCAATCCGAGCAGCCTGGCGATCAAGTAGTCAAGCATGCCTTGATATACCCGATGGCAGCACAGTCAGCCCCTCCCCAGCGACAAAGAGGAGGCGTATGCAATCCGCGCCAGACGTTCTCGATTGTCACTTCGGATTGAAGACGTCCCCGCCTACTCCACCTACTTCGTCGCCTGTCTCGCGACCGGCCCCGACTGAGATCGGGCAGCGACTAGACTATCATACAGCAAATCAGATTTCGGACGTGCGCGAGTGCCCTATTGTCAGAACGCCTATCTCGAGTCCGAGACGACTCGAATCTCCACTCGATTTCTCGGTTGAAACAACACGAACGTCGGCACCGGAATCGAACAGGGATGTGAACGGGACTTTAATGCCAACACCACCCCCTTCGTCTCCGTTCAGAGCATCACACCCCATTATAGTACCGCAAATCATGAGAACACACACGCCGCCGCCTCGGCGTAAGAGGATCAAGCCACTATCTTTGCGTTCACGCTTGAAATTGGCTGCCAGGAGATCAGTCGCTGGAGCTTGAGCTCGAAACCATTCAAATACATCACTCGAATTTGTTGTATGCATCTAATTTTTGCATCCTCTCCGCAAGGATTCCCTCTGAGTCTCATCAAAATCGCTACTTGTGTTGATTAATTTGTCACTGATTACTGTTACATATGGTTGATACCTTGCTAAATATCAATCCAACACCTTTTTATCATATGTCAATGTCTCCGGTGGGAGCGGACTCCACGATGTAGCCTTCCTTCAATGTCCATTACCCATAGAGGGCCATATTTGTTCTCCGTGATACACCGGTCCTGTAGAATTTGGATGCGATACTTCTGTAGCCGGGGGCTGATACGAATAAGCGAAGGCCTCTGACAAGATTTGATCAATCATGACCGGATATCCATTTGACGCAGTCGCCGGATGGGCAGGATCGAATTGCGGTGGGGGATGATGACCGTTCTCAAGATGTCCATTACCATTGCTATCGGTCGAAGGGCCAGCCATCCACCTGTCTGAGGTATTCATGTAATCGTGGTGAGAGGCAAGTGATTGTCTTCCATCCATATTCCCGTCGATATGTTCACTCTGAACGTGTGGTGCCGGTGTGGGGCGATCCGAAGCGATATCCGGGTGATTATCCAACATCATTGACCTGTCATCTGCTATTCTGCCCATTGAAGCGATCAAATTGGCACATCCATTCGCGATTGGTTCGAATCCTTTTGTAGAGGTATTTGTAGTGAATCCAGCTAGACGCAACATCGATGTCGAAGCGGCCCTCATGGATTCGATCCAAGGTGGAAATCTCGCTTCATAAAGTATAGGTCGATGAACCCTATAAACGGCGATCTTCCAAGCTTGCATTTCCAGCAAATTCTTGGCAGATTCCACCGTACAGCACATGACCTCGATCATTGGTGCTAGAGCGTATCGTCCAGCTTGTAATATTCCATCGAGTATATCGGCAGATGACCCCATGATTTGATCGGCGAAATCACCTCGGACTCGACCCCACTGCCAGACCAGTCGGGTATATGGTTTCGAGCCGTCCTCGAGCAGTGGCATGCATTCGGTAGGGTTGTATGCTCTGATCATTGCGGACTGGACGCGAGGTTGAGGAGTCGCGGGATCATTGACGAATTGGACTGCCATCAAGCATCGCAGACCGACGACCAAGACTTTGATGTTTTCGTATCGTCGACGGAAATGATGGTAGGTGCGTACGCCTGTCGAGATATCGCTTTTGTGCAAAAGCAAGCCTTACATCAGCACGCGGGCAGTCAGGCCGAGATGGTGACGCACCGTATATAGCATCATGCTTGCGATCAAGATCCTCCAGCCTCGAAAACGCATATTTGAATTCCACGTCTATAGCTTCCGTCGCATCGAAGTTCACATCCTTGGCAGCGTTCTCCAAGATAGCCCTCGACCGACTCAAAGAATCTAGTACCTCGGCCGTTCTCAACATCTTGTCACAAACATGTAATCTTCCCACGAAATCCGCCTCATCAACGATTCCTACCCCTTTCCTCCATATCTCAAGGTCTTCTGGATCGTAAAACACTTCAGCAAGGTTCCTGGCATCGGCGAGGTTGGTTGGTGCTCTTGAGATTTCATCTTCGAGTTTATTTGCTGCTTCGGCAGCGCAAGACGATAAGTATGTCCAGGTATCGGTAGCCATCCAAGTCTGTAGGTTTCCCAATCGGAATAGCGACCGTATCATAGCACCTGCGTTTATTTCCGCCGAGACTGAAGAGGCGGATGCGATGGTGCCACGATTCAGAACCAGCGAGGACAAGCGAGTCGAATCGAGGGGCAAGACGCCGAAAGGAGCATGTACAGAGAGTAGCTCGAGAGCTTGTAGAGTCGTGAATGATTGTGGGAGTTGTTGAAGGACGGCATCGCGTAAAGCGTAAATGTATGGCGTCAAGACTTCTCGTAGACGCTGGCCGACCGATGGAGCGAGGACAAGAGTCGATAGATATACCGAGACTGAGATCAAGAGTGGTCGACTGAGTCCAGCAGCTTCGTCCGTAGCCGACAACATGTTTTGAAGGGGAACAAGGTGAGGGTGATAGGTCCGCAATTTCGTAAATCCCGGTTCCAACTTCAACCGCATTGGTTCATCAATCAACCTCTCCAGATCGACCTCGGTCGTGAAAGACAGTCTTGGTGGTATGGTCTTGATCCTTCCATACGCAACAGTCAACATTGCAGCCACGAGTTCTGCAGGTCGGCCATGATACCGCATACTCCTCTCCCTTTCAATTTGCCAATTCCCAGTCTGATTGCCGGGTATCACCCCAAATCCAGTCGGGGTACTCGCAGCAGATGGTTTCCGTAGTGAAGGATCCAGCTCTTCATCGAAACTATGCATGAGTTCCAGCGAATCGTTGACAATCGAAGCTAGCGTTTTTAGTTCTCCTGAACCATTGGATTGCCGCATTGTTTTGCGGCGTTTCGGCGAAGAACCCCTGTCTCGAGAAAGGGATGTCGAGCCCGCTCGGCTTGGACCAGCATCGTCAGCACGACGAGCTTTGCCTTTGGTGTCGTCGACTATACAGGGAAGGGACAAAACTTGGCATCGATGGCATGACTTTTCGTATGATTGAGGCTCGGGACCGGCAATAACATCAAGGTCGGGTAGTTCGCATCGAGTCTTTCGAAGTTTACAGAGATCGCAGCTTCTTCTGGCATGCGTCCGTTTGGCTCTGTATTCGCCCGGTCCCGGAGCTGACATTGTTGACATGGAGGTATCTTAGAGTAAGTGATTATCGATTACCGCACATATACTCCAACGGAAAAGAGTCTAGACCCAACGGAAAAGATTCAACTTTCTCACGGTACTATAGGCTATTGCCATGAGTGCACCAGCCAGTGAGCAAGCATGATACACGTCTATCAACGACAACAACAGCAATAATGCCATATCGCGAGGAATCACATTCGCCCCCTCGCCACCATTTGGAGCGATCACTATCGCCCGAGCGTAGCAATAATGCCTCGGGCTCTGCGGGCCCCAGTAAGAAGGCACGTATAGGACCCAACGATGTCCAGCGTTTTCGTGTTAGTACCTCTCTGAAATCCCCTTGACCGTCTCTGATGACCCGATAGCTCGAGAAACTGCTCCAGAATCCTACGAGAGAAGTTCAACTCCCGACTGGATATGTCGACAAGGAACTTAAACCTCCACCAGAGATGGTCAAGAATGTTCAAGCCTCAGCGGCCGCTGCTGGGTCGGGAGAATTTCACGTCTACAAACATTCCCGTAGAAGGGAAGCTGAAAGAGTGAAGCAAATGGAATATAGAGATAGAGCTGTAAGTCTGTTCCTTGTGGAGAGTCCGCGCAGTCAACTGATCTACCAAGGAGGCAGAACAAAGCGAGTTCATGGCGAGACAAGCTGCTAGAGATGCAGAGGCCGACGCAAAGACAGCGAAGAATCGAGCAAAGAGACAGAAGAGGAAAGGCAAGAAGGGGGATGGCGAGGGTGCGTCAAATGGAGATGGTGGACCAGGAGAACCTAAACGGAAATTGGCCGGTGGTGGAGCTGGAGTGCTAGCGGCAAACCAGGCTCATGCAGGCGAGGGTGAGAGTGGAGATGAAGAGGGGCCTGCCATGCCGGTTGTCGAGACCAAAGTCGTGCCTGCCGCACCAGTGGCCGCTACACAGAGGGAGATCATCATACACGATGACAATTGAGATGTAGCGGGATGTGCTCTATGTATCGTGTTGGCTCCATACTACGTTTGCGTTTCCGCTGCTTCGTGCTCTCTTCAGACCCTCACAGGCATATTCCAGACTACAACGTAGTTGTATGACCTCTACTCGAGCAATACGGGTTCGAGGCGGAACTAAAGCTCACTTGTCAACTGGACATATCCTTCCGTAACTCTCGCAACCATACAATCGACTTTCGTCCATCATGCCCAAAGTAATTTCGCGAGCAGTGGTATCATCATCGGAACAAGCGAAACCACTTCAATCATCCCGAGCAGTCTTACGGTCCTACTACTGCCTCTGCGGTGATTTCGTCCTGGTCATGCAAGGCAAATTAGAGAGATTACCGCGTCGCAAGTAAGTTCCCCCTAATCTCATCGCTCTTGGCCCAAGCAGAGACACGAGCTAATAGTCAGACAAGATGGGTCTTATATAGTCCGAAGCATGGATGGAAAGAATGGCGAGGTGGCCAGGAAATTCAAATTGAGTGCGCAAGCAGGTCAGAGGTGTTTAATACAGTACTTCCCCACCCCTATCGCCTCAGTCAAGACGCTGACTGCTAGGAGAGGAGAAGAGGTCGAGCCAAGGCAACCATTCAACTGCTCAAGATGTAATACAACCGTAGCCTATCAAACGAGTGCGCCACCAGTAGGCTCATCGCCATTTCTGTACATTCTGAAAGGGGCCATGTCGGAAATGTATGTCTCCCAGTCATCACCTCTCTGACGACCAGGCAGGGAAGGGTTCCTCATGATGCTTTCGACGGAGAGGATAAAGTTGTTGTGAAGAAGAAGAAAGTTCTAGGAGATGAGCATCCGGTGCTGGAGGACGATGAAGACGATCTCGATCCGACATACTCGAAGGACACGTCGAAGGATTGATCATGCCAATAGTCATCATGGCACCGACGACAAAGCCCAGACTTCGCCAGGAGGGGAACGGATCCCTGGCCGTACAGTGGGCCAATGAAGGATATGAGCACTTCGGATCGGGAGTCGAAGAGGGATACCGCCCAGACAGCTCGAGCGAACATTTGTACAATACACACGACGTTAATGACAACAAGATATACATAACCTCTATAATTGGCATGTAACGAATTCCATGACATCTACAAGCACAATGCGGCAAGATACCTCATACTGATCGACAAGCACTATACCCAATTGTCCAACAGGCTAGCGCTCACCAGCCCGACTCAGGCTCCGACTGCTGACCTCGACGACATCATTCTCCCTAGCTCTCGACACGCTTCTTCCTGCCCGACTGACGGCGTGCGCGACAGCTTCGCCGTATGTAGGCGGCACCTCACCAGTCTCGGTCTCCTGACCACTCATTAGCCTATCATAAACAATGTTCCTCTCCAGTAAAGTATCTTCCTCTCCACCTGCTGGTTGTCGTTCCCGGACGGTGCTCAACGGTACCAGTCCCGAAACCCTCGAGTCGGTAGGACGAGTGGACGAACCAGGGATGTAGGGCTGAGAAGAGGATGCGGCTGAGGGAGCAAGGGCAATTTGTTTTCGGGGATTGTTGTGGATCGAGCAGACGTTTGTTGGGGCCAGAGAACCGGCAGGATGGGCGGAGGAATAGGTGGGTAGAGAGTTCCAAGCGGAATTGACTCTGCAATCTAGAATCTTGATTGGTGTTTCTCTGTTCGTCAGCAACCCATTCATGTAGCTAAAGGGGACGACTGACATGATGATATCAAACTGTTTCCTGCGTCCCTTGGAGTCCAACGCAACATCATCTCCCCTCTCGACTCGGATCGTCACCTTGAGATTATGTGTAGTCGCGATATTCGTCTTGTCATGCTTGGTAGTGAATCGGACTCTGACGGCACAATCGGGTACAGATAGATTTTGTTCCAAATGCCAAGGTCCGAGTGGATCCATTAATCCGGCTAGCATGTTATCATCTGCCAATGCTCGATCACTGAGTTCCAGGTCATACTCGGGCCTTTCAGTTGGATTATTGAGGTATGCGACCCTTGCTAACTCGGCCAGTGGAGAGGATCTGGCGGCATTCGGATCGTCGGAAAGGATGGGGAGAAGAGGCTCGATTCGTTCTTTCTTTTCGGGCTGTTTGATGAACAGTAGCGGGAAACGACGGGGCTGTTCATGTCGAGCGACTTTGCGACCTTGAGCATAATAGTCTGTTTTCTCTTCCAGAGTGACGGATAAACGGTGTATCCGGCACTTCATTAATGGCATCAAGCGAACGCTGATCGGTCTATCATCAGCATCGCGTCTCACAAATCAGAGCATCACTCACATCGTACCGCCAATGGGGAACGCTTTGCCACTAAGGGCAATTTGATACCTCATCTGCTCCTCCCATTGTCGCTCCACGATTACGTTTTCAGATTCTTCCAAATCGTCTTCTTGGGGTGTAGCAATCATCGTAACTTCAATTTCCTCTACTAGATTCGGCGTCAATGCACCAACACGTACGACGGTGGCTTTGAGCTTGTATGTGACTGAGCCGAATTCGGCGTGTATTGTAGGTGGGGCAGTGATTGGGACCTGGAAAGAGATTGGGTAATTGTATGTCCCTGACATCAGCTCCGGCGCAGGACATTGTCTCACCTTTTCTGAATTCCTTCCAATGATGGACAGGCTCATTATCTTCTTCCTCCTCATCCCCTTCGCCGATAGTAAACTTCCCAGTCAAAGCCTTCATCCCCATATTCCTACCTCGACTGCGACTTTGAGATCTCGAAGATGGACTAGCTGTCCTATCCCTCGACCCGCTCCTAGCTCGTCCGGCTCCACCAGCTCCGAAGGGCGGTATGAACTCCCCCGGCGGAGTGACTTCCCTACTTATAGCTCTTCCGGAACGCGAACCACCATCCTCCACCAGACGTGGCGGGATGGCAGAACCACTCCGTGATGGAACCGCTGAACCACTTCGCGAATTCAGTGACGATGTAGCGTATGCTGATGCACCACTAGGGAGTGGTGGAGCATTAGAGAAGCTGTCGGTCCTAGATTTACCCCGCGTCCGGCTCTTGGAAGATTGTCGGACTTTATCCTTGACGTCCTGGCTCAGACCGCGCAGAGCTGCAGACAAGCTGAACTTCCTTCCCCGATCTTCGCTGGATTCTCGCCTTTTCGGACCCGCTCGGGCAGGACCTGGTCGGAGAGTGCCACTTGCTCGCCTCGCCGAGTGATCGGCTGATGGAGCAGATGGAGGTGGGTTGGCGCTCGGAGGGTCATTGTCCTCCATAACCACAATGGTCGTGGCACTACCGTTCCGGGAAGAACGACCGGCCCGCGTGACTGCTCGTAGATCGGCATGTGATCCAACAGGTGAGTTGAGGGCACTACTCGCAGCCGATGTCAGTCCGCTGACACGACCGTCTCGAGGAATGTTACTGGATTGACGAGAACCGGTTGGGCCACTACTTCCGCTTCCCTGATTGGACAACATGCTGGCGGAAGCAGAAGGTTCTTCAGTCGAGCTTCGAGCATGGATTGATGTAGGTCGAGAAGGTGCTGGAGTCGATGCAGTAGAGATAGCCTGGACAGCATCTACAGATGGATGGTATCCGTTGGTCATCGAGGCGTGTGACCCAGATTCGGCAGAATGGTTGGTCCTGATTGAAGCGGCTCGTCTAGACTGGTGCATCTCCTCTACTTCGTCCGGTGTCTCGTCCGCATCTGATTCGACCACAGCAGCGGGTACAGAGGGTGGAGGCGTTTCATCGAATCGCACATTCGAAGTGCTGGTCCTCCTGCTGCCGGACTCATCTAAAATAGGTCGGGGTGAAGGCCTTGAAGGCCCTGGCTCGGACTCTGATCCTTCTAATACGCCTGGAAGATGTCGGATCTCGTCTGACGGCGTTGTCTGAGGTGACTTCGTGAAACGCCTTTCTGTCGAGGTACTGTCGGCCCTATCTGAAGGAGCGCGGGATGGAGCAGCGGATGCTATTGGCGATAGAACAGGTTCACGAGATGGATTAGTGCCGTTGCTGTTGAGCCGTAGGGATGATCGTCTCGATCCATTAGGGCGTAATTCGGGAGTGTAGGCAGGAGATGGTCCTCTTTCTGCGATAGACAAAGCTTCTAATCCGGGAGGCGGACCGAGTGGACTCTCGGCATCATAGCTTGTTCGTCTAGAATGTCCTTCTCGATGCCATGTCGAACCATCATGCGTACCAGGTAGAGCACTGGCACTTCTGGGTATCCTATCTCGTCCTCTTTGGATACTGGTCCAATCCTCATCCGCCTCGCCCTCTGCCGGTACTCCAACGGTCTCGAACTCATCCTCATCTTCCTCGTGTCCAACACCCGGTCCGACTGATACAGCTCTACGTTGTGACCGAGATCGAGATTCCGACTGTCGCTTGTATGTATAAAAGACGGTCGAGTCTTGGATAATGTCATGCTCTTCGAACGTTTCCAACCGTCTTGGTCCGATACCTCCTTTGTCAGCTCACCATCTACTTCAGCATATTAGCAACGTACCTTCTGGCCATTCAGTTCTTGCTTTCCCTTCGAGCTTGATATCAATCTTCCTGATCCTGGTTGCCTTGTTGAGTCTCAGCGTCAACAGACCCCTCAACATGGCAGGAGGAGCATCTTCCCGAACAGCCTGCGGACGACCTCGAAAATCGTAGCCGGTAGATGGTCCACGCAAGAAAATCACCGGTTCAGTCAAGCGGATCTGGAGTGGTCGATCCGACTTGACCATTGTTGCTGGAAAGTTTTGTATGGAAGAAAGACGGGTTGTAGATTGGGTGGGGTATAGGTCCGATTACTTTGGCGCGGTTCCGGCCGAGAGAGGAATTTTTGTTGACGTTCACTGATAAGGATCTAGGTGGACGTATCACGTGTTTGGTTATATGATGCGATCGTGTGGGGATGATAGTGGTCAACGGCGAATGATAGGTATGCTATCAACCATGCTGAGGGGTGTATGCACAAGGTATATGGTAGGAATTGGATTGATTAGAAGGGGTAGTATGGTGCGCCGTAGATAGGAACGGGAGCAAATTGTATCAAGGACGCCAAGCGAGCTTGCTGTCGATCTAATCTACGCGTAGCATTACTGTACCTCGGGTCAAGGAGTCAAGGCATCTAGATATGACCTAGGTATATAAATTGTCTATACATGGATGAACAAGGGCCAAAAGAGATAGAGGCAGACGCCTTGAACTCTCTTTCGAAGTTCACCTTGTTCGAAACGAAGAGGTTAGCTGCAACTTACTTGAAGTTGGAAGGCACGCTAACAACCAGTCGATTCTATGTGACTGCCTCTACATTCAATACACATCGAGTACTCAAGATCGATCGAACAGACCCTACTACGCTAGGAGTGACTGAAGATGGAACTATATACGATGATTCCCAACTTGATCTTCTCTTACGAATGGTGCAGGACGGTAATAAGTCTCAAGGTGGATTAGAAAAAGTCTTGGAGTTCCAGTAAGTTGATTGAGGATGAGCAGTGTGCATGGACTGATGTTTAAGTGGGATCATTGGATTCGTCAAGTTCACTTCGGGGTGGTACTTGGTCTTGATCACCAAGAGGTCTGTTGTTGGGCTTCTTGGAGGACATTATAGTGAGTATCCTTTCCGGATCAAAGCTCTAGCTGATATCAGTATATCACTGTGACGAGACTACGGTGTGTTGATTACTCGGTAGAATGATGCCCAGCTAACCTACAGCTCATGGCCGTATCGCCCAAAGCCATCCGATCATCCCAAGAGACTAAAATGGTCAATACCTTTCAATCGGTCGACCTTTCAAAGAATTTCTATTTCTCATATTCATACGACATCACCAACACCCTACAAACGAACTTGACTGTCAGTCCTGATCATCGGAAATGGAACACGAGATTCATGTGGAATCATCATTTGCTCAAACCTGCTTTTGACCTTGAGGAACCGAAGGGAAGGAGTCGATGGGTTTTGCCGCTTATTCATGGCTTTGTGGATCAAGCCAGTAAGTCCACGCTTCCTGGGCGCGAACCACGCTGATCTAGTAGAGATCGCTCTGTTCTCGAGAACAGTGTACCTGACAGTTCTGGCGAGGAGGTCAAGACATCACGCTGGAGCAAGGTACCTGACAAGAGGTGCAAACGAGCACGGACACGTAGCCAACGAAGTAGAATCTGAGCAAATGTAAGTTGAACTCGAGCTCTGCTAGCTAAATACTGATTCATAGTGTGTCTGAACCCCTCGCCACTGCTTTTGGCTCCAACGCCCGAGGTTTCGGTCGAGAACAGGTCACAGAGTACGGAGGATATACATCCTTTGTTCAACATCGAGGTAGTATTCCAGTCATGTGGCACCAGGAAGTCAATCAAATGACTCCTCGACCCCCTATCGAAAGTGAGCTTCGACTTCAATGCCTTTTTGTTCGGCAGTACTGATAGTAGTACCGGTCATTGACCCATTCTATTCGCGTGCCGCCAAACATTTTGATGATCTCCTAAACCGATATGGGTCCCCTATCTACCTGTTGAATCTGATCAAATGTCGGGAATCACAACCGAGAGAAAGCAAGCTGCTGGTCGAGTACGGTCATTGTGTTAGCTATTTGAATCAATTCTTGCCGGAGAAGGATAGAATGCGATATATCGCCTGGGATATGTCGCAGGCTTGGAAGCGGTACGCCAGCCGCGTAAATCTACGAGGGTTGACTGATGAGCAGCGGGAATGACGTGATGGGAGCAATTGAAGACGTATGTGAGGAAAGCATACAATCAACCAAGTTCTTTCATGGCGGTCCGTCTCGTAGCGAATTCGGGTATGTTTGGCTTGATGCATGTGCAGATCGAAGCTGACAAAGGCAGCGAAAAACGCAGGATCGAACCGCTTTTGCAACAGGGCATCCTCAGGACCAACTGCGTGGATTGTCTAGACAGAACAAATGCTGCTCAGTTCGCTATAGCGAAGCGAGCCCTCGGGCATCAGCTGCACGCTCTGGGACTGATCGGATCGCCCATCGTCCCATTTGGGTCTGATGCGGTTGACGTGCTCAACGAGGTAAGCTGCAAGGTTTTCTGGTATGCCTCAGCTGACTTACAGATGTACCATGACCATGGCGACAGTGAGCTTAGCACTATCTGCTGGCGAACTATAAGCTGACAAGCAGCACTTGCGTGGCAATACACTGGTAGTGCCCTTGTCAATAGGGTAGAGACCTACCGTCGTACGAAAGCAGGTGGACAATGGAGTTCCCACTCTCGAGATCTTCTCGAGAACATCAGGAGGTTCTATAACAACTCGATGCTTGACGCAGATAAGCAAGCCGCCATCAACCTTTTTGTCAGTCCGCTCAGCCCGAGTGGGATGACGCTGAAGAATAGCTCGGGGTAGACGATCCATTATCGCAAGCAGCCGTCAAGTCGGAACGACCTCATTATCGACAATGGTTTACTCCTGCTCATCTCGAACCAAAACGGGTCGAAGAGATGGCAGCTGTGAACGAGGTGTATAAGGAGTATTACAAGCCTCATATACTCAGTCAATTCGTCAGGCTATATGCTTTGTGAGTTACTGTATATCGCGCTCAAAAGGATCTAACGAGTAGTACCATGAATTCGACCAGCAAGCTCAATACGTGCGTCTACCTGACGTCACGCTATAGCGAGTTGACTGACAATCCAGGAAATCTAAGCTTGAGCTACTGCATAGCCCTTTTGAGCCCAAGACCGCCGAGTTGGCAGAAGCGATCCCTCCGTAAGTGGTCTTCTACGCCAATATGACTTATTCGCTGATGAGTAGACATCGTCGTAGTGCTAGACGCTGGGCAACAGCATGGCCAGTCCCCGGATCAGTCATCGAACCCGTTGAAGCTGAAGAGAAACCTCTTCCGCCGGTCAGGGAGCGTGGGGAGATACACCCTGTCGAGACTCTTATCAAGGGATTGGTAGACCCGACCCTCGATGAGATGACCAAGCGAGCGCATGAATATGAGCGGTGAGTATCTTCTCTATGATATGCTTGGACCAGTACTGATGGCAGATACGTACACTACCACGCTGACGAGCTCAACTCTTCCGACATGTTGGTTGAAGAAAAGGATTTACAGCTCTATATCCGCGCTGCCCAACTCGCTCGAGGCGAAGATGTCGAGAGGATTCTACAATCCGAATATGAGAAATCACAGCAATCAATGAAGGATTTCGAAACTGCTGCTGTTGCAAGAGAACAAGGGGAGGGGAGTGGGAGTAACGACAATAATGTCGCTTTTTACGAAAATTACCTCAAGACCACGTACTCTTGAGTGATGACTTTACGAGGTTTCCATGGCGGGGTGGCGGACTTGTTTGTATCAGATATCAGTCAGTTGTATATGGCATATGTGTCCCCTTTCCCTGCTGGCACGTTGTGCCATTCCTCAGCCTCTTATATCGTGGGCAACACATGCTGCCATAAGGCTATTCTACCTCACTGATCCGGGTGTAGGTCTAAAAGTGATGATTGAGTAAAGTGCACAAATCCACATACACTTAACTGCATGTCTCTTCTGCGTTACTTCTGCTGCTATACTACCTCTTTACTGAAGCTTGACTTTCATACAGACTGCCTTTGTCCTGGTCAGAGTATCGTATCCCATCGTACTTAGACTGATACCTCTTCCTGAATCCTTTCGGCCAGACCAAGGTAGAGCCGGTTCAAGAGCGTCGGCTCTGTTGAGATATACTGTTCCGCACTCAAGCTCTTCAACAAAATTCTGGAAGACTTGCATTGATGCTTGATCGTCTGGGTTAGTCCATACCGATGCGGTCTGGATGTCAGCGTTGATGCAAATTGAATGAGGGAGAGGGCAACGGACCAATCCGTATGGAGAGTCATTCATGAGTTGAAGTGCCTCTTCATCACCTTCGACCTTCATGATACCGACAACAGGACCGAAAGTCTCTTCCATCATGATCTCCATTGCTGTTAATCAGCTTGGCGGATATGGCCTTGGCAATTCACATACAGTGATCAACGTTGGTGAGAACCTGAGGACCAACCAATGCGGTTCCCTCTTTGGCCTCTGGGAAATGGGATTCATCAACCACGAGCTGAGCACCGGCAGCGACTTGCAATCAGCTTACTGTAAGCGAGCTGAAAGAAGCAACTTACCTGCATCTTTGACTTGCTTCCTGATCCTGGCAGCTGATGCGACAGAGACCACTGGTCCGATAGTAGTATCGGCCTTACGTGGGTCACCGAGCTTGTACTCCTTCGCCAACTCTGCGAATTGCTTGACGAATCCATCGAATTTTGATGAGTGGACGTAAATACGTTCAATTCCACAGCCTGACATGAGCTTGATTCGACATGCAACAGAGATGAACATACATGATTGACCAGAATTGAACATGGCTCCATCCACAAGCTGCTCTGCGGTCCACTTGACATCCGCATCCTCCCTTACATACGCTGGGTCTTTCCCACCTAACTCCAAGCCGACGAGCTTGAATCCCTTGCCCTTACTCGCCGCCTCCTGTACCGCTCGACCACCGGCAACAGATCCAGTGAAAGCAACGTAATCGATTCGGGGGTCAGGAACAAAGCTACCGAGGGAAACCTCTTGGGACAAGTGAACAACTTGTAAGACGTTTTGGGGTAGACCGGCAGATAGGAAGGCTGACAAGACTCGTTCTGCTGGAGAAGGTGTCTGTGGAGCGGGCTTCAAGATTACGGCGTTACCGGAGATAATAGCGGGAACGACAGAGTTGACGGTACATAGATGAGGGAAATTCCATGGGGTCATGATACTGCTCATCAGCCTTCTATAGCTGTAGAGAGAATCGGACGTGTTAGCACATACCCGACAACACCGATTGGCTGCTTGACAATCACCTTCTTTACCGCCTCAGTATCGTTGTCAGTTTGGGGAACTGGCTTGAGCGAGTCCCGGGCAATCTTGATGAGATGTCGTGCTCGGTAGAGCGTTCCCCCAATTTCTCCCTTGGCAGACGAGATTGGTCTGAAAGTCAGCACCCTGAACGCTGTTGCCGCCGGCTGGAACTCACCTGCCCATTTGCAAGCATAGGTCCTCGGCCATGAGATCGGTGATGTTCTCAAATTCGGTCTGCATGCGTGTCAACTTCTCCGATGAGTGCAAAATTGACAATTGCTTACGACCCATTTCTCCGCGATGGCAATCCTGTCATCTAGAGGAACCTTCTTCCAGCTCTTTTGCGCCTTGACGGCAGCGGCAACGACATTGTCGAGCTCAGACTCGGAGAGGAGAGGCCTGGTACACACTGGCTCCTGGTTGTATGGTGAGATGGTAGTCTGGATATTTACTTTGGACATGTTGTGAATGAAGTATAGTATATCTATCTATGGAGCTACTACTCTATCGCTATCTATCTTAATCTACCTGAAATGCGGGGTAGTGCTATGTGGGGTAATATTTTATCTTTATTTATCCAATTTATCCAAACATTTCACCTCACTCCGAAAAGCCTCCATTCCATCATCTGATAGCCTAAAATCAAAGACCTATATACACAACCCACAATGTCAGAAGGAACACCCATCAAGGAGAAGAAGGAGAAGAAAGAGAAGAAGGACAAGAAGAGAAAGTCCGAAGCTGCCGACGTTTCCGAGACACCCATCAAGCCTGAAGTTGTACCTCCAGCAGAGGGAACTGCTAGCGCCGAAGCTGTCGCTATGGAGGTAGATGGAGAGAAGGCCGCCAAGAAGGCAAAGAAGGAGAAGAGGAAGAGCGTTGGAGGTGATGTTGCTACCGAGGAGCAGGATGCCAAGGTGAGTTTTAGGTTCGAACTGGTTTGGACTCTGGGCAGTGGGTTATCTAAGGAATGGTTGAGTAGTTGGGCCCGATGACTTAGCTGTTGGCTTCCTGTCTCTTACTGGTCTTCGATATCAGGCGGAATACTTCACTGACGCCCAGTCCGAGTTCTTTGTCCCTCTAGACGCCATTTCGCCCATAGCCGCCCCTCTCGCCAACAAGAAACTCTCCAAAAAGCTCTTCAAAACCGTCAAGCGAGCGTCAAAAGCCCGTCAATTGAAGCGAGGTGTCAAGGAGGTCGTCAAAGCATTGAGGAAGGGAGAGAAGGGATTATTGTTGTTGGCAAGTAACATCACCCCAGTGGATGTTATCAGTCATTTGCCATTGATGGCCGAGGAGGGAGCTGGTGTCGAGTACTGTTGGGTCCTGTCGAAGTGAGTTCATTACACATGACATGTCATGATCAAAGCTGATAGAACAGGGAGGAACTAGGAGCCGCCTCCGGAACAAAGAGAGCTACATCATGTGTTTTGATCTCGTACGTTTTCGTTATTGTATGTTCTGCCTCAGGCTAACGAACTAGTACTACCCCCGCCAAGCGCCCGGCACCAAAAGATGGTCAAGCACCCAAAGCTGCTCCTTCTGCTGAGGACCTCGCCGAACTCAAGTCGAGCTTGGACGAGTGTACGGCCGAGGTAAAGAAGCTAGAAGTGCCTGGAGGGCCTACATACTAGATATATTGTGTATCTAGTGACTAGACTTAGGAACAGCTGCGAGGTTCTCTGAGCTGTATGTATTGGTATCCAGAGAAAGTGCAGGGAAACCGGAGGAACGGCGCATTCTTAATTCACGTCAGCATACGAAGCAACCCTATTTCGTGTCCCACGCACAAAGTACGATCGAAGCGTGAATTGCGTTTCAAAGGAGTGCCTAGAAAGGACAATCAAAATACCTTTATTGCCCACACATCTTTCGCTTTCCTCATTCCGTCATTCAATGGCGTTTTCTCACGCTGCTTATCTCACCCCTCGACCTTCTCGGTCATATCAAATCCTTTGAGGGAAAGCCTTATTGACTTCAGATCCCATGGACGTGCTCACTGTAGAACTGAATGAGCCGAACTAGGTTAAAAGCCGTGAAAGGGATTCGGCTTAGACACCTTTGCCCCAGCTCCATCCAACTTCCATCACATCATCTCATATCTTGCACCAAACTGTATGACATGTCGACAACGATTGATGATCCCAATATCACTCTATTCGATGGCAGTTCGTGGAAGCAGTACAACGACGCAGCAGCGGGCTGGCATGGAGGAACATACCACGAGACTTGTGATGATCGAGATGATCTGACCTTTGTATTTACCGGGACCGCTATCCAGGTATATGGAGCCAAGAGACCTACGTAAGTCAATCTATCTGGATGACCATCTGACAAGCAGGTACGGATACTACTATGCCGAATTGGATGGAGAGAACAGGCGATTCTTCAATGCACACAGCGATACCGACGAGATCCCTGCCCTACTGTTCGAAGCAAAGGGCCTCGCTAATATTGAACATTCATTGTGGTTCATGAACCAGCAGAACTATGGTACTCAGAGAAGTCGAAGCTGTAAGTCTGTCTCAGCTAGGATAGGCAATTTGGCTCATAGATCCAGGCATTGGGGTCGACTATATCGTTGTAGAGCAGACCGAGTACGTCATATGACCTCAGTGGTCCTTTACCTTCAGCTGATGGCTTAGGGCATCAGGGTCTGGAGCACCTTTACCCTCTGAATCGGACTCGGCGGTTCCAGTCAGCCAACCACCGGAGAACGTGACAAGCGACCCAATCGCCTCACCTTCATCGACCGAAGCGTCCATCACACCCTCCCCGTCTGCCTCCTCTGACCCCAATACCGAAGTCGGACAGCCCATCGAATCATCATCTTCAGGCGGAAACGCTCTCACGGTCCCAAATCTCGCCAACTTTACCATGGCCCCATCTGCAGCAGAGGTAAACGCTCCTAATGCCACTTGGACCGCCGACCAAACTATGACCGCTGTCACTGGTAGACCGGGTGTTTACTCTGGTCAGCCACTACCTGTATTCACTGGGCAGGCGATTCAGTATAGCGGTATTG
>Ga0265797_10006150_pt1 | contig 17125 bp, 17 predicted proteins | sample P2T30metagenome_FD_192433 | JGI IMG/M metagenome (GOLD analysis project Ga0265797, IMG submission 192433) | Plant litter microbial communities from East Loma Ridge, Irvine, California - P2 T30 | ecosystem: Environmental > Terrestrial > Plant litter > Unclassified | place: USA: California...
AAATCGGAAGATGAACAATATTGGAACTGCCACATCGTGTGAAGATCTACAGAGTACCTTCGGCATGTACTTGCCGTCCAATTAGAACTGCCAAAATAAAAGCCCCACAATCTTAAACCCCCTCCCCTTGGATTAGGAGCATCTCTATCAACGGAACGGGTGGCGCCGAAACGCAGTCAGAGACCTTCTCCTACTGTCTGGTCGGGCTATTTTTGTGCCATCTGTTGTACCGAGAATTCTCGTATGTGGTGATTGTACGACGTGGTGATTTTACTATGCTCCAAAGCGTAAGCACCGCCCTTGGCAGGCGAAGCTTTTTGCACAAGCCGTGGAGATGGTCGCGTTAGTTTCCTAGGACGTGTCGAGACGAATGGGGATACGGTCTGACGTGTGTTATGGCACCACTTGCTGCCCCGTTCTTTATACATGACAAGAAGTTGCATGCGCACCAAGTGGTAACCTGGAAATTGCGCTCTGTGGCTCTTGAATCAATCTACCGGCTTTGACATCGTATTGACCATACAATGTACAAACTCAATGTCGCAATCATCAGCTCAGCCGCTCGCTCGTGAAAAAACATAGACGTCTTATTGACGGTCATTTTCGATTCGTTGGAAAATTACCCGTGGCTTGTTTCGAAGGGGGGAGGGGAGGGGGGGAAGGGCCGGGTCACAAGCCCTTGTATCATGTAAGCTGACATCCGCTCTCCAAAGTCGTCGCGCACCGCATCAACAACCTATTCGCTGCCCTACGTGTGCCGCTCACTGGCCATCCATGTTTCCCGCGGCCCGATCAGCCCTACAGTCGGGTTCAAAGGCACTGGTAGCAAACCGTTCTTCGCCTAAAACTTCCAATGGTAGATAAGTAAGCCAGAGCACAAAACTCCTAGAAACCTTAATCTTAATAGGCTGCTTATTCCTCGAAGAGAAGGCGTTGATGATAGGGTGGGACCAGTAATGAGCATCGAGGACATGTATGGTCTGAAACCCCCACATTGCTGGCGGTTTGGCCGCTTCCAGTGGACGATGATGGCTGCTTGTTGACCGCCTACAGTAGCATGCCACGTTCGCCTTTCACAGGCAAGCCTCCAATAGCGATAGGAATGAGTGACGTTGGCTGCTGAGTGGTGCTGTCGTAGTAGGTTGCCTTGTTAGATCCTCCGGAATCTCCTCCGCATTGCCGACTGTAGCACAGAATGACGCATCATCGAGCGTGATAGAGGCTGGCGTCGAAGGATGAAACGGCTCTGGGACCGGGTTGAACAGGCCATAGTGTAGGAGGTGACTCTGACTGTTCGCTTCCGTTATCCCGTACGAGGAGTTATTCCACCAGCTGCGCTCTCTAGACGAGCGTTTACCGAATCTGCAACAGTGACCGCGAACGCACTCGTGATTCAGGACGGGATCTTGTTGAACTGCGACGCGTTCAGCCAAGGACTGAACTAGGCCTCATAAAGTCGCCCTGCACGTGCACGTCAGCATCGTTCCGCTCATAGCTGACCGATGACAGCGCAGACTTGCCGGACCAGTTACTTGTGCGCTGACGGTTCGACAAGCCTTGCAGGTACGGCGAATACGGATATTCTTCTCCTCGATAATGCAATCGCACTCTGTCTTTGCACAAAATGTCGCCGGCTAATGTTGTACAATTAGTGCCTTCCTCCGCTAAGTATAGCATCGTATCCCTCCCTCGCGATGTGCCTAGGGTGCCGAACCATGCGCCAGTGCACCGGTGAGGATCTGGCTACGGCCGGCATCTACTTACAGAAAGCACCCACTCTTTATGCGACCCAACGGACTAGAAGGAGGAGGTCAAGTCGTTTCAGGATCCGAGAACACGCATCTGCGACGGGCTTCTTGATTATCCATAGTGTCCTGGCGCGTAATTGCGTGCATTGGCCCCACCTGCGTTCTTCGCCAGCTTCTTCTCCAGATCTTCTTCGGCCCTTCTAGCGCTTACTTACGGGGTCCATCAACACGGACACCGTACACTTGAAGTCTGTGATGGCTGAAGCCACGGTTGTATGCATTAATCCTTGGGGCATGATGCTTGTTGTACCAAGCTCATTAAATTTTGAGCGTAAGAGATGAGACTGAGCGGAGTGACTCGTTAGTTGGGGGCTTAGGGCAGGGGGAAAGGTGCTGAGCAGGGCGAAATTTTACCCGGTTATCCTGTCCTGGATTGAGTGCTTTGCTGCACTGCACGACCCGAGCGGGCGGAATACAAAGCGCGGTAAAAGTACACTAATACTGCCGTTTCGGGACTTTTTGTGTGTTAAGTGGGTAATGTAAGCAGAGTATTGTTTGTTAAGTCAGAAAACTTCTAAAGTACATAACCAGGGTGGGAGAAGCTTCAGGGTACGATGAGGAGCGGATACCAAGTGACCAAGTCGATGGTTTCGGTGTTCTGTGGTTTCTCCACCTCTACCGCTTGCTTAGTCATCAGCAATTATCTCCGATCCATATCTCCAATCTTTCCACTAGCTTCTTCGTTTGTGTGTCTGTTCTGCGTTGTACCTTGAGCGCTCACTAAAAGTTGCCCAAGTATCTTCGCTTCATCAATTGCGTTGTTACTGTAATGCGTACTGCTCTCACGAGATTGTCTCAGCTCCGCACTCAGCTTCCCCGCTCTCACGCCCCGCGCTTCTTCCATACGGCATCAGCTGCCATGGCAGGTCTTACCATCAATTCGCAGTATTCCATGCCTTCAGGCTATAAAATTCCCGTTATTGGCTATGGCGTCTACCAAACACCAGCAGATGTTGCTGCAGATGTAGTTCAGCATGCGCTCAAGGTCGGCTATCGACACGTTGATTCCGCAGTCGCATACAGGAATGAGCAACCTTCCGCCGAGGGTATGAAGAAATCTGGGATCGCTCGGGAAGAGCTGTTCTTTACCACGAAGATCCCGCCCAAGGACATGAGCTACGATACTGCAAAAGCGCACATCGAAAACACGCTCAAGATCACTGGTTTTGACTACGTCGATCTCTACCTGCTGCATAGTCCCTACGGCGGCAAGGAGAATCGAATCGGCGCATGGAGAGCTCTAGTTGAGGGTGTGCAGGCGGGTAAGATCCGTTCTATAGGCGTGTCTAACTACGGCGTGCATCATCTGGAAGAACTCGAGGCGTGGATCAAGGAGACTGAAGGGAAGGGAGGAAAAGGCAAAGGAGGTGTGATTAGCATTAACCAGGTCGAGCTTCACCCGTGGCTTGCGCGACCGGACATTGTGACCTGGTGCAAAGAGAGAGATGTGCTGTGCGAGGCATATTGCCCGATAGTGCGCGCGACCAAGAATGACGATCCGCTGCTGAAGTCACTCGCACAGAAATATAACAAAACTCCTTCCCAGATCTTGCTAAGGTGGAGCTTGCAGATGGTACGTATATGTAACGTTTAGAGGACTGTACTTGCACTGACGATACTATAGGGCTTCGTCCCTCTTCCCAAATCGGTCACCAAGTCTAGAATCGAGGAGAACGCCCAGCTATACGACTTTGAGCTTACAGCTGAGGATATGAAGACTCTTGATACCGGAAAGTACGAGCCATGCGCATGGGACCCCACAGTCAGTCGCGATTGATCTAGCCAGTGTGTGTATCTACCGATGAGTCTCAACCTCAACCTTGATTTAATGTTCCAGCCAAGGTTCCCAATGACCAAGATATGAATCTGCATTTATTTCGTCCAGTTCAGTCATACTTTCGCTATGTTTGCTCATTTGACAGTTCGAACTAGGTTCCGTATGCGTCCAATAATCCTCACCTTCCTCAACTATACACCAGGCTTCGTCATTGTCGATATCATCAGACCTACAGGACACCTTTGTCCGTATTCCGCCCAGCCACTTTTTTCGGAGTGACGGGCCCATCCACGGCCTTGTGAAGTCACCAACCCGGAACGTGACTTCTTGGAGTGCTCTTCCCTGCTTTTTCTTCTTCATGTACGTGAACAACTCCACTGCACTGTTGCCACTGAGAAGCGGCTTCTAGAACAGGTCTCGCCCCTCGCGTTTGCCAGATTGTAAGTTCATCACCTGTTGTCGCTCATCGTTATCTCTATACCACTCGCGGCAATCTGATTGGATTTTCATCCACAGATCTGCCGACTCCAATGTGGGCATAGACGCAATCATCTCTAAGGTTTTTAGAGGCCAGGTACCGTTGCGTGGGATGTTGACACTGAGATGTTGGAGATTGTACGTGATCTTTGGTATCGAGTCGAGATGGCCAGTAGCTTCAGAAAAGTCGATTTTGAAACCTGATTCTGGGCAGCGATTGTTGTTAGCGTTCAAGAAAACTGGGAGGCCTGATTACGTCGAAGATTTATTCCATTGTTGGACCCATGAGAGCTCCTTCAAGGTATTGTTGGACAGCGCCAGTATCAAGTCAAGGTCTGTCGTCTCGAGCCTCCGTAACGAATGTGACTTTTCCAGACGGTACTTTGTAGCATCCTGAACAGGGCTTTGGATTGCTGATTCTTTGATATTGGACCAATTTGTGTCCAACCAAAGGTCTACGTTACTCTTTTCGCGCTGTGCTTTTGGCAAAAGTCGCCACTTGAGCCACGCTATCCAATCTTTGTCATGATACCAGTTCAGTCTTTCTTTGACACATTCATATACCCTGTCAAACATCCATACACATCCCAGTCTTCTCCTTCTCCTTGTCCTTCATCGTTCAAACCATACCCTTCTAGTCTTAGAACTGTGAGATCGAGATATTTGTTCTCAGCCGCAGGATTGAGGGAAGGATCCACCTAGATAGCCAAGCGCTGCATCCTGTTCCTGTGATTCGTAGGTCCAGTGTGGCCATATTAGGACATGTGAGGAAGGCGGCATGAACAGATTCCATGGTGGTGAATTGAGGGTTTGGGGAGCATGACTTCCGCGTGTCGCTATAAGGGTCTTGCGTAATGACTGTTTGTATATCAAAGGACATGAACCTTTGAGTGCCCATGAACTTGCAAGGACGACTGAAGAGAGAAGAGAGAAAATCAACGTCAAGACCATGGACAGCCGCATAGTGGTACGTGCGTGCAATGTTCGAAGTGTTTCAGCTCCTGTATAGTTATGTTTTTCTATCTATGAATTGTAAAGCAAGCCGCCGTATATATTGAGTCAAAGTTCATAGCACGTTGTCTTCTTCGCGTTCGTAATCTGTTGCCTATGCATTTGGGACAATCCCAGCCCGTTAGCTGCACAACACATTATTCTTTCTGACATCTGTTTTTTTTGCAGTGTTTGGTAATACGTGCCAAATCCAGTTGCCTGAACGTCAATGGAAAAAAAATTCACATGCCGCAATCGTGCCGAGGTTGTCCGCCCGTGCTGCACGGAGGAGGATTTTCGTGGGTCTGACGTTTGCAAAGCGCGTGCAATTTGGCTACGTCATGCTGACCTACCAACCGCCCATATCAAAGACAAAATAGCTCCTTATAGTTGACTCGTCTGCATCTCTTGAACAATGTACTGATTGTTTCTTAAACATCACTTGCTCAATTACAGCCCAGTTCTTCAAACACGCCTTGAACCAAACCACTATGGCTGCGAAGAAAGTACTCATTGCCCTCTCGGACGCCAGCTCTTTCCCCCTATACAACACAGGTAGTGATGGCAAGACCGTCTCGCAAGACTCGGGTTATTTCCTCATGGAACTCGCCAAGCCCCTCCAGAAGATCCTTGACGCCGGCTACGAAGTCACCTTTGCATCGCCGGAAGGGAAGGAACCTACACCAGACCCGCTCAGCGTCTCCCTCGCGGCATTTGCTGGCAACTACTACGAAAAGCAGCGCGAACTAGACTTGATTGAGCGTATGAAGAAGGAGAACGGGTTTTCGAAGCCGAAGAAGTTCTCCGAGATTAGCGATGACGAATTGAAGAGTTATAGCGGCATCTTCATTCCTGGTGGCCACGCCCCTTTGTCGGATCTTGGTGACAACCCAGAACTCGGTCGTATACTCACACACTTTCACTCTGCTCAAAAGCCTACCGCAGCGCTCTGCCATGGACCTTGGGCCTTTCTCTCTACCAAGTACAACCCGAACAAGCCCGAATTTGCGTACAAAGGCTACAAGATGACAAGTTGGTCTGATGCCGAGGAGAAGTTTATGGAGACGATGCTGAGAGGAGAGATTGACAAGGTGGAATCTACATTGCGAGAAGAAGGTGCCGACATGCAAGAAGGAATTTCGAAGAGTATGGGAAGTATTACAGTCGATAGGGAGCTCATTACAGGTGACAACCCAATGGCAGCGAATGCTATTGGGGACAAGTTTGTGGAGATGATGGCTGCCAAGTAAGAGACGGATATGGCCCAGAATAAGGGTTATTACTGGACAGCATAAATACACGGGATTCTGGCGAACCATGTAATTGTGGCACGATCAAGTTTGCTTCATTTCTGTGCAAATGGCTTTTTTTCTGGCTGGTGCGGTCGATGGAAGGCGGGAGTAGAAATGTGCAAATCGACCCTTGCTTACTCAGACTGATGGATCGCTGTACAGTGCTACATCGCAACATCTCTGCTGTCGCAGATTCGCAAACAAATACTGAGACATGTGTTGCATGTGTCGAACTTTGGTAGTGATATTATGGTTGTGTTGACCAGGTTGAGATGTTGAGATCCAGTTGAAGCCAAGGCTTACTTTTCGACACGTGATGATGCAGACTTATCTTATCGGAAGCTTAAGCGACTTTTCTCTATCCACTCTCAACGTCATTCATCATACGATGACAACGGACAACGGCGCCGTTCACAGGGCACCGCTGGTACCACAAAAAATGCTGCTTTACGACTGTGCGATAGCACCATTACTCACTAGTGACTCCGCATACCAACGCTAATTGTCCCGGATAACGTCAACGTGCCAATGCCACGCCTCAGGACTTGGCATCTCAATCACCGCCTTCCCCAAGCGCGTTGGTGAAAAGTCAATACCAGTATAGGGCCACACAAGATGCAACAGCGGCAATGCGGGCATTTGATACTAGGCAAGACCAGCCAGCCCTACCTACTTAACTCCGGTGCGGCCCGGCATTTCTTCAGCACCTGAGGAAAAAGCATAGATAGCATGACGCAGAGCCAGCCAAAAGTTCATCATCACCCAGCCCACAAAGGCCACAAAAAGCCTCGCACCCTTTGTTAAGACTAACAATTTTGTACTTGGATATGCCTACGTCGGGATATAGACTAGGTGTTGATGTTGGTGGGTAAGTATTTTCGCTTCAGATTTCCCGTAATTTCCAGTGGGGGAGGACACCGAGTACTAGCCAGAGCGAACATGCGTGGCTTCGACGGCTCCATTATCCCCACCCATCCAGATGCTACCTCATATTGATGGAAGATTCGAGATCATGGGCTGCGACTGACAGGAGACTAGGACCTTTACCGATGGTGCGGCCCTTTTTGCAAAAAGTGTCCTCGTCTTTTGACCGCGTTTAGTATGCGTAATCACGCCGAACGGTGAGGCTGTACGTACAAAGGTACCGACGAATACGGAAGACCAGTCCATCGGCGTACACAATGGTGTCCAGCAAGTGCGGGGGATACTAAAAGAGAAGTACAACTGGGAAGGCAAGTTTGAGTACATACATCACGGCACAACTACTGGCACCAATGCGGTGCTTGAAGGAAAGGGCGCCAAGTGCGGCCTTGTGGTTACAAAGGGGCACAAAGACATGCTTTCGGTACGGCGAAGTCAAATACCAGGTGGACTCGGTGGGTTTATTCGCTAGTGAAGACTCTCCGCAAATGTCCATTACTAACTTCCATGACTAGGTGCGTGGATGAACTACAAACAGCCTGAGCCTCTCGTACCTTTGGAACGTACGGTCGAGGTCAGCGAGCGCATCAAGATTGATGGCAGTGTCTTCTACGAGCTGGACGAGGACCGGTTCAGGATAGATCTGCAAGATCTCAAGAGCCAAAAGCCCCAAGCAATTGCCGTGTCGCTGATAAATTCCTTTTCCAACAGTGTGCACGAACAGCGGATTAAATCCATCTTAAGCGACGAGTTCGGACCGGATGTTGAAATTGTTACGTCAACAGACGTTTTACCGGAAATACAGGAGTATGAGCGGACAGTCACAACAGCTGCAAATGCCATGGTCAAGCCGGTGGTGAAGAGATACATGCAAAACCTACAGAAAAAGCTTGCGAATGACACGGATATAGTACGTATTCTCAAATCTGACGGGGATTTAACGTCGGTCCAGCTTGCTGGAGAGACGCCAGTACGCATCCTCATGAGTGGACCGGCTGGTGGCGTCAAAGCCGTTTCACATCTGGTCGCGAAGAACACGCCTTACAAAAATCTCATCACTTTAGACATGGGCGGCACAAGTACCGACTGCGCCTTGCTTCCTGGAAGTGATGCCGTTATTCGTCGCGAAACCTCGGTCGGCCACTTATCGGTGCGCGCGCCATCGGTTGACGTTACGACTACAGGGGCTGGGGGCGGCTCCATTGCATTCTACAACGATTTCACGAAGAGCTTGCGAGTAGGGCCCGAGTCTAGTGGTGCTACCCCAGGACCCGCAGCTTATGGTAAAGGCGGCAAGCAGGCTACAGTCACAGACGCGAACTTGGTCCTAGGTCGCCTTCCATCCCAACTGCTGGGCGGCACGTTCAAACTTGACGTTGCGGCATCAAATGCAGCAGTCGAATCAATTGCAAAGCAGATAGGTGTCGACACCACATCAGCAGCAGAAGGTATCATCGATTTGGTAAATGAGGCCATGCACGGAGCCCTCCGTCTGGTATCGGTGGAACAAGGCTATGATCCACGAGAGTTTGCACTTGTAGCTCTCGGAGGAGCTGGTCCCCTCCATGGAAATGCCCTCGGCAAGCTTCTCGGGTCTTGGCCCGTCATTATCCCTCCTTCTCCTGGTGTGCTTTGCGCACAGGGTGACGCTATCACGAAGATGTCCCACGAAGAAGGCTGCACATACATTCGAGTTTTCTCGGAGATCTCTGGGCAAGAAATTCAGCAGACACTACACGCTCTCAAAGCCAGTGGTGAAGCCACTATGAAAGTATCCCTTGCGAACGAGCATGCTGCGCTAAAATTTCAATATCAGGCCGACATGCGTTACAAAGGCCAGGCAATGACTTTTACCGTCGACCTAGGTTCGAATGAGCTTCAAGATCCACAAAATGTCATTGGTATCTTGCGTAGTAGGTTCAATGAAGTTCATCATCATCGATTTGGTTTCTCTAACCCAGATGCTGAAATTGAGACTATGCGCTTACGCGCCAAAGTCGTCGATGCTTCTGAAGAGGTAACGTTTAAGCCACTCGAGGCAGCCGATACTACCGAACCTTGGCAAGGTGCCTTGGTCATGAAGCAAGAGATCATGCACGATGGCAAAAAAGTGGAAGCTACGTTTTGGGATCGCACCAAGCTCGGCGGGGCTGGAAAGATTATACAAGGTCCAGCCGTGATCTCAGAGATGGATTCCAATACTTTGATCCTTCCCGGTTACTATGGTGAAACCGACTCCATGGGCAATATACTCATTTGGCCATCCGAGAAGAGGGCAGACAAAAAGACAGTGCATACTAGAGAGTCAGCTCAGGCACTAGTCAAAGAGCAGCCTCTCATTGCCACACTTGTTGCTTCTGCTCTATCATCTATTCGGAGAGAAATGGATAGCTGTATGCTAACGACGGCGATGAGTCCAGCCATCAGGGACCAGCAAGATGAGTTCAATGTCATCACCAACACACGCGGTCAGATGCTTGTCGGTCAATTTGGGTCTTTTATTACCCAGTTCCTGAACGGCTGGGATGGTACCGTTGAAGAAGGTGATGGTGAGTTGATCATGCTGCAGTTTCTTATATAATATTTTACTAATGTAACTTTACCAGTCTTCGTCACGAATGATGTCTTCCAGATAGACGGCGCGGTATCGCATCTGAATGACGTCATAGTACTACTCCCAATTTACTTTGAGCACAAGCTGATAGGATGGGCTGCCAACTTCGGTCATTTGACTGATATACAAGGCAAAGTGCCAGGCTCTATGAGCATAAACGCCTCAACAATTTACGAAGATGGGCTCCAGATCCCAATCGTCAAGTTGTACGCAAAGAACGTGTATAACGAAAGTTTGGCGACAGTGCTATTCCGCAACTCCCGTATGCCAGATTGGTTCCGAAGCGACCTGATGGCGCTCGTCGCTGCGTGCCGAACTGCTGCTATACGTGTTACCGAGCTTTGCGAACGCTATAGCCCAGAGGTATACGAAGCAGCCACAGACTCCTTGCTCGAACAGAACAAAATCGCCATTAGCACCGTCATCAACGAAAAGATTGGCGATGAAGTTGCAAGTTTCACCGATTTTGTCGACGATGACGGTCAGGGGGTAGGTCCATATGCCATATCTTGCTCAATGTGGAAGGAAAATGGCAAACTCATATTCGACTGGGATGGTACTTCACCACAGTCTAACACTTCTATGAACTTCTACCTCTCGATCACCATGTTCAAAATGTTCATCGGCTATCACCTACTCGCCGTATACGACCCTCATGCTATCGTCAACGATGGCTTTCACGACCTTCTCGAAATCAAGATTCCGACAGGTACCATCCTCCGCCCTGTACGTCCCGCGGCAGTCAGTTGCAGAACCCATCTCTTGGGTCGTGTGATGGACATCTTGCAAGCATTATTTGGCCAGAAAAACCCTGATTATCGTTGTGCAGCAGGTTTCTCCGACTCTCCTCATCTCTTTTACTCTGGCTTCAAGCCAGATGGGGAATTCTATTTGCTCTACCAAATCGGGTTTGGTGGCGTCCCCGCTCGCCCAATTGGTGATGGACCAGATTGCCATTGTTTGTTCCCTGCTATCAAATCTATTCCCACTGAGAATATCGAGTTGTACTATCCTGTCATAATCGAGGCTAACGAGGCACTGCCCGATTCCGGAGGTGCTGGCTTCTATCGCGGTGGCAATGCGCAAAGGACGTTGTATCGGTGGTTGTGCGAGGGCGACGTTAGTATCCACGATGACCGATGGATGCTCAAGCCCTGGGGTGTTAATGGTGGTAAACCTGGCAGCAGATCAAAGAAAGTCCTTTATCGGAACAACAGTTATGGTACGACAACAGAGAAGGACAACGTGGAGCTTTGCCAATCAAAGCAAGACTATATCCATGTCTACCCCGGTAGGTACTATCTTATGATTATGCGAAACACAATAGCTGATGATATGCAGGCGACGTACTGGAGTGGATAACGTGGGGTGGCGGTGGCCTTGGCGATCCCCTCACACGCCCTGCTGAACGTGTAGCTCAAGAGGTACACCGCCGACTCGTCACCATCGCGGGAGCCAAGAAGAATTACGGGGTTGTAATACAACCAAACAGCTTCGACGTTGATGAGCTCGCCACTGTAGACCTCCGGAACAAGCTGCGTGAAGAACGTGCGAAAGAAGGGTACAGCACATACAACACGATCGATCGAGGTGGTACAATCACCGAGTTGATGAAAAAATGTGAGACGGAGACTGGGTTGAAGCCTCCAGTGCCGCAGTGGGAAAAATCCCCGTATGGTCCTCATGCAGGATTGAAGTATGTGAAGAGTTGGTTCGAAAAGATGAGGGCTGAGGGTATGAGTGCATGGGATAAGGCGTAGTGTTTTAGGAGAAGGAGGAGGGACTTGCAGCGACGATGAGATGTACAGTTGGTGGACATTAGGAAAAATTGATGAGATCAGAACGCGGAATTTGAGTCAAATGTGTATGGAAAGATGAATTACCTGGCTAGGCTTTGGAACCCAAAAAAGATAGAAGAGCTAAAGGGTATCGTTTTTCGCAAAGTCAACTTACCGCACTATCCAAGACATGGCTCAGACATCGAGTCCCGCAACTTCCAGTGATGAGCAATGCATGATAACGAAGGCGAATGTGTCGAGTGAGACAACCCGAGGATGAAGGGATCATGATCAGTGCACCGTTTGACTATTAGTTGTATAGATACTTCCCTTGCTAATAAAACTTTTTCAAACAAGAAAAAGAAGAAGAAACTGTTTCATATTCGAAAGATCTAAACATCAACTACATTTCTTTCACCTTCTTCTATACCAAAAGAAACGAAAAGAAAGGATTATCATAACGGCACACATGCGAATGAAAGCATCGTTTAGGCACAACCCACAAGCTGTACCACTAACACGAGACTCATCTCGACCAGGAACATCTCGCCTGCCTCTCACCACGATCAACATAAATACTCGCACCGACGGCTACAACATCGGTAGCAATGTCTGGGAAGTCCCGGGCCTGACATGGAACAAAGTAGGAGTCAAGCAAGCCACTGCTTTTCCCGCAGCAAAGAAAACTACTGAGATACTAGCGTGCTGGCTCCGCAATAAGCTGGGTGTGCGGAATATCACTGTCAAGTATACATCTCCCCCCCCCCAACCCATCACACAGACATACATTCATATATACCTCTCTTCCTTTGTCATGCTTTTGGCAGCTAACATGGATAACCTTTATATGTAGAAACCCACCCCATGACTTTACGATTTGCCGGGTACGCGCAGGAGGCGAGCGGAAAGAAGGTAGTGTAGCAACAACAACAGGGCGGCGCTACGAGAAAGACGCAATGCATGTGACTGTGCGGGCAAGGAAGTCGTATCACATTTACTTCGAGGATTTGGGAGATGAGGGGCTGCGTATTGATAGTGTGACGTGGTTGGAAAACGGAGTTTGTAGATATCTTGTGTGAGTAGGGTAGGTAGGTAGTCGTAGACATAATTCAGATCTTTGATTTTGACAAGTATCGTGTCACGTCATATTTACAATTTTCTTGCACTTCCGATGCTGCAATAGCTCAGGATATATATATATATATATAGGTATTAATCTATTTCAACAAACACAAACGGTAGCCTCGAGTATGTACCAAAGATGTGATACCGATGGAGCAGGGGTGTCTGTCTCAAAGCGCTCCAAGCCCCATCTTCTGAAGTACGCCCACCAGATCAACCTCGGCGATTTTGTCCCAACCCCTCTCGGGGCCCCAAGCGACGCGCTTCTGGTTTAGCTTTGTCTCTTCTATCAAGCCCTTTAGCAAGGGACTCGACTTGGACACACTAGGGTAAGCGTCAAATTCAACATCATTGACCGATGGCACCTGCGCAAGCAAGCCTCTCAGCAAGCCCACGCAATACTCGGTGTAAAAGTTGTTCCCGACGCGCCAGCCTTCGAACACTTCGTTCGAGGCGGGGTCAATCTCTACGAACACCTTTAACCGGTAAACCTTTTTCACGGCTGCCAGGCCCAATCTGCTATCCACTACCCAGCATTTGGGCGGCTTTGTAAAACCTGGGCCTAACCGAAGCTCTAGCCTTGTGAGGTGTGCGCGGTATTTCCGAGGCAGCCATGCAAGGAGTGGGTGCTTTCGATTGATGTAGCGTCCGTGAATCGGAAAGACGCGGAAAGTGTTGCGACCGTAAAAGACGCGCGAAGCTTCATCGTGTGTACGGCGGTTCACGAGGAACAGGCGGAGCGCCGGGGCGACAACGAGAAAGTTTGTCGGGTCGAGATCGATCGTCTTCGGGAACACGAGGAGCTCTTCGTATACGCGGAGTCGCAATTCAACGGGCAGATCGAAGAAGCGGAAAGATGGGCGCTTGACCTCTTCCTCGCTATCGCTTTCTGCGTCGACTTCCACGGTTGGCTTTGTAGCAGTGGGCTTTGCCGCAGCCTGCTCGTCCACCAGCCGCATCTTACTCATGCGATTGACCAGATGGTCAACCGCCTTTGTTTTACGGGCCATTTTACCAGCGCCGTCCAAAGCGATCACGTCTGTCGCTCTGGCCACCTTTATGCATCCATCGTGTCACTCGAGCGTATACGTATCGGTATCGTTTCGCGGCGAAAGGGCAATGTAGCAAATGTGACAAAATGTCTTATTAGGATGTCTCGGAGCTACGGGACCGACAGCCCATTCGATAAGGGCAGGCAGTTCTTGGGAGCAAAGAGGTTCGATCTCCCCAGCTTATGTCAACTTCAATCTTATCGAGGCGGAAAGAGTGAGGTCAAATTACGTGGGTGCAACTTTCTATAAAGAAGAAAAAGAGAGCCTGGCCGGCCGTGGCGAGGGTTTTGTTCAGAGGCGGAGAAGCCGAGGCTTGGCCGAGGCTAGCCTAGTTGGGTCTACGCCCCCCATCGTCATTCTTTGGAAGCCACCAGAAAACACAACCACCATCAAAACCATGACATATTCCATTGATACTCTTTCTACAAAGAGACACGAGTGGTGTGCATATCGATACAACGCTTAGTCATCCATACTGCCCCCCCTTTTGCAAGCAAGAGCCACTGCTACTGCGTCTATTCCAACCCAAGATGAGCTTAGGATTGAGCATTCATGCTATCCTTTCTGCGAATAGACGTGTACTTGCAGAGCTCTCGGCTTTATGCCGGGCGTAACGAAGCAAACGAGAAACCAAAAAACCAGTCAAACAGGAACTCCATCGTGCTGCTATCCTGTGTCACCGGCAGTTCCCCCTCTTTTTCAAGATTCTTCTCAAAGCGCTCCTTCTCCATTTCACACTGACACTCGGACACCTTTATCCCCTTCTTCCGCATACGCCTACAGATGCTCATTCCACAGTGTACGCTACAATGTATTGGCTCTAAGCCTGGATCCTTAAGGGCACCAGAAAGATCCACAAATACGGGAAACGCGTCGGTGTCGATGTCCTGATTCATGCCGTCGAAGAAGGGAGAGGGCGGAGCAACAGGAAGAAGGAGCCGTGTGGTTGTTATAGTGATGTGTAGGCGGGGCTTAGACTTTCGTGTGGGCGCGGTGGTAATGGTGGCGGATTCGAAGTCGGCGATTGTGAACTTCATCACTTGGTTGAGTGCTTGGTCAAGTACTAAGATGAGATCAAAAGGGTGTGCCTAGGGAAATTATGGCAGATAAAATACTGTCCGAAAAAAGCATGCACTTTATTCACTCGGAGCAGCATATCCAACATTGTCTGAAAGTGTTTATTAAAAAAAACCTACTTGTACAAGGCAACAGTGCCAACGCCACAATCACCCACTACTCCGGATCATCATGGCTCGAGTCTCTTGAGTCACTAAACTCATCATCATACCAATCACTGACCACACTCTCCACAGACCAGTCACTTCCCTCAAACTCTGCATCTTCAATCTCCACTCCCTTGCCCACCCTATCCCACCAAACCAATACCGCCATGACCCTTTCAATGAGTTCATCTACCCTATTCATCACAGCATCCACCCCTTCCTTCACCGCATCCTTTAACTGACGTTTCAGCAGATAGCCCATTCCCGCTTCCAGCTTCAAACTCCTTGTCAACTCGTCGTCATCCTTGCCGAGATCGTTCCATAGACACCACTCGGAAGCCCACCACAGCACTTTCAGGTGCATGAAATCTTGCATCTCCTTCTCCAGTTCCGCAATGGACATGTGTCGGGAGTTTTCCGGAAGATGGGCCAGCGTGAACGTAAAGAAATCAAAGATTTCGTCTATGAGGTTGTCGGCGGCACGCGCCGCATGGTGGTATCGAGATGCCTTGTACAGCGTGCTGTATGTGTAGTGTGGATGGCGGTGGAGATGGGAGCGAAAGTCTAGCAGATGCTGGTTGCGTAAATTCTCAACAACGGCCGTAGCGGAACTCAACTCCACCGTCATTGTGGCTTCCTTGTTGACACGTAGATAGGATCTCTTAGTAGCGGCAAGGTTTTTCCGACTAAGGCTGTGGATTTGAGCTAGGTTGATGCTAATTGCTGCATGTGCTACGGAGCTTTTCCCACAATCGTGCGTGCATGGCTTTGGCTCGATGTTCCTTTTCTTTTCCAATTTACGAAGATACCGACACACGTTGTGCTTACAGTGGAGAGTGCAATGGTCGGCATTGTGTGTGCCTTTGTCTTCGTCGTCAAAGTCGAATTCGGAAAACGGCTCTATTTGTTCTGGGGGTGGACGGTGGGAAAATGGGGAGGGCGATGGACTTCTCGTGTTCGACATGTTCTTGCCAGTCCTGGACGAGAGAACCTCATTTCCTTTGTGTGACTTTTTATCTGGCAACATGTCTGGCTCTGTTCCCAATAAGCTGATGAAGTATTTCAAAATGTTAAACAGGCAATAAAATAGTGCGGAAAACCCGATGAAGACAAGTGGGTTCATGACATAAGCTTGAAGTTTCTCGGATGAGACTGTTGTGAGGGGCAATAACGTTGTCTGAGGATAGAAATTTAATAATCCCCTGAAGTTGACGAATACATTTATTGCAACAGTTTCAATTTTTTGGGGAATATTCAAGTATCTTTGGTTGGATGAGTTGGTACCCAGCTTGGTAGCGAAAGGAGGTGTGGGTCTCCCGAACTAATGAGAATTCAACCATGTCACAGTATGGTACTGCAAAGACGACTATTGGAGATGTATTCTTTGGAATACAAACTTCAACCTAGATTCATGAATAAAATAGACGGTAACAATGAGCCGAGCTTAGTTAGCTTCATCAATCTATGGGTTAGAAAAGGTATTACCAGCAAATGAAAGCTTAGAGTCGCAATTCACTTGGTAGGCCATGTGCATCCGATTCTTCTTATCAGGTAAACAGACTGGACTTTCCATAGGCATATATATCCCTCATCGGATGAGGTAAATACAGCTCATGGCACTGACGGAAGAAGTGAGAAAGCTGTTTAGGATGAATAACCTACTATGGAGCTATATACCAACCTTTGGTAAAATGACTATATTACTTTAAATGCTGAGCGATGAAATCAGAGGCGTGTTAAAGACCCCATCTTGGTTCCCGTCTCTTCCTCTCTTTGCAAGAACTGATGCCATGCCGCAGACTATTGCTAGCTGAAATAGGACTTTTCTTATCACATGACTGGCTTGATACCCATACATCTTGCTAAATAGCAGACGAAAATTCATGTTCAGCTCGGTAGCTTCATCATAAAGAACTTATCATAGCCTTCTTGCCAATCTTTGCCTTTTGACCCATGTGCCTCTTGTCTCTTTGAGTTTCTTCGGAGTCGTCTTTGGAAGGCGTGACGTGTATTCCGCAAAGAGCGTCCGTATAGCATCGCTTGTATGTCTAGACCGCGATGGAAAGCGTGT
>Ga0265797_10006151_pt1 | contig 17124 bp, 14 predicted proteins | sample P2T30metagenome_FD_192433 | JGI IMG/M metagenome (GOLD analysis project Ga0265797, IMG submission 192433) | Plant litter microbial communities from East Loma Ridge, Irvine, California - P2 T30 | ecosystem: Environmental > Terrestrial > Plant litter > Unclassified | place: USA: California...
CAAGCAAGACTAACGGTTGCCAGGTTCGATGCCTTCACGCATAAACCTACCTCTCAGTACTCCCTCGCATACGAAAAAGCTAGCATCATTTTCAACATCTCTGCCGTCCTATCTTGCCATGCCGCACACCAGAACCGCCACGAGGATGTCGGGCTCAAGACCTCATACCATTCGTTCCAAGCCTCGGCCGGCATGTTCACATACATCAACGAGAACTTCCTACACGCACCGTCGACCGACCTTAGCCGCGAGACAGTCAAGACACTGATAGCGATTATGCTGGCACAAGCGCAAGAGGTGTTTCTGGAGAAGCAGATTGCTGACGGCAAGAAGGTCGGCTTGTTGGCAAAACTTGCGAGTCAGGCCGCGTTCTTGTATACACAGGCAACGGAAGGTGCGCAGGAAAACGTCACAAATGCCGTGTTTGAGAAGGTCTGGCTTTTGGTTTGCCAGGTAAGAACATCACAGTAACTTTTGCAATTGGAAACTGACCATCTCGCAGATCAAATCGCATCACATGGCTTCGCTAGCCCAGTACTATCAGGCTCTGGCCGACGACGATGCGAACACCCACGGTGTAGCCATCTGCAGACTACAAGTCGCCGAAACGCATGCCAAAGACGCCAATCGAGCAGCTCACGGCTTCCCGAATAACGCGCCGGCAAACTCGAATTTGACCTCGGAGACCGGGGGAATATTAGCAGAGATGACGAAGAAACATCTGGCCAACGTTCAGGAAAAGTTGGCAGAGTTTTCCAAAGACAACGACTTTATATACCACCAAGGCATTCCGAATGAAGCGGCCTTGACGCCAGTGCCGAAAATGCCTGCTGCCAAGGCGATACCCGTCAGCGAGTTATACCAGGGACAGGACATCCAGAGAATCATCGGTCCAGACATCTTCCAGAAGATTGTCCCACTCGCAGTCACTGAATCAGCCAGTCTGTACGATGAGGAGAAGGCTAAGCTAATACGCGCCGAGAGTGAGCGTGTCGAGGTCGCCAACGATGAGATGGCCGCTAGCCTGGACTACCTGAAATTACCTGACAGTCTGAATGTACTGCGAGGAGGTATGGACCAAGACAACCATGTCGACAACGAATTCCGAATGTGGTGCGAAGAGCTCGCTGGACACCAATCGTTCGGCCCTGCGTTTGAGCAACTGGATAGGGACAAGTCGGAGATACTGGGTTCACTTGATGCCAGCATGAAACAACTAGACATGGAAGAGAGTGTCTGTGAGAAGATGAGGTCCAAATACGGACCTGACTGGACACAGCAGCCTAGCTCTCGGTTAACGTCCACGCTGCGAGACGATATCAGAAACTACCGGGGTGCCGTTCAGGAGGCGAGCACTAGCGATGCACAATTGTACAACACATTTAGGCAATGTGAAGCCGACTTTGACGAGATGCGATCGGCTGGCGAAACGGATGAAGCCGATGTATTGTACTCAAGAGCTATGGTCAAAGCAGGCGCAAGTAAGGGCAAAAGCCCTAGGCCTACTGAAGGCAATCTCATCGATGATGATATTGATGAGGGTCCATCGGTAACGGATCAGATTGCGGCCGTTGAAGATATCTTGCGGAAGCTGAACCTTGTCAAGAAGGAGAGGACGCAGATACTCAAGGACCTCAAAGACAAGGTATGTGATCACCGACGCTCGAGTATGCCATGTATTGACTTTGACAGGTTCACTCTGATGACATCTCTAATGTACTAATTCTGAACAAAAAAGCCATTGCGAACCAGGAGTCGCAATTGTTTAAAGCTGAGCTGGAGAAATTCAGGCCCCACCAGAATCGCATACTACAGGCCAACCATAAACAAGCTTCATTCCTCAAAGAGCTCACTCGAACTTACTCGGATTTACTCAAAGACAAGCGCGTGCGATCTGAGCAAAGCAAATATGAGGCCTTTTCAAGACAACGAAACATCGTCATGACCAAATATCGCAGAGTATACCAAAGCTTCAATGATCTTGTTGCTGGATTGTCGCGCGCTCAAACCTTTTATTCAGAGATGAAGGACACAGTGTTAAGCCTACAGAAGAATGTTGAAACTTTTGTGAATAACAGACGCAGTGAGGGCGGACAGCTCCTGACTAAGATTGAGGAGCGCAACAAGGCACAAGGCGCAGATCAGGAACAACAAAGAATGAAGGAACTAATGGAGAGGATGTCACTGGAACCTTCAGGCTCACCTGTATCACAAGGTGGAGGCCGTAAGAAGAGCATACCACCTCCGCTTTCCTCAACACCTGGTTATCCGTCAACATCAGGAGCTAGCCATCCGGCGTATAATCCTGCAGCTTCACCACCTGTTACGCCACGCTATCCAATGACCACAGGCCCAAGCCAACAGTTCATGTTGCCACAGCAATCCTACGGCCAACCCTCGAACGGCTACAACCAGCAGCAACCCCCACGACGGGAGAGCTATGGACAGCAATATCCCACGCATCAAACGCAGAACTCGCAGAGCTCATCGGCTTATAACCCCGCGATTCACAACCAATACAACCCCACCTCACCACCAGCACACCAGCAATTCTTCTCTCCACCGCCTGCACAACACCAACCACATCAGCCATGGGGTCAACCTCCTTCAAACCAGCAGCAACAGTGGGGTGGTGCACCTCAGAATAACCTGCCACAGGGTTATGTTCCACCGCCACCTCCACCGGGACCGCCGCCAAGTCAATATCAGCAAGATTATAGTCACTTCAGTCAAGGAGGCTATCCAAATGGACCCGGGGGATACGCGAACCAGCAGCGACCGGCACAAGGACAGGGTCAGAACGGGAACGACCCCTGGGCGGGATTAAGTGGTTGGAAATGATGAATGTGGAGAGATGGAGGGAATACTACCTCCGCGCAGGATACCGTCGTAACAAGAAGAGTAGGACCCGGATCATAAATTCAGTTCGTTCATTATTGGCGATTCGAAAAGTGGACTTGAAATAACATCAGCGTATTGCTAAGGTAGGTGTAGATAATGGATACATCGTACATCATACACGGCAGTCCTCACGGACGTTGGCTTTTGGTTTAATCTTTACTCTTTTTCATATAGCCTAATTCGTGGTTTCAAACATTTGACCTAACAATCAGACAAGCTATTCGCCAACAAAGTCGTAGACCATCCTCACTCTCAACTCTTCACCCTTCTCATTGCTAACTCTTACACGTCTCGTATGCCTTCTCTCCCCATCAACCATCTCAAAGCCCCAAAGGTGGCTAGCCTCCCATTCACCATCCTTCTTCCCCTCTGCGTGAATCAACTTCCCCTCGCTATCCCCTTCAATCCATTCACCCTCGCCCTCGCTAACTACGCCCGTCTTCCTCCCCTCCTCGACACTGACCCATCGACTTCTTCCTGATACCTCACCGAAGAAACCATCCTGGTTGGTGCGCCACTCGTAGTCCAAGGTGTAATCCTCTGTAGTACCAGGGATTTTGCCGCTAGTTATCGACTGCGCCATCTTGATATGTTGATCGTCTGGTTGACTGATTTTGAGATGGATAGATGCTGCGGTGGCTGTCTTGCGGACTAGAAGGTTTACGCCTTGAAGCGCGAGGACTGATGCAAAGTCATCAGAGCAGGCTTTGTTCAGTTGCCATTTACCAGATAAGGACTGTAGGGATTTGTTGGATGGAGCAGCCATGGTTTGTGACGTGTTGGTCGTTGTAATACAGAGTACTGTGAGCAGCTTTGACAGGTCTCAGATGGTGTGAGGCGCCGTTTCATAGTCTGGAATCGTGTCGTCACCACCCGCATGCTTTCTGTTCATCTTGTTCCAAAGCAGCAACCCTTCTCTATTAGGCATTAGAATAGCTCAGTAGGTTGATTTGACGAACACCATAAACACCAAGAGCATCATGGTTGTGTGATAATGGTAGTTGTCTCGAATTACTCTCCGTTAGTGGACGTGGATCGCCTTGGCTCTGATGTTGGTGGTACCACTTCTTTCCACGGATCTGGTCTTCTCTATCCTCGCACTGCATTAGTTCTATCAACAACACAAAGCGCGCAGCATCAAGTCTGAGACATTCTATCACCAACTAGGATGCGACATAGATTGCCGTTCCAGGATATCCCCGCGTCTTTCCCAACCTTGTTGGGGCGGTATCACAGCGCCGGTGCCTTTGACATCATCGCGGACAACGCGGCATCTTTGAAGTATTGCAGACAGCTATGCTCGTTACATCGTCCCCTTGCTAGGGAAGCACAAGTCAGGGTTGCTTGGTATAGTCGCATTAGAGGTGGCTATGGGCGGCGATCTTTGGTAGGCTAAATAACGATAGACGCACAGCGCTGGGGCTGAATGCGCTGACGAGGAGGTTGGCCCTACCAGCTACCCACATTGACATCACACCAACAGGCATCAATCAACGAGGCGCAAGAATACTTATATAGTATTCAGCGCTTCTAAAACTGCGAGATCGTTCACCAGCGATAGGAACTGCTATCACATACATTTACTTCGACATCTAAACAATCTCTAACAGTTGTTGAACCCGCCGCGATGTTGCACACCTCAGCCGCTATTCTCGCCGCAGCCTTCTGCTCGTTGGCCTCCGCGCTACCCACATCCAATATCGTTGCTCGAGCAGGCGGGCCCGCGATCACGCCTATACCCTCGAACTGCACCGTTACGGATCCTCTGCCCACCGATCCAAACACGTCTTACGTGCCAGCACCAGCTGCCCACGACGATATTCTATACAGCTCTTACTACCCTTCCTACACATCAAACACAACTGCCATGGCACAACAGTGCCTCCAGCAATGTTACGGCTACGGATATCATGTCGAGTGCAAGACAGCATACTGGGCAGAGAACGTCGTGGTGCCGGCAGGATACTATGGCACGGCTGGCGGACAACTCGAGACGGCTTGTCTAATGTTCAGTAGAGCACTCACAGGCGACGACTTCGTGGCAGCACCAGAAGGCCAGGGCACGAGTGCAACTGCGAGCAACATTGCATGCTGATAGTGTCATTCCATGATGGTCAAAGTTTATCTTAGCGAGTCGGCCCGTTGGTCATGAGAAACGATCTGAAACATGGAGTTTTTGGAGTCTGGCTTTACGTCATAGGGTAAAATGAGGATATACAGTAATTGCCGTTTGGCAAGATAGGGTCACCGGTGTAGATGGGGTTTCACCTTCTCTCTAGGCCAAACGTTCAACCGAGTTAGATGATAGACGCTACGTAATGATTTAGCCATTTGTGTCTTTATGAGTGCAGATGTCACTAGTGTTGTGATGGTACCCTACAACTGTTGGTGTTCTGACGAGTAGGATTATAGAATGGTTGCGGAAAGATGTCAAATGCTGGAGCCAACATGGCAGTACCTATGAATTCGTGGCATCTAGATGAGTCGTCTCAAAGACTCACCAAACAATAAATCTACCTAGCTAGCAATGTCGTCATGCCCACTACTAAATTAGCGAGGTCGTATCGTCTGGAAGAACCTATTTTTGGGTGACACAAGCGGCAACGTCCGTCTCGTGAAAAGTGAACAGGGTAACAATCAAGCTTTCTTAGGTCAAAAGCCTCGCGAGACCAGTCCGTAAAGAAGCGAATAGTACAGATACAGGCTGTGAGTCCCGGATCGCATCGTCTATTCTTACCTCTTCGCCTTCCCCGTGTTGTCTAGCTTTGACGGATTTTCCAATGCACATGATGGTGGGGCAAGAAAGACGCTGGAATGCAAGCGGTTGGCGGGCTGGCGTGGTGCGCCTTCAGCCGTTGCGTGGAATGACCTGCATTTACGAGGTCACTCTCGCGTCGCGCTTTCTTTACATCTTCTCGCCTGTTCGCTCTATTTTTTGTGCTAGCGTCTCGAAAGCGCATATCGGAATGGTCTACTAGCATAGCCAGCTTCGGTAAGGTGGGATATACAATACGTCCCAATAGCATGGCTGTGGGTAGCCAAGCCTTTGAGGCGTTATCCTTAACGGGTGTACTTGCTTGGTGGGTCACAGGTCAGGAACATCCCTGATACATCACATTATCTGGATAGCTAGAGCTTCTCAATGCGTGGATATTGGATGCAAATTACCATCGCACTTGCCTCTAGACTCGAGGAAGACGGTCTTTCCGCGGTGAAAGGTAATGCACGTGCAACAGCATTCATGGCGGGCCGACCATCCGGGTACCTGTCCCGCGCTACTTCGTCCCTCTCATACTTCATGTCTCTCCTCGGATTTTGTCCAACTCACACACAGTCTATTGTCGTGTTAGGAAGTTGTTAATACGGAGATAGAACGGAACTCTATATGTTACTGCACGTGCTACAGTTATTGCGTTACTCTACACCGAAGCCTATCAGATGAGCACTTCCCTACCGCCTCATTTCGGCTCATTGGATGCCACCAACATAGCTACCTTTAGGGCCGCCGTCAAGGTTTCCCCATTCGCTGTTAGCCCTTGTATACCACAGTCAGATTTTGGGGCTGGTCAGAATGAGCGTACTCCGACCGGAGCTGCTGAAACGTTTATTGGTGGCATTGCGGAGATGTGTGGAGAAGGGGGCTGCTGATGACGGGCCGGCTTCCTATATCGGCATTGCAACTGATCTTGTTGGGAATATGGGGGAGTGTGGGGGCTGGAACGGTACTCTCACAGAAGGCAGACATTCATACTTTCGTTCTCCATACGTAGACTACGCACGGATTCAAGAGGGAGAAGCTCACAATATTCATGACTCAGATATGTGGTGGTTACAAGTTGGTATTAGGTACTATATAGATAGATCGGCCGTAGCTTCGTCAGTCATGAACGTATAGTGAAGATGTAGCCGACTGCAATGGTCAGCTCGCTTGCTAACAAACTAGTAGCTCAGAAGCTCATGATAGGTGCCAGATCACAAAGGGAAAAGCAATTATCGCCACAAAGGGCGCCTTAAACACATCGTCCAATGACCGCTGGTTTAACGCAAAAGCAAAAAGGGTATAGACAAGAAGCGAAGTAAGAATCATGGAAATCTGTTACCCCATGTTGAATGTCCGCGGACTAGGATACTTCTGTTTTCACTGGTGCCGTTCCCTTGAACTCTCCATGCAATATATCCAGGAGCTTGCGGAGGGTGTCGGAATTGCTCCCTCGTCTACGGGCGATTGTTCCTTCCTCGTCTTCACCCTCCGCATCGTCGTCCTGTGTGAGAAGCTCGATTGTCCTTCGGAGCTTTTCATAGGCAGCATTGAGTTCCGTGTGCGATGTTTCGAGCTTGGTGTACTTGTCGTTTAGGATCGAGAGCTGGGCTTCAAGATCTCTGGCGTGCTTTTCTTTGCGCTCTCGAAACGCACGTTGGGCGGCACGATTCTGAGCTCTTCGGCGCTATTCGCACGTTAGTTCGAGCTTGTGTATGTAGAGTAAGATATACATACTCCCGAAGTAGTGTGGGTTCGTTCTGCTGGTGCAGGCTTGTGGGTAGTTCCGAAAGTAGGTTCAGTGTGCTGTAGTGGCCTCGGACTGCAATATGGGCTATCATGCTCTGAGCCAAAATCCGAGGGGGTCATGGGCATGGGATATGATCCAAAGTGCATGGGTTCGTCGACGATGTGAGGGTAGTAAGCTTGGTGGATATGTGCAGGAAACTGGTCATATGTAGAAGAGACCTTTGAAAGATTAGTTGACAAGTTTTGAAGACACAATCATGATACTAACAGGTGATCCACTCAGACTCGGAACTTTAGAGAGATCTGGAGGCATCTCGAATATGGCTGTCTGGTGTGGTGGTGCGATATAGTTGCCTTGTGCCATCCAGTAATCGAATGATTGAGAATCCATCGCTCTCGATTTACAGTTGTATAACAGTGAGGACAGGAGTCGATACGTCTGTGTGCTCGCGAAAACGTGTGTAGAGACGAGTGTTGGTATTCTCTCTCACTAGGTCTATATTGACGACCGCTGATGGTATGACGTGCAAGTGGCTTGTTGCTTCAAGTTAAGATACTTATGTGGTGGAGACAGCTTACACAACGGTGGGCAAGGTGAGATCTTATACACCGTGGGGACGTCGCGTATCTCTCCGTCGGAACCGCGTCAGTCACATGAGATGGCGGCAAGTGGCTTGACAGGGGTGGTTCTGTCATGCAATTCTGCCCACGACTAAATTCAACGGCCACGGCAGACCCTGAAAATGTGGCTTCCAGCGGGAATACGTGCAGAAGTTAGCTTGAGCTGCATGTTCACACAGCTTGCTACCGGCACACGGGTCCGAAGCACGGTCCACCACTGCAGGAAGCACATCAACTGTTGTTATTCTCGTCTTCGAGTGGTTCCCAGAGTTACACAACCAATGGCCATGGGGCAGGGGTCTGCATGGAGGCGTGCGCTATACTTTTTCGAGGCCTTGATAAAAGATTGGCATGCTTGCTGAGCCAAAGCGTAATGATTTCCCGCCAACCAAGCATACAGTGGCCAGGTTAGTCCGTCGTCGCGACCGTAGTAACAGGTAGAGGTACCTGGCGCTGTCTTCTCGAAGAGTAACTCCACTTTAGGATTATCGTCCCGCACACGATGCATGGTAGGGCTGTAATTTTCTCAGTTCAGAAACTCTTGGCTGCGATCGCACATTCGTGCGATCAATCAAACAAGATTCTTCTTGCAGTGAGACGCCCACATAGCTAGACATGATTGCTCTGTAATGCGCTGGGTCTAAGGACCTCAGCTAGGTGACGACATCAGAGCGACATACTGACCCAAGGTTACGTCCAGCTGGCCTGTTGAGTTTTCGCTTCGAGAGCTATGGGCCGAAGTTCGGTCGTAGTGAAGTGTCGTTCGCGCTAGCCGCGAGCAGTGTAAAGTGCATTCCAATTCTGTCACCGCTTTTCCTCGCTGAGCACCGATCCAGGGGGCCTACTAGTCACCGTTGAAGTAGCCTGCTCAGTGTGGCGCCTCTCTTATGAAGGCAGCCATCGCCAGCCCCGAAGCCTTCGAGGTTGGATGCCACACGATATCGAGTTGTGACCATCGAGGTGGACGGCCATCTCATACTTTGTCCGCCTAGTGAAAAAGGACAAAGTGCTTGGCAGACCTTTTCACATGCCTTATCGTGCAGCTAGAGAAAGACAACAGATAGTTGGCGAGGTTGATGACCGATCGGTGAGTGTCGGGTACAGTTACCTAGGGCGCGCCGAAAAGAAAGCCTATAGTGGCAACACGTGGTACGCTAGGTTAGCGAAAAGGCTACGTAAGCGCGTTTGCCATGACTTATCAGTAGCCATGTCCATGTAACGTTCCCAAGCGATTACCACCATCACGAAATGCTCGGCGACGTGAGGTGATATATCCTTACCATATTGCATTTGATCAGGCAACATGGTGCAGCCTGCTTGCATCGTGGGAATTCCAAGGCAGTTGAATTCAAACATACAGTATCGCAGACCAGGCCGTAGACAAGGCCTCATCTTTACCCTATGGCTTCGTTCTTACGCGGCATTCCCATATGGTTAGGAAGACAGCCCTACGGCGCTCTGCTACGACTACGCTGGACTACTTACCCAAAGCAGTAATTCTGCACTTCGAAATGTAGCAGCGCACTAGTGACGTAAGCGGGGAGAACTGGCTAGACCTGCACCAGCGCTTCTGCTGCGGAACGTGCATGAGGGCTGAAAATCCACCGCGTCTTACGCATCCTTCACCGGATCCGCTTTGGGGCTGTTCAATCTAACTTTGTGCAGCATCGCTCATCGGCCGACACATACGCAAGCGAGACCGTACATCTTATCTGATGGTCCTTCCTTGACCGATATGCGACTCGTACCGCCAACAAGCATACTCATTCGGACCGCGTACAGCCTTGATCTTGGCCCTGCAAGACATTAGCTCGCTATCCATAACAGGAAACACAACGCTTCTGCCCCGCTGCTGACACAGCTCGTCCTTCGCGACATGAGCCTCCGGCCTCGCTTCATGAGCCTACGAGATGCCGAGGCTAGCCAACCGGTTAAACAGTAAGCAGCAATGAAGGAGACGAGCCTATGAGACACTCTATACGATCAAGTTACACGTTTGACTTCATCTGTTCCGCATCATAGCACAGCCGCTCCTAAAATCGTACGCAGCGCTAGGCTAAAGCTGTCGAATGTTAATGCAAATACTCTGCATTATCTACACGACATAGTCAATACTGTCCAATGCGAAAAGTGTTTGCCATGTCTTCACTTACTCCAAGAATTAGAGGATGCAGAGTAGCTCACTGGCTGCCTGCTGTACCACTGTGTGTCTCCCATGACATGGTCATGGATCAAGTGTCTCAGTCAAGTCGAACCTCTCCGTTTCCAAGTCATCTTATCACGGTCCCTAAGCGTGATAGTGCTATGGGACGGATGTCAGGGTCCAGCGCTTGTAGATCCTAGCGGACACTAGCAGCCCTACAGGAAGCACGGCTGGCTTTAGCCCCGCTCCTTGTCAAAGCATAACCGTCCAGACCTATCGTACGATGTAAGACCATTATACATGTGCTAAGTCTGAACGGGTGGGATATCTGGCAGATATCGGGGAACCACGATGGCTTCCGCCTACTCCATCTGAAAACGGCGCTTGCTAACGTACAGACGGCCCCCGAAACATTAGAAGATATCCAGAATACACTGTGGACCCGCAAGCATAAGTACATCCAGCCCCCGAAACGTCCCGTATCTTGTCAGATTCTCCAGGTGTACAGAAAGTTAATCTCAAGCTCTGTACTGTGTTTCCAAGCGGATCCGAGTTGGCACCGAAGACACCACCACCATCACCACCACCACCATGGCGCTGACTGCGTACCCGTCTCGCGTAAGCTTCCCAACACGAATCAGAAGACGAGCTACGTGTTTCGGACCCGATCTAAGGCCTGTTCCTTTCGGTATCCAATAGGCTTACGCCTCACGTTCGTCAGTGCGCATTCTGAAGGTTTTCTAGAAGGTGACTCCCTCCGCTTGGACACTGGGGAAGCTTCGGAGATCTCCAAGCGCCAGAGCCTCATCACCGCCTGACATAGGGCTGCAGATACGAAGGCTTGTGCTAGAGGCTTGGAGAGGCTTCGTTAGCGGCTCTTTCCTGCTGATGTCTACACCCGTTGTCGGCTAGACAGCCATGGGAGTCTATACAGCCACTCACCAGCCTCTCTTATTCCCACACAAGGAGTGATGTCACCGGGCACAGACTCTCACACTACGTCACCCATGCAATACTTCGTGTCCCATTGGCATCTAGTATTGAGCACTGACCCTATCCAAACTACATGTCCTTTCTAGAAGGCAGAAGGCACGGGCTTCTATGCGTGTCATCCGTCTTGCATTTGCTACACACACTAGCGAGCTTACACAGTGTACGCCCTACAACTCGTCACTCTCGCATATGCTGTACAAAGGTTAGCACGATGTTGAATGTGCGGCTTGTATTTCTTCCTTCAAGACTAAGTGCCCGTTCAGACGCATAGATACAAACTACACATCACAAAAAACCACTTTTTCACTGTGCTAGAGGACTCCAGGTGACAGCAGGGAGCAGAAAGAGAGTTTTCGGCACAAATATTTGAATTCTCTACAAAAGTGCTATAGGCACAATCTCCTCCCTCCATATCATAACTACCCGTGTCATGTGCACTATTGTGCCTCTTGTTTCGCATCAATCAACATGTAACATCTCACGACAAGCTGTACGATAGGTCTACAGTTAGTAATTGTGTGGTTGGGGATGAGCTGTATATATCAACGTGTATACACAATGCATGGCAACATCACCTCTGTGAGCTTCGTGAACATGAGCGAAGCATCACAGAAGGGAAGAATGAACGCGGATGTGCAGGAGAGCTACTGGGCCTTGGGAAAGGGTGAATGCATGGAGCAAAGGTCGATCAAAGGAAGGATTGGGCGCAAGGTCTAGGTTCGGGTGTATGGTGCGGTGGTCTGGGCAGCTGATATCGTGTGGTGGGTTGTTTGCTAGGGCCAATGCTGCATAGGTAGGGGGGTCCAAAGTCCGAGTAGGGGTTTTATGGCCTGGATGTCGCAAAGAAACCAATACGGGGGATGGCGTAACTGCTTGTTGCTTGGAAATAGTTGTCGCAGGGCGCATCGACAAGTGCTTCGGGGTCGATGATGTTGCAACGGAGCTTACCTTCACACTTCACCTCGACACCACTCATCTCCATGTGGGCCAACGAAGCTGAACATCTAGGTGTTCAAATGCTACAGATGATTAGCAGGAAAACTCCAAAACTCCTCCCATTTTGGGTTCCTTTAACGCCTTATCGCTATGCAAGACAAAAAAACTAGGGGAATACTTTATAGTGTCCACAGACCGCTGCGTCGCTTGCCCATGGGGTAAACAAGAAGGGCAGCCATGAACAGACCAACAGTGATGCCGATAGCAATCTGGATCATGGACGCAGCGACATTGAAGACGATTGCGTTCAAGCTGTCGGTTGTGGTCTGCATTACGTCAGTGATAAGTTTGGCTGGGAATGAAGAGGTGCTCACGTCGGCCGCTCCCCCTGACCCTTTAATTAGGGCAGATGCTGTTTGAAGAGCAGAGTTGATGCTTCCACTCGATGCAAGAGAGCCTGGAACTTGGACGTATACTGCAGGCAGGAGGACGGCGGCTGCAACTCCGTGACGCAACCGGCTGTAAAGGTTTGCCAGAACACCAATGGTGAAGGCGCCGAATGTGTAGGCGATGGGCGCTGACGACGAGAACTTCATTCCGGCGTAGAAGTTGACGATGTAGCCAGCAAAGGCGATGACAATCATAGCTGGCATCTGTTTGTACTTGGCCTGCACGGTAAACGTCGTGAAGAAGACGTAGAGCGGGACCATGAGAAAATTCCAGTAGGGGTTCATCGGGCTTTGGCACTGAGTCGAGTTGGTAGCGTTAGAGTCGATGGCGCCATATATAGCGGTACCAACAGTGATGCCGTATCCAAGAAAGAGCGAGTAGATGATGGCGAAGACAAGTCGGATGGAACCTGGTACGATAGCGCGAGACTGAAGCTCAAGGGCTGAGCTAAGCACCAACCATCCAGGAAGAATCAGGGCGATGGCGCTCTGTGCAATGGCCGAGAAACAGAATAGGTTCCCGTTGTTGATGCTACCAAACGCGCGTGCAAGGAAGCTCATGAGGATCGTCGCGGTGATCTCGAAAACGGTGCTGTATGTCTTGGATAGGGGGGCGATGACAAGCTGAAGTAGGCCTAGGACGATTCCGAGGACGAATATGACAGGCATGTCGATGGGCCGGGCCTTGAAGAAACAAGAAACCGCGGCGCTCGCCAAACCATACATCAGTACAGTCAGCCACCGCGGGTGACGGTCCTTGGCATTGATGACCTCGTCTAAACGAGCGAGAGCTTCATCTAAGCTGATAACATCGTGCAAAACCTCCTTGTAGATGTCGTGGGTGTCCTTGAGCTTGCCAAGGTTAACTCCCTGGGCGGTACGAACAATCTTGACTTCAGCCGTGTGAGTGAGGTTGTCGTCAAAGGAGATGATCATGCAGCCGGGGATGTAGAGAAATTGGCTGTTGATCTCAAGGACCTTGGCGGTGGTCGCGAGGTACTCTTCGAGACGATGTGTAGGCGCTCCAAAGAGCATGAGGGCGCGGCACATGCGGATGATGTACTGTTGTCGTTTGAGAATGTTGGCTACGTGGATCTTAATCTTGGCATCCTGATCTTCCTTTGCCTTCCAGACCTTGGCGATGATGTTGTTACTGCTAGTTCGCCTGTGGTTGCGTGGGCGTAGGGGGACATCCTTCTTTTCGTCCTTAGGGTTCGCCAGCTTGGCTGAAGCGCCGATAAGAGTGGCCAGTGTTTCTGTGGACTGTATGGGCTTGTTCGCGTTGTACCATTTCCGCTTTGGGGTGCAGGCGCCTGAAGAAGATCCGGGCCTTTGTGAAGGTGACGTCTCGCTGACTTCTGATGATGTGTCTGTGTAGCCACGCACAGGTGTCTTGTAGGCTTGGAGGAGTTGGTAAAAGACGCCTCCGTTGGCGTTACCTGTAACGGTGTATGCGCCATCAGGGTCCACCTCACTCAATGGCAGAGCATTGAAGTTTTGTGCGTTGAGCTCACCAGCGTTGTGCGCGTTTAGAAGTTCTTCCGCATCGACGGTGTGCTGGTTGGTAGTGATCTCGTTGGAACCGGACTCGCTAACGCGGCTATAGCTACGGATTTGTTCGAGCGGCGGCGGAGGGACTTCAACATTGGCAGAGCTGTTGAATCGTACTCTTGTCTTGCCTGTTGCTTGTTCGGGTTGTACGGAAGGTGTCGGGTATGTGGGTGGTATTTGCTGCATCTCATGCTCGTCGACGTGGGTGTGCTCTGACGAATTGGTGGAAGAGGGCTCCATTGCGACAGCTATAGCGTGGGAGAGTGTCGCGATGTTGTAGTACGATATTTACTGAGATGAAGAGAAGAGTCGAGAGGGGTCGTCACATTAGAGGCGTCATGAGACTTGAATACTACAGCTGCCAGGCGTCGGCATTTCTCCGTTGCGTAATTGTCGTCGGACCGGTACACCCAAAATACATTTGCGTTTGGCCGCGACTTGGCTGTGGATCCGGAACGAGGACCACCGGGTAGAGGCGATCAAAGGGGGTCGCCGAAACAGGAAGCACACTTGCACATGGAGCCCAAACGCGTCGTCGTGGATAAAAAATGATGCAACGCCGACGTTCGAGAGCGACACCATGTGTCAAGGAATTGCTCTGATTGGCGCGTTCCCTGACTAGAACAAGTCCGTTATATCCGTGCCATCTTTGAAATATGGATCTTTGCATCAGCTTTTGGAGAACAGCGCGCATCCCCGAGCTCAACATTGTCAATCCCCATGGGGCGTGCGCATAAGCGTGCACTCAATCCCTCTGTTCTTTGGTGGTGCGTCGGGTGAATAGCAAGCGCAGGGACTGTCGAGTCATCGTGGCGGAAAATTAGGTATCGTCACTTGACTGCGATCATAGCGCAACATCTCTCCGGACTAGCAGCGCGGTACGGGCTATACGTCTGGGTACGATCTTTGTCTAGCATGTACCTCGTTTTCTTCATCCATAGATCTTCAGCTTTTCGGGGATCACTATGTTGGAGACCATGACGCATGGTGTATTAGTCAGCCACGAACGTTCTATCGTATTGATGGCAGCCACATACTCTGCTTCCACGTTTTGAAAACCAGTCACTCGAGCGATACGGTCACGGATACTGTCACTCGCTATTGTGCTGCATACAAGTTATGGAAGCTTCGTTGCCATACATGTATTTCATGTCTGGAGCCTAGCTAGGTAGCTTACTCCAGCTTGCGCCAAGGTCTGATAACAGTATTGAAGGGTCGAATCAAGAGTCTTTCATGTAGGAGAAGATGTCATGTGGCTGCACCTGTGCCGCTGCTGCGGTAGTCATACATTGGTATGCACGCCCTGTGGGCAACATGTCAGTTGAACTCGCCATTCTTCACAGCATCCTGCTGTTGAAGCTACTCATCATCTTCTTCTGAGCGTTTGGTAGAAGAACGGTCAGATCCAACATCCACACGCACGCAACCGTGATGGTGAGTATGCAAAAAGTCTGCGTAACCTACGTGGCAGCAGACTGCGGTTCTATTATCCCAGGGAAGTCCGGAGCAGCCGCGGCTTTCAAAGCAGTCAAGATTCATCAAAAACTGCTCCAAGCAGGTATAGAAGTTGTCGATAATGGGCCTTCGGGCTACCATGATACGTCTTCACAGCTAGACGTGCTCGAAGAAACCATGACTTACCAACCAAGTCCCTTCGTACCGCACGACATCCGCAACAGAGCTGATAATCTGGAGCTCCTTCGCAAAGTGCGACGGAGAATGACCAAGAACTTCGACCAAGAGCCCAATTCCTTCCAGTTAGTTCTTGGGGGCGAATGTTGCATGCTGCCAGTGATCCTCTCTTGCGTTAAAAGACAATACAAATCATACGACATGGATGTGGGCTTCATATATGTCGATGCGGATACCGATATGCATTCACCAGTGGATGCCGATTGGAACGGCTACTTTGCGAGCATGGTTAGTAGTGTCCAGTACAGACTGGACGTGAGACATGCTGACTTCATAATTAACTTCTAGACTATGACGCAGCTCATGGGACGTCCTGGGTCACTTGTTAATTCAAACGCCGACTCTGTGCTCACTAACGACAAGCTCTGTAATGCTGAAAACACCGTCTTCTTCGGGACAAATCTCTCCCACCCGGGGAACAAGAATGAGCACCTAGCTTATCTTCACGGCGAGCATTTCAAAGTTTTCTCGTTACAGGCGGTTGCACTCGATCCGCAAGCACGTGCGCGTGATGCTTTGGAGCACCTGGAGCGTAAACACAAAGCTATTTGGGTGCATCTGGACGTTGATTCCATCGATCCAGGCGAATTTCCTCTGGCAAATGTTCCCAACTTCACAGGCGTGACGTTTACGAACATGATGTTAGCCTTGGATGTACTCCTGGCTAGCGAGAGTGTTATTGGGTTAACAGTTGCAGAGGTCAATCCAGATCATGATCCAGGCTTGGTGATGACGAAGAGATTGACCGAAACAATTGTGGCTATGCTTGCGAGAAAAAGATCCTCATAGAAGCCCAAAAGAGTCCAGAGCTATGGCGAGACACTCGGAGATTTGGAGGTGGTATTGGCATGGGCGAGTAGGACTGTCAAGTTTCGAGGCAGTCCAGCGCTATTCTATTGTGGCAGCTTCTATCGTCTGGGTTCATACACACAAGCAACCTCTTCGTACATCTCTGCGTTGACAGGCAATCTGATCCTGCCCCTTTCTGTGAACCCAGCTTTCTGATAGAAGGTCTCGGCTGCCTCAACAGTACTATCCAAGCATGCTGGCACACCCTCTTTGTCGCACAAATCAAGACCCCAGCGCAACAGCATTGAACCTATGCCCTGGCGAGCATGATCAGACGACACAGCGAGCCACGTAAGATCTTCAACACGAATTAGTCCGTTGCAAAGTTCATCTTGCCGAGTTCAAAATGACCTACCATAATGCGGCCTATCTCCAATAACCTCACGCGAAACCTTTCCAGCAGCTGCCAACCAGGGCCTCAAGACACTCCAATCCGTGCCCGCTGGCAGCTTCCAAGCCGGCGGTTTCCACGCTGTCCCTTC
>Ga0265797_10006152_pt1 | contig 17122 bp, 20 predicted proteins | sample P2T30metagenome_FD_192433 | JGI IMG/M metagenome (GOLD analysis project Ga0265797, IMG submission 192433) | Plant litter microbial communities from East Loma Ridge, Irvine, California - P2 T30 | ecosystem: Environmental > Terrestrial > Plant litter > Unclassified | place: USA: California...
CTCTATGAACTTAAGACCTTACTCTAAACGTTAGCCTAGAAGCACGAGCTGCCTCGAGTTGTTCTCTTGTTCCTCTTAGACACTGTCCAAGACCCACCTTCTATAGCTTTACAGCTTTACATTGGTTCGCCACTCGCTTTCTGCACGCACTGCGCCTCACATACCCGCGCGGATTCAGCCGCTCAGGTGTCGACATTCAAAAGCTGCTCGTTTCCCCAGGTCCTATTTTTGGCTCATCTATTTTTGGCTCATCTATTTTTGGCTCTCCCTCTTCAGAATCATGGATCAAGACGCTCTACTCCAGATAATCTTCGGCATCATCGCAGCGATACTCTCGCTTCTTGGGATATGGGCTACGTGGAAACTTACACGTGGTGTGTTGTAGTCGCACTTTAGTCAAGTATAACACTGCTGACTATTCCTAGGAGGAAGAAACCAGCGACAACGATTTGATGCTCGAGTCTTGCCAGTGCAGGAAGGCTTCAACCATGCTGGTGCTCCGTATGTCCTAGGTCGCCGGCGGATGATGATTGTCGAAGACACAAGTTATACTCTCGCATGTCCGACCAGTATGGTGCAAACGGCGTCCGCACATCGCGATGCTTTCTGGGCTTGTTGACTTTGCACGAGGGTCAGGCAATCACACTTACATCAATCTTGGATGATGGGCTGATGTTTGCACATCAGAGATGTCCCTGCTTACCGGCGAACGCAAACCTCTGGCATTATTGCTCATGATTGATGATGTATATAGGTCAAATTGGACTGTTACTTTGGTGCTTTCCAATTGAAAACTCGCTCCCTGTCTTCGGAACCGTTCGTGTTCGATATTGACAAATGATGACTGAGTCGTGTGGCAGACGGACATCAAATGCTTGAGATTCTCGATAGCAAACCGCGTCACCGGGAATGCCATTTAAAGTCTGTAGCTAGCGCCCGCACCTTTCCGCTTTTCTATCATTGGTTGTGCTGTCTCCATGTCCATATCGTGCCACGAGAGCATCTGAGGACCATCAATGGTGAGCCTGGTCCGCTTAACATATACCTACAACTGGGGACAACGATTCTATGCGATCTCAGGGACAGTATGGTGTGATGTTGAATGTTCTCGTAACCGACTACCTGACCGTCCGGCAGCAAAAGCAACTTGGGATGCCCCATTCCATCGAGACGCGCGGTTCGTTGCTATGAGACTGGAGTATGGCTTTCAGGCCAGATCTCGAATGAAGAACATCATCCTGTGAAATCGGTACACTAACCAACAAGGAGGTACGTTAGGTCTATCAGACTACAGGGTTGACCTTCTGTTAGCGACCAAAGGGACAGACTTTTGACCAATCACATCACGAGCAGATCGGACGACAGTAAAGGCATGCAGAATTTGGGCATCCCGTTAGCGCCCGTCAGCTGTTGTATTCGTTTGATTGGAAAGACACAAGACACGAGGGGTCAAGCACAACATCTTTCAGCCATCATTCGTCATCACTTTCCATTCATCGCTACTTTGAAGCACTGAGCGACTACGCTTTGGGAACGATATCAACAACACTTTCGTGACTGTCATATACACATCGTTATACGTCAAGCTATCATACGAATCATGTGGCACGCCTTGCACTCTTTCCAGCTTACTCGCAACTCCCAGACACGTCCGCTTACAGACGCGACAGGCCGGTGACCTCCCTAGATTGACGTTAGCTACGATCTCAAACCGTGATAAGATGGACATCACATACCTCGGAGCGTGGTACTCCGGAACCTTCATGTCCAGAGCGCGGCCACTGTATCCCAAGTCTTCGGCCGTCAGCATCGCGCACTTCTCACCGATGAGCAAGGCGGTGCTGTAGGTGTTGCAACCAACGTTGTCGGGGCAGATGGACAAATCGGCAACCTTCAAGCCCTTGACGCCGTGGACGTTGAGGCGCTCGTCGAGCACACCGTGCTTGACGATGCTGTTGCCCTCCTTGGGTGCCATCGAGCACGTGCCGAGAGAGTGCCAGGTGGTCTCAACGTGGCGCTGTGAAAAGTGTCAGTCGGCTGTTCAGTTCCTTTTGATGGACTTGTCAAAGCTTACCTTGGTCCACTCGATGACATGGTCAATGTCCTCCTTGCTATATGGCAAGTCCTCACGCACGGCCTGCTGGTTGCTGTTCAGCATGCTGGGCTGAGGCGCCTTGCCGGGCTCCAGAGGCATCGACCAAGAGCCATGCTGAATGCCAGCAGTGATGTGGTTGGGGCCAGCGTAAGCGTTGGTAGTGGCGAGGTCCATGTCAAGTGCACGAGCCGGGCTGTCGTAAGCATAGAATGGGTGCATGCCTGTGACCTCACCCGCGTACGCATCCATGCGCCTTGCCGTTTCACGAGACTTGATGTAACCCCAAACTATAACAAGTCAGTAGTGCTAATGATCGTTGCAGGTGACGACTTACCCATGGGTGCCATGTCTCTCTTGTCGTTCATGAAGCCAGCATCGAAGTCGGGTGTATCATAACACGACGGGCTGGTGATGAAAGTGCTTCCACGGCTGAAGGGATACTCGAGGAAGTGGAACATGGTGAAGAACTACATCTGGTCAATAACACTCTTATCAACCAAGAGGCAGATACGACTTACCTTGCCCGGAGGCATGAGCATGTGGTCACCGAACCAACCCGCGATGACGGAGTAGTGCATGACTGGCTTGTCGGGCTTGTCCTTGAAGTATGAGTCCCAACCGGACCTAAACTCTGGGCAAGGCCAGCTGTCCATCTGCTTGAGCTCCTCCTCGGTCGGGCGGATCTTGACACCAGCATCAATACCATTGGTTGCGAGCGGACCAGTGCCGTTGATGTTCCACTGGTTGAAGACCTTCTCTTGAGTCTCCTTGTCACCACGGACGAAGTCGTCGAAGCTCTCGACATGAGGCTTAGCTCTGTAGGTGGCGAAGGTCAGGTAGTGGTCCTGGAAGTTGAGACCAACACCGGGCAGGTCGACCAAAGGCTTAACACCAGCCTTGCGAAGCTTCTCGGGGTTACCGATACCAGAGCGCTGGAGGATGAGTGGGGAGCTCAAAGTACCACCAGAAACGATGATCTGCTTACGAGCCTTGTAGACTCTGGATTGCTGCTGACCAGGAGACAGAGGCTTGGTCGGGCAGACCTTCACACCAACAGCTCTGTCGCCCTCAAGGATGACCTTCTCGCATTTGGTGTTGACAACAAGGTGCAAGTTCTGGTGGTGTGCACGGGTGCTGTGAATGTATCCGTGGGCAGAGTCTGAACGACGGCCAGTGTCGCTGTGAATCTGGTCAGTAAGAGTGCAGGAGTGAACTCCGGAGATGACCTTACCGGTTGATCCACTTCAGCCAGTGCTCAGCACCGTGGCCGGTAACGAGATCCTGGAGATCGTCTGTGACAGGGATGTCCTGAGACTCAACCGCACGGAGGAAGTCCTGCATGATAGGGTAGGTGTAGTTGCCAAAGCTGACCTTGATAGGGCCTTCGAATCCATGGATGTCACGGTTGTTGCTCGCCCGCTGGTATGTCTCGTGCTTCTTCATGAGCGGAATGAGCTCCTTGGTGGTCCAACCCTTGGCCTGGAAGTCGTCGTAGTCCGAAGCCGATGCACGAGTGTACATCATGAAGTTGATACTGGAGCCTCCACCGAGGATATGGGCACAGGGGACAACGGCACGTCGGCCACCGAGCCATTCCGAGGGCCTGGAGTAGTAGAAGGAAGCTGTCTTGCTGTCGAGCTTCATGTTCTTAGGGTAGATGCCAGGACGATACACCCATGGGTTCTGCTCGCACGTTAGCCATCGGCCTACTCCAGATCACTTCGGTCAAACGAACGTTCAAGTTGCTCTCTCCGGCTTCAATGAGCATGACCTGCAGGTTGTGGTCCAGGTTGGCCAGACGGCCTGCCACGACACAGCCGCATGATCCTCCTCCGACAACGATAATATCGACCTCGTCTGGGACCGTCATGATGGCTTCTGCTTGATCGTTTGGTGTTGTTATTGTTGGAAACTCTGAGAGTATGGAGCAAGAAGAGACACCACGATCAAGGGACCTATGGTAGGTATATGAACAATCCCCGCTCTGTCAGATGCTCGGCGAGAAGGAAGTCGAGACAACTGCCATGAGTCGTTCCTGGCATGCGCAGCGTCTGCAGCGCCGCTTTGAGACAGCTTCGTGTACCATCCTGACATTCCCACCAGTTCCCGTCCGAAGGAGGAGCATCTTATCCCCGCTTCTAACAGCGATTGGCATGGCCATTGGCGCATGAGCTCTTCGCGGGCAGGGTATTACTAGGGCTCGCAGCATATAGGCGCCGTTTGCGTGGCCAGGTGGGTCGGTGCGCTAAACCACAGAACAGTGGTATCTTGCTCGCAGCTTGTAAGATGCGGAGAAGCTCATGAACCCCCATGTGTTCTCCTTAGATACGAGCCATTGAGGACTTGCCGAGAGTGCAAGGATAAGATGCGCGAGCAGGCTGTGCTGCAGGGAGCAGGCGCTTTACCTTGTCATTATCCGAGGCGTCTGGATCGATCTCCGTGATCTATGGGTGTATGCACGTTTCCAGCTAATGCCATTTTACTTCATGTTCTACCTCGAGCAATAATTGATACAGACGGTATAAGTTAATACATGCGATCCGCAAACCCGTCATTGATACGTAGTTGCTACAAGCAGTTCTATTCTATAACGTGACCATTTCGGAAAGAGCAGCGACGCCCAAGGTTATGGCGCCGTGCTCAAGTCGAACTCTCCGCATCCACCACTCCACTTCTGCCCGCACATCCTTCTGAAGAACCCACAAATGCAGTCGATCGATGCTCCCGTCTGGATGAGTAGTCCAGTGGTCGAATCACCTCCAACGTCCCCCGCATCGTCCCCCGCATCGTCCCCGGCCGCATTGCGGAGAACCTTGTCGTGGCGCGACGGCTCACGGAACATCTTCTCTCCACTTCACCCTCTTACTCTTGGCCCTATGCTTCTGACAACGTAGCTGATTCCTTCTTATGCACCTCGCGTCCTCATCTGCGAGCGGTAATTCGCATGCGGACATACAGAAGTGCCGATATGCCAGCTCTCGCTACCAGCGGTGCGAAGTGATCACAAATCTCCTGGAACAAGCGAACCCATAGCGAGAGAGCCTCGTCTAGAACATTGAGAGCTATAACAGCTATAGGTAAGAGCACAATATACGTATGTGGGGCGTCGGACGCGGCACTCCTGCTTCCCGACCTGACTCGACTGTTCGAACGGCGTGCCGAGCGATCCTAACAGCACAAGGCCATGGTAGCTGTTGTAGGCTAGTCTGTCGCCTCGTTGGCGCTTCCGACAGTTCCTAGCCGCTTTTACCGGCAACGTTGTTTGATCAGTATTCGCGCCAATGGGACGCACAAATCTTCCAGTGATGAACAGATAACATGCAGCACTGTATTGGCATCAAGAATCCCAGTACACGGCTAAGCGGGCACGTTGTACAGGATGTGAAAGCAGGGTTACACGATTGCCGAGCATGAGCAGAACCTCGAGGCTCACAAGCTATCACCTGCTCTATCCTGCTATTCATGAAGATCGAACTCTGCGTCGAATGTACATTATTGAAAGATCCGCGCGTTCGAAGTGCGGAGCAGAGCTTGACGGGCTTTGAGATCAAGAATCGTTCATACGAGGAATGGTTGCACTCTCGATCTCGCGATCACTGTGGAAATGTCGAAACAAGACTGCTGAACATGAATGGAACATTGTTCGGGTCGGAATATTTGTACTTTGACAGGAAATAATGTCCGTTCCGAACTTATGTACACTTAGCGGCAAACAATGGACACTCCTCGACACTCAAGATTTCCGGACCGCAGTCCGTCGAAAACTGCCCCAGCGATCGAACCCACTTTATTAACACAAAATACACCCACCGCAGCCCATCCAACTACCCAGCAATCTCCACAACCCTCCCCCTCAAACTCCTCACAAGCCCGGCTCCCTCCTTCTTCCCCTTCCTCCCAGCACTCTTCCTAACCTTCTCCCTCCCAGCACTCTTCCTCGCCTTCGTCCTACTACCAGCACTCTTCGCCCCATCCTTAACCAACGCCCCACACTCTTTACACCTTTTCCTCTCCTTCCCAACAACCTTCTTCGCAACACGGTACTCAGGCCAATGTCCCGCCGTCGGCGTCTCGACCAGTCTGCGCGGCTGCTTTTTGTTGCGATTGCCCGGAAACCAGTGGTTGATCGGCTCGATGGAGTCCGGGTCGAGAGAGACGACGCGGCGGTGGGAGCGGCGTTTGGGATAGGCGGGCGCTGATGAGAAGCTGGACCAGAGGGTTGAGATGAAAGCGGCGAGGGCCATTGTTGGGGGTTGTTGTTTTGGGGGGTTGATGTTTGTTGGTGTCGCTGGCTGGTGGTGTCGCTAACTGAGGTTGCGGCGATGGAGAAATTGTTTTTGCGGCGCACGTTGGTGGATTTTGAGGGCTTTGTAGAAGTATTGCCATGGTCTGAAACGCTAGCCAGGTCCAAAGTTCTTTGTCTGTGTAATCAGCTTTTTCTCACACAAGCCGGATCGGGACGTTGAGACAATGTATGGCATGGCTTCCTTCCAGAGACAAAGAAAATATGGTCACTGCGGAGAAGTAACAGTATGATTGAATCGCCAGCAGCGTATCACACGAGATAAATAGTACACTAATAATCACTCATCTGCGCATCCTCATCATCACTCATAGTCGCCTTCGGGGCATTAGCCGCAGACTCAACAAGAGCCTGCACAGCGTGCTCGCAGCCGTTCTTCACCGCCTTGCGCTCCGTCTTACCATTAGCGAGTTCCGCGCGCGCAATCGTGCTCTCAAGGAAGTAGCGCAGACTCTGCACCATCTCCGGTCTTGAGCCAGCCTGGATGAAAGCGTCCTTCACGATCTTCTCGAAAGCGACTTTCGAAGCCGCCTTGTCTGCGTTCCTAGCGGTCGCTTTCTTGTGCGCTTGCAGGAAGATGGTAGTGACGAGGACTTCGCAGAACGTCGTCGTCTTGGGCTGCATGTATGTGAAGTTCAAGGCTTTGAGGGCGGCGATGCTGAGGCCGCCGTCTGAGATCAGCGAGCCGTAGAGCTTGGCCATGTTGACGATCTTGCTTGTGCCGATTTGCTCTTCGGGCTCGAGTTCTTCGTCGTCTGAGTTGGCGCCTTGTTCGCCCATTTGGCGGAAGATGCCCAAGACGGCGAATTGGAAAGCCTTGCGGATCTTGCGGTCACCGCAGAGCTTGCGCGCGATGAGCGTATAGTAAGGATTGTATGCGGTCTCTGTGCTAGCGCAATGCAAGAGGACGCGAGGGATCTCGAGCTGTTGCTTGTTCTTGAGGTGGAGCTTCAGAAGGCGCATGTGAGCATCTTGAATGTCCGAGGCGTCTAGGATTGACATGAAAATAGCGCGGCGGACATCCGTGTTCATGCCTTGCGCCCTGGCGAGCTTAGATGACGAGATTTTGCCAGGCGTGTCGGTCTCGTATCCAGCATCGAGGTCTTCTTGTCTGCTCTTAGTGGTAGAGCCTGTGCTAGGACCGTTTACGAGTTTGGCCGGGTCGTGGTAAGATGCACCGACCAGCCACCATTTACCCTTCTTTTCGCTGTCGCGAATGTCGGCCAGCGAGATGCGCAAGGGTTCGGTTGACTTTGTTGTTCGGGCGCTGAGCGTTCCGAGTGTCTTTTTCATGCGTGTAGTGTGTTCCGTAGATACTTGAGATGCTGAGACACCGGTCTTCATCCGGTTGTTCTTTAGGTTGTTGATGGTTTCGATCATGAACTTGGTGCGAACAGATAGCTTATCTTCGCCAACTTCTGCAACGGAACGCTGTAGAAGGAGTACAATGTCCTTCAGCGCACTTGGGTCCTCGGAGCGCAGTTGTGCTCCACAAGTACGAATCATCCTGAGTAGTAGTTCGGTGTTGCTTTCTGACAGGCCCTCGAGGAAGATGCGAACGTAGTCGAACATGATGGCACTGCCGGTCAGCTGGAAAGTGTAAAGGTACGAGAGGAAGCCGATCAAGTTGAGTGTTGCCTTGCCCTCTCCAGCATCCTCAACACGAGACCTGTCGATTCCAGCAATGATTTGCTCCAACATCTGTGCACCAAAGTCCGTACCGACCACCTTGAAGAGCGCAGTGGCAAACCCAGCGTGCAAGATCAAGAATGTGTCGTTCAAAATGGACGGATCTGATACCAGGCTGACCAGCAAGTCAATCATCGTTGATGTGACATGTTGACGCGCGCTCTTCTGGTAGACCTCTTCCACAGACTGCAGAATTGACAGCATGTTGGCTTCGGAGAGACGATTGAGTAAACCTTGTAGTTGACGACGCAGTTGCTTCAACATTTCCTCATCCGATGCAGCCGCCTTGCGCAACGAAGGAGGAATGTATTTTCCAACAGGCGCCGCGGTCTTTGGCACAGGAGCCACATATGGATTCTCGCGTTCCTTCTTCTGCGGAGGGTCAGGTTCGTCGTCGTCACCAGAGTCTAATGCGTCAAAATCGTCGCTTCCGACCTCATCATCTGAGAAGGGGTTGTCCATCATATCCTCGTCTTCATCTCCATCATCGTCGCCGTCCTCCGATTCACTTTCCACCACTTCCTTCACAGGCTTCGCTTTCAACCCAGCCTTCCGTCTCTTTTCCTGTAACCACTCGTCGTCCTCTGGTCGTTTCCTCTTGCTAGCACCTCCAGCTGAAGTCTCCTCGTCCGATCCGTTGACAAGCCAATCCAACTCATCGTCGCCCACTTTGTTCTTTTTCTTTCCTTTCATACCCAACTTCTTCTCCAGTGCCGCAATCTCATCGTCGTCCTCTTCCAGCTTTGCCTTGACAGCACGCGACACGCTTGGTTTGGCAGGTTTCTCCTCTTCATCGGCTTCACTCTCGCTATCGCCATCGTCGTCGTCAAAGTCTCCCTCTGATTCGCCGTCTGAGTCGGACTCCACAGCGGATGCCTTCTTGAGGATTGATTTGGCGGGTTTAGCGTCTTTTGCGGGTTTCGCGTTCGTCGCGGACTTGGATTCGGGTTTTGAAGACTTCGCCTTCGTGGACACGAAAGGGATCTCTTCGTCGGAGATGTCGAACTCGTCGCGCTCTTCACGTTCCGGGGCGTATGCAGCCGCAGCGCGATCGATCCGTCTCATTCCTTGAGGTCCGCCAAAGCCAGCTCCTCCGCCTCTTTTCGCCTGTCTCTCATCTTTTCGTCTGTCCTTCCGGGTGGGTTGGCCACGACCATGTTTCGAGATTCCGCCCGCTACAAGGATTAGCAAGAATTCTTGGAGTCGAGGACATTCAGCAAAATACCTTGGACCTTGTCCAGCAGGACTTGTGGCAGTTGAGGCCCTGGATACCCACGGCGACCCATTGCGACTGGCTATTCTGGTTAAAAAGAGTGTCGGGCTTCAAAATTTGGAAATGCTTTCTTGAAAGCTGAGCTGATCTGGAGAAGCCAGAAGCCGAGCCGAGAGAGAGACCCTGAAGATTTCGGGCTTAAGTATGCATACACACTCGAGCCTAGTGTTGGAAGCACTGCGAGAACTCCGCATGTATACTTCTGAACGAATCTCAACCCCCACACACATGTCGTGAACGAGTGAACCTCGCATTCAATCGCGACAGCAATACCTGTACACATTATATTACCACCAAACAACCCGCAAACATGGCCCAAGGACACGTTAGTAGCGATGAGGTACGGAAACCTTCGGGCAACTGCAAGAACTCCACTAACCCCAAAGCAGTTCTTCACACAACTCACGAAGATGATCGAGAGCAAGCAGCAGAAAGGCCACGGATCCGTCTTCCTCACACAAAAACGCCGTACGTGCAATCGCATACTACTAGACAAGACCTGAACCTGACAATACCAGTCACATATGACCAAACATCTTCCAAATCGCCCGCCGACAAAGTTCCTGGAGACCCGCTCGCAGATCTACACCCTACTCTGTCACTCCCCGTCATAATCCGCGCATCCGACGGCGAGACACAGTCGAAAGACCGCGTGAAGAACAAGGACCATGTCAAGATCTCCACAATCGTGCAGCCAGACGACCTGGAAGCCTTCTTCACCCGCTACGCCGAAGTGTGTAAGGCATCGATGCTGAGCCTGCGCAAGAGGGATCGCAGAAAGAGGAAGGCTGACAAGGGCAAGAAGAAGAAGGGTGCGGAGACGGCTGAGAAGAAGGGTTGAAGGGTTGGAATGCTGGTTGGAGACTTGATTAGGAAAGCGACGAGCGCCAGATCTGAGCGCCGAAGGAGAAGAAAGCCACCCGCAACGGCAGCCACAGGAAAGCTAGCAGAGTGAGGGCATACCGCATAAGTGCAATTCGGTGGCACCATAGAGCCATGAGCTCCGCGCGGAAATACTGGCGATCGCACACTGCGATTAGAAGTCGCTAACAGGCGCCGCAAGCAGTGTCGGTACCCGCATATCGCACCCTGTAACGAATGACACATGAAAGCGATGAAGAAGATTTATCTCTCTCTTCCCAGTTTCCTCCCCTCTTGACCCACACATCGAGGTGTTGAGATGTGCGAGTGAGCAGTTGATTTCGTAACGTACCAACACCCTTAACGCATCCTGGACCAGACCGGAACCCACTGCTTTGACAACCCACCCAACATATAGCTTCTGGCAGGCAAGTATAATCGGGAAATTTCGCCCATGAACAATGACTACAATGGCATACTCAGCACCACATTGCATACCTCGTGTAGCCTGTCTCGCGCCACAGAGCTCTTACCCGTTTTGTTATATTGACACAAACACAAATTCTATTGTCGCTTCGCTGCATTGCGCTGAGCGCGTTTCAGCTTGGAGGCAATCAGCCTCTGGATCTATAAGACATTCACAATCGCAAGTGTTCCAGTTTCGACAATAGTGAATTACTATTGTTATCAACCTTCACTTCTCCCAACAGTGACGGGTTGACAATGCCGCAACAATAGCACCACACTGCTGGGCGGGGCCCCAGCCACCGCAAAGGTTTCAGCTCTGTATTCACAAGAACAATACAACTCAAGTCGTTCGCAAGACCCAGCTACTATAAGTATCAAGAACAGCTCGCAATCTTCCACGACTTACACCACAGCCATATACCTCCTGAGCAGCAACACCATCCAGATCTCGCTACCGCACATACCAACCACAGCACACCTTCCACTCTCTGCAGGCCAGAGACACCCCCTTAACAGCAATCATGCCTCACGCAACCTCAACCATCAAAGACCCCTGGGAGATCGAACACGAGCTCTTCCTCCAACACAACCCCAACGCCATCGCGCACTCAGACACTTTCTACACTGGCGTCGTGCACAAGGGCTTCGACGCCGACGACACGGCTGTGGAGCTCATCCGCAGATACCCAGCCTTCGAAGAAGAAGAGCACCACCGCAAGTTCCTGGTCCGCAGCATCTGTGAGAGACTGGTCGTTCCTGGCGAAACAAACGATTACTTTACGCCGGAGCAGCTTTGGAAGGAAGACGATCGAATTAATGGAAAGTGGTGCTTTTTGGAGAAAGATGTGGAGAGTGGTTCGGACGATCAGTCAGTGATTGAGGAGGATTCTGAGCCTGCTGCGAGTGCAGAGCTTGTGCACCAGCCTGTGGTCTTGAAGGCCGTTCCGAAGAGCACCATTGGCGAGGAGCAGTTGGAGAGCGACGAGCAGCTCGCGCAGCTTCTTGGGGAGCCTGTCTCGCCCAACAAGCATTCTGGAGTCGAGAAAAGCCCTGGAAATCTGCTTTCGGATCACAGTCACGAGGATATTTCGATGACAGACGACGATCTTGACGAGTTGTTTGGCGAACAGGCAGGGCAGCCTGACATCATCACCCCGACAAAGGCCAAATCACCACGCTCGCAGCATGCTGCTACCAACGACTCTGATCTCCCCATCACACTCCAGACCGGAGATCACACAACTACCATCACCCGCGACTACGCGGATGTGCAGCTTTACCTCGACAACCTGGACATTTCGCACGATGTGCCGCTGAGAGCAATCACCCACTGCTCCGCGGATGGCTCTCTGGTCTTGGCTCTCCTTGGGCATCTGGAGACCGGCACAGACAGCATCAGCAAGCACCACACCGCTGAGATGCCAGCAACCGAATGGCACCTCGTCTCCGAAAGCCCACAAGCTCCAGCAGTGGTCTTCTTCTCTGGCACGGAAACGTGCAGCGATCTCATCGAAGAGATCAGCTGGCACCCAGACAGCACCGTGGCCACATCATTGGCCTACAATGATGGCCGTATCCTGGTCTTGCTGGTCGGCGAGCTGTCTAAGTACGGCATTTACCACAGCAATCTCGATCCCGTCGAGCAGTTTGGTGCGTTCTTCGGCGCTATGCGCAAAAGCGAGGAGATTCCCGCTGAGTATGCGGAGATGGCTAGTTTGTTGCAGGTGGCGCAGAGAGACATGGTGGATGCAGGCACGCTTCTGTAGACGTGAGGTTTTTATGAGCTATTATTGTATGCAAAGTGTATGACGCAGAGTACGTTGACCATTGAGATACTGTTTGAAGTTCCTTCGTCAGCAGAATCTATTGTGCTAGTATCATCTGCGCTGTGCTTATCTTGTAGTATGCCTGTCCAGTGAGATACTATTCGAAGTTCCTTCGTGATCAGAAGCTATGGTGCTGGTATCATAGACAGTGTACTTGTTATGTATTATGATGTTCCATTGAGATACTACCCATACTATCTTCGTGATCAGAAGCTATGGAGCTAGTATCATAGGCAATGTGCCAATCATATAATATGTAACTCCATGGAGATACTACTCAAGCTACCTTCACAACCAAACTCTTGCGTGCTAATGCGTGAGGCAATGTGCGCATCACGGAGTATGCCGCTCCAGTGAGACACTGCTCAAGCTTCTTGTTGAGATCACTCGCCAATGTACTAGTACTTTAGGTGATATGCACATCATCTAGCATGCCGCTCAATTGAGATACCGTTCCACTTGCCCAGAGAGGTCATTTGCGATCGTGCTAGTACTACATGCAATATTCTCATGACCAGGTATGCCGCTCCAGTGAGACACATGCCAAAGTGCTCATCGAGATCATCCGTGAAAGTGGCAGTACGGCATACATAAAATATGGCCATCACCGAGTATGCCGCCCCTCCGAGATACCACACCATGTGCTTTCATAAGATCATCAATACTTGTGCTGGAGCCATAGGTGATGTGTGCATTATAGAGTACGTCCGCCGTCGAGGCGCTACTCAAAAATACCTGTTAATATCAAAAGCGATTGGGCTAGTTCCATGTCCAACATGCACATCGTCGAGTATTCCGACCCTCGAGACACTTCTTCAAGCACAAATTGAGATCGAATCCGAGCTGTGCTAATACTATACATGATAGGCACATCCCCGAGAACACTGACCATCCAGATACTACTTAAGTGCCTGTCCATTTCAGAGGTGAGTGTACTAGTTTTATGCGCTCTACACACATCACCAAGCATTCGGACTATTGAGATCTGGTTGAAAGCCACGTTGTGCGGTCGGGGTCGAGTGCACTGCTACCATATGCAACATATACAACACAGAATTCACCGACCATCGAGATACTATTCAAAGCACATGTTGAGATCAAGAGTCAATTGTGCTCGTAGCTTTGACCATAGATGCTAAGTAGCTCTGCGGGTCCATCGAGACTCCATACGCAAAATCGAAGGCAAAATGTACGCCAAACATCAAACTGTACCTAGAGAATCTGTCAAGCCAGTTGTCCCGCCCAACCCAACTCCACAGATCTTACCATCCATATTCCACCACCGGCCGTACACCCCCAAATGTTCACCTCAAGCAGTCACTGTCGTCGTAGCGCCAGCATCCGTCACCGTGATATAAATCACGCTGGGATTCTGCGGAATGATCGTGATGCCCGGAATCGCAGTTGAATCGCTCGTGGTGGCCACACTCTGCTGCGACTTCGTCTCGGGGGGAGTGCCTTCGGTCACCACAACGGGCAGGTCACTGTAGTAAGTGGCAGAAGACGATTCGATCGCGGTCTCTGTGGCCTCATCCTCCTGCGAGTCTGTTGCAGTGGGGGATGTCGTCGCTGGATCTGAGTCTGGATAGGGGTATGCGAATGTGCTGGCGGTGGAGGAGTCTTGGGTATGCGAGTCCGCGGGTGAGGCTGTTGCGCTTGTTTCTGCGGTGCTTGTGGTGGCTTCTGGCTCTGTGGTTGAGGGATCGGTCGTTTTGGGGAGAGGGTCGAAAGAGAATGTGTGACTGGTCTGCGGCGCAGAGAGGGTTGTTGTGTTCTGTGCCTGGCTGGTTGTCGGCTCTTGTGGCGAGGATGATTCAACGACCTGTGGAGGCACCGACACAGTGATGTATGTGGTTGACGTCCTAGTCACAGTACCGACGTGCTGGTCTCCAAATGTCCAGAAAGACGTAGGAGGGCCGCTGGACTGGCTCTTGCATGGTGTCGAGGATGTTTCACGGTTGTCGTTGGTTTCGGAACCCTGAGGCTGATATTCGAAGGATGCCACGCGAGTGGCAACAGCAGGCGAGGTCTCACCAAGTGCAAGAGGTGCCGCACTCGACGTGACTGGAATCTCTGCTGGCGTCTCTGCCAGTTGTGAGAATGGCAAAGTAGTGATGCCTTGGACGGGTGCTAGTGAGAGTGATGGGCTTCCAGCATATGGTCGGTAAGCGACGCCCGTCATCGCATTTGGGGCTTGGGAAGTGGTGTTGACATATCTGCGGATGAGGCCAGCCTGGGCAGCAGATATACCGGAAAGGATGATCAAGATATCGATAAGCGGTAACATTGCGTAGTGGATTAATGATCGATGAAATTAGAGAGATGTGTTTGGTGAAAAGCAGAGAGGCCAGCTCTAGCGAAGGGTTTATCAAAAAGAACGAGAGGCAGATGATGTGCAATAGCTGCAGTAACTAGAGGAAATGAAAGACGCATACGATACCCACGAAGACTCATGGCCCATGGTGGGCGGCAGTCTGATGATGATGATAATACCCAAGAGCGAGAAGCCCTTCACCGTTGCATGACTGTGCACATTCGAGAGGCGGGTCGAAATGTTTGGACTCTCATGGCATGAAAGCTACGAGTGGAGGTGCGTGAACGAGAATAGCATACGAAACGAGAGTGCGTGTCTGTCCGGCGGCTGCACCTCACCTTTGGCGTTGAAGTCATGCAGCGCGATGTTTGATTGGCTGCTGCGATGAAACGAGCTCTGCCAGGAGCGCCGGCTTGGCTTGGCTGGGGTGGTTATAGTGGTTATAGCGACCCCATGCGGCAATCAATCGACGAGCATCTGCATTACTTGTCAATATGATCTTGAGAATGGAAGAAATTATCTATTGCATGCATCTTCACGATGAAGGACAACAAAGGACGATGCGGTGTAGAAGAAGTGCTACAGTATGAGCATGCCTTCCCAATCGTTGCTGGGCCAACTCGGGTCTAACCTTGATGCATCACCAAAAGCATTGACCAAAATTGCATTACACACGGGCACACGAGCAGGGTGAGCCTGCATACGCCTACAGTACCAACTTTCCCAGCCGCCAACACATCGCGATTGCGCACACTGCGACGACGTCACGGACACCACCCGGACAGAGCATGTACTAACCCACAGGAACAACAGCAACCTTCTCTTCACCACCAGCATCATTTTTCGCCGGCAGCTCCTTTCATCCTCCACCGCCTCCCATACCTAAGCGCCGCAGACAGACACGCCAAACACGATGAGTGTTCGCGTGGTCGCCCGTATCCGCCCTCTCCTCAAGGCGGAGATCGAGAAGGACATCATAGTCCACGCCGCGCATACCCCAGGAGCCGAGTCGGCCGACACCAAGACCGTCGTCAAGATCCCCAACCCGAAGAACGAGGGGGAGAGCTATTCCTTCACATTCAACAGCGTGTATCCGCAAGAGGCCACGCAGGCGCAGGTCTTTGACAACGAGGGTATGTGGTGTCTGTTGTCGCGACAGGCTGTAACTCCTTGCTGATCTCACCCACAGTCTCACCGACTGTGAAACACCTGTTCAAGGGCTTCGATGTCACCATCTTCGCATACGGTGTCACTGGCACTGGTAAGACACACACCATGCGCGGCGGGAAGTCGCTGCAAGATCGCGGTGTCATCCCTAGACTTCTCTCCAGCATCTACCGCAGAGCGCGCAAAGTGGAGAAAGACAGTGCTGGCGAGTCCTCCGTCCAAGTGTCCATGAGCTATTACGAAATCTACAACGACAAAGTCTTCGATCTGTTCGAGGCGCCCGAGAAGCGCACAACTGCCGGCCTACCTATCCGGGATAATGAGAAGGGAAAGGCGATTGTGGTCGGCTTGACTGAGCGGCCTTGCACATCATTGAAAGAGTTTGAACAATTGTACGACCAAGCCAACCTCAACCGCTCGACTTCCGCCACAAAGTTGAACGCGCACTCTTCTCGATCACACGCGGTTCTCTGCGTCAAGGTCAGCCAAACGACTGGTGAGCAGACTCGCGTCAGCACTGTCTGCGCTATCGATTTGGCAGGCTCAGAAGACAACAGGAGAACGGACAACAACAAAGAGAGGCTGGTGGAGTCCTCGGCGATCAACAAATCCTTGTTCGTTCTTGCACAGTGTGTGGAAGCCATCAGCAAATCTCAAGCGCGTATCCCATACCGCGAGAGCAAGATGACTCGCATCCTGGCGCTTGGGCAGAACAAATCGCACACGATCATGATTCTCAACTTGGCACCCGTGAAAAGCTACCATTTGGACACCATGAGCTCGCTCAACTTCGCCAACCGAACGAAGAAGATTGAGACAAATGAGATCGAGAACCAGCCTTTCTTCCGCGAGATGCCTGGTAAAGGCAAGCTGGACGGCACAAGCACAACATCAGTTCGTGGCACAGCAATGAACCGACAGCCCTTGCGCCCCAAGATCCTGTCGCACAACAGCCACCTCAAGGATGTCGGAAACGGTACCGCGAAGCCTGCCAAGTCATTCGCGGTCTTTGCAGACAAGCCCTCCAAACCCGCGCCATTGGCAAACATAAGCTCCTCAAGGACAGTAAAACCATCAATAAAGTCGCCTAAGCGGCCCAACCCTGACTCGGCCTCCTCGCTCGCTC